>ERZ1292642.201-Hain-H14-01um-R1-201-length-41109-cov-10_pt1 | contig 41109 bp, 70 predicted proteins | sample MGYA00564403_ERZ1292642 | MGnify/ENA primary metagenome ERZ1292642 (study PRJEB36523, sample SAMEA6512643) | groundwater metagenome | collected 2019-01-09 | study: AquaDiva: Metagenomics assemblies of 32 groundwater samples
ATAATCTTTGGTAAGAAATGGAGGGTTAGGAAATGAAAATCGGTAAAATGACAATCACCAGAACCAAAGAAGGCTACTCACTCATGAATGACGGGGAGGGAATGGTATTCTCTGAGAAGGAATTAGAGGAAGCCTTGAAGGAAATTCTGTATCGGTATTTTTAAAAAGGAGGGATAATGAGAGACAAAGAAGAAGCAAAAAAACTATTGGGTATTTATTGGCACGATGAAAATGGCCACTACTCTAAGGAGAAATTTGAAGCACACGATTTTAATGAAAGCGAGCGCACTAAGTGCGATAGGAAGTTTCTCTTCAAAGAAACGGATATTCTGAACCCTTCCAAATCTACTTACATTACAGTTCGCAGATGGATTAAAGCTATCAAAGAAAATACGTTAGCGGCCTACGGCGAAGGTTCATCGGTTACGCGCTATAATTGTCTTTTGATGGTTTTGGCTGCCATAGAATTGTGTGTTACGGATACCCAAATGGAGCTTTGGGAATCCGATCCTACAGTCCAACTTCTCAATCGAGAAACTGTAAGATGAACCTTCTTAAGCCCCCAATCGAGATGCGTGCTGGCTTCAAGGATCCAAAACACCTAGCTAGAGTCGCTCAACTCGAATGCATAGTCTGTAAAAACCAAGAGTTAAAGCAGCTTTTTCGCACTGAAGTCCATCATTTAATTGGGATGGGGCTTGGTAAGAAAGCGTCCGACTTATTTACAATCCCACTCTGTTCTTTTCACCATCGCCTAGGCAATAAAGGTGAAGCTATCCACAGCGGCAAGCAGAGTTTTGAGAAAAAGTTTGGAACTCAACAAAATTTACTAGAACAAACAAAGAAAGATATTGTTATCTCGGATGATGAGATTTAATCTACTGACAATGTCAATAGATTTTATCTTTTTTATATGGAAAATTGGAAAACAGTTCCGGCTTTTGGAAATCATTATGAAGCATCAAACATTGGAAATATCAGAGTTAAAGATAGGATAGTTACAAAGTTTAACCATCTTGCAAAAGGAACGATTGATCAGTTCTATAAGGGTAAAATCTTAAAGAAGATTGATAATGGACGGGGCTATCATGTAGTCTCAATTGGAGTTAATAAAAAATGCTATTCCGTACAGGTTGGTAGAATGATTCTTATGGCTTTTAAAGGTCTTCCAAAAGTGGGGGAATTTTGCTGTCACAACAATAGCAATCCCTCTGATAACAGAATTGAAAATTTGAGATGGGGCGATCAAAAGGATAATATGAAAGATAGAATGGCTAGGGGAAAATATCTATCCTGTGAGGATCATTTTATGTCCAAACTAACCAACAAACAAGTTCTAGAAATATACAATTCTAATGAGGTTGGAACTCGATTAGCTGAAACATACAAGACCTCAACTCACACCATTAGTAAAATTAGAAAGGGTAAGTTATGGAAAAATATAACTGGGGGGATGGATAGGAAGATTGGTAAAAATTACATAGGAAAGAGACCTGGAGATAAATTTAATCCTGAGATAATAAAAGAGATAAGAAAGCTCAGAGAGGAAACTGGAATATTCTATAAAGAAATAGCTAAAAAATACAATACCAGTAGTGAAGTAATATGGAAAATATGTAAACGAAAGACTTGGCAACATGTTGAATAAGCACCAAACAGGTTTGCTTTTCATCACATTGGAAGAGTTGCTTTCGAAGAGAAGTTTAAAGTTTCGCAAGACGAGCTGATTGAACTAACCAATAGAATGCTTGAACATGAAATTCAGTAAGTATCGAGCCATAAAATCAAAAGACTTCACCACGGGAAAGGTTTTCCATTCTAAGAAAGAGCATAAACGCGCTCTTGATTTAAGGATATTGGAAAAAAAGGGGGATATTTCAGACCTTCAAGAACAGCGGAAATTTCAACTTTTAGAGACTTTTAAGGATAGCCAGGGAGTAACGGAGAGGGGGATTACTTACTGTGCTGATTTCGTCTATTTTGATCGAAAGAAGGGGATGGCAGTCGTAGAAGATGTTAAAAGTCCTATCACCAAAGAAGACTCCACTTACATCATCAAACGGAAGCTATTCAAAGTCCGCTATCCTGAATTTATCTTTTTGGAAACTTAACGTGAAATATTTTCTCCTAATCTTTCTCACTTGCAGTTGCACACCTAGATCACCATTCTTTTTTTGGAATGATGAGAGTTTTTACGGGGCTAAGCATAGTATGTGCACAGAAGATCCTGAGAGTGATTCGACCTGTTTTTATAGATTAGTTCCTGTGGATGCAAAATGATTCTTGGAATTGTTTTGATTTGTCGGAATAAAAACGATTTTCCTGCGAGATTTCTTCTTTGGTGTTTCGTCTTTTGGTCGGAAGAAAGTGACAGCCCTGCGATTGGGCTTAGGTTGTAGAACCATCTAGTTTACAGAGTGATTGAAGAGAAGTAATAATAAGAGTGAAATCCTCATCACCAATAATTTCTTTCAACTTACTGAAAGCTGCTCTTGACTGCGAAGCAAACCATTTCTTTTCAGGCACAACTTTATCGGTGTTTTTCGGATTCATATCGATGACTTGAGTGCAGGGTGCAATACATCCCTTCAATTCAGTCACTAAATTTGCAGAGTGAATGAGTATCTTGGATCGACCTAAAACTCCTGTTACCTCCCAAGTTGAGGGATATTTTGGGCTTGAATACCTCTTGCAGCGATAAGTTCCCTCAGGAACGCAGCCAGATTCGTTTACAGAGGTGTTTGGGTTATCTTTGGCGTTGGATAGGTTAGGACGTTCTAAAGTCTCACAAATGAGCTTTCCGGTGACATCTTTGAGAATTCCTTTGGTAGCTTCAGATTTATAATCGCGAATTATTGTGAAGACTTTTGGCATCCTTGAGACTCCCATTCGGAATTTATGTGATCAATTTGACGTAGAGATTGATCTGACATTGTTTCAATCTCAACATCTAGCAGTGAGATTGGAAGTGCAACAACGTCGCAGAAACTAGCTGGTTTTGCGGGAATATTTACGCACCCTACTGCGCACAATATCATTAGGATCAAGATCACGTTTAGCTTGGCGTTTGACGATTTGACGGACATTGTCTAAGGTTTCTACGATTTGTTTTTGTTCTTCTTGCTTCTTCCCAGCGTGCTTACCGATGAAGTAAGAAAGAAGGGTTAGGAGAGGTGAAAGGATTTGTTTTAAAATTGCAATAGGATTCATTTTTTCTTTTTGTTCAAAAATTCAAGTAAACCAGCACCCAGAAGAGAGCCTCCAACATAAAACAAAAACTCGATAGAGGAGTCGATCTTATCAAACCCAACTTTCGGAACCCAAAAACAAGACACAACAAGAAAGACTGCCTTCATCAAGCAGCCCTGAATGAGGCAGATAATTCCGCCCAGTCTCTTGGAGCTTAGATCACCATTTGCGCCGCGTAAGAATTCAAGAATCTTTTCCATTAGCTTGTTTTTCTAGTTTTTCGGCAATCTCAAGAAGCCTTAACATAACGCCCTCTTGGGCTTCTTTTTTGCCGTGGGTTGCATCTCGGATCTTTTCAAGATCATCGAGTTTATTTCCAATCTTTTGATCAATTGCTTCCTGGATTATTGGACGGAGAAGATCAATAATCCAATCGCTGACTATCTTGGCAACAACCTTGCTAGCCTGTGGGGTGACTAGTTTTAAGAGCTTGATCACCATCCAGCCTACATAACCAATTACCGTTACCCCTAGAAGGTAAATCGTTGAAATGATTGTGTCAGAGAGGTCGTGCCAGTTCATTTCAAACAATCAGGCATGAAGTTTCCTAGAGCCTCGACAGTAGTGGGGAGATTCATTGTAACATCCCGAAGAACTTGCTTTCTGGTAGCAATCTCCTGCTTCTTTGCGGCGTCTCCTTGCTCATCGGCTTTTTGATATTCTACGTCAAGAGCTTTGAGTTTTGGATCACGTAAGACACGCAATTGATTCGCTTTTATTTCTTTAGCTCTGATGGGGCAAACATCGACTGTTTCTGTTGGATCTTCATCATGCCAAGCATTTCTGAATTCCCTAGAAGGAAGACTCGATCTTTCTGTCAATCGCCATGAGATTAGATTCTCCTTTTGAGCGTAAACATAATTCCCATCAGCATCTTTTAAGTATAATCTAACAGGATCATTGATTGTTTCTGGGTCGAGGACTTGACAGTGAGTTGCGAGAAAAATAGCTCTATCCATTCCTTCATCGGGAATATGTTCTAAATCAGTTACTTCAACACCACCGCTTTTTGTTTTTGCAATTAGTATTTTTTTCATTATAAATTCCTAAAATAGTTGTTTAGATTAAAGATCTCCGTAGACTGCCATACTAATCTTCGCATCCACAGCAACATCTAGTGTTGTGGTTATTTGGAGTGTATTTGATCCTGTTGCGGTACCGGCCACACGACAAATATAGGTGTTGTTCTCTTGAACAACTGCAACTACGGCATAGTCAGCGCTCGATAGAGCAGTTGTATAATTAGGAGTAGGAGAACCGGTTCCGGTATCTGTAACGCTGGAAACATTATAGGATGCAGTAGCTGCCGGGGTTCCGGCGCTATAAGTTATGTAAGCCCACGCTTTAGCTGCTGAAGGATGAAATTGCTGAACGCTCGGAGAAACATATGTAGCACCAGAAGTTCCGGTCTCTTGGTTAGACTGAGCCGCGGTTGTCGGAATTGTTCCTGCCAAAGCTAATTGACTAACCGCACTAGCTGTAGTAGTGGCAGAGAATAATTCACGACCAACAGTTCCACCTCCAAGTTGAGTTTGGGCGGAGGCGGTAACAATTGATTCAAAGAGAGTCTTGCCGACAGTCCCGCCACCAATATTGTTTTGAGCGGAAGCGGTAGTCGCTGCGTCAAATACTTTAGCTCCAACTGTTCCAGCCCCAAGCATTAATACGCCCGCGGCTGTGGTTGCAGCACTTACCAAAGCTTTCCCAAAAGTAGAAAAGTCTTCGTTAAACATTGCGCCATCGATTAGATCGATAAACTGTGCCTGTGTTGGTTTATCTCCAGTCTCGAAATAAGCCTTGGCTGATGCTCTTGTTACGATTGCCATAATTTTAGGTTTTTTAGGTTTTTTGATATTTTATTTCTTCGTTTTAACAGGCTTTTTAGCCATTTCAGGCTTATTTTTTTGAGAAGGTTGAACTCCTTTTTTCATTGGTTTTTTCATAAAGTTTAAGGTTGGTATGTTGATTGACTTGCTAACCTAGCGGCTAGAATTGGGTTCATTGGGCTTATACTTTGTGGGGTGGCTTGCGCTCTATTCCCTAAAATTTGTTGAGCTACTTTCTCAGCCTTTGATAGCTGAGCTCTGGTTGCTAAATTCCGAGAAGCCATAGAAGCAGCCTGTCCAGCCATTGCTGACGGAATACCTCCACCAGCAACAATTGATCCAATGGGAATTAGACGACTTCCGAAAGTTCTTAAGGTGTCACTAATTACTCCCGATTGAGCTGCGCCTTTAATCAGTTTCTTCTCTTCACCGTTAAAATACTTGAGACGATTAGGATTGTTGAATAGGGTTCTAAAGCCAGTTTTAAGAGCAGTGGCGGGATTATCTGACATTTCTGCTCTAGTGATAATCTTTTCAACATCTCTTAATTTAGCAGCCTTAGCCCATAGAGCACGACCTTGTTTTAAAGCTTCAAAACCCTCTTTCCCGCCTTCGATCATTTCTGATCCGGCTTTCTCAACCATATCACGAAGAGAGTTTTGAAGTTTTAAAAGTGGTAATCCGGCTTTCTTGATTACTCCATTTTCGACGTAGTCATCAATTCTATCAGCAAGAACTTCATCTAATTCTTGTAGAGAAGAAAGATCAAGTTTCTTACCCTGAAAACTACCCAACACTTCTTTTACCTCAGAAATTGGTGATTTACCAGCTAAGGCTTGTCCAATTGCTGTTTGTTTATCAAATTCACCAGCTTTATTCACTAGTGTGTTGATAAATTCTGGCTTAACGATTCCACCTTTCTCAGTTGCTGTTTTATAAGCAGCAGAAGCCAATCCTTTTACTTCATCTGCCGTCATTCTTTTTACAGCAGCACCGGCATTCTTATTAAAGAGGGCTTGATAGCCTTTTGCTCCACCACCCAGTAACCCACTAGTCCCAGCTCCAAGTAATCCAGAACCAAGTGCATTGGCTGCGGTTTCTAGCGAAAGCAATTCTTTTGACTCTCCAGCTGATTGTAGAGCACTTAAACCTCCGGCTCCAGCCATAGCGGATTTAATTCCTTTTCCTGCTAGACCAGCACCTTTTAATAATTGACCTCCAACCGCAATATCGGCAGGAAGTTGAGAAACAAATGATTGAACCGGATATTGTTCTCTGGCTTGTCCCAATTTGGCACGCTCTGACTCAAGGGCTTCACCGTAAAGTTCTTTTAGGCTTCTATCTTCGACGAATGGTGCGGCAATTCCTGCGGCAATTCCTGCTTTGATTCTAGGAGCGAAAGGGACGTTAGTCCCAGTGGTTAGCAATGCTTCCCCACGAGACATTTTTGGTTGATCTTGCGCTATCTCTGGTTGTTCCATCGAATCATTATCAACAATAAGCCCGCGCTTTACCGCTTCCTGAAACAAAGCTTTCTTCTCAGGAGGTAGAATCCCCCTTCGATTGGCTTCCTGCATTAGTTGTAGTTTGTCAGGCTTCATTCTGTTAGTTGTTTGAGTAGTTCACCGTCTGAAAGGCTGGAAGCGTCATTAGATTTTACAGGAGCTTCTCCCATATTCTGATTGAGATATTTTTTGTTTAATCTTTCTAACTGAGAAAGAGCTGCTAACCTTGTTTTGTATGGAATGGCAGAATTACCAACTTGACCGGCAGCTTGTCTGTAAAGCATCGTATCTCGATCAGATTGCGGCCCCTCCATTCTAGGAACATTGAGAGTTAAACCAGCGGCGATCATATCTAATTGAGCATCAGATTCAGATTGAGGAGTGCTCACACCAGCGAAACTCATAGCTCCGGTTTTAGCTGCTTGAACACGTCCAGAAGAAGCTTGTGGTAGTAGGGTCTTAGCCTGTCCTATCAAATCCAAAACCTGAGGAGCAGCAATTGCTTTAGTTCCTAGCTCTCCTTGTTTTTTACCAATCTCTGTTCCTTTTGCTTCAGCAGCTTTTATCTGTTCTCTAGAGCCAGCAAATCCTTGCATAGGCATGATATTGCCCTGCTCATCAAGAGATAGTCCTTGTCTCATTCCACTTTGAACGGCATGTAAAGCTTGAGGAAAACTGGCTCCAGTAGCTTGCATGTATCTGTTAATAAGAACTCCGGTCGCACCACCGCCACCAGAAGCATCGGGTTGGAGATTTTTTGCAATTTGTGATTTCTTGAACTGTATTTCCAACTCGTCAGCAGTTTGACCTAGAGGTTTGTAACCCATTCTAGTAGCAGCACGAGTAGCTAGAAGAGTAGCGTTTCTTCTATTGGCTGGTTCTGGAGAATTGTGAATTTCAGCTGCAATTTTCTCGTAAGCGTTAATGTCGTTTCCAGTGATGTCTTTAATGGCTTTGTCTACAGCAGCAGCTTCTTCATTACCTTGGGCGACTTCTTCTTGCATCATTTTGTGCAAGTTCATTTGGCTTTGAAGTTGCCCTTGGGCTTGTTGTTGGCGTTGTTGTTGGGCTTGTCCGTAAGCTTGTTGATAACCAGCGGCTCCGGTTTTTTGAGAAAGAGCAGAGAGAAGCGATTGGCTAATGTCTCCGATTTCTTGTCCAAAAGAAGCAGGTTGAGACTGCTTTTGAAGCATTTGGGTTATTCTGTCTCTCGATGAATCTAGGTTTTGTTGGAGTTCAGGTCTCATTGTCTATTGAATGCGTTAATTCCACTTCCTACTGCGCCAAGTCCGGCTAAAACGGCTTGTTGTTTTGCGCCTCTTCTTGCACCCTCTAGGCCAGCTAGACCCATAGCAGTGCTTTGTTGCCCTTGTAAGTTTTGAATTGCTTGGTTGATTCTATCTAAAACATTTCCTCTGGCTTGTAATTGAGCTTGTTGTCCTGTACGATTCACAGCTGAAAACATTGATTCATCACGTCTTTCTGGATCAAAGAATTGCTGCCTTCCCATGATTGCTTGCCTTCTATTGGCTTCAACCATGTCTCTTAAATTCTGTAAAAATCCTCCACGAAGACCTTGAGTTTCAGCTTCAAGCATCGCCTTGTAACGAGGATCGTTAGGATTCATCAACATGTTGTTGTAATCCTGCGACATAGCAGCTAGTCTCTCAGCCTCTCTTTCTTGAGGAGTCTTCTTGCCTGCTTGTTTGTAGCTGTAGACTGCGCCAACTATTCCTGGAATTGCGCCAGCCGCATTTTGGCCAGCTGTCAATGGTAAAGCCATATTATTGATGTCCTAAAGTTTCACCATAAATCTGAAAGCCAGCGATAATATCACGGCCTTTGGTGTCGTTTGTTGCAAAAGTAATGCGGAATTCTTTTCCGCGCCAAGATAATGGGAATTTTTCGTTCGAGGGAATAAGACCACCGATGGGAGATTGACCTATGACTGCTCTGCCTACTACACCTGCCCCCGACGCTGTAACCGTAATTGAGTCGGTTGAGGTTCTTGTGAAGTCGCCTATAACACTGATGGTATAGGGTATGGATGCGCCAGTTTCAAAAGCTGGGCGAATGTATCTGCCTTTCTTGATATTGACTGAATTGGCTGGTTCTTCCATTGTCAACCATGCTGTTTCTAGCGTAGTCGAAATGTTGTCACCATCATCATCAAAATTACCTTTGTCGAATTTATAAATCAACCCATTTGATCCACAAACAATCATCTCTCCACCGTTGGTCACATAGTAACCATTTTGCTGAGCAAGTTTTCCAGTGTATTTACTGAATGATCCATTTTGAACCAATTGGCCTTGAATGTAAAGCGGGGTGTAATTGTAGTTGTAAATCACGCCTCCGATCTTACAGAAAACCCAGTTTCTTTTTGGGTAGTGAATTAACTGTAGAGCTGAATCCGTTCCTATTTGAGTTGCAATATTACTTTGGACTTCAGTTTTAATCGCTTCACAAACGTTAAGAGTATCCACAGCATCTGAATCATAGGCGGATTTAAATGATCTGATCCCATCGAATGCCATGTAAAGCATGTTGCTTCCGATGTTTACTAGACCGAATTTCGTTACACATCCTTGGGTGAAATTACCGATAGGTTTAAGATCAGTTGCTGCTCCTGAAGTGTCGGCAATTGGGTCTTGCCCACTATCAATAAATACTTGTCCGTTTCCACCAGCGACAAGATATTTCCCAAAGGTTCCTAATGCTTTTAAGCCAGCTCCTCTTCCGTAGCGACTTCCGTAATCAATCGTAGTTGAAGAAAGTGTTTTAGTCTGGGTCGTCATATCCTGAGGATCATTTGGACCGGTAACTCTTATTTTTGTTTCATCTCTTGCATCAATAAAATATCCCCTTCCGTAGTGGACGTGAAAGTTTGTCGCAATCGGCATTGCCTTTTTATGAAAGGTTACTGTATCCCCTGCAACTTGTGAAGCAACTGAAGTGACGACAAGATTCGCCGAAACGGATTGAACTTTAGTGAGGGCATTTCTTGTTGTGTTGTAAAGATAATCTCCTGCTTTGATTTCCGTTGTTGAAAAATCCGTCCCCGAAACAGCAACCACAGTTGCATTGGTTCCGGTGGTGGTCAGACCGACGTTATCACTCTGGACTTGTCCTTTGATGATATTCAGTTCGATGGTATCCCAAATTTCATAGGCATTTCCGCTCTTGTTTGCATCGGTGGCTTGGCCTACACCTGTTGCTGCAGAGCCAGTAGGTGAAGTGTCTAAATCGGTTGTCCCAATACTAGTAATGATTGCTTCCGCACTTGTGATTGCATTGTAAACAATGTCATTAATGGCAACAAATGTCTGATTAGTCCAACCAGTGATTAACGCATCGGTGACTTCGGTTGAGGAGGTTCCAGCCCCCATTGATCCCTTATTTATTAGGGGCTGCAATTCTTTAAAAGTAACTCCAGCATCATCGGTGTAAAAATTCCTATCAACACCATTAACAAAGACAAGTTTATCGCCCATTTGTCTACTTACCATCACGGCAGAAGAGTTTTTGCCTGTGACTACTTGATCCCAGTTAGAAGTGGCTGTATTGTATTTAAAAACCTTTCCCTCGCCGGAAACAAAATAGGTCGAAGCTCCTGTTTTACTTACAAATTCATGGGCAGCAGTAAGATTGGGCTGAGAAGAGATTTGATTGCCAAAATCCTTTAGGCCTCCTCGTTTCTCAGCCTGTCCGAAAATGTTGATGAAACGATTTGTCAGATTTTTGGCATATTCTGGAGGTTGTTCAGATTCAGCAAATTCAGTCCCTAAGCCTCGGTATGGAATGTTGTATTTTACAACTTTCATTTTCTTCGGAGTTTATTATAGGCGGGACGAAAAAGACAATCTGAGCCACTATCCCCGTTGAATCTATTAAAAGCATCCCTGAGCATGTTCTGAAAAGAAGCTTGATAGGCCGCGTATTGTTGGGTCGGAGTCCCGCCAGATTCTTCGAGAGATTTTCTTGCAACTAGGCCAGCAATCAACATTTTTGCTGGAAATTCTGGAGTTGCAGAAACATCAGTAGTTGTGTAGAGACGGGGCTTTTGGTAGTAAGTGATTTTAAACGTTTTGTTATTTTGATTTGATCCTGGAGTTGGATAAACGCGCAACTTCGGATTCGCATTAGAATCAACACCAATAACACACCATTGTCTAGGTTCTCCAGTTCCTGGATTACGATTTAATCTGAGAATGTTATCCAATGTCTCAAGCCACATCGGTGAAGTATTGGTGTCAAAGGCAATCTCATGAAGATTTTTAACTAAGGCGCTTGTCTCAACGGAGTAATCAAAAACAGAAGAGGAGGCGGTAACAACAACTTCACGGATCATTTCTTTCCAATCGCCGTAATCTGAAACTTCATCGATTACATCGTTTAGAAGCCTGAGCATTAAGGTGGCTTCTTTATCAGCGGTCAAAGTTGTAACCGTGTTAAGAGCAAACTTCTCCCTGGCTTCGTTTATGATTTCAACAATGTTACGCCTTACGTCTGTTGCTGGCATTATCTAGTGAAATATTGTGCGCTAGTTATGTGAGAAATAGTTAGAGAAGCCAACGGTGCGATTGATTTTGACACACCATTACTTAATGCATTAAATTTCGAGGCACTGGTCGGGAAAACGAAAGCTGATGCGGAGACAGCATTTACAATTACTTGTTCGAATCCTTGTCTGAATCTACTGATTATTACGCTGTTTTGAGAAGCTGAAGTAATTGATCTGATAACAGATAACCCTTCAGAAACTGATTTCGCTGCCGCTGTTGTGGTTCCTGTCGCCGCAACTGAACTATCAACTGACTTGGATGGGTATTTAAAGAAAGCTGCGCTTCCAGAGACATATTGCGCGTTTATAACATTAAACTCACCGCCGCTTGCGCTAACCATATTGGCATTGACTCTGTTGTGATTAGCAATGGAGGCAGAAACAACGGAAGCATTGAGTAGGTTAAAGTTCGCAGTGGACGCGGAGACAATTTGAGCGTTTATTTGATTGGTGTTGATAACTGACGCTGAAACTTGCTGAGCATTGATTAAATTAAAAAATCCCGCAGAAGCAGAGACTTTTTGAGCCTCGATAACATTGAATATCCCACCACTTGCACTGACAAAATTGGCATTGACGCGATCAAAAGTAGCTATTGACGCGGAGACAACGGAAGCATTAATCAAATTAAAGTTTGCAACTGATGCAGAGACTTGTTGTGCATTTACTAGATTGAAAAATGCAGAGGAGGCAGAAACCTTTTGCGCGTCTAAGGTGTTAAAGATACCAGCACTTGCTGAAACTTTTTGGGCTTCAAGAACGTTAAAAATACCTCCGCTGGCACTAACGAAGTTAGCATTAACCCTATTTGCATTTACGACTGATGCAGAAACTGTGTCAGCATCAACAGCATTAAAACTGATTCCTGAGGCAGAGACGCGTTGGGCATTTATTTTGTTAGCGTAAATATCTTTGCAATAAATATCGCCAGATGCGGTTACATCACCTGTAAATTCGACAGGAAAGCTGAAAGTTTGTTTTGCTGTAGCGGAAAGGGGAAGGAAGCTGTCAAAAACATCCTCATAATCAGCCTGTTGGGGAATGTCTGCGTTTTCGAAGACGGTTTTTAGATATGCTGGGGTTCTTACTGTCATACTGCTTCGGGATAAATTATAAAACTACAACCAATTTCCATTTCGCTAATTCCTTCATCAAATAGATGATCTGCTGGACCATTCCTTTTCGCAGTTACGCTAGTATTTCCAATGTAAATCGAATCGAATTGAGTGCAAACATGTGAGCTTACTTGAATCGGGTGGCTGAAAGGAATTGCTTTGGGATCATTTACACCCTTTACAAAATTCTGAGGATTTTCAAAATCAGCGTATCTCTTACGCACGAGAAATCCTCGATAGTCTCTAGTGATTTCATCGGAATAACAAACTACTCCGCTTTCTTCATCTTCGACTAACCATCTTCCTTTCTTCCATGGTCTTTGTCCGCTTCTGTACATTTTTAAATCTCATTAGAAGAGCCTGTAATTACATACATTGAGCTGGTTGCAAGAAATCTACGGAATGGTTTTAACGTGCCATTTAATGCAACAGTTGAAGCTCCTTCAATTGAACCTGCAGAAACTGTCAAAGCTGCGGTAACTGTGGTATCGATTCTTTTTATTACAAAATCCTTACCATTCACTCCGGCAACAGCAGGAAGACTTAGCGTAAAAGAACCGGAAGTTAGAACAACATCATCGTCTGCCGTTACGGCATAAGCTGAAGTTTTAGTAACGATTCGTTTGTGTCTTCTTTCGGCATCAATTTGGTCTTGGGCAGAGGCTGTGACGATTGATTCGAAGACATTTCTGCCTACAGTTCCTCCCCCAAGGGCAGTCTGAGCAGAAGCTGTAACGATTGCAGAAAATAATTGTTTCCCAATAGTGCCTGCCCCAAGTTGGTCTTGAGCACTGGCGGTAACGATTGTGGAAAGTATTTGAGATCCAACAGCTCCAGCTCCTAATTGGTTTACTGCACTAGCTGTTACTATGGATTCGAATAGAGTCCTACCAACAGTTCCCCCTCCCAAGGCTGTTTGGGCTGAGGCGGTAACAATTGTGGAAAATAGTTGTTTTCCAACTGTTCCAGCTCCTAATTGGTCTTGAGCACTGGCCGTGACAATGGCAGAAAATACCTCTCTACCTACAGTCCCTCCTCCCAATTGCGTTTGCGCGGAAGCGGTAACAATGGCGGCAAATAATTGCCTACCTATTGCCCCACTACCTAGAGCATTCACGGCAGAAGCTGTGGTATCGGCGCTTAAAAGTTGATTACCAACAGTCCCGGCACTTACAGTTATGTTCAGAATGTTTTGAACGGAAGCAGTGGTTGTGGCGTCAAGGATTCTAAGCCCAACTAATCCTCCTTCTATTCTACTATCCCAACTAGACATTAGATTACCCCCACAATTGTTGCGGCTCCGGATGAATTGACTTTAAAGACTTGGACGTGAGTTGCTGGGGGAATGATTGAGGTGCTAAAAAATGCCCTTCCTCCCGCAGCCCATGTTGTGACTGTTGCAGTAACTTCAATGTCAGTTCCTCTCTTTCCGTCAAAATCAAAAACAGGGACTACCGTCTTTACAAAGAGTTGAACTGGACAAGCAGTATCAGTGCGATAACCAGAAATTGATCTAGTCTGATCGCCTGAAAATCTGTGATCCAGTTCAACCCAAGAAGAGACGCCAGAAGCCGTTACGGAAGAAAAAAACGTATGAGGCCGTAGGACGATGTTTGACATACTTATGCGTCTTGAGTTATGATGTAAGGAATGTAAATTACTCCACCACCAGCCGCTGGATTTGAGCCAGAAACTGCCGATACAGCGATGATGAAATCACCACCTACGTTACGGATATTTGCAGCAGAAACGTTCATTACTGTAGCTTGAACTGCATTTAGACCGGTGAGAGTGGCATATTTGTTGTTATTGCCAGGAGCCCCGAATCCAATCTTAGTTCCAGCGGAAACGCCGAAAGCTGAAGACATTACGAAATAAGGAGGTCTGGTTAGAGCTGCGTTAGTTGGAAGTCTTGCGGATACAAGTTGGGAAGAGGCGGTAACAGTAATGGCTTGAATAAGCTCAGTTGTTCCCCTAGTATCCTGAGAAGGAATACCATTATCTTCTCCAACCTTAATACGGTTGGTAAAAGCCGATGATGACATTTGAAAATCTCCTAAAATTAAGAGGGGGAGTAAATCCCCCTCAATGATTAATTAAGCACCAGGTGAGCCATAGACACAACGAGGGTCTGCTGGAGTTCCAGTTGCGAAACGCTTACTAATTTTCATGTTCAGGTTTTCAGTTCTGTCATCGCTAAACTTGTCAGTTTCTACTTCGCGTTTAACGTAAGAAACCAAACCACCAAGTTCAACATCGTTGACAATGAACCAAGCATCTTGGTCAGTTAAGAAGTTGGTCACGATTGGCTCAAGATTCATGTTGGCGATGATGTTAATATCATTATCGTTTGATCCAACTTTGTATTGAGTTTCGAGAATCTTCTTAATTGCAAAGTGCAAGCTCCTTGGAACAACGACTTTTTTAGGGTTGATGTTCAAACGCTTTCCTTGGTCATCACGATAATCCATGACGTCTAGGATAGCATTCTCAAGAGCTGTTTGAGTTAGGTCGGTTCCTGCTGTTGGTCTATTAGAGAAAGTTCCACCAGCTACTAAAAGGTGAGCAGTGCTAAAAAGAGCCAGACCATCCGGACCAGCATAATCTCCAGCAGTGAATCCATTATTCAGCACGTTAGTGTGGATAGTTTCTTCAGTGTGGATCATCGAACGAGCTGCCATTGCTGGAATCTGTTTAATGATGTTGTATTGGTCGTCTTCAACCATTTCTCTAGTAATACTAACGGTAAGACCATAAACCTCGGGTAGGTATTCTTTTTGATACCCTTGGAAGATAGATGTTTCCGAAAACTCATCACCTTGCTCTTTTAGAGCTGCAGTTGGAAGGGAGGTGACACCTTGTTCTTTGATGATAGACTGATTAGTCTTTTCGATGCGAAAGAACTTTTTATACATTGGTTGATGTTCAGCATATTTGTGACCAAAAATGCTTTGCAGACCAGGGTACAATAACTCTGCTAAATTACTTGTTGCGATAGCCATGTTGTTTTAAAATTCAGATTAATAATTAGGAGATTAAAGCGTTCGCCAATTTAACGACAACGCCAGCATCGCCAGCAATGTCAGTATTGCGACCATAAACAGCCTTCTCAAAGTCTGAAATATCAACAATCTGGAAAGGACGGTTATTAACGGCTGTTACGGTAGATGCTTTCAAGCCGTAGCCACTTAGACCACTAGATGCGTTCGGAGCACCAGCAGTTACGCCAATGTATCTACCGATCAGTCCTGCAGAAGCAGAAGTATCAAGCGCAGCGATAAAGCGAGCTCTTGGATCAGTAATTACTTCGACGAAGCCAGCTTTACCAGAGGTTAGATAAGCACCGTTAGTTGGAAGGGAATGAGTGAGGGGACGTTTTTGACCATTGGAATTTGAATAAGGAGCCTTAATAATTCCAAGGAGAGTAGAAGACGAAGCAGTTACTCTTTCTGCTAGTCCAGTTGCACCTTCAAGTTTAACAGGATCGTTAATGTAGTAAGCGTTATTTGCTGTCGCTACTACCTTGAAAGTAGTTTGGGTGTAGGGAGCACCCTGAGATTTGCACAAAACAAATCCCTTTCTGTTGAATGACATTTTTTCTATTATGATTAAGGTTAATCGATAACAGAAACTCCCGCAATGATAGGTTTTACATTTCTTTGACCGATAAGTCTTTTTGCTTCTTTGGCAGAAAGAGCTTGTTCAGTATTCAATCGAGTTTCTTCTCTATAATATTCATCTCTCGCTTTTCCAAGTTCTTCTGGCAAAATCATTGCCACTAACTCGTTACGCTTAAGAATGCTTTTAGAGAGGCCTTCTGAATCGGTTACTCTTCGGTCAAATTCACTTGATCCTAAATCAGGGAATTTCGTTTTATCGAGAATTTCCCATCCCTCGGACTTCTTTTTTTCAATATTTGAAGGAGTATCTTCGCACCAACGCATTCTGTGTCCTTTCGGATGAAGTGCGATTCCTAATCTACTTCCCGGCTTCCATTTTACAGGTTTTACCGCTTTTGATTCAGGATTAACTCGTTTTGTCCCTTCACTGATTCCAGATTCAGGATTAACTCTTTTGATGTTTGCCATATACGCCTAAAAATTATTTTTTAAAAGAATCCACTGAGACAGGTCCACGTTTACTGAGTTTTAAGACCTTAGCGTAATCAGTATCGGACACGCCGAGACGACTAGCATATAGTCTTTGTTCGTCAGTTAGTTTATTTGCTTGATTATCCGAGGGTGCAGCTAGAGCAGTATTGCTTGACAATACCGGTGGGTGCTTAAGAGGGGAATTTTCTTGAGGGAGACCTTGTGCGTTCCTTAAACCCAGAGTTCTTTCTACTTCACTAATAACTTTAGAAAGAGCTGGTCTCTGACCTTTTTTGAGATAGCGGTCAGCTATTATTGCTGTGGCATTTACTACTTCTTGAAACTTTGGATGATTTCCTTGCAACCAAGGTCTCGTAGGCTGACCGTTGTTGTCAGTCTCAGAAGTAAGTAAGTTTAATTCTGCAACATCAACAGGATTGGAGTCCGAATATACTGGTCTCTCCTGTCTTGGAGTTTGTTGCCTTTGTTGGTTTAAAACAGCATTTAACTTTTGTTCAGTTTTAAAGTCAACTATTTTTTCATTTATTTGTGAAGCCCTATCATAATCAAAGTTTGAAATGGCTTCCTGATACTGTTGTCTAAGTCCCGTGAGGGCTACTTCTTCTTCATTTTTAACATGCCTTCCTTCAATTTGAGAAAGGCGATTTTGTAATTCTTGTTCTCTTTGTTCGGTAGCATCAACGATACGTCTTAACTCGTCTTGGAGTAATGCGTTTCTTTCGTTGGCTGTCTTGCTTTCACGATAAAGCTCGTTTATTCTCTTCTGAACAGCGGGCTCGTCGGTTTCAACAAATTTTGATCTAGTGTCTACAACCTCTTCTTCTGGTTCAGAAACTTCCTCTTTTGATTCAGGATTAAGCTTAAGAGTCTCTCTTTTTTGAGGCTCGTTAAGATTTGATTTTATCGTGGCTAGAGCACTTTCTAAACTTGCTTCAGCTTGAACTATTTCCTGATTTACTTCAGGACTTTTTACCTCTACTTGTTCCATAAACTAAGATTTATTTTTTAAACAAAAACTTCACCAAGAATATCCTCATCAGAGCATATAAAATACTCTTCTTCAGATCCTGGGAGTCTAATCCAATCGCCAGCAAAACGGCTAAACATGACCTTCTTGCCTATAAGTTCTTTTACCGGATCATCGCACGAACTACCAATATCCAGAACGAATCCAATCGATGGAGCGTTCTGTTTGATCTTGTCTGTGTTAAAATTGACAATAATTCCGCCTTTACTCTTTTCTTCCGCCATTTCCCTTTTTAGCAAAACACGATTAAAAATCGGACGTAATGCGTAGGGGTATTTTCCTTTCTTTTTGGTCATAATTATTTATGATTTAAGTTGATACTGGGCTTTAGAAGCCACGGAGGGCATTAATTAACTCCTGCCCGCTAAGATTTGTGTTTACTCCTTGTTGAGATAGGTATTGGCTTTCAGCAGGCAATAGGTTGCCTTGACCTGCTTGGATATTTCTTTGGAGAAGATTCGCATAATAATCTTTGGAAGAACCGCCGAGACCTTCGCCGTAGGCTCCTTGGGAAGCTAGATAGGAACGTCTTTGGACATCAGTAAGACCGCCCATTTCTTGAAGGGAGCCAGGGAGTTTCATTTCTTCAATTTCTGGTTGTGGTGCTGCTTGCACTGTTGTGGGACCGACCTTATTTCCTGTGTTGGTGACGCCTTCTCTGACGCCTTTACCAAATTCAAGACCAACAAGTCCCCCTACTGGTCCACCAAAATAAAGTCCTCCAGCAGCTCCGGCATAAGGGGCTGCTTTTCCTGCGAGAACATCTCCTTGCCTAGGTAAAGCCTTTCCAAGAAGTTCTCCGGAAGTTCTACCCACCGACCTTATCGGTCTTTTGATGCTTCTTCCAAATCCGAATTCAGCGGCACCAGTTTCTGGATTAATATTCTCAAAGCCGGATCCAACCATGTGAGTCCTGTAATCTTCATGCTCATCAGCCATCACTTTCTTTAGTTTTACTAAAAAATCAGGATGTTGAACAAGAATATCTTTGGGGATCACGTAATCACCAGGTGTAACGTGAGCCATCATAGCATCACCCTTGCGACCCTCTGCGGCCATTTGGTTAGTTGATGGATTGTAAGTTTCGTAAACTTGCGCTAATTCATTTTCCATTTTATTCTAAAACCTCTTTTGGGATTGGTAAAACTTGATCTAAAAATCCTGTCTCTGACCCATAACGATTTGGGACAAGTGCTCCAGAACCTGCCATTGACCCTGCAACCTCTTCAGCTCCTCCAGACTCTGGCATACCATAGCCTTCTCCTTGGGACTGTAGTGCTGTTGCAATGTCTTCAGGACTTCCAGCGTAACCGAGTCCTGCCGCCATATCTCGTAATCGTCTCTGTTCCTCATGTTGTTGGATTCTTTGTTGAGCGTTCATGTAAGCGTAGGCCACATGTTTCTTGCGGTGATTTTCAAGCATCGAGAGAATTTCTTTGTCTTTCTCGATTTCTTCTCTGTAAGGACTGGTCTCGGCTAGAAGCTCATCGATTACTTGGATGTGAGTAGCGTGATCCTGATTTTGGAATACATCGAAAAGAGGACGATCTGCGGCAGGCATCAAGAAATACATGTTCTCTTGGCGTTGATCATCAATTTGCTGAGGCTCTGGAGGTGCTGATGGCTCTGGCAGAAGGTCTTTTATGTCCTCAATCTCCATGGCTTCAAGCATCTTCTTCGAGACTTCATAAACCGATTTCTCATTTTGCATCATCATTGGATTCTGGAAGGCGAACTGATACAGAGCCTGAGCCTTAGCCAATTTCTGCTGCTTGGTGATGTTTCTTGGATCGAAGATTGGAATCACTCTTAGGTCTTCAGAGTAATCTTCACGTGTAATTTGGAATAATTTACCGTCTTCTACAAAATACGCATCTTGCCCGAGATACTTGCGGTTTAAAGCGTAAAGTTTACTCAGCTCACCCTCGAATGAGCCCGCCATTTGCTCCATTACAGAGGTTGGCATTTGTAAGGATTGCTCTAGCATGGTCGCAATCGTTACTGGCTGATAAACCTTTTCCACATCACCAGTAACCGCTTCAGTAACAGAGGCGAGACTGCGTGCATAACCTTCAAGGCCTTGCATCAAGGTTACTAGACCAGCATTTGCACCAGGAAATTGGAGTTGGAAGAAGCGGTTTGCGATATTTCCATCGGAAAAACCAGGGATTTTGACAAATTTACCCATTACCATTTCCGTCTCCCCACCCTTCACGTCAATCGTCTCATCCATGAAGCCAGAGGACGTATTCGCAAGCTCTGCAGCATTGATTGATTGGCGTAAGATGCGATTTACAGCTAGATTTAACTTCCCAATCAAATGACCTATTCCCAAACCATAAAATCCATCTGGATTTTCTAGGAATTTGTAGTGCTCAAAGTATTCGATTGGCTTCTTGTGAGCGATTGGCTGTCCATATTGGTCAACTTCATATCTGATCTGGATTCTGAGGACTTTTTTAGACTGATAATCAACGCAAATGATGTAAGGTTCTTTAACTCCATCGCCATCAAGATCCAAAAGAGCGTGTTGTTCGAGGATTTTGCCGTATTCCAAACTGTCACTTCCCACAGGTCTTATTCCCTGGAAATCATTCTCTGCTTGTTGGTATTCATCCTCACCACCAAACTCGAATTTATCACATTCGGAGATAAAATAACCGCTATTCTTGAGGATTTTTATCTCATTAAGAGATTTGTAAATGATGTGAGTTTTTCTCGGAACATCCTCAATTTGAACCGGACCCACTTGATAAGGGACAACAAGATCAACGGCTCTGACGCGCTCAACTACATTTTGTTTAATCAGAGGATTGTAAAAGGTTTTGGTGAAGTCAGAACCGTTGAGGGCTGCAGCTAGAAACATTGCATTCTTATCACGCTTAAAGTTCTTATTCAGAACTCCAAGTTGAAAAGACATGTGTTTAGCTATTCTTTCGGCACGCTCTGAAGTACCATCGTTTGTATTGCTTCCGATTGGGATTGCATCGAGGAAATTGCGGGTAGGGAAAAAAGCTTTGTAAGCACGAGCTTGAAATGAATTACAAGCTTCAGTCATGATAGGAACCCCATCATCAGAGGAGCCGTCCCAAGGTTCGTTTATTGGGCGGTCTTGTTGATTGTAAATTTCTTTCCAGGTAGTATGCTTCTGAAGCCAGTCAGAACGCGAGGAAACATCATTATCAAAATCCTGAGATACAGTATGGCCAATTTTCTTAAGCTCTTCTTCATCAAGCTTTGTGGCAATATTAAACTGTTCGATGTTTAGCCCTTTGGCTATCTCTTCTTGTAAATCAACTTTCATCCGTCTCTGTGCTTAAGCGAGCTTGCTTATGCAAGAGACTAGACCTTTTTGAGGTTTCCATTCTGATTAGTTTTTCTTGGTTACACCTTTGATTTTTCTGAGAAAAATGAATTGAGCGATTTCTTCGTGTCGTATAATTCTTTTTTCTTATCTTTCAAGAACTTCTTTTCTGATTTCAAACACTTGGAAACCCAAGGAATAATTCCACCTTTCTCTGGGTCTCCGTAGACTTCAAACTTGATCAATCCTTCGTTAAAGAAGTTGCGAAGCTCTTGGACTTGAGCTAGAAATTCGCCCTTAGTGAAAAACTTACGCTTCACTTTTTTATCGTAATCCTGCGACTCAAGAACAACCTCAATCCAAATAGGTCTATCGCCTTTTTTTAGGGTCATGTCAGGTTTTTCGAGTGAGCAAAGGTCATAACCGAATAAATGGAATGTTTTAAACTTTAGCATTCCTCTAAGCAATCCGATTCCTCTAGTGCAAGTGGCTGATCCACCCATCACAAGTTTATCTAGGTGCTCTTTCGGCATCAGTTTATGCTCTTCAGCTCCTACATAGGCATGATAACCATAAACACGACAGCCTTGTGCTAAAAGCACTTTCGTGACTTCTGGATCAACCATTGAAGCCACGAACCAGAGGACATCTTTTGCTTTTGGATGCTTTACGAAATCCTTTACGTGCTCTCTGGGATCAAGTAAAATACAAGCCCAAGGAGTGATTCCGGCATCTAAAAGAGTTCCTAGGGCGTGTTTCACCGCAGCAATTTTAATGCCTTTCTCGTAGAATGGCCTGATTTCTTCTGGGTTTAATGACGGTCCGGCGTTAGCGATAACAATCTCTTCTGCGTGGGGTTTTACTAAATCTAACCACTGAGGCATGATTTTAAGATTCTCAGTGACATTTTTCTGGATTATTTCATGATTGACACAGTTTTGCGTTTTAACCACCAGTTGATTCAAATCTATCACCCCATTATCTTTTGCAGCGAACTTTCTATTTCCCTTCTTATGCTCCATGAATTCTTTTAGAACGGAATCGTCAAACACATCACGACCTGGAATGCCGGATGTAAGGTTATTGAACACATCTTTACCGTTAGCGGAATTGAACTCATCACGAATTCGGTCGAATACATAGGAATCATGCCATTGTGGAAGGGTTAGGACTTCATCGGTTACATACATGTTTTTGAGACGGGCGATGAACTCTTTACCACCATTCTTCAGGTTGAAAATCATGAATCCACATTCGGAATGATCCCAATCTTTGCGCCCTAAGTATGTTGCAACTTTATCCTTCGGAAGCCACTTCTCAAAATGAGAATAATCAAGTGGTTTTTTAATCATTACATCCGCATCCAACCAAACTAGATAATCCAACCCTCTTTCAAGAGCGAAAATCATTGACTGCTCGAGGGTGAAAACTTTGAACGAGAAGCGAACGTAGTCTAAACGATAATCTTTGGGATTCCCCTTCTCTTTGTTTCTCTTCAAAAACTCGATTTGTTCTTCCTGGAAGTTTCTCGAAATAAAACAAGTCTCTGTTTCTGTTCTTTCTTTGATTGCTGGAATAAGCCACTGTTCCGTTTTGGGAAGATTCTGACAAGGGTCTAATCCGATCAACATTAGCATGTCTTTTGGCAAATTAGCCAGCCAAGTAGGAATGGTTTGCTGGGGATAGTCTAAAGCGTTAGGAAATGTAGTACAGAGAGCGATTTTATTTGTCATAGCCAAGAATTACCTCTTTATGAATTGTTTCTAAAACCTTCATCCCTAAAGACTGAAGATATTCAGTTGCTTCTAAATCTTGCTTCTGGTTGTACATTTGCTCAACGATGATGATGGGCTTGTATTCTTTGATGAAGTTGGTCATTCCTCGCACTACTTTAGCTTCGTAACCTTGGACATCGATTTTGATGAGGATTTTTCCTTTCAAAGACTCAAAATCAATTCCCTCGAATGTATTCATCCGATATTCCGATGGGGAAAGACACGCTAACACATCAAAAATCTGTGTCGCCTCTTCACTAAATTCAACTTCTTCTAAAATCTTCGCGCCGGAATTATCACTCTTCTCGTCCTTCATATCATACATTTTCACCTCGTCAGAGAGTGCAAACTCGTATAGCAACCTGTTTTTCCTCTTAACAATTTCAAAATTTTCCAATAAACATTCGAAATTTTCTGGATCCGGTTCGAAGCAAATAAATTTCCTAAATCCATTTCTCATTGCCATCCTCGACCACAACCCCACATGCGCCCCAACATCAATAAAAAGACCTCTATCTTCTGGCTTGATGTATTTCAGGACAGCTTGGAACTGTTCTTTCTGATAATTTCCGTCCCCGTCAATTGCAGTCTCGAAATGCGTGTCTGAGTCTGGGAACCAGATGCCTTTGATTTGTTTCATTTCGATTTCACCTCCAGAAGAGCTTGGGTCAATTTACTCGAATCCTCACCTTTAATTTCTGCTATTCGTTCATGGATTAACACAGCCTCATCGAATCCTTTCATGAAATCGTGAATGATTGCGTGAAGTCCATCTATTTGACTCTGGAGATCATTTTTAGCATGACCACCAATAGATTCCCTGAAGAAATCGCGCTGGATTTGATGAAGCTCATTGTGAATCACATCTAGCCTTTCGCGCTGAATGTCGCGAATCTTGGCTTGTTTGAGTTGTAAATCTTTAATCTGTTTCATGATTTAGGTAAATTCATTTCCCCAAACTCTGCAAGCCACTCTTTCCCATAAGCTACTTCTTTCCAGTTCTTAAACCACGGACCGCCACGAGTGTAATGGATATTCTTTGGTTTAATATCTGATGATGAATGTCCTTCTAACCAGTTCCATTCCTCTGGAAGTCCGCCAATTTCCTCGTCAGAAAGCCATTTGAAGTTGTGAAGCCAATTGCCTGGCTTGTAGTTCACATCCTCAAGAGTCAGTTTCTTGTTGCTAGGATGATTACAATTCCAAAGGATGACCGATGACCAATTCTTCCTACTGTAGGCCTCCTGCTTGCAGTCATCCATTTTGTTGCCTGTTTCTGGTTGGTAGTTATGCTTCACCACCATTACAGCGAATTTATCATCAACATGCTTTAGAATTTCCGTTATGTCAGCAGTAAAAAGCATATCGCAGTCACAGAACAACGCCCAACCTTTGTCCTGAAGGAATGGAACGAGAAAGCGAGTAAAGGCAAACTCGGTAGAGAATGACTTATCATCTCTCACGTCTTTAAACCCACCCCCTCCTTCAATTAGCCAAGGGCGATTAAACAATCCCTGTTTGCGAAGTTCTTTGTGTTTCAAGGGCTGAACGTCGACTTTAGGCGAGTGTTTTAGAAGAGAAAATTTACAGGTTTCGTAAGCTTCTGGCTCACGGACGTCGTAGCCGATGTAGATGTTAAAGGTCATTTCCTGTTTCTATTTTTTTAAAAAAATTCTCTATCTCTTGGGAGAGGGATTCTGGAATGAGTAAGTCTTCACTGGAAGAAACTCTAACCTCTAGCTTGAGTCCTCTTAGGTATAGTTTCCAATTAACGGCCTGGTAGGCCGTTTTTTTCACTTCAATAGACATTTTCAAAAAATTCTTTAGGAATTGGGGGAAGTTCCATCCAGCAAATAGCTTTTGTCTTACTCGAGATTTTGTCTTTTTCCTGAAAATCATGGCAGAGCGTATACTTATCTTTACCTACCTCATGGCACACTAAATAAAGACCCGATTTCGTCGGGGCGGTGTCCGGATACTTTTTCCATTTAATAGACATTCTCTTTCCTCATTTCTTTGATAATCGCCGCAGCAATTCCTTTTTCCATCTCGTCAAGTGTAAATTGATGATAAGAAATAAAATTAAGCAGCTTACTGCGATCAAGGCCAATAGACTTTTCATAACAATCATGGACGTTAGACATTGTTAGTTTATTCCAATCACGGACTACTGAGTGTTGTGAGGTGGCTATCGCTGGGATTCCGGCTAAGACTGCATCCAGGGCAGTGTTGCTGTTGAATGTGATGACGCATTTTGCATTTTTTAGGTCATCTTCTAGTGGGATTGGATCAACTTTGGTTCTAACTTTGTGAGGATGCCCCCCAATCTTCTTGATGGTAGTTTTTACCCAGTCTTCGATGTTAATTCCGTAGAAGACTTCCATCGCTGGGCTAGGCGGGATTATCAGGATCAGACCGTGCTCGTTGTCTTGCCAATCCTTCAACGTGATGTCTAATTTCTTAGCTCTCTCGGAGGGAAGTTTTACGTCTTTGTAGTGGGCTTGTGTATCGTTTAGGGAAATCCGGTAATAACCGTTGAACATATTGTTCTTGCTTCTGCCTACATAACCATGATCGATGTGAAGGTAGTCAATTCCATTCTTAAACAAGAAGTGAATGATATCAGAACAGCCGCGGAGAATTCCATAAAGCAGGGCTTCTTCCTTGAATTTGTCTCGGGTTTCTTTGTTGAAAAGAGTCGTATGCCTCGCGGGGATTCTCCAGCCAGTTGCTGCGTGGCGGAGCATAACTTTTTGTGATATGAAGTGATCGGAATACCAGGCTATCATTTTCTAACTACTTTTACAATTTTAGTCAATCCACCCTGTCTAATCGGATCGGCAGCAGGTAGAATAGTTATTTCGAATTGGGATTTATCGAGTGAGTCAATGAATTGATTACAGCCAAATTGTTTTAAATCGGGACACCTTTCTTTGTTATCAGCTACATAATAGTCATCAAATAATCTAACTGGGATGTGGTTGGTATTTTCACCATCATTCTGGATTGTCTCTACCGAATGACCGCCATCGATGAAAGCAAAGTCATACTCACCTCTAAATCCTTTGAGGGTGATGTTTGTGTTACCAGAGACTAAAGAAATTGTGCAGGCGGGGAGTTGAACTGATAGGTTGTGTCTAATATCATCTTTATTTGCATGAGGCTTAACATTCAGCTCATGAGCGTCTGTTTCAGACGTGGCATCTTCGAACAAATCAAAGCCTAAGTAGGACACGTTTGTGTTGTGAACCAAAGCAGCTAGACACATCTCAACGGCTCTTACTCCGTTCCAGGTGCCGACTTCTAGTATCTTCTTTGGTTTTACTTCGTTAATAACGTCAATTATTTGACTGTAGCGCATAGATTTTAACTCGTGTTAAATTAAGTTTCCCGTTATGGGATTGTGTTAAATTGACTCAACTGTTTTATTTTGCAACAGTTTCTTTTTGATAAGAATCAAACCAGTGTCTCAAAAAGTTACATCGTATAATCTCCAGTGTCATTTTTGGATTCAAATTCTTGTGTTTCTTCATGACTTGACCCATTGCAATGTTGGATACCTTCTGCAGATGCTGCTCGAACGCTCCGACTTCTTTGGGATATTCCGCGAAGAACTGCTCTAATTCTTGTTTTGTCATTTTCTCTTCATTTTAAGTTTCCTATCCGTCTTCTTGGCCAATCTCATCGCCTCATCTCTCGATGATTTATCCCTATCTCTCTGAGTCAGTAGGAAAGGACGAGAAGCGCAAGCGTAAGCAACGCAGTCGTAAATGTGGTCTTCTTGAGAGCTTTCTGGTCCCTTCTCTGGGTGCAAATCATCTAATTGAAGCGAGGGAACTGTGCGCCAGAAATGCTTGCAACCTTCTAAAGCGAAAAACATTGGATGGTCTTCGCCGGCTAATCTTGCTCTGAACTCCTGGTAGTTCTGCTCCCTTCCTTTCCTAGATTGGGTCATGCGATAAAGGCCTTCCGTTGCTTTATACATTCTCTCAGAGACCGATGCTCCGTCGTGTTGACCCCACAATGCAGAGTCTCCAACGCGATAATCCATTTCTTCCCCTGTCTCTTCCTCCACCTCAAGAATCCTTTTAGCTACGTCAGTGCTTTCGAGTCTACAGCCAACATCAGGCTGACCATTCCAACCGTAAAACTCACGATACATCACCAGCGCCCCTTTGGGAATCATCTTGTCTTCCCATGAATCCTTTGCCTTGATGAGGGTGTTTTCATCCGCGACAGCAAACCAACAGACTGCGAAGGGTTTTGCAGTTCCCCAATCCAACACCGTAAACTTAACCCAGTGCTGAGGGATTTGGAAATTGCGAACCATATGCTGGTTGCGATTCAGCTTCTCGAATGCTAGACCTAGACTAGATGCCTCAAATGCTTCTTCCCAAGTCGAAGGATATTCCTGCCTAAATTCGTCTTCGCCTCGGAGACCAGAGCTAGAAAGCTCGGCTATCTTTTTTCTGCGCCAGGATAGTTGCGCCATATCAAGGTTGAATGCTTTCTTTAATTGTATCTCGTCTTTCGATAGAACCATGCTATCACTAGGCTTTGTCCGATACTCCTCTTGCCAAAACCACGGAATAAAGATTGGGATGTATTCACTCTCTCCACTCTGAGCAAGCATCCATTGTTCGTAATACCAATTCAATTTACCGTTTGCCGTTGATTCGATAAAGACCTCAGTACCCGGCGCATCAGGCACAGCTTGCAAGGCTCCCTTAGCTATGTCTTCTGAGTTCTCCCAAAATGCCGCTTCTGAGCCGTGGAAGTATTGGATGGTGGAGCTTCTGCCCGTATTCTTATTCCCTGCAGTTCCTACACGGTAACCGGAGTCTAATTTATCGAATGAAAGTTCTCTTTGTGATGATGCCCCAACACTGGGCTTGAACTGAGGAGGGCAAAGCTGCAAATATCGGTCAGCCATTCCGAAGAGGTTGTTTGTAGCTTCTGCTTCATGTGTGAGAATGAATGCTCGGCGTCCTGCGTTGTGAGTGACATTCCAAAAGAATCTGCCTTCTATGTAAGTGGAAATGCCCTGTTGTCTTCCTTTTAAGATGATAGCGCGAATCTTACCCAGCTTCTCCAGTTGCTCGTTCACCATGCGATGTAAATGCTTCTGCGCGCTGTTTAGAACGAATCCTAGAATCTCGCCACCTTTAGTCCTAATCTTTAAGCAATTTAGGGCGTAGAGTGTAAAATCCGAGGCCAATCTCTGTCTTATCTCCTCTGATGGTGACTTCATCTATCTGTCCCAATAAATCTTTTTCAGAAAAGGAATATGATAAGTTAAAACAATATCCATGCTACTACCAAAGACAATATCTGCATCCCAATAAATCTGTCGCCTTGGAAGACCTAATTTCTTCCAAGCTTCTCTAAAAGAAGATTTACTCTTACTCCTGGTTGGAAACTGGAACTGGTTTATACCATTTGGGTAATAAAAAAATGGTGACACCTTAATCAGGAATCGGAACTGGTTGGTATCTCGCTGGTTCGATTTTCTCTTGGACAATCCATCTCTCCCCTGTTCTTGGGTTGTAGATTGTTGTTGAAGCGTTGGCCATTGCGCAGGTGGCTAAAAGCACGATTGCGGTTAGAATAGATAAATTGCGAAGTAAGTCTTTCATAATTATTTATGATTTAAGGTTTTTAAGCACGAACTCGTCCTGTCCAAAATTGAATTGTTGGTTAATCTGAGTTTGTGGTTTCTGATCTGCTGAAGCAATCTTGAGGAGAGTCTCAGCAGCATTGATTTTGTGGTCATCTCTTTCTGAAGCTAAAGTTATGTTGTAGAGTGAGTCAAAGACGTTTCCGGCTTTGCTCTTACCATTGGTGTCTAACTGAGCAAGGTGGTCTCTGGCGTATTGGGCGAGAGTTAGTTCTGCTTGCCATTTTGTGACTGCGCTTTCTATGTCTGTTTTGATTACTTGTTTAGATTTCATCAGTAGCTTTGTAAGCCCCGAGAGCTCTAATCAAAAATTGAAATATTCTCTCTTGTGTTACCGCATCACTTACCAGGATCCCTTCCCAATTACCAGTTTTGTATCGAAAAATCAGTTCATCGGATGACTTTCGTATTGAGACAATCTCCGTCAAGTCCACGATGTAATCAAGATACGGTAGCTTGACAAACCCGTTTAGAGTGATGTCGCCTTCTTGCTCTTTAATAGTTTTCATTTCATTCCCCATAAATTGCTTTTACCATTTCGTCATATTGCTCCTTCGCCTTCTTATGAAGAGCCCTCTGGAGCGTTGACAATCTATACTCAGGCATTCTGCCCTTTTTCTCCCACCGGCTAAACTGCTTGTAATCTTTGCAGCCGCATAATGCTGTGAACTCTTTCTTTGTCTTTATTCCTAGCCTCTCCATCATTCCGTGAGCTACTTCGATTGAAACATAATCGCAATGGTTATTCATAAGACCCCAGACCCATACTGTGTTTTATAATCTAAATTATCTCCATTTTTGAAAGAAAATCAAAAACTGGTTTTGCGTTAGTTCTGTAGAGCGCTTTTTCAATAGATTGCCTTTCTTCGTCATTTAGAGAATTTAGATTCTTGTAGAATTCTGCAAGGTCATGTATTTTGATTTCTATTACTTTAGAAGTATAAGGACTTGCTGCAAGGCAAGGTATGCAGGTTCTTTCTGGTAAAGAATTAAGCTTTTTATAAAATTCAATAGAGGCATCTGGCAGGCCTGTGGAATTTTGCAATCCAATCTCCGGTTTTGGAGACTGGCATTCTACTACTAAGCCTTGGAATAACTTTATTTGCTCTCTTGTTAAGTCGAGGCTTACCGCTCTATCCCCTCGTTCAATATTTAATCTTCCGGTGGAGGGTTTAGTTCCATCGTATTGCTGAACGGAGATAGTTGCTTGGAGTATTCTCATTTTATGAAGTAAATTCTACCACTCTCATCAACACGCCCCACAATCTTTTCGGCCACTTCTTTGCTTAATTCCCTCTCGTCAAAAACATAGGTTTCTCCTAACCAATCGACGAGAACTAAGTTTTTGTGCTTAGTATAATTAGCGAATCTTTTATCTATTGCATCTACTGCTTCGAATCCAGTCATCACCTCTTCTAAACTTACAGTTGGCTCATCCCTAGCCAAAACCTCTTCAGCTCGCTTCACCCAGTATTTATCCTCTTTCGCCCGGGCTAATTTTACAGCTCTTCGTTTTAGGAATTGCTTTAGATGTGCTAGAATTTTCATATCAATTTCTCCACATTAATCCCCGCTCTCTCGAGCAAGAAAGTTTTAAAAGCCATGCGTAATATCTTTTTGGGCATCTTAGGATTATCCTGAGTTCCCACTGCTTTATCGATACCTTGTTGGGTATACTCAATTGCTTCTCGGAATTCTAAGAAGGGTATGTTTCTTCTGCGTAGTTCTTGTTTAAGATTCATTTACAATCCCATTATTTGATTTTTCGCACTTTCAGCAAGCCAAAGACTTCCTTCGTTGGTCAAATTTTCAGACGCTGAGAAAAATAATTTCCCGTCTTGCGTCCAGCCAACCACCAAAACCTCTTTTAAGTTCATGTTTCGCGCCTGGTTTAAACAAGCTTCAACCGGCAGATTATCTCGCAAAACTCTCAATTGAATTACTTCACTCATAAAATCTGAAATAAATTTGTTTCCCCACAATCTCCCCGACCCCTTTTATTTGTCAACATCCTTTTTTGAAACACCCCAAAATAATTTCACTTTCCCTGAAACTTTTTCTTGACATCCGCTTGTCTCTAAGCTCCACAACTCTGTTTCAGTTTTTCCTCTTTTCCTTCGAGTAAAACCCCGTGTTTTTCGACACTTTTCCCCTCTTTCTCACCTCGCGATGAAAATAGTTTGCTAGAGCCTGTAAGCTAAAACCTCTTTTTTGCTAGGGATGAAACAAAGTTGTTGCCTATTAAATTCGCATTGTTTTATATTCCCCCCATCAATTCCACTTCAGGAGTTGGTGGCAAAAAATAAAAATTAAAAAAGGTAATCATATGACTGAAGAAAATAAAACTAAATTGTGGCAAATATGTCGACACGCTAGACTCGGATCATTGTTCGTTATCGTAGATTCTGAAAATGAAAAGTTGTCATTAAGACCTTTTGCTGGAGGAGAGCTTATGGTTATTTCATCCAAAGGTTTTGTAGAAGATTTTATTTGCACAGACTTAATAGTAGTTGAGAAGCAGTCGCTGGTAAAATTACTTACCAACTAACTTCAACCCATGCCGCAGGACTCCCAGCCCTAAAGGCTGCCTGCGGCGCCAAACTTAACCAAGAGGTTTTATGACAATCTACGAAAAAAACAAACTCTTCACCGGCGAAACAATATCCGCCTTTGAAATCTTTTTAATGACTCTAGCTGTTTCAGCAACCCTATTCGGAGCTTACTGTGGCGTTTGGGGTCTTCATCTTTTTGTGAGGTAAAATGCTCATTCTCGCCCTAATCGCTCTTTTCTTGATCATCGCCGCAGCTCTTTGGTGTGATCATCTTGAAGAGCTAAACAACCCTCGTCAATTAGTTAAAAAAGAAAGAAAGTTTAGAAAGTTTAGATTTTGCTTTCACAAGTGGGAGCCAATCGACTTCGATGTTTTTCAAGGCAAGAACTATGTCGAATGCAGTAAGTGCAATAGAATTAAACCAATCATTTACTAGTCATGGCCTTAGTCGTAATCTTTCTTATAATCCTTTGGATGGGTGCCCTAGGAATCTTTTTCGAGCGCGATGAGTCACTGTTTAAAAAGATTCTGTTCATTGGCTTAATTGTGCTGGTGAGCTGGTTTATCATCAGCCTTATCCCGGAAAGAACAAAGCCACAACGTCACTTACCCACTCTTTTTGTGCCTTCTTACGAGGAGGGGGATCAATTTAATCAGAAACAATGAAAGTAATCCAATTTCCTAATCTCAAACAGCTTGAGAAGAAGCGGGAGACTCTTTCTAATTCAATTAGGTGCCTGGAGGCTTTGACACTATCAAAACTCTCAGAAATGGAAATTAGACACTATGGAAAGGAAATGCCTGGAAATGTGCTACAAGCAGCGCAGGTAGTTTCTTGGAAATTCATTGAGAGGAAATACTCGGCTTCTAAGATTAAAAGCTACGATGTTGAGATTTATAATAACGAAATTAAAACAATAAGAAATTCCATTTCATCTTTATTCAACCGGTCACAATCTGTCGCCAGTTGAATCAAGCTGAAAAGCTTGTAGTCAGGGACACGAGGGTTTGGAGTAATTCAAAGGAGCAGCCCCTGACTAATCACGCTCAATCACTGCGTAGCGGGGGTTGGGTGTAGTCATCTCCAAGGAGGTGGCTTTTAGGGAAAGTAGCTCAGAGGGCGAGAGCCCCCGAAGAGGAAACTGGGATGTTTATCATTCGCAGGCCTCGGGTGGACAGAACTAAGTCGAAAGGCTTGGGGTGAAGGTTCGAATCCTTCCTTTCCCTTTTTATGGCAACGCTGAAAAATCAGTAGACAAGACTGGGAGCCACGACTACTATTCGCTCCTAAAACCTCGCAAGAGGGGGACAGCCTGGAGCCTGCGGGTTCTAAGCACGGCAACGTGATTAGTAATGAGTGGAGAAATCCCGCATAAAAAGGCTAAGCTCGGGGGAAAGAGAGATTTATCTCTTGGAGAAAATCTTGTCCAGCGTTGCTTTAAAAGCATTTTCCTGACGTCGGGAAAACGATAAAAACTATACATGTTTTCTTGACATGTATAGAAAAGGGGTGGAAAGTATACAAGTAAGTTTTTTAACAACAAACAGGTAACATGAATCAGGCTGACATCGAAGAGCTTAATCGCCTTCATCGCAGACACACTGCAAAGATTCTTGATGCACTAGCGGAAATAAACATTCCTAAAATTGCACAAGATGCGGTAGCTCGTCAATTTTCCTTTTACACAAACGATGTGAAGGAAAACATTTTTAACAAAAAAACAGGTAACAGGTCAGATGAAAGCTACGCTCGCGGTTAAAGATCCGCTCATTCACTTTCCTTTTTACATCAATCAATATCAAGGCATTTTATCGCGCTATTCTCTTGAAGAGAAAGGTGCTTTTATCAGTCTGCTTTGTGTTTTTCTTTCGGAAGACGGAAACTTTCCGGACGATGAAAACCAAATTTTTAGGATGTGTTTAGCTTTTTCCGAAGGTGAAAAAAAAGCTGTTTTGTCCATAAAAGAAAAAGTGGTCGAAACTGGGAGAGAAATTCTAAAATCTCAGAGACAAAAGAGACAAAAGTGCCGTGAGGCCGCTAGTAAAGGGGGTTTAGCTAGAGTAGCGAATGCTCAAGCGAACGCTACAGAAACGCTTAAGCGTCACTCAAGCAATACAGAAACAGAGAACAGAGAACAGAGAACAGAGATAGAAACAAAGAAAGATATTAAACCTAAAGGTTTTATTAAACCAACTTTGGAAGAAATCCAAGCATACTGCCAAGAAAGACAAAACACACTTGATGCAAAAAGGCTTTTTGACTACTACGAAACCTCAGGCTGGAAAGACAAAGATGGAAAACCCGTGAAGAACTGGAAGCAAAAAATTATCACTTGGGAAGGAAGAAACAACGCCAAAACTCCTCAGCAATCCCAGTCCTCTTACCTCAACTCAATCCTCTAACCATGTTTTACAACCAAGAAGTCGAGCAAGCATTGCTAGGAAGGATTATCCTCAACAACCACACGCTTGAACGCTTAGACCAACTGCAACCAAATCATTTTTATTTCGAAGCACACCAGAAGCTTTTCCAACACCTCAGAAATTGCGTTAACGAGGCTAAGAACCAGAACGTTTTAACGTTGAAAGCCCATTTTCAGATTGAGAAATCACTCATAGAACTTGGTGGAAGCAAGTACATCAAAGATTTATTGCTAGCAGAGAATCAATCTCCTTTGTTTTCTGAGAAAGATTATGCCCGAAATTTAGTGGATCTTTGGCAGAAAAGAGAGCTTTTCAGCATGATTGAGGGCTTAGATAAGGGAAAGACCCTTGAAGAGCTTAAAAACGAATTAAACGAGAAGTTTGAGGCCTTGGAATCGGAAAACCAAGGAGAGCTCAGGTTGATAAATAACTTGGTGGATGAGGTTGTCGAAAAATACAGCACTAAAAAAATTGAACAGGTCAAAACCTCTTTTTCAGAGATTGATCAAAAAGTAATTATCGAGCCAGGAAATTTAATCATCATAGCCGGAAGAGCTTCGATGGGTAAATCAACCTTAGCTTTAAACCTTGCCAAGAATATTTCTAAAAAAGATTGCGTGATTTTATACTCTTTGGAAATGAGTGGATCTCAAATTGCTTCGAAATTCTTGTCAGAAAGTGCCGGCGTAAATTCCTATCGCTTAAGATTCAACAATCTGAACCAGAACGAGCAGACCAGTATTCTAGCTAGAAAAATTGAGAATAAATTGATCGTGTATGATCAACCAGCAATCACTCTAGGCTTCATAAGATCCACGATAAAACAAGTGGCCAGAAAAGTTAAGTTGAAAGCCATTTTTGTCGATCATGTTCACATCATGACATCGCCAAATAAGAGGGATTCCAGAGAAAGACAAATCGCAGAGATAACAGCCGGCCTAAAAGCCATTGCCAAGGAATTTGGAATTGTTGTTTTCGCACTCTGCCAGCTTAATCGCGATAATGAAAAACGCGAGGACAAAAGACCGACTTTGTCAGATCTTAGAGACTCGGGATCAATCGAGCAAGATGCGGACGTTGTGATGTTTGTGCATCGTGACCAATATTATCTCGAGAGGATGCCAGAAAATCCAGGAAGTAATAATTACAATAAATGGCTAGAAGCTATGAATAAATGGAGTGGAAAAGCTCTGCTTTCAGTAGCGAAAAACAGAGACGGCGAGGTAGCGAATATTGTGCTAAAATTTGATTCGGAATTTAGCAGATTTTCTGATCTAGATTAAACTAAAAAATGGTAAAATGAAACACATAAAAAAAGCAATTGACGGGGTGGTAGAAAGAGCCAGCAAAGCCAAATTCTATCGAGATGGCCAAGATATTTTCCTTCGCTATTTCGACAGCCTAGAGCAATACAACGCCTTGATTCTAGCGGGAAATTTTAGGAAAATGGAAGGAATTATAAAGGTAAATTCCGCTTTTGACTTGGGGGAGTTTGTCGAATCACTCAAAGCCTAATAAATCCACACTGTGGAAAAAATATTTGACAAACAAAATTCAGGTGCCAAAAAGGCGCAACTTAATTAGCAAAGAAACGGTGGGCGTGTTATCAATCAAAAAGGAGGGAGAAATGAGTGGAGGACATCTTTGTGAATACGCACAATATCGAATCGAAGACATCGCGACAGCAATTGAGGAGGAAATCGCTAAACGGTCTAAGAGACGAGTAACTGAGTGGGGTGTATGTAAGCCTTACAGCAAAAAAACCCTTCGAGAATTTAAGAAGGGTGTAATACTTCTAAGAACCGCCTACGTCTACGCCCAAAGAATCGATTGGTTAGTGAGTGACGATGATGGAGAGGAGAGTTTCCACAAACGTTTAAAAGAAGAATTACAGGAGCTTTAAGATATGAAACCAGAACTAAAACCAATCGTAGGCCAGCACCTACTTTCTTTCCCTGAAAACTGGCCAGCTCCTTTTGAACTGTTTGTAAAAGACGGACACGATTTGATTTTGTTCAATCCGGATGGGGAGAGTGTGGTGATTTCAAAGCAGGAATTTTTGGCAATTTTAATCAAGATTTTTAACAAAAAAGAAAGAAGAAAGAGATATGAAAACAACATCATTCGAAATAAGTAAAAGACTAAAAGAAATTGGGTTTTGCAAAAACAGTGATAATTACCAATTTTATTACCACGACAACGAGTTATATTGTACTGACTTAAATTTAGAGTCTGATACTGTCTTATCCTACGACCTAGAGACTATAATCGAAGCCCTACCTAATAAACTCCTCAACGAAAACTATCTTCTTTCCGCAAGAAAGAATGAGGTCGGATATTTTCAGAGTGATGACGAAGGCGAAGATTGCTTTTATGGGCTTGATAGAGAAGAGAGCGAATCCCTAGCCGACACCGCAGCCAAATTACTGCTAATTCTACACGAGAAAGGCCTTATTAACTTTACGGAGGGGAACCATGACTAAAACACTAGAAGAGAGAATCATAAATTTATCAGACGCAAATCCGCAACTCGTAGATTCCTTAGACACCAACCATCCTTTGGTTATTAAACATGTGGAAGAAAAGCTTAGAGACCTTCAGGAAGAAAACAAGAAGCTCAAGAGTAAGCTAGACCTGATCCAATCCAAATTAATCGACGAAGAACCAGGGGTTGTTTGTTTGAGGATTAACGCAATTCTAAAACAAAAATGGTAAAGATTAACTGTCCGGAACATGGAGTTACGAATTGCTCCGATGTAATCCGAAAGGCCAAGAAGGATGAGAAAAGGAAAAACGAATACGTCAGAGGGGTGGCGTGTGAGAAGTGTTTTGCGGAAGGTAAATTTAGAACAAAGTGGAAGCTAGAAGCACCAGAGCAACTTAACAAACAGGAGGGGTAAATGAGCACAGTTTTTTTCGAAAAAGCACTAGCCAATTCCGTAAAAATCAGAGTCGCAGAAATTGCAGCCGAGGAAGTGCAGAAGGCGCAGGAAAACATTTCCAGAAAAGTCATGGGGGAAATAGACAAGCTTGCTCTGACAATTCTGAAAGAGTATGACGTGCGCTACAGTGGTGACAATATCGTAATCACGGTGAGAAAATTGGAGGTGAAAGACAATGACAACTAAACCAGGAATCCCCGCGTATCTGTGCTCTGATTGTGCAAAAAAATTTCCCCAAAAATACAAAACGCTTGGGTATGGCTTCACCATGCACATCAATATTTGCCCGGTCTGCAACGAAGAAAAAGCCCTGGCTTCTGCTGCTGATTATGGACTAGAATAGGAACCTGAATTTGATTAGATTATGACAACAACTAAACTCCCAGAAGTAGGGAAGAGATACAAATTTATAGGTGACAGCAACGAACCTTGGAAACTCTCTGACAAAAACCTAACGAGCTCATGCTTTATGATGGAAAAAGAAAGCAACTCGGAGTGCAGGGTAGCTATGTATTGCGGCGAGTGGTCAGATTACTTCGAAGAGCTCCCAACCAAAACCAAAGAACCTAATTCACTGACACTCTATTGTTCAGAGTGCCGACAAAAACTTAATGAAAAGGATTGGATCACATCGGGGAAAAATAATCTTGAAGTGTGCCACGTCACTTGCCCTAACTCACAAAACACAGATAAAATGAAAACAGAAAATTCTTATTCACAGAAAGGGGATGAAGTGCAAATAGCGATGGGTTTTTTGAACTTGGAAGTGCGTTCGTGGAATCAGGTTAAGCATCATTTAGCAGAGCCCTGCTTTGAATCGATGAAGGGTCATGCACAACGATTGGCTGAATATAGTCAAAACCTCCTCAACGCCCTCGAAAGATTGTCAACTAAACCAGAAGAATCTGAGGGTGTAAGGTTGACAAAGAATGGGGATGGAGTTGACAATAGAGTAGCTATTTTACAAATACCTCTTTACAACTAATTTCAAGGTGCCAAAAAGGCGCAAGTTATTAACCACATTTTCCAATTTTTAAAATGGCAAGATTCAACGTTTCACTCCCACAAAAAGTAAAAGACCGTTTCATGAATTACCTTCGTTCGCGTGAATTAACTGGTTCTTCAGTAATCAGAAGATTGATCGAAGACTTTTTGAACAAAGAAAAGTTACGCGAGAGAATCATCAAAAAATCTGAGGTAAAATGACAATCGAAGAAAAGAGAAATCTCCTAAAATTCTTAATCCGCTCACAAATTCTTCTAGCCAAGAAATTCCCTTCTCTTTTTGAGAACGCGACATTTTCTGCAAGTGAGCACGTCAAAAATCTTTACGAAGATTTCTTGATGATTCCAGAATTAACGGATCAAGAAGTTAGGGAAGAAATGATTTTAACAATCGGGGAGTTTGAATATGCTTACGAAAGAGCAAAAAGATAAAATAAAAAATATCCTGGACAATCTCCAAGAAGACTGGTTGGTTGATAATGCTGATCCAGTTTCAGACGAAACGGGATTAAACTGGAAAGGTAGTGATGAGAAAGAGGCCAAACAACATGCTATCGAAACTTTTGAGAGTGATTTTGAGGATCTTGATTACGGCTATGAACTAACCGACGAAGAGCCATTTACGGCTAAATACGAACAATTCAAAGCGGAGACTATCGAATATGCGAAGCAAATTCTGTAACTGGTACAAAAAACACAAGAAAGACACAACCTGCGTAGTTTTAGGGTTCTTTCTAATCCTGTTTAGCTGCGGCTATGTAATGGAGAAACTGCAAAGAATCGCCCTGGAAATGAGGGTTGAAGCTTTAATGGAGCAGAAACTTGATAGGCTTATCGCTTACCAGGAGAGTGAGATTGAATTTAAAAGGGGGCAGTGCAAATGAACGAGAGAGATTCGCGAGACGCTTTGGACTTTATGTTGAGTGAAAGGGAGTGGGAAACTAGGCATCAAGAGCGTGAAAAAAAAGACCTAAAGGATTTTGCCGAACTGGGAGAGAAATATTTTGGCAAGCCTTTGAGAGAGGCAGCAGAAGCCTTAGATAAATTAAACAGTTTGGAGGAAAATGACAATCACTAACTATGAAAAAATACTACATTTACGCCCACATCAGGAAAGATAAAAATACAATCTTTTACATAGGAAAAGGGAGTGGGAACAGATCCTATTTCAAATCAAACAGAAGTCTTTTTTGGAAACGTGTCACTGATAAATATGGCTACGAAGTTGTTATTCTATTAGATAATCTGACAGAGGAAAAAGCTTATGAAGCGGAGATACTTTTTATTGCCGCAGAAAAATTAAAAGGGAATTGCGAGGCAAACTTTACTAATGGAGGAGATGGAGTAAGAGTGGATAAGAGATGGTGGAATGACAAGATAGCTAACTCTCAAAGAGGCAAGAAAAGGGCAAGAGGAAAAGAAAATAAAAATTACAAAGATATAATCACCGGAGAGGGGTTAATTGAATTATACATTAACCAAAAGAAAAGCACCACGGAAATAGCTAAATCATATGGTATAACTTATGCAACTATTTGGAATAGGTTAAAATCTTACAATATCCCAATTCGCTCTGCGGGAAGGATCAGAAGTAAGATTATCTGTATTAATGACGAAAAGATACACGAAAGTTTGAGTAGTGCCGCCAGATTTTATGGAGTCTTCAGAGAGAACATAAAGAAAGTCCTGTCAGGGAAATATCAACATACAAACAATCTAAAATTTAGATATTATGAATAAAGAAATAACAGTAAATAGATTTGCGCCAGCCTTTATCAAAGCGCAAAAGGAAATGGGGAATGCCATAAAGGATTCTGCAAATCCTTTTTTCCGCAGCCGATATGCTGATCTCAATTCAATTAGAGAAGCCTGCATCCCAGCCCTAAACAACCATGGAATTGCAGTCTTACAACCTACGATTCAAGTAGAAGGAAAGAATTTTGTCAATACCGTACTCCTACACGAAAGCGGTGAAAGGATGGAAAGTTTTACCGAAATCATCTTCGCTAAAGCCACGGATGCACAAGCGCAAGGAAGCGGAATCACTTACGCCAGAAGGTATGGTCTACAGTCCCTTGTTTGTATTGGGGCTGAGGATGATGATGGGAATAAAGCTAGCGAACCAGTAAAGAAGAAAAATGCCTTTGGTCTCACAAAAGACGGAGACCTAGCTAGTGGCACTGACATGAAAGAAACCCAAGAACAAGGCAATAAAGAAACCGCTGATAAACTGATTGTTAAGATTAAAGCAATGGGCTCTAGCTCTGAACTGGAAGGGTGGCTTGAAAATAAAGCTGTCAAATCTGCTTACGCTAAGCTTGAGAAGTATGCGACTGAGGATTACGCAAGGGTAAAGAGGGAAGAAATGGCTAAGTTTGACGAAGTAACGGAGGAGTAAATGACATTAGACCAGCAAATCACTGACCTAAAACGCTTCCAGCAACAGGAGCTTATCCCTGTAGAGGATTACGTCAACCGATTCATTCAGGCGATGGAAGTCATTAAGCGGTTGAGAAAGGTTGTTGGGATGCAGAACAAGGCTTTAAGGAAAATTTCAACATTTGAGGGAGCGAAACCCTTTCGTGGTGGCGAATGGCATAATTCTTTTTATTGGGCGCAAGACACATTAGTAGGTTACAAACACTTAATGAGGGGGGAGTAAATGACCACTCAAGAATGGAATAAATTCAAAGCAAAGTTTCGTAAGGAATTTATCGCGACGCTAACTAGCCCTAAATATAAATTCCCCCCCGATTCAAAGCCCACTGCGCTATTTAAATGGATGGATGTAAGTATCGTCTTTGATGGCGTTATGAACGAATTTAAAAAACCAAAGGGGAGTAAATGACAACAATCGTATTCCTACCACAAAGAGAATCCGCCTGGAGTGATTACACGGTTAAAGTAACAAATACTTTGATCAAGGCTAAACAGGAGTGCAAACGGAATAAGACTAGGGGCTTTGTGATTAAGTTTGAGGATTACGAAGAGCCTAAGTCACTCGCACAGCTAAGAGCCGTGCACTGCCTCATGGATTTAGCTATTCCTTATCTAGAAAAGGAGCACAAAATCAAATATGATAGGGCAAAGGCTAAATCTTTCATCAAGTCTGAGATTGGATATGTCAGGGAATCCACACCCTTCGAAATTGCCATCATGCTGAATTGTATGAAAATTCATCGAGACCACCCAGACCGTGCTCAACTTGAAGAGTTTTGCAAGAGAATCCCTCAACCAGAATCCTTCGCCTTAGCCACAAAGGAGAAGATGATGGACTTGATAACCCAGATTGAAGCTTGGGCTGCTGAGAAGGGGTTTGAGGGGGTTAAGATCGATAACAAGGACTTAATAGCAATGTTACAATACTACAAACAATAGGAGGGATTATGGCGCGAGAAACATTTAAGACAATCGAAGGAATCATCGATTTCCTAGAAGGAACCGGCTACAAAATAGGGATAATGGGACATGATTTCATTTCCTGCGCAGTTCCAGACAGGCGATGCAATAAAGGGTGGCGTGTTGAATTTGTTATCAACATTAGAATCAAATCCGCCGTTAAATTAATTGAGCTTTTTCGTCAGTATAAGATTGATGAGAACGCTATTTTAGAGGAGTAAACTATGTGGACAGGACTTTATTTGATAGCTTTTAGTTTGTTTATGTTTTGGACAATTATTTTCAGTTTAGTCCCGAACAGAAAAATGGAAGAAATGGTGGCGTATTTACTATGGTTCAGCTTGGCCTTATTTCCCCTCATCACGATAGCCTACAGTATTAATCTAATCATCAATTCTTAGCTTAGAAATGAAACAAAAACTAGAACGCCTCTGGTATAAAGCCTTCTATGCTTCTGGCCTGAAAACTTGCCTAGAGATTCTGGGATGGGGGATAGTAGGAACTATTTGCTACTCGGCGGGTGGCTTAATTATTATTTTGTTGTTTCTGATGGACGTTTTTGTCTACATACCATTGATGATAATCTTTGGTAAGAAATGGAGGGTTAGGAAATGAAAATCGGTAAAATGACAAT
>ERZ1292642.204-Hain-H14-01um-R1-204-length-40889-cov-7_pt1 | contig 40889 bp, 74 predicted proteins | sample MGYA00564403_ERZ1292642 | MGnify/ENA primary metagenome ERZ1292642 (study PRJEB36523, sample SAMEA6512643) | groundwater metagenome | collected 2019-01-09 | study: AquaDiva: Metagenomics assemblies of 32 groundwater samples
CAACGCTGACAGATTTCTTTTCTCATACCCCCTCCTCTCCCATCGAGAGGTTCACGCACTGAGGGACATGACCGAGTGGCAAGGACGCGGTCTCCGGAGGGAGATCAAGAAGCAGGCTACGGAAATCTGGAAGGAGGTGTAACCCATGCCGACCAAGAAGCAGATCGAGGAGCAACTGAAGCATGAATCGCGGCTGTCCTACCTGTGGTCGCAGGCGTACATAGACGAGCGACTCAGGGTGAAGCCCGTTGCCACGGAGACCTGGAGTGACGACGTCGGTGGCCACCACACGGTCCGCCTATTCGAGGTGGCTCGCTCCCATGGTGGGTATGTGGTCACATCGTTCGCCTTCCCGGGCCAACGGGATTCCTACGGGGTGGAGTACTTCGACGACTGGTGCCACCGCCACCACCCGGCCCTGGAATCCCGCATTGCATCCGAGCAGTTGCAGTTAGCCCGCCACAAGGCCCTACACCCCGAGGAGGTGGAGCCTTAAATGCCTATCTTCACTCAAGGGAACCCAGACCACTGGAAGGAGTTCATCGCTCAGATGCACAGCGGCGAGACGCTGGAGGTGGACTCCGACATCTTCTACTACTTTCTGGGGGTGCTGCCTCCGATCTTCATGCGGAAAGTTATCGACGGCCAGCGGTACAGCTTCGGCTTTGCCGAAGGCGCAGAGAGCATCGTGGGTTTCTGGGAGGAGAAGGGCCGTTTCTTCTGCCGAGACCTCGGGATTATGAACGAAGGTTAGGTGGTGAGCCTGTGGACACCAAAGAGGTCTACCAGCAGATATTCCAGGCGTTCAGTGTCCTGTCCGACGCCCAGGAGCTGCTGGGCCACGTGGTCGGAGAGTGGCAACCCATCAACGCTCAGATCAACCACGCCAAGCGTCACCTGATGGAGGTCATCAAGGCCGACGAACCGGGCTTCGCCGAGGCGATGCTGGGGCTGCCCCTGACCTGCACGCTGCCTGAAGAAGAATCGAACGAAGACGAGAGGGGGTGAGCCTTTGACCAGGAGACAGGACTCTGATGGCCAGGACTTCGTGAACCGAGCCATGTACATGCTCGTCGCGCCCTACCTGGCCTTCCCGGGCTGGGAGGGGATCTACGAGGCCAACGCCAACAAGGAACGGGCGCGGGCGGCGCGGATGGTCCACCACCAGGAGATCTTCGAGACCCAGCAGTGCTCCGAGTTCGAGGCCATGCTCTACATCTCCAGCGCCACCCTGGCCCAGCCGGTCAGCCACGACTGGGCGAACATCTACATGCACCTGTTCCAGCGGTGGGACCCAGAGGCGGCCGCGAAGCTCCAGATCGAGCCCGACCGGCCGGAGCTGAACGAGAACCAGAAGGACGACCTGGCCGGCCTGAGGCGGTGGATCTTCAACCAGCAGATAGCCCACATGCGGCGCCGGGGCCGGGGCGCTATACCACTAGGCGACGTGGCGTCCAACAAGGTGGAGCCCGAGCTGGTGCAGCTGAGCTTCTTCGACCAGGACGGAGGTGAAGGATGAGCAGCCCGCGGTACACGGGGAACTTCTAGTGGGGCTGCCGGCCAACGAAGTAGGCGTGCATAAGCACGTATAGTTCTGCCACCATTTTCTCCGCCTCTTGCGGGTGGCTATGGGCGAAGTCCTTCGCCTTCTGTACTGGGTCAATGAAAAACGGGACAGGCACAGGTGCATAGGAACGTACGCAACGAACTCCAGCCGCTAACAGGTCTGCAAGCGGCGTACTCCCCTGGTAACTCATCGAGAGCATCTCCTTGGTCAGGTTTTGCTCAAGTTATTGTAAAGCGACGCTCAGACGTTTGTAAGGAGGATGCATAATTCGCCCTATCTGCAGAGCAATTATATAATCGCGGAGGAGCAATGGCACAACCACGCAACCTTATCATCCACGTGGACGGCGCCCAGGAGGAGTACTCCGCCGCCGACGGGAAGCACTACACCCTGGACGAGCTGAAGAAGGCCATCGGCGGCGGCTACATCGAGATCGTGAAGACCAGGGACGGCCGCATCATGGTGCTGGACGAGGAGGGCAAGCTCAAGGGCTTCCCCATCAACCGGGTGGCCACCGCCCTGTACCTCTACGGCGCCCAGGACCCCATCGTGGGGGACGTCCTGGTCTGCGAGGACCAGCTAATCGACTGAGAGGAGGTGACCAATGCCCTTGTTCAAGGTATTCATGTCTGGGGTTTTCTACGAGTCGGAGGACCGCATCGGCGTCATTGAGGCGCTGACCATGGCCGAGGCGCTGGACAGCCTGGCCAAGTATCTGGTCGAAGAAACGGAGCCCCCCATCGGGCCCGAAGACATCGAGCGCGTTTCGGTGGAGCCGCGTCGTGGCCAGTTGCGGGTGAAGACCGACTTCCCGCCCGGCACCCCCGACCACGGCGCCATGGACGTCTACACCGTGGTGAGGGTGGAGCTGCGCGGGCCTTCGGGGGAGATGTCGATTCTCCCATCGGTGCTGCTGTTCAACGCCCAGGACTGGAATCTAGTTTTTCGTTAGGAGGTGACCCATGGCGCGAGTGTTTATCGTGGACGACCGGGAGCATCCGGACCCCGACCCCAACCGGACCATCGAGCAGGTCAGGGACATGCTGGCGGACTTCTACCCCGAGCTGGCCAACGCCACCCACACGGTGACTGCCCGGGGCGAAGACCAGGTGGTGGACTTCAGAAGGACCGTCGGGACGAAGGGGGTGGTGTGATGCATCCGCAACGGCTGCGCACTAGGTGGGTTTGCAGAATACTGGGGCATGATTGGTTCTCTAGCATGTATGAACCAGATCCAACTGTTACCTTCAATGCAAACGGTCTGCCAGGATATCCAGCGTTTGAGACTTTCGGTTGCTGGCGCGGTTGTCCTGTGACTCGGCGTGAAGGTCCGATATATGGTGTCCGCGTAGGGGCGCATGGGATCGAACCGGAGTTCCCTGTGAAACCGCAGGAGAATGGAAGCCATGACCCCCGCTGACCTGGTGGCGATCCTCAAGACCGTGCCCGAGGCCCGCCTGCGCCTCTTCGACCTGGCCTGGGAGTTGTCCGATCCCAGCGGACAACTGGACGAGGCCAAGGCCATCCCCCGCATGGCGGAGATCCGGGACGCCTGCCAGCAGGCCGAGGACTACGCCAACGCCACGAAGAAGCTGACCGAGGCTCTGAGAGCATGCCTGCGCGACCGCTGGTAGTCCTGGGCTACCGCCTGATGGTCGCGGCGCCGCCCCGGCTGGCCGCCCTGATCGAGGTGCTCATGGTGGGCGAGGGCTTCGCCGAGTTCATGGACCTGGTGCGCCAGTACACCCCGGAGTATGAAGCGGAGATCCTGCGGGCCACCGGCCCCCAGGAGCGGCTGCCCATCTTCGCCAACCACTTCCGGGACCAGTACTTCCCCCTGAGCTGGATCTTCGACGACATGATAGACGACGAAATGGGCTACACCTACATGGTGAGCTCCATCCACTGTCTGGCCCTGGGTTTCGACGACGACGACTGGCACGACATCGAATCCAGGCACCACGGCCACCAGCTCCTCTTCGCCCTGGTCTGCGACGACGATCTGCGGGTGCCCACCGTGGAGGCCTGCGCCGAACATACCAGCCGGGAAGGGCTCCGACGAATCCCGGAGGGTGGCTACGCCGTGGAGGACCTGCGCCGGTGGCTGAACGGCACCGAGTACGACGCCGTGGCCAGAGCCGTGGACTGGTTCGCCGGCGACACCGGCAACGGGTTCCTGGACTACGGCGAGGAGCAGAGCCAGTACGCCTGGGACCCGTGGGAGCCGGACACGGTGGCCGAGCTGACCCGGCAGTGGCAGCAGGCGGACCTGCTCTACGACCAGGTGGAGAACTTCCGGACCTGGCTTGAGGTGAACCCCAACCAGAACTTCGGCCAGCTGCTGGACTTCATCCAGAACCAGGAGTCGTCCGAAGAATCCGAAGAAAAGGAGGTGGTGCCCCATGACCCAAGACCCCTCATCGAGCTCTTCAACGCCGAGCTCGACGCCGCCATCGATGCCGAAGACGCCGAGTGACCCGACCGGCGAGTTCCACTGGGCGGTGCCCGAGGGCATGGAGATCCCGCCGGACCAGATCAAGCTGCGCCTCGACTTTTACACCGAGGCCATCGTGATGACCTCCTTCGAGGACAGGCAGAACACCGTGCGCCTGGTGGACGCCACCCAGGTGGCCCTGGCCATCGCCCGGGACAGCGAGTTCACTTCGGGCCTGCTGCCCAAGGACGCCCTGTGGTGGCGCAGCAGCCGCACCGGGCCCGAGGTGGCCGTCTGGCGACCCCCCAAGGTGTGGCGGGTGGCGATCATGACGGAGCCGCTGAAGCCCCCGCGGCGCTTCAGCCTGCCCATGCCGGGCCTGGTGTTCATCTGCGCCAAGGGTCACCCGCCCGCGGTGTTCGCCGCCAAACGCCGGCCCCAGTCAGAGCAGGACATGGTATACAGGGCGCCCCTGTTCAACGTGTTCAGCACCGGCCTCTCCTGCCAGGGCACCCAGCACTACGGGGCCGACCTGAATGAGATCCCTGAGGAGTTCTTCCGGTCCTTCTTCTCCCCGGCGGGGGACATACAAGGCCGGTCCAGGAATCACCCAAGCCTGCTGGCGCTGTGGGAGGAGATCGACGGCCAGGGGAAGTACCCGAACGACGACCTGATGGAGTTCGGCCGGGTGAAGGACCTGCTGGACGGCAAGTACAACAGATGGAGGTGAACCGTCCATCAAGGTGACGCGAATCAGCTAATGGGGTGAGGTATGCGGGTACTCCAGTTCCTGGCCAGGTTCAAGCTGGGCCGGGGCTTCATTTACTTTGGTTCCATGCTTTTCTTTCAAGGGATTTGGCTGCCGCTGCGGTTGGTGGTCCCAATCGAGAGGTTGCTGCTGAACACCGCAGGCCTCGCCCGGAGCAGGTACCTCCAGACACCCCCAGACGATGTCGCACGACGGTACTGTTGGCTCCTGGTGAACCAAGGCGCCTACCTCCCAGGCCGTGCAGTCTACCAAGTCCACGCATGGGTAATTGCTTTCTACAAGGCCATTGGCCTGTGGGGTGACCCCTGAAGGTGACCCGAATCTGCTAAGGAGGTGACCGATGCCCAAGTACCGGGTGACCCTCTACTACCACGGCTCGGCGACCTACGACGTGGAGGCGGACAACGAGACGGCCGCCTGTGCCGAGGCCAAGCGGCTGAACGACCTGGAGCCGGAGGCGGAGTTCCGGGAGAAACTGATCCTGGACCTCGACGACTGGATGGTCGAAGAAGACAAGGAGGAGTGAGCCATGACCCTAGTGGAGCTACTTGAGATGGCGCTCCGCGCCTACAACCCGCTGGAGCCACACCTGATCGAGGACTACTACGACTCGGAGACCGAGGAAGAACCGGAGGACGCGGATGCGCAGGGCGACACCCTGGCCCTCTTCATCGTGCGGGAGCTGCAGGATACCTTCGACCAGGACGCCGGCACCGGCCTGCAATTGATGGCCGCCTCCGCGGCCATGCTCAAGGCAACTGGGGAGCTTTTGGCGGTGAGCAGGGACCTAAGTGCGGCCGCGGAGAAGTTTTATGCGGCTGAGATTTCGAGACGGCTCGCAGAAGTCACCAAAAAAGAGGAGGACGCCGATGCCGACATCCCCAGTAGGCTACCTGACCAACCATAAGAGCGGCCTGGAGGGCGAGCCAGGCATTGGGTACGACTACATCCTCGCCGCCAACGGCCTGTTCATCCGAGCCAGCAACCCGCTGCTCAGCGCCACCATCCAGATCGCGCCGGCGGAGGTGCGGGGCCTGGCCCCACTCACGGAGCGCCTGGAGCTGACCCACGGCCGCATCCCCTTCGGCCTGATCCAGACCGCTCTCTGGCTCCTGTCGGATGCCGGCGCCAGTCACGAAGTCTACATGGGTGTAGTGTGGGAGAACGGGGCCTACCAGCGGGTGTTTCCGGAGCAGACCGGCTCCCCGGCGTCGGTGCAGTATCAACGGGCGCGGGGCGTGCTGCTGGACATCCACACCCACGGCAAGATGAGCGCCTTTTTCAGCGGCACCGACGACCATGACGAGCAAGGGTTTCAGCTCTACATGGTCCTGGGTCGGCTGGACCATCCCGTCATACATGAGGTTGCCCTGCGGCTCGGGGTCTTCGGCTACTTCGCGCCTCTGGACTGGGACGAGGTCTTCGACCAGCCGCCGCCCGCCTGGGTGAAGGTGGTCACTGCCAGCCCGAACCTCACGGAAGGAGAGCCTGGTGTACCACGTAAGTTACCTGAAGGTGAGTTGAGATGAAGGTCTGGATTCTGGCTGCCCTGTTGGCAGCTTTCGTTGCCGGCTGCCGGACCGAAACGACGACGGTCGGTCCGTCGCTGCACTGGTCGATTGTGAAATCCGACGTCACCGGGAAGTGCTATGACGCGGCGTACTTCGACCCCGGTAGTCAATTCGCGCTGTTCGCCCTCGGCGCAGAGGTACCCTGCCCGTGAGTTACCACCTGACCTACGCTGAGCGCCAGCACTACCAACCGAGCATCGCGGTGGTGGGCTGCGGCGGCACCGGCAGCCTGGTCGCCGATGGGCTCTGCCGGCTGCTCATCCCCCACCCGGAGCTGGGGTTGCTCCTGGTGGACCACGACACCGTCGAGGAGCACAACCTGCTGCGCCAGGCCTTCTACGCCGGCGACGTGGGCCGGTTCAAGGCCGAGGTCCTGGCCACCCGCCTGGCCAGGCTCTACGGCCGGAGCGTCGGCTACTCGGTGCAGGCATTCCGGCGGGGGACCTACTACGGCGACCACTCGGGCATCAGCGAGGCCCGGATCGTGGTCGCCTGTGTAGACAACCCCCTGGCCCGGGCGGAGATCGCCGCCTCGATGGAGCCTACGAGATGGTGGCTGGACGCGGGTAATGCCGAGAACCTGGGCCAGGTGCTCATCGGCAACGCCTCGTCGCCGGAGGCCCTCCAGGGGGCCTTCAACCCGGAGACGGGCGTGTGCCACGCCCTGCCCCTGCCCACGGTCCAGCGGCCGGAGCTGCTGCTGCCGGCGGCGGCCCCCGCCCTACCCGAAGGGATGGACCCCGACTGCGCCGAGGCGATCCAGTTGGGCGGCCAGAGCCCGGTGATTAACCAGGTCATGGCCGCCCTGGTCCTGGAGGTGGTGCGCCGGCTGATTACCGGCGCCTGTCCCTGGATGGCCCTCTACGTGGACATGGAGAGGGGAGAGCTGCGGGCGGTGGAGGCGACGCCCGAGAACGCGGCCCGGGCCTTCGGCCTGCGGTCGACCAGGGGATTCCTGGTCCAAAAGAAAGGGAGGTGAACCATGGCAGAACATACCCCCACACCGTGGTTTCTAGGGCCAACGCCAGGATATCTGGGTGGCACACAGTATAAAGACGATGGCGCGCGCCACAGTGACCCAATTACGATCCGGAGCCCAGCCCACACGGAGGAGATTGCGACAGTGTGGACTTATCTCTTACCCACCGAGGCCAACGCGGAGTTCATCGTGCGGGCCTGCAACTCCCACGACGAGGTGCTGGCGGCCCTGGAGAGGTTGCTAGAACACACTGGTGGATGTGACTTCCATGACAACGCAAACGACGAGATGAGCGGGCCGTGCCCGGGATTGGCTGACCCCATGTACGGAACCGAGTGCCCTTGGTGTGAGGCCCGCGCCGCCATCGCCAAGGCGAAAGGAATCTGAAGGAGGTGACCCATGGCAGACCATACACCGGGCCCGTGGGTAGTCAATGATGAACTAAAGAACATCCGCATTAAACGGCTCAAGCCGCCAAACTACTGCGTAGCGATCATACCGGGCGTCGGCTTATCCCTCGTGAAACGTAAAGCCAACGCTCAGCTCATCGCCGCCGCCCCGGAGCTGCTGGCGGCGCTGGAGGGGGCTGTGGCCAGAATCACCGACGACCACGAGTGCATGGACTGCGGCAACCCCGTATCCCATGACGCGGACTGTCTGGCGGTAACCCTGGGGGCCGCCATCGCCAAGGCGAAAGGAACCTGAAGGAGGTGAACCATGGGCAAGCGTGATCGTGAGCGGGTAGCCCGCATCCAGGCGGGGGAGGAGAGGCCGTTCGTGCCTACCTGGACAGCCCCTCGCCCCGCGCGAGTTGATGGCACGCGAGCGGCAAGCCAGCTGGTCAAGATACTGGTTGCTCTGCAAACCCCGAGCAGAAGGAGGTGACCATGCCTAGAACCAGGGTGCCCAAGGTGACAAAAGCTCAGGAGGAACCAACCCCGGTGGCGGAGGCCGAGAACGACGCAGGGGCGGTCTCTACTCCCGCCCCCACGCCGGCAGACCCCAATGCAGAGGAGGAAACTCTGCCCCCAGAGTATCTCAGAATAATCATCACCTTGCGAGATGGGCGGGGCAGCATCGGGGTGAAGCGCTTCGGCTGGGACCCGTACATGGCCACCATGACCGACTCCGACCTGGCCAACGCCCTGGCGCTGGTGCCCGAGGTGCTGGCCGCGGCGGACGCCCGGTGGCAGGAGCGCCACCAGAACCCCAAGTACACCCGGCCAGCCCCGGTGCTTCGGCCGACGCCGGCCCGCGCCGCCAGGACGCCGCCAGCGCCAGCAGCACCCGCCGGTCCCACGCAGAACAACCTTTTCTGAGGAGGAGACCACGTGAGGAAACTGCTAGTCCTGTGGAGATGGGGCCGGTGGCCACTGCGGGTGGTGTACGTGCTGATCTTCCTGTGGCTGGCGTCCATCTGCGCCATTGAGTACCTGTGAGGCAGGTTTTGTAAGGTTCTGACCGGTTTATTGTCAAGTTAGGCCCGGACATTTGTAAGGTTTCGACCGGACATTCGGACATTCTCCCAGCGAGGGGCAGTTATTCACTTCTGGTGAACAACAGTGAATAACTGCCCCTCCCTATTTGCGTCACCCATACCTCAAGGAATGTTTGAGGTTCGGGTGACAGGAAAGGAGGTGAGAGCCATCGTCATCACCGGTTGAGCAGTATTCAAGAAATGCATATTGCTCCCAACGGGTTGAGCAAATGTGCAAAAAATGCACATTAGACCCTATTAGCCCCCGACCTAAATTTAGGCATCGAGGTAACAATGCAGATTCAGATACCGGTGCACCGCCTGAAGCACGCCCTGGAGCTGGTGGAGCCCGCGGTGGCGCGGGGCAAGACCACCCTGCCAATCACCCTAAACGTGCTCTTCCGGGCGGGAGGCCTCCACGCCACCAACCTGACCCTGGCCATCTCCGCGGAGCTGCAGGAGGTCCTGGGCATGGCCTTCACCCTGCCCTTCAAGACCCTGAGCGACGTGCTGCGCCACGTCCCCAACGCTGAGACCGCCACCATCGAGTACGAGAATGGCGCCGCCACCATCCACGTGGGCGGTAACCGCATCCGCCTGGTGGGCACCGACCCCAGCGAGTTCCCGCCGCTGCCCGCGTTGGCCGGCGAGGGGGAGCTGGTGGACGGCGACCGATTCGTCCGGGCCCTGCTGGGGGCCCTGCCCTACACCGCAGGAGCGAAAGAGGCCGCCCGGCCGGTGCTTCAGTCCGTGTGCGTCACCCTGGGCGACCCGGTCTCGGTGGCCGGCGGCGACGGCTTCCGCCTGGCCTGGCAGGACGCCCCGGTAAAGCTCCTCGGCGAGGGCACCGGCGTGAAGCAGCTGCTGCTGCCCCGGGAGTCGGTCCAGGCCCTGGACCAGGTCTGGAAGCGGGCGGTCAAGCCTCCCAGCGCCGGCCCCGCGGGGGAAGGGTCCGCCTTCTCCGACGTGAGCCAACGGCCTTCCCTGGAGACCGCCCGCATGGCGGTAGCCCGCCGAATGATGCGGGTCCGCATGAACGCCGGCCAGGCCAGCTTCCAGTTCGGCGAGGCCACCGTGCGCACCCAGCTGGTGCAGGGCCAGTTCCCCAACTACGCGGGCCTGATCCCCGAGGACCTGCCCCACAAGGTCACTTTCGACGCCGAGGCCGCCTACCGGGTGGTGCGCATGCTGTCGCCCATCGCCAAGGATGCCAGCAGCATCATCCGGATCCAGTGGGACGGCGATACGATGCAGCTCTCCGCCCACGCGGCGGAACAGGGCGAGGTCAGCGGCGCCGTCCGCGTCACGGCCCACGGCGGGCCGGGGAGCATCGCCTTCAACATGCGCTACCTGGGGGAGTACCTGGCCGGCAAGCACGGCCTGGTGATGATGGAGGCCAACGAGCCGTCCAACCCGGCCCGCTTCACCCACCATGGCAGCCCCAACATGCTGCTCATGCCGATGTTCACTGCGGACGCCCGGGCCCCGGCTGCGGCGCCGGCGGAAGCTGAAGCGACCACCGAGGAGGCGGAGACTGGCGCCGAGACGGCCGCCCCCGAGGCACCCCCCAAGCCCACCCGCCGGCGGCGCGCCAACCCAAAGGCGGAGTAGCGGAGAACATGACACTGACTCAGGTGGCTAGACACGTGTCTAGCCAGGGTGTACCCTTGGGAAGCAGAAGCGGCGCCGGGGATCGCACACCCAGCGCCGCGAAAGAAATGCCGGGCCCCATGCGTAGGGCATCGCTATTTTACCACCTGGAGGGGCGTCATGGACCGAGACGAGATTGAACGGACCATAGCCCCGGCGCGGGCGATCTACGAGTCCGGGCCGCTGCGGGGGGCGGCGTTCTTCGCGGACCCTGCCACTACAGACTCGGTAACATTCGGCACCGCTGACCTGTCGGAATCGGAGGTGGGTGTCGCGGTGTGGAGGATCATCACGGGCCGGGGGTTCAACGTCGCTCGGATCTGCACCGCCGTGGTGATGTTGGACAAGTCCGAGCAGCAGCGGAACTGAAGGGAGGACCGATGAGCGAGGAAGCCCGCGCCTACCGCACCGTGAGCATCCAGACCTGGCGGCGCATGCTGGCCCTGGGGCACCAGTGGGACATCAACAAGGGTGGCCTTTATGACTCGCGCAGCGGCTGTGTAAATGTCTGGACTTCACCCGAAGACCACCCCAGCCCGTCCTGGGACGGTGTGGAGATCACCCAGGGGGCGCTGGCCTACCCTCGGAGCTACCTGGGGGCGGTCATGAGCGAGTACGACCTGAAGGACACCGTCACCCTGACCCTGGAGGTGACGCCCTACGACCGGTTCGTTGGCGCCAGTACTGGTCACTACCCGCCGCCTACCGAGGACGAGTGGGCATGGCTTCGCGCCAAGGCAGATCTCCTGGTGGACGCCGCGGAGCGGCTGCTGGAGCCACCTGGCGCCGACCAGGGGGTCTACTGCCGGTTCTGCGACCGGGTCGTCCAGTGCGTCCTGCTCAACGAGTTCCTCACCCACCTGCAGGGCGCCCACGGGGTGACGGTCTCGGCGGTGGTGCTGGGTGACCCCTCGGTGCTCCAAACTAACGTGGGGCCGATTCAGATATGACCGAAGTCGTCAAGTCCATCGACCTGGAGTTCGGCTTCCACGGGCTGATCGTGAAGCATGTCATGGGTCATCTCTGCGGCTACGTGGGCGTGCCGTGCGAGCACCCACTGTATGAAATGGCTTACGACCAGTGCCTCCAGGGCTGCCGTCCCGTGCCCGCGTCCTGGCGCACCATTTACGCCGACGCCAGGACCATCCCCGACTTTCCGCCGCTTCCGGAGATCCCAGACTCGATGGAGGACCCGCCGTGGGACACCTGGCCCTGCGGCTGGCAGGGAGAAAAGCATCCCACCCCAGAAAACCAGTTCAAGGTTCACGGCAGCGTTGATTACGGCGGGAGGGGCGTCCTCGGGATGAAGCCCGAGCTTTGGTACTTCGGCTTTCGCTGCGACCACGTCGGGGACGTGATACCGGCAGCGCCCAGAAACTGGCCCGACGCGGTGTACCGGGACGAGGCCTACGTGGAGGCGCAGGTCCGATCACTCTATGACCAGCTGCGGTCCTACGTGTTGGTGCGCAGCGTGTCCGACGACCTGGCGAAACCCCAAGGAGGAGAGGTGTAGCTATGCGTTTCCCGTGGAGCAAGCCCAAGAACAAGATGGTCATGCGGTTTGAAGGGCACTTCGCGCCGGGGGAGGTCACCATCCCGGCCATGTCCTCCGGCGTGCTGAAAGTCCGGATGGTGCCCTCGCCCGACGACCCCAACGTGTGGATACCCGACAAGGAGCACTCTGGCTTTGAGGCGGACCGTCCGCCCCAGGGCGACGAGGAGCACAGCCGGGGAGAGTGGCACCTCGACAAGTCTCCCTCACCCCAGCGCGTCGGGAGTCTCAGCTTCACCTACGCGTTGTGGGCTGGGGACGAAGGCATCGGGGTGTTTTGGGACGGGCGGCAGGCCGAGGCCAACGTGCGCCGGGTCGTGGCCATGGCCAAGGTGTGCGCCGCCTACAGCACCCAACAGCTGGAGCAGATGGCCCCGCTGCCGGAGCCCGGGGGAGCTGCCGAGCAGGGGTGACTCTCCAAAAGTCGCCTGGGCAGGTTCGACTCCTGCCTCCCCCGCCACTTTCTGAAGGAGCCCGATGAGCTACTACGACTACAAGAAGGGCCAGGAAATCGCCGCACAGGATTACCCCTTCTACGCCCTGATTCAGGCGGCCATGCGGCAGGCCGATAACTACAACCTGGCGAAGCTGGGGGCGGAATGGCCCGCGGTCTTCGATGAGCTCCAGGCCCGCTACCACGCACCCGGCGGACGGCTGGAATCCGACCCGCCCGAGGAGAGATAGAGCGATGACCACCATGCAGCTCCCACCGCCGCCCAAGACCTGTCCCAAGTGCGGGCGCGACGTCAAGGTTACCCTGGCCGGCACCTACGCCCGGTGCACCAGCCTGCACTTGCTCAGCCTTAACCGGCAGACCGGCCGGTGGGAGGTGCAGGCGTGAACGACCGACCGACCTACAGGGTTATCTGGTTCAAGGACAGCCCTGACGCCGGGGACCCGGCTTGCCTGTGTTCGCTCTGCGGAGAGCCGATCCCAGAGGGCCAGGTGCCCTACCGCATGACCAACCTGGCCACCAAGGAAGAAGCCAGGTTCGACATGGTGTGTGGCCAGCAACTCGTCAACGCCAACATCGTGGTGGACGAGCCTTTTCAGCCCAAGGTGACCGGCATCCGCTTCAAGGTTGGCGACCAGGACTACCCGCCCCTGACGCTGCCGTAGGAGTTTAACCATCATGAGCTTACTGGACGACGTCCTAGCCGAGTCGGGAGCCTCAGACCCGGAGAAGCTGGTAGGCCTGTGGCTGGCCACCCAGCCGGGGATAGCCTCCGTCGGGCCTGGCATCGGCTTGCTCCTGGCGCAAATCGCCAAGGGGGTCATGGCGGCTCTGGCGTCCGAGCAGGACCCGGTGGTCAAGCACGATGTCCTCCTGTTTGCACAAGCGTTGACGCTCGTGGCGCAGGTCGAGCTGGTCCACGGGGCGGCCATCGTCACCAAGCTGGAGCAGTGGGTGGCCAGGCAAGAGCCGGCGAAGGAGGTCCCCGATGCGCCGTGATGAGTTCAGATGCGAACCCTTACCCCGGTCATTAACCAAATTAGAGCAGCAGGTCCTGGACAAGCGGATGGCGGAGTACAAGGCGACCAACCGCTGCGACCCGCACTTTGGGCTCCCTCTGTGGGGACCAACGAGTGGGCCGCTCCACGGCTGCCTGGTCTGCGGGAAGCCGGTGGCATGAGACGTGAAGACAGGCGCCGGCTTCCGCCGCGCCTCAAGCTGGAGCTGCCCCCGGACTACGTGGTAAAGCGCAGCGTCACCGGCTATCAGCTTTACCTGCGGCAGCCCTGGGGGCCGGGGGTGATGACCCGCCTGGTGGCCGGCTTCACCCACGACACCGCGCCCGGGGAGCTGGAGGACTACGCCCTGGCCCACTCACTCCACGAACGAATCTGAAAGGAGGTAGCGAGATGGTTAAGTGCTGCCGCTGCGGCGACCAAACCAGGGGGACCCTGGTCCGGGCCAATCCAGTCTGGTGCCGATTCCAGGGTCGCCACGAAAACGGCACCACCTCAAGCGCCTGGAACCACCTGGTTTGTGAGGCCTGCTGGAGCTTCTGGAACCCCGACCGGGAGCCGGTGCGCTTGGTGGAGAAAGTCGGATGAAGATCCACATAAGCACCGACCTATCCCGGCAGGAGGTGGAGCTGCTGGTGGGATTTTTGCGCAAGCTAGACCAAGGGGGCCCCGAGCGGGTCTTCTTCCTGACGGCCGATGACGGAGACCTGACCCAGGAAGAGGCCCAGGCCTGGCTGCACAACATGGGCATGCACCACCAAGTCGTGCTCCTCAACGACCCCCAGGGCATCCATTTCAGCGACGGAGGAGGTTCCTGATGCCCGATGCCAACCGATGTGAGATATGCGGCCGAGTCCCCTTCGGCCCCCACGAGCTGGTCGGCGTGCCCAGGGCCGTAACCACTGCCGGCTTTGAGGGGGTCAAGTGGGTCTGCGCTGACGGGAGGGTTTGCACCCCTGAACGGCAGGCTGAGTTCAAGGTGGGCCAGCTGGAAACAATAACCTGCGGCGCCTGTATGCGCCCCATGACCAGGGCAGATGCCATGTGGACAGATAGGCCAGGGGCACCCATGCCTGGAGGCTTCCACATGATCGCGGTCCACCGCGACCACCACCAGTGCTCCTCTTCAGCGGCAATGGTAGGTACCTACCACACGCACCCAGGGCCTGCCGTCGCCAAGAAGCGCAGCTTCTGGGACAAGCTGATTAGGTGGTTTAAGTAGATGCCCAAGCGCATTGACGAACAGCTGGCCATCGTCACCATGCGCCAGGTCGACGCCGGGGCCTCGGACCGCCTGGCCAGGGGCGTGACGACCGCCTGGTGCCACACCTGCGAGGCGGACGTGTGGCTCAGCCCCAGCTCCATCCGCTACGCCAAGCGGTACCGGACCCACCGCATCGTCTGCGTGCCCTGCCTCCTGAAGGAGCCTCGGGAGAGCCTGACCTTCCTGCCCATGGCCGTGGACGCCCGGCTGGAGATCGCCGCGGCCACCGGGCGGTACGGGGACCAGATCGACGCCCTCCTGAAGGAGGCGGCCAGTCACTACTTCGGCATGGGCCGGGTAACCTTTGAGAAGCCCAAGAGGAGGAGGAAGTCTTGAAAACCCGCATCGTTGAAGCCACCGACGGAGTCCAGTACGGCAAGTTTTTGTTAGGCCGGTTCGACACCGAGTGGGGTTGTCGCTCGGCCATCTACGACTCCATGCCCGGGGAGACCTCCAGCATGCCCCTACTGCGCCAGGAGGGCTGGGGCCCGGACCACCTGCTGGTGATGGACATCTCCAACCCGAGCTACGGGTCCGTCTTCCGGCCCGGCGGCCATCCGGCGGCGGACCTGAAGAAGAAGGGCCTGGACGGCCTGGTTTGACCGGTCTTTTTGCCATTCTTGAAGTGGCTATACGTGCAAGACCTGACCAACCTGGACGCGCTGCCCGATCTGGTGACGTTGCCCTGCTCGGTGCTGAAGGAAGGGTGATGATAAAGACTGGCGACAGGGTTCGGGTCCGCCGGGTGGGCAGCGAGCACTGGGTCTCGGCCACGGTGGATCTGGTCTCGGCCAACCAACAGTCCTTGGCGGTGAGCGCCGACAGCGGCCTGGGCACAACAAGAGGCCTCCTGATAAATCCGGAAACCAGACGGCTGGTGCTCATACTCCTCAAGGAGAGGGCTTCGTCGCCGTTTTACCAGGACATTGTGGCAGGGTCCAATTGGGAGGTCGCGGAGGTTCAAGATGCCCAAGATAACTGAGATGTTCTTGTTCATAGCCGAGGACCAGGGGCCAGAGGACGAGGGGGTCGCAGCCTTCTTTGACCGCCTCAGCGGCGTAATGCTGCCCCTGGTGGGGGCCGACATGGCCCGCGTGGCGAGCCTGCGTAGCGTGGCCCAGATGATCGCCCGAGAGACTGGCAAGCAAATCAAGCTGGTGAGGTTCTCCCTGCGGGAGAACCTGGAGGTCATCGAGCCCGGAGGGGAGACACCATGAAGATGACCGCGCTGATGCTGGAGGCGGAGAAGAAGGCCGGGAAGCCCCTCGCCCAGGCCCTGCCCGAGATCTACAACGTGCTGGGCCCGACCCAGACCGCCGAATTCTTCGGCGTCGAGGGCGGCACCATCACTTATTGGCTGGCCAAGCTGGGTATCCCAGTTCGCCGGCTGGCGGTTCCGCCGGGGTATCGGTTGATGCTGATCCCGGAAGACGACCTGGGCGTCGCCTTGCGGGTGGGCTGAAGGAGGCGCCGACGTGAAGGATTTTCTGATTATCTACCAGGTGGAGACGCAGATCCAGGCCCGGAACCGAGAGGACGCCGAGCACCGCGCGGAGGAGATCGCCGACCGCCTCCAGGTCCTGGCCCCACCCTATGACTACCGCAAAAAGCGGTGGTGGCCGGAGACGGTGGATGTGACCGAAACCACGGTGGCCGAAGGAGAGTGAGCCATGCCCACCATATCCAAAGAGGAGGGCCTCAAGCGGTTCCGCTTCGGCGTGGCCCGCCTGCTGGCAGTCACCGAGGACATACCACCGCTCTGTTTCATCCCCACGAAGGACGGCAGCGCGGCCATCGAAATGGTGATCCTGCCCCAGGACGCACCCCAGGTCGACAAGTGCGAGAAGATGTTCCGCCTGGGCTTCATGGCCGCCCGCTCGGATACCGTGCCCCTGGACCTGGAGTACATGCTCTTCGGCTCCCTAGGCTGGGTGACCAAGAAGCAGCCCGGCGCGCCGCTGGTGGGCCAGATCCGGGACCAGCCCGACGCGGAGGAGATCCTGCAGGTCCTGGTGAGCACCCGGGAGGGCGGGGTGGTCGAGGGTTGGATGTACGCGGTGGCCCGCTCGAAAGGTGAGGTCTCCCTCGATAACCAGCGAGCCCTGGGCACCAACATGAGGTCCCCCCTGACCATGTCCTTCTGGGCGGGCTTTTCGGTGGGGGCGATGGCCGCCGAGCTGATTAGGTTGGCCAGGGGAGAGGGATGAAGACGTCGGTCCGGGGAGGGTGGCCTATGAAGAAGATGGTCGAGCGCACCTTCTGCGACATGCCGCTTTGCGCCTTTGAGGCGCGGGCGGTCTGCTCGTCCTGCGAGCGGGACATCTGTGAAAGCCACCGTAACTGGGTCAGCACCCAGTTCATGCACGGAGTGAAGTATGGGCAGACCCCCGGAGGGCCTGCGGTGGCGGCCCCGCCGGCGACCGGGTTCAACCTTTGCCACCAGTGCACCGAGGCCATGGAAGCGGTCTTTGTTAGGAACCGCCGCCGCGGGGATGGCTTCGGGCCGATGCCGCCGAAGGCCAGCCCATGACCGGCCTGGTCACCTACGAGAAGGGAGTGCTCCTGCAGCGAACCATGCGCTGTGCCACTTGCGGGAGTGGTCTCCTGATGCCCCACGTGGGCGAAGGCCGTTTCCAGCTCCGTTGCCTCACGGACCCAGACCACACGACCATGACCGCGCCGAAGAACACCCGGAAGCTAGTTAACCCAGACGGAACGCTTAAGGAGTTTGACATGACCACGCAGAAACCGGTTGAAACCACCACCCTGGTGCGCTACCAGACCGACCACGGCCAGCTGGAGCTCTCGGTTAAACAGATTCAGCAGTACATCTGCCCCGACGCCACGCCCGAAGAGGCCTATCTATTCCTGTGCCTCTGCCAGGTCCAGCGATTGAACCCGTTGATCAAGGAAGCCTACCTCATTGTCTACACGGGCAAGGATGGCGTGCGCAGGGTCTCCATGGTTGTGGCCCGGGACGTCTTCATCCGCCGGGCCGAGGCCCACCCGCAATACGATGGGTTCGAGGCCGGCATCATCGTGGAATTGCCCGAGGGCAATGTGGAGAACCTGGAGGGCGCGGTGGCGCCCCCGGGCGGGTTGATTTTGGGTGGGTGGGCGAAAATCTATCGGAAGGACCGGCCCGGCCCCCATTTCACCACAATCGCCGATTCAGAGTACAACACCGGTCGCTCTACTTGGGCGCAGATGAAGGGAACCATGAACCGCAAGGTCGCCCTCGTCCAGGGCTTCCGTGAGATGTTCCCAACAATTTCCGTCGGCATGGGGTCCGACGTCGTGGTGGGCGAACCAGGCGAGATTGTTGAGGGAGAAATCATCTCCGACACTGGCGCACCTGCACCTCCTGCAACCCCTGCACCGGCCTCCCCCAGCCAGGAACGCCGCCAGGCGGCCCAGGGCGGCCCCCGGGGAGCCGGGGCAGCCCAGCAGACCGCCAGCAGGGCCTCCCAAACGCACAGGAATGCGCCCCCGACTACCCTGTGCGCCCTTCACGCCAACGCGCTCCTGCACATACACACGGGCCTCAAGCAGATGGTCCACCGGCTGCAGGACAACCGGTTTTGCAACGGCAAAGGACAGACTTGGTCTCCTACCGGGGAGGCCGAGGCCCAGCAACCTGCACCGGACACCGGCGACAAGTCGGTGGACACCGGTGCGCCGCCCTCTGACGGTTTTCCCGCGGACCTGCCGTCGGTGGCCCAGGACGAAGCGGCGCTGCGGGCCGCGGTGGCGGCCAAGGGCATAGACTGGGAGGCTTTCGAGGCCGGCATCCTGGGGATGAAGTTGCCCACTTGGCTCAGGAGCCACACCATCGCCCAGGCCCTGGCGCTGCTCCAGGGAGCACGGATGCCCAGGGGAGGTGGCTGAGATGGTCGCGCAAGGCTGGAACAAGCCGCGATACAAGGCGAGATTCCACTTTTTGCTGTCCCGCGGAGGCTCGGCATGCGGCCCTGGCTACATCGGTATGAACCCGTCCGGCCCGATGCTGCCAACAGCTCCCGACACTGGGGCCTGCAAGGCTTGCCTTAAAGCACTAAGGGAAAACCCCTTACTGGCTGTCCCAGCCGCGCCGCCATCGCCAAGGCCAAGGGAGGTTAGTATGGCACGCCCCAACTTTTGCCCAAACTGCGGCGCCAAGCTCCCTGACGGGTCGGACGGTGCCCAGGGCTTTACCGCGGGCGTAGAGGACGGCGAAGAGATCGAAGGCTGGGATTGCTACTGCCCTGCCTGCGAGTGGAGCGGAGATATTCTTCCCGACAAGGTGGTGCCAGAGAAGGAGGTTGCCCATGCCGAGTTACAAAACCCCGGGGATGCTGGAAGCGGAAGCGAAGCGCGGGCCCATTGAGACCTGGCTGCCGCAGATGGTTGAGGCCCAGGGCCAGAAGGGGGCGGCCGACACCCTTGGGGTTACCAGGCAGACGGTCCGAGAGTGGCTGCTGATCCTGGGCCTGCGGGTCCGGGGCCGGGTGGTGGGGAGGGGACAGCCATGAGCTGCCCGATATGTGAGAGCGGCGCGGAAGGCAAAGAGCTCTGTTGGTCATCGCGTCAGCTCAAGGCAGGGTTCCCAAGCTCACTTGCTCCGACGCGTGCCACGAGCGCCTGGTCGCCCTCCTGGAGGCGGAGTTCGGCACTCACAAGCAGTGCGTCCGGATGTCCACCGGGGAGGTGTTCCGTGTGCCCACCAGGGACATCATCGAGCGGGGCATCCGGGAGCAGGACCTGGACCAATATCCACATTGGCACGAGGGGGACACATGAGCGACGATTTATTCGCCTTAGGTTCGACGCACCAGGCGCCGGGCGCCTGGCCCAACGGGACTCGGGTGGCCAAGGTGAACACCGGCAAGGGCGACAGCCACGGGGACGGCGCCCTGGCCACCGTGCTGGGCAGCCACAAGCTAGACATTGGGGGGACCGGCTACTGCGTGGAGTGGGACGACGCGCCGGGAGCTCCGGTCTGGATCGTGGCCCACCGGCTGGAGCGAGTTCCGGAGGTGCGGACCTGCCGGGTCTGCGGCTGCACCGATGACCACGCCTGCGTGGGCCTCCTGGTCGGCCCCTGCTACTGGATCGAGCCGGACCTGTGCAGCAGCTGCCGGTAAAGCGCCCCTGGGTGCGCTACGGCTACTGCCCCCACGGGCGGCCCCACTGGGTGACCACCAACTACGGCGGCCAGGTCATCGTGTACTGCTTCGTAATCTGCCAGGAACACCGCATTCAGCACTAGAGGAGGACGATGGACGACACGGAGAAGCCCAAGGTCTTTTGCCACTGCTGCGGCAAGGAGGTGTACCGGGTCGTCTTGCCTGGGGCCATCATCCAGCAGCTGGCGGCGATGGCGATGGACGCGGACGGTCACGACCTGACAACGTTTGTGTTGGCGACCGTGGAGCTGATGCATGACCCATACGGGCCGCAGGCCCGCCGCTTGAACGCCGAAGAGGAGGCCGAGCTCCGGCGGGAGCTGGAGCGAAACTAGGAGGTGTAAGTCATGGGATGTGAAGAGGTCCGGATTCCTGGCGGCTACGCCATTATCTGCGGCCGGCGCCCGGCCAAGCCCAAGCCCTGCTGGCAGTGCCCCCGGCCCCACGGCTTCCTGTGCGACGGCCCCAGCCCTACGGGCAAGGGCGATTGTAACCGGCCCCTCTGCGCGCTGCACCGGGTTCAGGCCGGCGTCGGCGTGGACTACTGCAGCGAGCACGCTGCCGCGCTACGGCTGCTGTAAGGCGTTACTTGCCCCCCAGGCGGGCGTATTTGCGGAGCTCAATTAAAAACGTAAGGCCGAAGCCCTTCATGGCTGGTATCCAGTCCAGCCCAGAGCCGGGGCCCAGGGTGGTGATGAAGACAATGCCGGCCACGATGGTGGAGTTGAGCAGCTGCTCCAGCAACGTGGTCAGGAAAGGCCCTTGCCAGAATCCCTTGCTGCCATTGGCGGATTGAGGGCGGACCTCGTCGTGGGGCTTGTGGGCGAAGAGTAGCTGGATCGGCGGGTTCATGCCCTACTCTACCCCTCTGTGAAAAGGCCCCCCTGACCAGCAGGAGGGCCGTTCTTCATTTGGGGGGCAAACGAGCGAAGCTCACAGCAGCAGGGTTGATACTGGCCCTGGCCCCCACATTGCTATCGAGGTTGGTAGCGGGTCTCAGAGTCGAACTGAGTACTTCAGCCTTATGAGGGCTACGACTTACCGGCTGTCCCAACCCGCAGGCCTCACTATACCACCGGCCATTTTGCCTCGACAACCCCCTTGCCAGGCCATTGGTGGGGCAGGATATGATGACGCCGGGCAAACAAATGGGGCCCCGTTACCCGCGGGACCCCGGTGACAGACACGCCGCCCCCGACCAAGGAAGAGGTGTATCAGTGCTTAACGTACCACAACCCCACCTTCTGCGCAATATTTCAGGGCGAGCTCTATCTCCGGGCCCGCCTTTACCCTAGCCCCCTAGGCCGCTGACCTAGGGGGCCTTTTGTTGTCTGCCAAACCCCGGTGTCTGTGATTCCAGAAATGAGAGAAAAGCTATGCGGGACAGAGTGGCCGAAATCTATGGCAGCCCGTCCGAGGACTGGTTGCGGGTTTACTTCGACTACGACCCCGACCTGATCGAAGACCTCAAAGTCAACATCCCCAGCTACTCCCGGCGGTGGGACCCTGAGGAAAGGTGCTGGCTGATTTTGCCGTCCCAGAGAAAGAAGTTGGTGGTCCTCCTGGCTGACCACGGCCACACCGTCAAAGCCTTCGAGCGCCAACCGGCCACCAGCAACCCGGCGCCGGCCCAGTCCATCCACGACCCCTTTGAGGCCCTATTGCGGGAGATGCCCGCCGAGCTGCGGAGCAAGGTGTACCGGCAGCTGGCCATGGCCCTGCACCCGGACAACGGCGGTGATACCGAGCTCATGAAGCGGCTCAACCTCATCTGGGACAAAATGGGCAGGAAATGACCCCTGAGCCTTCTAAACCCGTTGCTTTTATTCCAGGAATTTATTCCGACACTTTTTGACAGGAGGGACAGCGGATGACTATGCAGCCTGAGCAAATTCCAGAAAAGACCCACGCCGAGGAGCTGCAGGAGGAGATTTTCTCCACGGACCTGGAGATCGAGGGTGTCAGAAGAAAGGTGGAAAGAGCGCAGGAGGTGGCGGAGCTCGCCCTTCTGAAGCTCCACCGACGGCGGTGGACTCTGGTGAGAGCCCTGTCCAACGAGCGGGAGCGAGGCGCGGGCTGGACCGCGACGAACGGCCGAGTGGGGGATGAGCGCACGGGAGAGGTGCGCTCATGACCACTACCACGCTGAAGGCCCCGGCGCCTCCCAAGCACGCCCAGGACCCGCTCCTGGGCACGGTCCGCTACTGCCCTGACTGTAACAAGCACGCTGGCCTTTTGCCTTTCAGCTCCGAGGACGCCTACTTCCCGGCGGACACCGAGTTTTTCCACTACACCGGCAAGCCCGGAGGCGGCCACAAGCTCCACTCCTACTGCAAGGCCTGCTACGCGGAGCGCCTGCGCGGTTACCGAGGCCGGCCGCTGCCCTGGTACCTTCGCAATTTGGAGCTGCCCCTATGACCACAACCAGACGCCGGCCAGTCTCTTGGCGACAGAAGTCCTACTTCACCGGGTCCGGGGACGACCTGCGCCCATCGGGAAAGCCCAGGACTCGTCGTCCTGCCGGCGTCCCCTTCGGCCAGATTCCCCAATGGCTGGTCGAGGCGAAGATAACCCACACCAGTTTCAGGGTGTACTGCTTGATGATGACCAAGTACGCCCACCAGCTCAACGGCGAAGACATCTGCTACCCCAGCGAGCAGGGGATGGCGAAGGACCTGGGAATATCCGTGCATTCGGTCGTGCGGGCGATAAGCCAACTGCGCCAGGCCGGGGCCATCCACGTGGAGCCACGCAAACTCCGTGACGGTGACCGCCATTACAACCTCTACCACCTACACTTTGAGCCTCCGACAAGTGCCAAACATGAATTTCGACAAGTGCCAAAAAGTGATGAAAATGACCCCCGACAAGTGCCACCAGTGGAACGTGTCGAGGCTTCGACAAGTGCCACCAGTGGAACTTCTCGGCGTTCGACAAGTGCCACCAGTGGAACTTCTCGGCGTTCGACAAGTGCCACCAGTGGCGTGACCCCACGTGCCACTAGTGGCACTGTAACCAGAAGGGACGTAACCAGAGGGGGAACCGAACCAGATTCCGCCTCGTCGTCCTCCTCGGCCTGCGGGCCTTCGGAGGACAACGAGGCGGCCGCACCTCGTTCTCCTCGCGAAGAAGCCCAGGACGAACGCCACCGGACCAGGCCAGTAGCTCACACCACCTCAAGGCCAACGGGACGCGGAGATAGTGCTGCCCGGCGGGAGGTCGCCGCGCCGGTCCCTCGGACGGTGTCCGAGCAATTCCGAAAGGCGATGGTGGCGAAGTACCGAATGCTGTCCGACGTTGAGGGTCGGATAGCGCAGGCGTTGAATCATCGGTCTTCACTGAACGTGTTGAACCCGGAGATATTCGTGGACGGGTGGTTAAACAAAGACCGGACCGCCGGGGCTAATGGGCAGCCGGACCGGATGGGAGCGCACAGGGCGGAGATCCGGGGTCTTGATTACTCGAAGGGATTTTAGGAGGAGCGACGATGGAGACCTTTGGAGAGATGTTCAAACATTACCTGGTAGGAGTTAGGCAGGGGTTGGATACATCGCTCAGTGTGTCGGAACTGATGAACCAAATGAAGGCAGAAAATCCGCAGGAGTTCTCTCGGGTGCTTCGGCAGGCGCTGATGAATCTGGCCGAGGACGGGGATGCTGAGGGCGCCCAACGCGCTGCGTACATCCGCCAGTGCAATATACGGGACGGGATTGAAGTCGACTGGTACATGAAACCAGGAATACCCGACTCTTTTTCGCCTCTCACCTTTGAAAACTTCCACGAGATTCGTGGGTATGAGCTCCTGGTCGAGGCGCGTGCCGCGGCCTGGGATTGGGCTGTTGGCGTAGGCCCAGCAATTCTGTTGCTGGTCGGACCTCCCGGAGTCGGGAAAACCCATCTGGCGGTAGCCGCCGCGAGCTTTGCGACCAGCGGTCCACAGAGGCGGCGGTTGGTGTATCGGACAGAACCAGAGCTGAAGGGCCAGGTAATGGCGCTAACGCACCGGAGCACGGAGAACGAACTGGAAGATATCCTGGCGGAGATCTGCGGCGTGCCCTGGCTCGTGATCGATGACTTCGGACTTACGGCAGGGGGCGATTGGTGGACTGGGGTGTTGGACCGGTTGATCGACAGCCGTTGGGCGGACCGGTCGTGCCGAACCATGATCACGACCAACCTTCTCGCTGAGCTGATGCCCGTCCGGATGGTCTCCAGGCTGAGGGATACGGAGCGATGTCGCAGAGTGGTTATGAACGCGCCGGACTACCGGGCGAACCGGCCGAGCACGAAAGGAGGGTTCTAGCCATGTACGCAGAAAAACTTTTACCCAGCGACATCGAGGCCGAAGAGAGCGTCCTGGGCGCGGTCATGATCGACGAATCCACCCTGGCCGAGGTGTCGGCGGTCATACGGCCCCAAGATTTCTACCGCGAAAAGAACGGCCTCATTTTCCAGGCGTGCGTCAACCTGTATCAGCGCCACGATCCCGTCGACCAGGTGTCGCTGGCGCGGGAGCTGCACGTCATGGGCCACCTGGAGGACGTAGGAGGCATGGCCTACCTCAGCCACCTGGTGGCAATCACGCCGACGGCCACCCACGCGAAGCACTACGCTGAGCTGGTGGCCCTGACCGCCGCTTTGCGCCGGCTGGTGCAGGCGGCCGGCAGAATCGCGGAGATCGGCTATGAGGCTACGCGGGACGTGGCTCTGGCGTTCCGCCGGGCCGAGGAGGTGCTGGCCCTGGCGAGCGCCGGCCTGGTGGACCGGGATTGGGTGTCGCTCCGGGGGCTGCTCGACGAGTTCCTGATGGAACGCGCCGCCCTGATGGAGGGGGCGGACCCGACGGGCGTCCCGGTTCAGTCCGGCTACGTCGACCTGGACGAGCTGCTGGGGGGAATCCAGCGGTCGGACCTCTTGATCCTGGGCGCCCGCCCCGGCCTGGGCAAGAGCGCCCTGGCCCTGAACATCGCGGTAAACGCCGCCAAAAACGGCGCCACCGCGGGCGTGTTCAGTTTAGAGATGAGTGGCAAGCAACTGGTGACACGCATTCTGGCGGCTGAGGCCGAGGTGGCCGCCGGCAATGTGCGTATGGGCCTCTACTCCGAGGCGGCGGAGCAGCGCATCATGGACGCGATCGGCATGCTGTCCGCCCTTCAGGTCTACTTCGATGATTCAGGCCTTCAGACCACCACCACCATGCGGAGCAAGGCCGACCGGTTAGCCCACGCCCGGGGCCTGGACCTACTGGTCGTCGACTACCTGCAGCTTGTCCAGGGCCAGGGGCAGAGCCGGGGCCGCAGCGAAAACCGGGTGCAGGAGATCAGCGAGATCTCCCGGTCCCTGAAGATTCTGGCCCGCGACCTGAACGTGGCGGTGATCGCCTGCTCCCAGCTCAGCCGGGCGGTGGAGAACCGGCCCGGCCACCGGCCCCAGCTGTCGGATTTACGGGACAGCGGCAGCATCGAGCAGGACGCCGACGTGGTCATGTTGATCTTCCGGGAGGATCTCTACTACATGGAGGAGGAGTGGGACCTCACGTTCCCAGAACGGCCCTATCCCAAGAACGTCGCCGAGATCATCTTGGCCAAGCACCGCCACGGTCCTACCGGCGCTTTGAAGTTGTACTTCCAACCGCAATACGTGCGCTTTGACGGTCTGCGTCCTCAGTAGCCCGCGGCGTTGATCCCCATCTGGGCGGCCAGGGAGAGCAGATAGCTCACGCTCTTCTCGTACCGGTTGGCGATGGCCACCTGTTCGTTCAAGGCGCCGGTGCCCTGCTCCTGCAGCTGCCGCTGAACAGCGCTGACGGCGTCCGGCGTGAGAAACCCGCCGGCCACCTGCTGTGCGTAGGTGTTAGGCCAGATGCTGGCGTTGCGGGCCAACCACGGCTGAAAATCCTCGTCCAGAATGTCCCACCCCAACCGCTTCGCGTTCACCGCCGCCGCAATGCCGTTGGGTTCAATGGTGCCGTAGCCGGTCTGCATCGCCTCCTGGGGCGTGACGCCGAACTGCTCGGCCAAGAGCACCAGCGAACTGCCCTCGTTAATGAGCTGCTGCAGGTCCACCAGGCGCTGCAGGTCCGCCTCGGCGGGCGTGGGATTCACCAGGCCGTGGAACTCCCAGTTGGTCCCCTGGCTCTGCAAGAAGGTGGCCTGGCTCGGCGTGATGTAGGCCCAGGTGTTATTGCCCGGGTCGTAGGTCAGCACCATCTGCTGGCCGAAGGTGTTGGGAGGAATGGGCGGGCGCTCGGTGACTGGCACAAAGGGTGCCGTCGACTCGGCGGTGGGCACAGGGAGTGCCGCGGGTTCACCGACGAGCTGCGTGTCCTCCGGGGCGATGTTGATGACGTAGCCGTTCCCGAAGTCCACGGTGTACAGACCCCAGGCGGAGTGGCCGGTGACCGTCCCTTCAAAACCGGTGCGCTGGTACACGACTCGGGAACCCACGGGAATGGGCAACGCGGAGGGCGCGGGCGCAACCGGCGCAAGGAGGGCGGCCAGGGGCGCCGGCGGGGCGTTGATGACGTCCGGCGTGTGCCGGATGACCAGGGGCGGGCGGACCGGCTGGGGGATGGCCACCGGGACGGGGCCGACGGCCGGCGTGGGCCTGATGCCAACTCCGGGAAACCGGCCCAGAAAGTCAGGGACCGGCACCATGGGCGTTCCCACGACCTGGTGGGCCAGCTGGAAAGGCCAAGTCAGCACGTCGAAGCCGATGGCCAGGGGGTTCTTGGGGTATTGCCGGCTGGCGGCGAAGAGGTTGCTCACCTGGGGGAACCGGGGAGTGACCATGCCTCACCTCCTGCGCCTGAGTGTGCTGCCAGGATGCCACAGGGGTTGGCCCCGGTCAACGTCCCTGCCGGCGGATGCCGCTCAGCGGTCCCAGGACCGCGGTTTCCAGGGGCCAGGACGGGTGGACCCTGGCCAGGGGCACCGCGGCCACCGCGCGGTCGGCCTGAAGCAGCCCCGCTCCGGCGGTAGGACTCCCCAGAGGCCCGAGCAGGCCCAGGGTCCTGGCCGAGGCGCGCAGGGCCGCCCGGTAGTCCTGGAAGCGGCGCCCCGGCCACTGGGTCATCATAATGGCCAGGGCCGCGGCTGCCAGGGGGACGCAGGCGCTGGTGCCGCCGCCTTCTTCGCCCAGGTCCTGGTACCCGCCGTCGTAGGGGACCATGCCGTAGGTGGGAGCCGACACCGTGGGGTGCAGCGGGCTGCACCGGCCCAAGGCGGAGCTGTAGGGTTGGGAGCGCAGCCGGCGGTCCAGGGCGCCCACGGACACCGACCAGGGGGTGGCGTTGGTGCAGCAGAACCCCGCCAGGGCCGCGGCGCTGGGGTTCTGGCCGCTGTTCCCCGCGGCCCAGCATGTCAACACCAAACGCTATTCGCTCAGCCGGCGGACCGTGCTGGCCACCAGGTCCGAGCAGGGCAGGACCAGGTTTTCCCTGCCGACCTCCCAGGAGAAGTTGGCGATGACCGGCCGGCCCAGCTCCCTGGCCAGGGCTTCCAGCTGGCCCAGCACCGTCAGGGTGCCCTCGGCGGTCAGGCCCGCCGGGTCGGCGGGAGGGGCCACCGGGTAGATCCGGCAGCCGGGAGCTCCCGCGGTCAGGATGCTCTCCACCATGCCGGCGTGGCCGCCGTCGGCTTCGACCACCGCCACCATCGCCCCCTCGCCACGGTTGTAGCGCCAGGCCTGGGGTAACCGCACCGCCGCCAGGATGGCCGTCAGGTCCTGGGTCTCGACAACCAGGCCCCGATCCACGGTTACGGCGGCGCCGCGCCGACAAGGGCTAACAGGCGCTGTTCCACGGCGGCCACCCGCTCGTTCAGTTTGAGCTCCTGTTGCGCCAGCTGGCGCTCCTCTTTGGCAATTCGGGTATGCAGCTGCCAGAGTGCCCCATTGTGCAGGCGCTGCAGCTGAGTGATGTTCACCATCGGGTCACCACCGTCGTGCGGGTCGGAGAGGATCCCCGCCTTCACCAGGTCCTCACGGCCGTACTGCACAAACGCGTCCCATTCCTCTCGAATGACCTGGCCGGGCGCCCGTAAGAGGTCGAAAGCCCGCACCAGGGCCACGTCGTCCAAGTCGTCGAAGGCCACCGGGACGATGGAGCCATCGACGAATAGGTCCCCCTCGGCGTCGACGAAGAACAGGGACCGGGAGGCTGACCCAATGAAGGTGCGGACTCCGAAGACCAGGCCGCCGGCGCCGATGTTAGCCAAGGCGTTGGCCCCGTCGTGGACGATGTATCTCACTTGGGACCCGGCCAGGGCCGTGGTGCTGGCAGTGGTCTCTGGTTGCCCTCCTACCCCCAGCAGGTCCAGTGCTCTGGCAAGGGCGGCCTCGGCCATTGAGAACCACACCAAGCCTCCCGCCGCAGCGTCCAATGGGTACACGGCTAAGAAGTCGTTGCCCTGCACGGGGGTGCTTCCCCCGAGAGCCGTGGTGAGGCCGGTGGCGACGGCGTCGGACTTTAAGCAAAAGGGCATGGTGCCCTGACCCTGCAAGTTGACCGTCAAGCCCTTCGGCGCATTGGGGTTGGGGTTGCCGTTGAGCGTGAGGCGCCCATCGAACTTTGCATCCCGGAAGACGTCGACAAACATGGCTATCCCCTGGCTAAGACTGCTTGTTCACGGTGACGCTCAGGCTCCCCTTGCCGGATCCCAGGGACCCCACCCGCACGATGGTGCGCACGTACTGGAAATGCTCGGTGAAGGAGAGCGAGGCGAAGGTCCCGGAGGCCAGGTCCGTGGTGTTATAGGTGCCGGTTTGCCGGGTGGGGCCGGTGCCGCTGGCCCCAACGACCAGGTGGATACTCCCCCCCATGGAGGACAGGACCGAGACGGTTTTGACGTAGTAGGGGGCGATGTACTGCCAGGACCCCACGTAGGTGGAGCCCACGGCGGTATGGCGCCGGTCCCACAGGGTGGAGCCACCGAAACCCCGCTCGGCCACGGTGCCGGTGCGGCCCACGTAGGCCACCCGGCCTAGAGACCCCTTGGAGATCTGGGCGGAGCCGATGAGGTTCACCCGCCCCAGGGAGCCGCCCCGAATGCCGGCGGAGCCGATTAGATTCACGCGGCCCAGGGAGCCGCCCCGGATGCCGGCGGAGCCGACGAGGTTCACCCGCCCCAGAGAGCCGCCGCGGATCCCCGCCGACCCCACCAGGTTGATGCGGCCTAGTGATCCTGCGAAAATGCGGGCGGAGCCGATGAGGTTCACCCGCCCCAAGGAGCCGTGGACTCCCGCGGTGCCCAGCCGGGTCAGGTAACCAAGGGAGCCGACCCGGGTCACTGAACCTAAGCGCGTAATTTGGCCAACGGTGCCGACTCGGGCCACCGTTCCGAACCGCCCCCCGTGGATGGTGCCGTGGACCCCGGCAGAGCCGATCCGCCGGATCTGGTCCAGGCTGCCCAGGCGGGTGACCGTCGTGAGGGTGCCGATGCGGCGTACCGTGGGGATGGTGCCGCCCCGAACTACAGCGGACAGCGTGCCGAGAACGGGAATGTGGTAGTCCAGAAAGCCGGAGCCCCGAGGGGTGAGGTTGCGGATCGTCATGAGCGCCCCCGCTCCGGCTTAGCCACCCGAGCGACCATCACTTCCACCGGCACTCGATGGGGATTGGCGCCGTCATAGTTCCACCACTCCACCCGGATAGTGTCCGTGGCTTCGACGGGGAAGTTGATGTCGTTTACGGGCAGGGTTACGTTGTCCAGGGCAATGAAGCGGTCGGCCAGGCTGGGCACCACGTACCGTTCACCGCCCCGACCCTCCACGACAATGCGCACGTCCACTAAAGTGTTGGGCCCGGGAGGAAAGTGCAGGTACGCGTTGGTGATCACCCCATCAAAGCCGGCACTGTGCTTCTCCTCCTCCTTGGTGAGGGCGGCCACGGCTTTGCTGAAAGGCAGCACGATGGACGAGGCGAGCGCCCGCGGTCCAGTCTCCGGGGTAGGGCTGCGGTTGGTCATCGGGCCTCCTGGAGCTTCTTCGGCCCGGAAGGGGCTTCAGTGGGACTATAGGTGTTGCCGCTGGGCAGCGTCAAGACAGAGGCTCTCCCACTCTTCGCGGTGGAAATTGGAGGAGTAAAGCCGCACATTCTCTAGTTGCTGTTCGAGTACGTACTCGGTGCCCTGCAGGTGCATCAATATGTCCTCGGCCAGCTGTTCCGCGTCAAGAAGTGTGGAAGTGAACGGATTGTCGGCGGGAGAGCCGGTCCAAGGAACCGCGTCGGACAGCAGGCAGGGCGTCCCCAGCATGACCGCCTCGGCGCCCTGGTAACACATGGTTTCGGAGAAGCTGGCCGCCAGGTTCAGCCGCGCGCTGGCCAGCAGCGCGTGGTACTCCGGCCGGGGCAGCCAGCCGTGCTGCACCACCTTGAGGCGGTCTCCCAGGCCCCGCAGGTCCTGGATGTTGGTGTGCAGCACCAGCTCCGGCCGGTGCTTTTGGATGATGGACACCGCCAGCAGCTGGGCGAAGATATTCTTGCTGGGCTTGTCGGGGCAGAGGAGGGTCAGGATATCCGCTTTCGGCTGGGGCGGCTGCGGGTTGAACTGGAGGGGATAGGTGTAGGCGAACCCCTTTTCCGGGTAAACCTGGGCAAGACCCGGGTCACCAAACCAGATGAAGCTAATCCTCGGGTCCTGGAGCAGGCCAGCCAGGTAATCCCGCTCGACCCAGGCGTTGAGCTCCATCTCCGCGGCGCTGGAAGTCCAGCACACGCCCACGCGGGCGCGGGTGGGCAGGGCGCTCAGCACGTGGACATACTGAAGGTGCCACGAACCCAGGACGTAAAGGTCCGCCGGCGGGATGGGCACCCGGCCCCCTTCCAGGACCAGCAGCTCCCACAGCCCCAGCTTGGCGCCTTCCTCGCCGACCCGCCGGACGCCCGGGAAGGGCATCGTGACGAAGACATTTTTCACTTCAGAGCCTCCTGGGCTAGGTGCTCGTAGGTGTAACCCGCGATGGCCTTCTGCTCCGCCTGCCAAAGCCACTGGCGCTCCTCACGGTCGGCCAGGTACTTGAGCAGCAGATCCCTTCCCTCTTCGGGAGTGGTGAAGCACACCTTGTCCGCCAGGTCCTTCCCCAGGATCTCCTCCACCCCCGGCGCCCGGTCGGAGATCGTGAAGGTGCAAGCGATGAACTCGAAGAACCGGCGCGTCAGTCCAGCCGTAGGGAGGCGATGGACATTTATGGCCACCCTGGAGTCGGCCAGCAGCTGGGCGAACTCGTGAAGATAGGTGGCATTCCGGGGGGACATGCTGGCCGGCCAGCCGTTGCCGAAGAGGTGCTGGGGTTGGATAACCCGGAGCACCTGCTCTTTGTAGGGCGTGTGGGTGCCGATGAAGATGCTGTCCCAGACGGGGGAGCCTCTCCGGTTGCGGCGCGCGCCGTGCACCGCCGGCTCCCAGGAGCCTGGGAGCCAAATCATGCCTGCCGGCGTCGGGCGCGCCATGGTATAGACCCGGTCGTAGAGACTGAGGTCCTCCTCCTCCGCGGGACCGCGGCCAAGCTGGTCCGGCCAGTAGCAGATCCTGGGCCCGTGGAGCAGCTCCGAGACCCGCCGGCTGCCTTTGAGCACCAGGGCCAGGTCGTAGTCCCCCGGCGGCGGGGTCACGTCCATGCGGTAATCCCAGGTCAGCACGCTGTGTCCTAGCCGGTTGAAGGCCCGCAGCCAATAGTGGCCGGCATCCCAATGGTCCGCGAAGAAGGGGCTGGCTAAAAGTACTCGCATCAGCCGAACTGTCCCGTATCTATCCACTCCTGCCGGAGCACACTCCAAAAATCCACCGCCAGGCCCTCGGTGACGTAGGCGTAGGGCAGCCACCCGTAGCCCGAGGCGCCCCAGCCGGTACCCCAGGAGTTGCGGACCAGCAGTCCTCCTGGCATTCCGTTCATGTTGCGGTGGTCGTCGTAGCCCACGGCGCAAACGGCGTGGCCACTTACCACCCGCTCACCGGGACCGGGGAATGGGATATTCCCGGTCCCACCCACCCCGTAGATGGACTCGTAGACGGTGAACCCGAAGGCCGAGGGGAAGCCCGCCACCAGCATGACCTTGACCCGCTCCAGCACCTCGGCGGGGCTGCGGCCAGCGGGGTCCAGCCGCAGGTAGCGCAGGGCCTGGTAGCTCTGGCCCAGGGCGTAGGCCAGGACCGGCGGCTCCACGTCGAACTGGGCGATGTCATAGGGCCAGTACTCCTCCGGGGCCACCCCCAGAAGGGCCAGGGCCTTCAGGGTGGACCGAAGGTACGCCCCGGTGTCCCCCTGCCAGTGCAGGAGGTCGCGGGTGGCCTTGTACAGGAACCGGGGCGAGGCGTCCAGGTGCTTGCCGAAGGCCCGGCGTTGCGAGTACTCCACCAGGCCGATGCCGGCGAAGGCCGTGCAGCTGCCCAGGGGCCCCTGGTCTTCGACGGGGCTGCACCACTGGCGCAGGTCCACCGTGGAAGGCAGCGGGCTGGTGTCTGCCGCGAAGCCGCCGGAGGCGGTGAAGATCGGCTTTCTCCATCCCGGCGCCACCGTCAGCGCTCCCTTGGCCACCACGTTCTCCAGGGTGTAGTCGCGGAAATCCGGCAGGTCCCGCATCCAGCCGGCGCCGTGGCCGTTGATCAGGTTGCTCATGGCTTCCACCTCCCCCAGTGTTGATGATGCCGCCGATGGTTGAGTTCGCCGACCTTTTTCTTGCACACCCGGCACACGATGGCGAGGCCACAGGCGTCGGTGGTCTCGTACTCGTGGGCGCAGGCCGCCCGATCAACCCTTTTGGAGACTACGACTTCTTCACCGTAAACAGGTAGCAGCTGGGGTCCGTGCCCTCCTCGGCGATGGTCTTGCGGGTCACCACGTCATAGCCCACCAGCAACCGGTCCAGGCTCTCGTCGTCCCACCCGCCCTCGTGGGGACCCATGTGTAGGGGGTCATGATGGTGGGCCCCGCAGGGCGTGCTGGCGGTGACCACTCCCCCCGGCCGCACCACCCGGAAAGCCTCGTCCAGCACCGCTTCCGGGTATTGGACGTGCTCCAGGATCTCCCCCAGTACGGCGCCGTCGAAAGTATTGTCCTCGTAGCCCAGGGCCTCGGCCTTCCCCTTGACGGTCACCACCCGGTCACCAACGCCCCACTTCGCGGCCACCTCTGCCGCCTGCTTCAGGCACTCGCCCGAATGGTCGTAGGCGGTGACCTGGAACCCCGCCAGGGCGAAGATGCTGGGGTAAACCAGCCCACAGCCGATGTCGATGATCACATGCGCGTTGGCGGCCTTCAGCTCCCCGATGAGGTGCTGGGCGCGCCAATGTCTCGACCAGGTCGGGTCGGCGTTCTGGGCCCGGAAGAACCAGTTGCGCCGGTGGTCGCGGTCGTAGATCGTCTCGGCGTTCTCCGGGTGCTCCCTCATGGCCCTGCCGCAGAAGGTGCGGATGGCCTCGTGGATGGCATGGGCCAGGCGCTGGGCGGCCACGTCCAGGGTGTAATTGGCGCGGACGTGCTGCTGGCCCCAGGCGGTATTCTCCGCCACCCCATTTGTTCCGTTCAGGACCGCGATGATGGCCATCGCCAGGTCCTCGGGCCGGTCGAAGTAGAAGGGCGCGTTGCGCAGCATCCAGATGTTGTGGGGGGTGTTGCGCACGATGACCGGGGTGCCCACGTACAGGGCTTCTAAGGGGGTCATGCCGAAGCCTTCATGCCCGCTGGGGTGGACCAGCACGGCGCTGTCCCGATAGGCCTGGGCCTTCTCCCGGTCAGAGAAGTCGTTGAAGGTCACCGGTACCTGGAGTCGCTCGGCCAGCTCCTGGTACTCAGTCCGGTCTCCAGGGCCGCTGACCACCAGGGGCACCCGGGGGTCCAGCAGAGACATGGCCTGGATCAGGTCGACCAGGCCCTTGTGGGGGGCCAGGCGGGAGAGGAAGAGCACCTGATGCTTCTTGTTGATCAGGCCGGACCCGCTGTCCAACAGCACGTTGTCCACGCCGGCAGGCAGGATCTCGGCCGCGCCGCCCCCCAGCATCAGCAGCTGCTCCCAGGTGCCCCAAGAGGGCACCAGCAGCGCGTCGCACTGGGCCATGCGGTGAGCCTGGCGCCGGGCGAAGCCGTCCGCGCCCGGGTGCAGCCACCCGGTGGGTGGGTATCCCCAGAAGTAGCCAACAGTCGGGACCAGGCCGAGCAGCTCGTCGTTCATCTGGGAGTCCGAGATGAACACGGCGCAGTCGGCCTCTTCCGGGCGGTCGGTGAACTCGAAGCCGATCCGGGCCATGGCGTCGGCCCAGGCCTCGGAGACGCCGCGCCCGTTGAACTCCACGACGGGGTGGGTCCAGTACAGTTTCAGGGGCCCCAAGGTTACCTCCGCTTGCCGTCGAGTATGACCTGGATCGCTAGCTCCTCGGTGACATCGCCGTACAGGCTTACATCGACGATGGGGCCCGCCTCGGCGAACAGTGCCAGCCAGTAGGTCTTCGCCAGCCACCGTTCGTCCCCATGGGAACGGAAGGACTGACCGTAGTGCGGCAGGGGCACGTTGACCAGCACTGCCTCCGCCACCCGCAACTGCTCCTTCAGGGCCTTGATGATCCACTCGTCGGGGTAGTGCTCCAGCACTCCCATCGAGAAGGCGATGCCGAACTCCTGGTCTCGGAAGGGTAGGGTCAGGGCATCGCCCTCGTATACCTCCACGTCCACGCCGGCGTATTTGGCCAGCTCCAACGTGTGCTGACAGGCGCCGGCGGAAGCGTCCAGGGCCGCCACCCGCTTTCTGGGGTTGAGCATCTTGGCCAGCACCGACCCCTTGCCCGAGCCGCAGCCTACTTCCAGGATGCTCTCCCCGATGTGCATCAGGTAGTAGAGCACCCCCCACGTGGTGCGCAGCCCGTTTTCCAGGTGCTCCTGGTAGGTGGAGGTAGACCAGTCCCAAGAGTCCGGGTCATGCTGGTAGGCCGATGGCTGTTGCAAAGCACTCCTTGAACTTGGCCCAGGTCTGCAGCTCCGCGGCGGCCCGCGCCTTCTCCCCCTCCAGCTTGAGCAGCCGGCGGTCCTCGTAGAGCATCCTGAGCTTGTCGGCGATCTGGTCGGACCGGCGGTAGGCCACTTTGTAGCCGCAGGGCTCGTCCACAAAGAGGGGGTGGCTGAACACCTCGGCCGGGTCAGGGGTGGCGATGGGCACGACGCCGCAGGCCATGGCCTCCTGGACCACCAGGGCGATGCCGTCCTCCAGGGAGGGCAGGACCAGCACGTGGCACCGGGCCATGATCTCCGGCATCTGGGCGTGGGGCACCATGCCGAAGACCTTCACCCGGTTGGGGATGGGCGATTCTCCGGGGCACCCCACGACCCAGAAGTCCAGGTCCAGGTTCTCATTGGCGACCAGCTGGTAGACGGCCTGGAGGGCGTAGTCCAGCCCTTTGCGCACCGAGTCGCCGCCCACGAAGAGCACGGTGAACCGCTGGTTCTTCTCCCCCGGCCGGAAGGTCTCCGAGTCTACCCCCCAGGGGGCGATGGGGATGTGGACGTCCTGGTCGGGCGAGACCAGCAGCTCCTCGGCGTGGGTCACTGCCACGAAGGGGGAGCAGGCGATGACCCTGTCCGAGATGCGCAGCCCGCTGACGTACAGCAGGTCGCCTACGGGCGAGTGGTCGTAGGTCTGGCCGTGTTTAGCGTACTCGGGCTCCAGCATTCTGTTTCGATAAGCTGGAGCATTATTCCAGCCGTAGGAAATCTTCCGGGCCTCCGGGTGGGCCAGCATGGGGATGTAGCCGTAAGACGGCGCGCCCAGCACCAGGTCGTAGCTTTTGCCCTGAGTCATGGCGGCCACGGCCACCCCGTAGGAGGTGATGCGGGCGAAGGACGGCCGGTCAGCCAGCAGCGCCGCCGGCGCCTCGGGGGTGTCCACCTCGTAGCCGGCCAGCTCCATGGCCTCTCGCTGGTAGACCAGGATTTTATGCCAGCCGGCCACCTCCTTCACGCGGGGGTCGTGGTAGCTGGGGCCGGGGGCGTAGAGGGCTCTAAGCATCGCGCACCGTCACGAGCTTCCGCCACTCATCGGCGTTTCTGATGTAATCGGCCTCGTTGTATTCGGTGGAGCACAGGCAAAGGAGGATGTTGTCCAGGGCCATGGCCTCCATCTCCACCCAAACCATGGGCGGGACCCACAGGCCCTGGTGGGGGACCGACATCGTCTGCGTCACCATTCCGTGGGCGTTGCGCAGGGTGAAATCCACCCGGCCCTCCACCAGGATGAAGAGCTGCTGGCACTCCCGGTGAGCGTGGCCGCCCCGCCTCACGCCGGCGGGCCAGTTGTAAATCCAGAAGACCCGCCTTATGGGGAAGGGGGCCGGGTCCACGCTGGCCAGGAAGCCACGTTCGACGTCCCCGTGGGGCGGGAAATCCAACAGAGTGAAGATGGTGGAGATCATGGCTTCTGACCCCAGCCGGCCAGCAGGGGGGCCCGCTCCCAGGCGCTCTCCACCAGACCAAGAGGGTCTGCACCTAAACCGGACGGAGGAGCGCTAACCGGCTGGACGTGGAGGGTCTTCAAGTCTAGCCCTGCTTTCATCAGCCTTTGCGCCAGCTCCTCCTTGGTCCAGGGCAGCTGGCGCGGGGGCATTCCGAGATAGCTATGGTTGGTGGTCTCCGCCATCTTCACCGTGGCCGGGCAGTGGCCGTTGGACCCAATGACGCACACCCAGCCGCCGGGCTTGGTGACCCGGACCATCTCGTTGAGACAGTGCTGGCGCCGGGTGTCGTGGGCGTTGAACCCCCATTGGTGGGGAACGCCCTCGTTGAACACGAAGTCGAAGGTGTCGGTCCAGTCCAACCCGCGAACGATTAGCTCGCCGTGGGGCATGGTGAGTACCGACCCGAGGCACAGCTCGACGTCCACCTCTTTACCCGTGGCCTGGCCGACCCGCCGGCACAGCTCGCTGGCGTACCGGAGGGCCGCGTCGTCCACGTCCAGCAAGGTACACTCGGCGCCGCGAACCGCGTACCAGATGGAAAGTTTGCCACTTCCGCTACCGGCCTCCAGCACCACCAATCCGGGCCGCGGCGGGCAGATTTCGGCGAGGACATGGTGACAGTCGATCCCGTGGAGCACGTAGCCCAGGTCCTTTTGGAGACCCTCTTCCGTGAGAAGTTTGCCCACCTGATGGGGTTTAGGTGCCATGCTCTTCCTGCATGTGGCGCGCCAGCACCTCTTCAGGGACGTGGTCCGCCCGCGTGTCCAGCTCCTCCAGGAAGGCGGTCACCTTACCGGCGAAGACCTTCAGGGCTGCCAGGTCGTAGGGCGTGGGCGCGGTGCCGTACTCGCGGTCCTCGGGGCCGGGGTACTTGATCTCAAGCTTGGGTACTTCCATGGGTCACCTCCCGCTGAATCTGTCGAGTGTTTCCCGATACTCAACCATTGCCACCCGGTAGCTCTCTACCATCTTCTGAGTGCCCTCTAATAAAGGCTCCATCGCTTTGGCCGAGGCGCTGTTCAGCTCCACCAGCTGCAGCAGGATCTCCTTCAGCAGATAGACTTGCACGAGCGGCAAGGTATCATTGCCGAGGCCGCCGTCGGTTAGCCTTTCCCACAACTTCTCGACGTCGGCTTCACTGGAAAGCATCCAGCAACCTCCTCGCTATTATCGGGCTGCTCAGGTTTCTTAGCACCCAGGGCCGGCCCTTGTCCGCCAGCTCCTGGCGCAGCGCCGGCTTGGCCAGCAGGCCCCGGATCGCCCGGCCCAGGGTCTCCACCGACCCCTGGGGCACCACCACCGCTGGGGACGGGTCCTGCGGCCCAGGGTAGGTGTTGTGCCAGAAGGGAATGCTGCCGGCATCGGACACAATGACCGCGCAGCCGCAGGCCATCGCCTCGCAGGCGACGAAGGGCATGGCCTGCTCGCGCCAATTGTCTGTGTCTTGCGAGAAACAGACCACGATCTGCGCCTGACTGTAGCGCCACGGCAATTCTCGATAATCTACCCAGTCCAGTATCTTAGCTGCTGGCCACGCCTGCAGGAGCTGAGGGACCCCCTTCTCCGGGGCCGGCCGGCCGATGTACGCCACCGGGATATCCCGTGGCACGTTGGGCCGGGCCTGGAAGTGGTCGGTGTCCACCCCGACCTGGGGGAGCACCAGGGTCCGCTTGGCCCCCGCGTGTTTCATTCGCGTCTCCGCTCCATCATTCCCACACACCACCAGGTCGTAATGGTCCAGGGCGGCGAAGTAGGCGAAGTGGTCCAGGGGCCGGCTGATGTTCTGCCAGGTGAACAGGGCCTTCCTGGCCGGCAGCTTCAGCGCCGCCACCTCATGCGCCAGGCGGCTTTCGGGCTCTTGTTGGATGTAGATCCAGTCCTCTGGACCCAGCTCAAGCTTCGCCAGCTCCTCAGGCAGGTCTGGAAACCACAACCGGTCCAGGGGCGAGCCGGCCTGGAGCTCCAGGGTCTGGGCCAGGGGCAGCGGGCGCACCGCTAGCATTCCACCAGAATCGCCGACACTGGCCTGGTAGTCGTCCTGGGCCTGCTCGCCCCACCGGTCCGGGCAGAACAGGGTGACCTGGCGGCCCAGGCGAGCCACTTCTTTGAAGAAGTTGATTTGCCGGATGTGGATTAGCGAATGCCCCACCACCACCAGCTTCATGCTTGCCTCTCCGCAGCGGCTGGTCCAAAGCGGGCCTCGTAGACCGACGTGTAAGCTTTGTGCATTTTAGTGAGCGCCTCGGTCTGCAGCCAGACAAAACTGCGTGCCGACTCCATGTCTTGAAGGGTCTCCTGACAGGCTCGTATGCACGCGAGGATCCCCTCTTTTGTCTGCGGCAAGGGGAGAAGTTTTGCGTCCAGTTCAGCCTTCCAGTCTTTCAGCTCGGGAACAGCGTTGGTCATGCTTGCATCTCCGCCCACTCCCGCACCGCGGCGGCGACGTACTCCACCTGCTCGTCGGGCATGGTCTCGTAGATGGGCAGCGACAGGTTCTCGGCGGCCCAGGCCTCGGCGTTAAGGAAGTCACCGTTCTTGTGGCTCAAAAAGGCCAGCGCCGGCTGCTGGTGCAGGGTCAGGGGGTAGCGCACCGCCGTTTGTATGCCCCGCTCCCCCAGGAAGGCCGCCAGGTCGTCCCGCCGGGGGCACCGCAGCGTGAAGATGTGATAAACGTGGCCTGGCACGTCCTCGGGCATGGTTAGCCCCGGCAGTCCCTGGAGCCTGCCGTAGTAGCTCCTGGCAATCTCTCTGCGGCGCTGGTTCCAGGCATCCAGGTGGGGCAGCTTGGCCCGCAGGATGGCGGCCTGCAGCTCGTCCAGGCGATAGTTCCCCGACAGGCGCTCGTGGCGGAAGCGGACGTTGCCCTCGCCGTGGTTGCGCAGGGACCTCACCATGTTGGCTATTTCTTCGTCGTCCGTCACGACCGCCCCGCCCTGGCCAGCGGCGCCAAGGTTCTTGCTGGGGTAGAAGCTGAAGCAGCCTATCATAGCCCATCCCAGTTGATGACCATGGGCCTGAGCCAGGTCCGTAATGACGATGTCGTGGTCGTCGCTGGTGGTCGCTTCATTCACCCAAGAAACTGGGCGCCCATACAGAGCTACCGGAAGAACAATGTTCGCCGAGGTGGGGGCCGCGTGTGCTGGGCGAGGTGTCGGGCGCAACATGATGCCGTGAGAGTCCACGTCGGTGAGCTCTAATCTGCAGCCGGCGCGGATGACCGGCTCAGCGGTGCCAATGAAGGTGGCGCTGGGCACCCGGACGACTGTGGTTGGTCCGTCTAGTTCCTGCAGGGCCTGGAGGGCCAAATAGATGGCATCAGTGCCCGAGCTGACGCCGGCACAGTACTTGGCATCGCAGTAGGCGGCCCACTCCGCCTCGAAGGCCTCCAACTCCAACCCCATGACGTAGTTGCCCCGCTCGTGGACGCGGGCCACCGCCTCGTCCACCTCGTCGCGGACGGAGGCGTACTGGGCTCGCAAATCTAGGAGGGGGACTTTGACAGCTGGGTCCATTCCAGCACCTCCACGGTCTTCAGCCCGATCCAGTCGGGGGTGGTATCGTGTTTCTTCACGGCCTGGAGAAAGTGTTTCAGCACCTGGGCCAGGGGCTCGGGCTGAGGGATGGGGGTCAGGTCCAACAGCCGGTCTGGGTCTTTCACGTCCAGCCTGCGCATCGACCGGAAGTTCCCCCATGCCATACGCACGATGGTCCAAGTGCCATCAGGGAAGTCGTAGTCCAAGGTGTACGACTCACCGCCCTCTTCCACCGCGGAACGGTCCCCCAGTCGGTCGGGCTTTTGACCCCGGTGGGCGTACAGCATGATGGACACGGGATGAGGGGCCCAGGTCCAGAGCAGGCCCTCGTCGCTGCGGGGCGACTTGGGGCCGGTCCATACCATTCCGGGTATATCCGCGCCCGCCAGCCCCTTCACCAGCGGGTGCTCCAGAAAGGTCAGGTCGGTGCGCAGCACCAGCCCCTTGGTGAAGGCCAGGTCCACCAGCTCCCGGGCCTCCTGGCCGGTCTTGGCCATCGGTTTTTCGACCAGCACGTGTTTGCCCGCCTCCAGGCAGGCCTTGACGATGGTGTAGTGGGTGCTCATGGGCGTGGCCACGATGCAGGCGTCGATGCCCGGGTTCATCTTCAGGGCATCCTGGTAGTCCTCAAAGGCGACCGAGCCTCGCAGCAACTCCAGCACATGGGGCCGTTCCAGGCACACCGCCGTAAGCTTTGGGTCTGCGGCGACTACCTCTGGGGCCGACGGCAGGCGCTTCAACCGCTCCAGGATCTTCGATCCCCAATAGCCGACCCCGATCAGCAGGACTTTCACTGTTTCCACCCCTGCCACTTGTACTTGATCTGGCCGTCGCGGCCCAGCCCCACCTCCACGAAGTTCAGGCCCTCGAACAGCCGGCGGGAAGCCAGGTTCTCCGGGTGCACGACCGCCCAGGGGCGGTCCAACTGGTCCCAGGGGTCGAATAATTCCCGCAGCGCCTTCTCCAGAGAGACTCGCCCCACGCCCTGGCCCCACAATGTCTTCTCCCCGATGAGGAGTCCT
>ERZ1292642.207-Hain-H14-01um-R1-207-length-40741-cov-58_pt1 | contig 40612 bp, 55 predicted proteins | sample MGYA00564403_ERZ1292642 | MGnify/ENA primary metagenome ERZ1292642 (study PRJEB36523, sample SAMEA6512643) | groundwater metagenome | collected 2019-01-09 | study: AquaDiva: Metagenomics assemblies of 32 groundwater samples
TCAGGGCGCGGACCTTCAGGGCGCGAACCTTCAGGGCGCGAACCTTCAGGGCGCGAACCTTCAGGGCGCGAACCTTCAGGATGCGAACCTTCAGGATGCGGACCTTCGGGACGCGAACCTTCAGGATGCGGACCTTCGGGGCGCGAACCTTTGGGGCGCGAAGCTTCAGGATGCGAAGCTTCAGGATGCGGACCTTCAGCTACCCCGAGGCGATTTGATCGGGTGGAAAAAATTAGCTAACGGCACTATCGCCAAGCTGCGCATTCCGCCCGAAGCACGGCGAACAGCTTCGCTTGTTGGCAGCAAATGCCGTGCTGAATTCGTTGAGGTGCTAGAGGGCGAAGGTTGCTCTACATTTAATTCGGCGTTTCAGTATGCACCGGGCCAGATAGTGCGTCCAGATGCTTACTGCGATGATTTTCGTATTGAGTGCTCTAAAGGCATTCATTTCTTTAGGACGTTGGAAGAAGCCGAAGCATATGATATGTGACTAGTGCCTAGCTGGCCCTGAAGTAGTTTCAGGGCCAGAGCGGCATTAGGAGTGACAGGAGACAGACCATGGTTTTTGATACACATGCGGATGCATTGGATTATTTGCTCAAATCGGGCTACAAAGCAATGAGCGAAAGTAATTGTTTTATTCGCCAAGACGAATTTAGCTTAGAATATGGCTTAAGTGGCTTAGGCACAACTGTCTGTGAAATTATAGAAGATAACGGAGAGTTTATTTTAATATATCCATACTAGCACCTAGCTAGTTTAGGGCTTCCTATTCGCCCTAGGCTAGAGCGGCATTAGGAGTAAGTGACCATGACACAGGCTGATATTAAGAATGTGCTGGCGCAGCATGCGCTTTGGCTAAAAGGCGACACAGTAGGGCAGGATGCGGACCTCCGGCGCGCGGACCTCCGGCGCGCGGACCTTCAGGGCGCGAACCTTCAGGATGCGGACCTCCGGCGCGCGAACCTTTGGCGCGCGAACCTTCAGGGCGCGGACCTCCGGGGCGCGAACCTTCGGCTCGCGAACCTTCAGGATGCGAACCTTCGGGGCGCGAACCTTCAGGGCGCGGACCTTTGGGGCGCGGACCTCCGGGGCGCGGGCCTCCGGCGCGCGAACCTCCGGCGCGCGGACCTTCGGTACGCGGACCTCCGCGCGAACCTCCGGCGCGCGGACCTCCGGGGCGCGGACCTCCGGGGCGCGGGCCTTTGGGGCGCGGACCTCCGACGCGCGGACCTTCAGGGCGCGGACCTTCAGGGCGCGAACCTTCAGGGCGCGGACCTCCGGGACGCGAAGCTGCCAGACTTTCAGCTACCCCAGGGCGATTTGACCGGGTGGAAAAAATTAGCTGACGGCTCTATCGCCAAGCTGCGCATTCCGCCCGAAGCACGGCGAACAGCTTCGCTTGTTGGCAGCAAATGCCGTGCTGAATTCGTTGAGGTGCTAGAGGGCGAAGGTTGCTCTACATTTAATTCGGCGTTTCAGTATGCACCGGGCCAGATAGTGCGTCCAGATGCTTACTGCGATGATTTTCGTATTGAGTGCTCTAAAGGCATTCATTTCTTTAGGACGTTGGAAGAAGCCGAAGCATATGATATGTGACTAGTGCCTAGCTGGCCCTGAAGTAGTTTCAGGGCCAGAGCGGCATTAGGAGTAAGTGACCATGACACAGGCTGATATTAAGAATGCGCTAGCGCAGCATGCGCTGTGGCTAAAGGGCGACACGATAGGGCAGGATGCGGACCTCCGGGGCGCGGACCTTCGGTGCGCGAACCTTCAGGATGCGAACCTTCAGGATGCGGACCTTCAGGATGCGGACCTCCGGGGCGCGGACCTCCGGCGCGCGAACCTTCGGCGCGCGAACCTTTGGGGCGCGGACCTTCAGGATGCGGACCTTCAGGGCGCGGACCTCCGGCGCGCGAAACTTCGGCGCGCGAACTTTTGGGGCGCGAACCTCCGGCACGCGAACCTTCGGCACGCGAACCTTCGGCGCGCGAACCTTTGGGGCGCGAACCTCCGGGGCGCGAACCTCCGGGACGCGAACCTTCAGGATGCGAACCTTCGGGGCGCGAACCTTCAGGGCGCGGACCTTCAGGATGCGAACCTCCGGCGCGCGAACCTTTGGAGCGCGAACCTTCAGGATGCGAACCTGCCAGACCTTCAGCTACCCCGAGGCGATTTGATCGGGTGGAAAAAATTAGCTAACGGCACTATCGCCAAGCTGCGCATTCCGCCCGAAGCACGGCGAACAGCTTCGCTTGTTGGCAGCAAATGCCGTGCTGAATTCGTTGAGGTGCTAGAGGGCGAAGGTTGCTCTACATTTAATTCGGCGTTTCAGTATGCACCGGGCCAGATAGTGCGTCCAGATGCTTACTGCGATGATTTTCGTATTGAGTGCTCTAAAGGCATTCATTTCTTTAGGACGTTGGAAGAAGCCGAAGCATATGATATGTGACTAGTGCCTAGCTGGCCCTGAAGTAGTTTCAGGGCCAGAGCGGCATTAGGAGTGAGAGACCATGACTAATCACAAGACGCGCGAAGCGTGGTTGCAAGGCTTTATTGAAGCCGCGCGGCCAGCCTTCAATGCAACAGGTGCGTCTATCCCGCGCAATACTCGCGTTGCTGTCGGATTTACCAGCGCAGGAAAGCGAGGAACGCGGATAGGTGAATGCTGGACCGATCAGGCGTCAGACGATGGCCACTTTGAGATATTCATCACGCCTTCGCAGGGCGACGCCAGCCGGATTGCCGACATCCTGACCCATGAACTCATTCATGCGTCGGTAGGGCTTGAGGCCAAGCATGGGCCGGAGTTCAAGGCCATCGCGACGGCCTTGGGGCTTGAAGGCAAGATGAAGGCGACTACAGCGAGCGATCGCTGGCGCGCATGGGCAGAGCCTATTCTAGAGGCGCTAGGACCTATCCCCCATGCCTCTCTGCATTCGGGCCTGTCCACGGGCCGCCCCAAGCAAAAGACTGCGCTCTTGAAGCTTGAGTGTGGCCACTGCGGCTGGCTGGCGCGAGTGACTCTAAAGCATATCGATCCGTACGATTTCCTGTCCTGCCCTACCGGCTGCGGTGGGCAGCTATTAGTGGAGTAATGAACATGCCTGATTTTATCCTATATAATCACGGTTCGATTATGAGCGGGGGAAGATTTATTTTCACAAGTCATTGGCTGCAAGATGGCAGCGGGAAAGCTGTTTACAGAGTAGTTGATGATAAAGGAGAGACACTAACCGAATACATATTAAAGCCAGAATATATAGAAGCACTTATAAAGCGGGGTGGGTTAACACGCATTGGCATTGCTGGAGCATTGGAACTTTATAGAAACGCTAGGAGTGCTTAATTATGGACGTTGTAATTGCTTTGCTGGTGTTATTGATACTTATTGTTTTAGACAAGTGAAGGAGTTAAGAACATGGATCATAAAATCAGGCTGTACGAGTCAGCCTTAAAAGATATAAAATATGTGTACGGCGCGCCCGTACCGTTTTCAACAGACCCTAATGCTGTAGTTATGAGAGAGGATGATAAGGCAAAAATGATTGCAAACAAAAGGAGTTAGAAGCATGACAGTCCAGACCTTCACAAACTTCGTATCGCGTCGCACCGCTGGTGGTCTTGATGAAAGCGGCGATCAGTTCTGGAACATCATCATCGTGGAAGTGACTGGCGCACATGATACCGCCGATGATCGCCGCTGGATTGCCGCCGAGAAGGTAGTGGCGACCGCCACGGTTCTGGGGGAAACCTTCTCGATGGAGCGTGGTCTGGCCATGTGCGCCGAACAGCGGTAGGCGGCTTGAATGTCGCGCTCGTCGATCAGCACATTTGAACTGTTCCAGCGGTTCCCCGACGCGGAGAGTGCCCGCGTCTATTTCGAGGCCATGCGCTGGCCGGATGGGGCAACCTGTCCGGCCTGTGGTGAGGCCAAGCGCATCGGTATTCGGAAAGGGAATTATGAGAGAGAATGCTAAGGTAAAAATGACCTCAAACAAAAGGGATTAGAAACATGATGAAACGACTACTAACGGACTTTTCATCCGTTGCGATTGGTGCGGTCTTGGGCCTAGCCTTCCTCTTTGCGATAGGGGCAACATCATGCCCCTGACAGCCGAGCAGATCGCGGAAGCGTTCAACACTGCTTCCCCTCGCCAGCAATGGAAGGCCCATGCCTTCACAAAAAACAACGGGGCCATCAATCAGGTTCATTTCACCAGCCTTCAAGGTATGGTGCAGTTTATTTATGTGCTGGAAACAGGAGAATTTCTGGTCAAGTTCGTCAAGGTAATCGCTGCCTTCGGTGACTACGCCAACGCAATCGCGCGTGGGTTAGCGTCGATCTTGTCCTGCCTTCAAGCCGGGGGATTGCCCTTTGTCGCCCCCAAAGGGCCGGAAGGGGTAGAGATCATCATCAAGCATAATGGCGTCGGCAACATGGTGAGCGCCCGCTACCTTGACCCTGAAATTTTTTGATTGACACGCTTAAGGAGAGTAGTTAGGTAAGGTGTGTCGCATCGATCAGTCGCTTGGTTAGGGGCAATCGGGGCGGTGCACTTAAAGCAACTCTAGGAGATATATCATGGAAGTCAAGTTTGCTGTCCCACAGGATGAAACCGTTGAGGTTTGCATCGAGACAGAAGCCCTTGCAGATGGGGTTATGAGCCGCTTGATCGAAGATGCAGTCAAGCGTTATGTGGTTAATTCCACTAATAGCGCTCAAAATCGCTTCAAGGCTGATCCTACCACGGGAGCACCGGATTACGCCAAGGTCGCCAAGGAAGCAAAGGACCGCCTGCTTAATGATAAAATGCGTGCGAGACGCGGTGAAGGTGCCCCTGCCAAGGAAGCTAAAGACCCGGTTGATGCTATTGTCACTGTGGCGGTTTGCCGCGACCTGTTTGAGAGCCGCCGCAGGACAGACACTTCTACGAAGTGGTTTAGTGTAACCAACGAAGTTGGCAACAGTGGTATTGCTTATTTGGAGGCTCTTGCCGATGGCAACCCTACCAAGCTCAAGAAGATGGCCGACAAGTACATCCGCCCAGCGCAGAAGATGTTGGGCCTAAATGCCAAGGGTGAGAGCGAGGCGGGAGAGGACGACGATTTGATTTGACATAGGGCCTGAAACGGCCTTAGAAACTCCCCCGAGCATGGATTGGTCGTCCGGCTCACTCCACTGACTGCCCCCGGAGCCGCCCCGCACCGGGGGCAGTTTTTATGTTGACAGGGGCTGTGGGGCGGTTAAGGTAGGGGTGCAGCGGGAAACGGGTAAACGCCCTGCTTGCTTGGAGACCGAGGCTAACGCTTCCGGCCACAAGGATCGCTCCCGGCTTTCGCCCCTGTTCGCCGGGAGCGATTTCTTTTCAACCCCCTCTTGACGCCTCCCGCGCCCAAAGCATAGGGTGCGATCTTCGCCCTTGTCGCGGGGACATCATGCGGGGTGCTTTAAAATACGACGAAATTGTTGAGGCTCTGCAAGCAATTGTGGAGCCTGAAAGTGTGTTTGAGCTAAGGCTATTAGGTCATAGACGTAAGCGGGTTGATGGTGGATACTTTAATAATATCGCAGAGGCTGCGACAGCTTTAGTATCTCTTGACGATCCCTATGCGGGAATTTATCTAACCCCCAATCCTGTCAATCCTGAATTACTATCCAGAGCAGCTAATCGCATCAAACCATGGGTTGAATGGACTACAAGCGACAAAGACATATTACGTAGGACGTGGTTGCTGATCGATATTGATCCAGACCGCCCAAGTGGTATAAGCTCCACTAACCTAGAGCACAACAGGGCCATCGACAAAGCCCGTGAGATCGCCGGGATGTTGGATTTAGAGTTTGGCTGGTGTAATCCGCTAATCGCTTCTAGTGGCAACGGCGCTCACTTAATGTACCCTGTAAATGAGTCCAACACCTCTGAAATCAAAGATACTTTCCGCCTCGTCCTTCAAGCCCTAGCCAGCCGCTTCGATGCACCGGGGATTAAGATAGATAAGACAGTATTCAATGCGGCTCGAATATGGCGATTGCCGGGGACATGGGCAAGGAAAGGTGATAGCACTATCGAGCGCCCGCATCGTAAGGCAACTATTCTCCAAAAAGCATCTGATTTTGAGACAGTATCTCTAAAGCAACTACAGGAACTGGTTGACATGACACCTAATGAGGGGGTAAGGTCAATCGGTAAAAGTGGGCCAAAGGCAGCCTTGGAAGGGGAACAGCTTTATAGTAGCTTGAATGAAGTTGCTATGCAACGAATAGATCAATGGGTGCCTGCATATTTTCCGGGGGCTAGAGCTTACAAGGACGGTTATCGCATAACAAGCTATGAGCTAGGTAGGGATAGAGAAGAAGATGTATCAGTGCAACCGTATCCAGTGGGTATATTTGATTTTGGGGAGCGTGATCAAGACGATCCTCGTTTGGGGAAACGTACGCCAGTCAATTTGCTCGCTGACTTCCACTTTGGGGGTGATGCCAAGTTATCTGCGCACGCATTGGCATCCACCCTTGAAGTTCCTGTCACTGAATTTGGAGAAATACGAGAGCCGGAGACAAGTTATGCTAATGTGTTTGAAGCCGGTAAATTCAAACTAGACAGCATTAAATCCTACTCCACTATTCAGAACAAAGTCTTTAAGGAACTGAAATGGATTATACCCAACGTCCTACCTTCCGGCTGCTTTGTACTAGCGGCAAGGCCCAAGATGCGAAAATCGTGGCTTGCCCTTCAACTTTGTGTAGCGTCGGCCACAGGTGGAAAGTTTTTAGATTGGAAAGTAAATAAGGCAGCAAGCCTATTCCTTGGCCTAGAGGACAATGAAAGGCGGATAAAACATCGAATAGAAACACTACACACCTTTGATATGGACATACCCAAGTTAGACAATTTATATTGCTTTACTGACACAGACTTTCCCAAGGGTGAAGAAGGTACAGAAGCAATAGCATCATGGTTAGATCAACATCCTGATTGTCGTCTAGTTGTTATTGATACATTTGCCCATTTTCGTAAAATGAGCCGGGAGAGAGATATATACCTTAAAGATTATATGGCAGTAATGCCATTAACCCGGCTGGCAGATGAGAGAGATATTTGTATTATCGTGGTGCACCATGAGAAGAAGGGACTGGCAGGTACCCCAAGTGGTGATTTTATCGAAGATGTAAGCGGCTCAAGTGGGATAACCGGTGGTGTAAGCGGGATTATATCAATCAAGGGACGTAGGGGAATACAAGAGGAAAACGAGAGTAGGAAACTAATGATAACAGGAAGGGATGTGCCTAATGATTATGAACTGGATATGAGTTTTGATGCGGAAAGGGGCGGGTGGTTAACTGCTGCAAGGCAGGATGCAAAGACAGCTATAAAACAACTGTTTCTACAGCACCCCTTTATGACGCAAATGGATATGATAGCTATGATACCTAATATGCCCGCTAATAGAATTAGGCGAGCTGTATTAGAAATGAAATTTGAAGGTGAGTTAATACAATCTAAACACGGTTACAGCATGAGAAGGGAATAGATCATGGGTATTCTAGAAGAAATGAATGCGAAGTTGGATAGCATTATGGACAGTCTTAATATGACGGGTAAAATTATTTCAATACCACAAGAGGAAGAAGATATTTTCGACAGCACTCCACCGCCCCCAGAGAAGGAAGTCCCCAAGAAAACCAAGGTAGGTTTTAACGAAATCACCACAACCGTGCAGAAGCTTGTACAGGATGAGGCTCTCAAGGCCAAGGTAAAGGACTGCATGGCAGGCTTTGGGCTTAGGAAGCTTGGGGATGCCAAGGAAGAACAGTACCAAGCGCTATACACTGCTATCCAAGCGATTGAAGCGGAAGCTGCTGGTAGCGATAATGAGGACGATGGGCTTCTTTAAAGCTAGAGAGTTAAGGGCATGACACAGCAACATAGTGATTGGGCACCGTCAAGTCTGGCAAGGATACTGTCATGCCCCGCTTCCGCAGAGGCGGTTAAATTGTTTAAGAGCGAAGAAGACAATGAAGCAGCAAATTTAGGTACAGAAGCTGCAAAAGTGTTGGAAGATTGCATTATGTTTGGTATTGAACCACAACATGAAGATGTAGAAATAGTTGAGGGTATACGGATAGCTTTAGAATATGTGAATGAGCGAATAAGGGAGGGGTATGAGATATACGCAGAAAAAAAACTTTCAATCCCTAATAGCCCAATATGGGGAACTGCTGATGTCATAGCTGTGGATGATCGAAGCCTAGAGATTGCTGACTATAAACACGGCTATGTACCTGTAGAAGTCAAACTGAATGCACAGCTTATGGCATATCTTCGTGGGGCTATATATGAATTTGGGGAGAGGAAGAAATATAAAATAACAGTACTGCAACCTAGATATGACCATAGGGACGGGCCTATAAGAAGCTACCTGGTAACGGAAGTAGACATAGAGTGGTTTGATAATGAAGTTAAATGGGCTGTAGAAAATCAAGACGTTTTCAAAGCCGGTAAGCATTGTAAGTACTGTCCTGCTAGGGGTGCTTGTAATACTTTTGCAGTATATATTAGTAATATGGGCCATTCAGCACTAGCTTACGACCTCACGAACAGTCATACTTTTGACGACAACACACTTGCTCGACTATTGGATTTCTCCGACCTAATTCCCGGTTGGATAAATGAGCTAAGGAAAGAGGGGCTTAAAAGAATATTTAATAATAGGGAGATACCGGGGTATAAAGTAGTTACTGGTAAGGTAACTAGGGAATGGGGGGAGAGCGCACCGGAGAATTTACCTACGCTATATGAAAAGCACGGGCTACCAACTAATGCAGTGTGGGAGCGAAAGTTAGCCTCCCCTGCTACAGTGGAAAAACACTTTAAAGCACACTATAAACGCCAAGAGTTTAAGGATAAATGGGAAGAAGTAAAAGAATATATTGAAAACAAAGAAGGGGGGCCATCGCTAGTTAAAGACATAGATGGTCGGCCTAAGTATATGAGGGGTAGTGAGTTTGGTGAATTGCCCGCTTCGGGCGATATTGAGCTATAGGAGAAGTCAAGATGGTAGAGAAGAAAGACCTTATTTCTGTAATTACCCCTGTGGGTAAGTTTTTATTTGTGTATATCGATACACCGCAACCTGATGATAAGGGGGTTGATTGGTACAAGCTAACTATTGCTTGGCCAAAAGAATATAAGGATACGGAGCTTAAGCATTTTCGATCAGAGGGAATGCGTGCTGCCAAGCAATTCTTCGGGGATAGCGTTCCTAAGTTGCAGACATTTTTACGCGATGGTGATAATCCGGAGCATAATAGTAGTGATGTGGAGGAACTACATGGATGCCTATACATTACAGCTAAGTCAAAAACTAAGCCGGGTTGTACGGACAGAAGTGGGAAAACTGAAATTAGTCCGCTTGATGTATATTCTGGTGCTTCCGGTAGGGTATCTGTGCTTCTTGGGGGATATGATAACCTTGGTAAGAAAGGTGTGTGGATCAGATTACAGAATATCCAGAAGGCTGCTGATGGCGAGCGTATTGGCGGAAAGCCTAAGGCAAGCGATCAGTTTAGTCAACTTGATGGCTTTGTTGATGAAGATGATGATATGCCGTTTTGAGTAGGAGACAAACCGTGACAGACTATAAATCTGTGCAAATTCGTCAAGTGAAGAATGGTTACATTATTGTAACTCAAACTGACACTATGAATGAAGAAGGTGAAGTTACCCATCGTCACGCGGATGAATGGGTATCGGGGAGCAATGTTGATTATTTATGTAAAATAGTTAGAAGCTTTTTACAGTGTTTAACTACTTTAAAAGTACCACTCGATCCACAATATGAAGATAATGTGGTGGGGGGAACAGATGTAGAAGCTTTATTTAGACAATACCAAACAGATCAAAAGGTAACTCATTGGCCTAGAGGCAAAGAAGTACTGTAAATTATATGCGCGTGCATGTTGACTTTGAAACGCGGTCAATCGCAGAACTAGCACGGCAGAATGCTGTGGGCGAACATGCGTATGCAGCACATTGGTCAACCGACCCGCTACTTCTGGCATATAAAACGCCCTATATGTCGGAAGTAACGGTATTGGACTTAACCAAGTCACAGGAGTTTCCTAAGCCATTACAGGAGGCATTAGACGAAAATGCTATATTTATCGCCCACAATGCTCGTTTTGAACAAGCTATATGGTATTGGCAGATGCACAAGCGTTATAAATGGCCGATCATACCTAAGTGGTCCTGTACTGCTGCGCGTGCACGGTATTGGGGGCTTCGGGCCAGCCTTGACGGTGCCGGTAGTGATTTGGAAATAGAACAACAAAAGGATAAAAGGGGGACGGAACTGATTAAAATATTCTGTAAACCGAGGCGTAAAAGTAAAGGCACCATAGTTAAGTCTTGGGCAACACCAGAAGAAATGCCGAAGGAATGGGAGGAGTTTATATTCTACTGCGCTCGCGATGTTGAAGCAGAGATAGGGATAGATCGTTTGCTTCCTGATCTGCCTCCGTTCGAGCAACAAAATTGGGATTTGGATTATGACATGAATTGGCGAGGATTGCCCATAGATATACCTATGGTTAAACGCGCTATACGATATTGTGATTATTTCACGCAACGGGCTTTTGATAGGTTCTCGGAATTAAGTGATGGTTTACGTCCTACACAACGAGATAAAGTGCTGCAATATATAAATCAGCGAGAAGTGGAGTTGGATAATCTACAGGCAAAGACTTTAAAGCGACTTAATATGGTGGACTTTGAACCTGACTTAAGAGAGATAATTAACTTAAGATTGGAAACTGCCAAAGCATCTGTAAAGAAACTACAGACCATGGTACGCTGCACTACAGAGGATCATGTTGCTAGAGGGTTGATTGTATATTATGGGGCGCATACTGGCAGGGACAGCGGCAAGCGTGTCCAGCCGCAAAATTTCGTCCGGGGGGATCGCAAGATGCAGATAGCGTTCTTCGATTACCTGTCCGGGCCATGGTGGAACGGCGCAGAGGGGCCTCACAGTGAGGACCGGCCCCCAGAGTGGGCAGAGGTAGCGGACCTGTGCTTTCCACGCCCCTTGGCCGCTTTGGGAGCCGCCATGCGGGGCTTTATCAAGGCACCGGAGGGCAAGCGTTTTGTGATTGCTGACTACGCCCAAATCGAAGCGCGGGTACTGGCGTGGCTTGCTCGGGCCGAGCGGAAGATGAAAGCCTTTAAAGATAGCACCGATCTTTATGTACAGTTTGCCTCTATAATATATAACCATAGCTATGAAAGCTTCTTTAAAGAAGATGGCAAGATAAAGACAGAATATGAAAAAGAGCGGCAAATTAGTAAGTCTGCTGAATTGGGGTGCGGCTTTGGACTTGGGGGTTATAATTTTGTTGCTTACTGTGATAGATTTGATATTATTATAAATGAAGAAACAGCTAAAAATGTAGTTAAGACATGGCGTCTTGATAACCCGGAGATAGTCAGATTTTGGAGGCGTATTGAAACAGGGGCCATACTGGCAGTTCTTAACGAGGGTAGGAAGGTTCAAGTAGGGAACATTAAGTTTCATGTCCACCGTATAGACAAAGAACGATGGTGGCTTATATGCACCCTTCCTTCTACTAGGCATATAGCTTACTACCGCCCTAAAGTCCGAACAGATATGCCATATGGTAAGCCTAAAGAGGTGTTGAGTTTTAGAACAGAGTGGATGACTAAAACAGTTAGAGAAGATACATATGGGGGGAAATTAACAGAGAATATTGTGCAAGGTATTGCTAGGGATATAATGAAGATAGGGACAAAGAACGCGGTGGAAGCGGGATATGAATACATATTGCCTGTGCATGATGAAGGTATATTCTTAAGGAACATAGGAGAAGGGTCTGCTAGTGAATTAGTAGAACTTATGTGTAACATGCCTTGGTGGGTAGGGGATTGTCCTATTACTGCCGAAGGTAAGGAGTGTGAAAGGTATTCAAAATGATTGATCCAGAAGAAATAATTAAGAAAGTTCAGGCTGATATACAGCACAAAATAGAAACGGACATTAATTACCATGGATATACAACCACGCAGGCCCTTAGGTTTATATTTGCAGATATGGCTGGGTCTGTTGTCAAGCATGTGGTTGAAGCGATTAATTCGCAAAAGGATATTCAAAATGATTGATCCAGAAGAAGCTGCTATTAGGGTGAGTAGGGATATATCAGAGTTTATAGACACTCAAATGGAAGCAAAAGGTATTATATTGCCGGAAGCATTTGTACTTGCATTCGTACAAATAGCGTTTTGTATGACAAAACAAATAGTGGAGGCTATCAATGACCGTCCATAGAGAGCCGGATGGAATGCTTGTGGTTGAGTGTGACAACTGCGGTGGGCGGTCACATACGGAGAAAATAGACTTTAAAGAAGCTATGTATATTTATCGGGAAAGGTTCCACGGCAAGGCCATTAAGAGTAAGAAACTGTTGGAGCGATGGGGTCATTTTTGTAGTGAATGCTCTTTGGACGCAAGAATTAACTTCTAGTGGTTAGGGAAAGTGCCATAGAGAGCTATGCGGTAAGATACTTCCGCGAGCAAGGGTGGCTATGCTATAAAACCGATTTAGGTGGCGGTTTTTACGATCATTTATTTATTAGCCCTAAAGCTTTCCATCTATATGTGGAGTTTAAGCCGCCTAATAAAATAAAGCTTAGTGCAGCGCAAGAAATGTGGGCAACTATGATGCATGAAAGAATATGGGCAGGTAACAAACCATATAATGTAGCACTTAGAGGGCCTATAAATAATAGGACAGAAGTACGTATGTTGTATAGTTTGTACAGGAATTATTGATGCGAAGTGAGCACGCATTGCGCCCGTATCAATGTAGGGCTGCATACTACATAGTCGCTTACGATAAATGCGCGGGGTTCATTGATATGGGCCTTGGCAAGACAGCTATTGGGTTAACTGCGATTGCAGACATTAAGGAAATAGTGGAAGTAGAGAAGAAACGTAAGAGGTTTAAGTGGCTTATTATAGCACCAATCAAAGTATGCGAGACAGTATGGCGGCAGGAAGCTAGAGCATGGGAGCACACAGCACACCTAACGTTTAAGCTGCTTCGTGGCAATCCCAAGGAAAGGGCCTTCAAACTAAGCCGGGATGCAGATTGCTACCTAATTAACCCGGAACTTATACCGTGGCTGCAAGAATATCTTCGCAATGATTGGTCAATGTTCAAGGGGCTTATTGTAGATGAGAGTTCATTGTTTAAGGACAATAGAAGCAAGCGCTTTAGGACACTCACTAACTACGGAACAACAAAGGCTTTAAAGGATAAGTACGGCAAGGCTGTCCGGGACGCCCGAGGTAAGATCGTGCCGATCCCAGCGCACAAATTCCAGCGCACGGTGCTGTTCACTGGCACCCCGCGCCCGCAATCGTCCATGAACCTATGGAGCCAACTTTATATATTGGACCACGGGGAGAGACTACATAAGAAGTTTGACACATTCAGAACTAGGTTCTTTACCCCCACTGCTAGAATAAACAAGCATGATAGGGACTATGAGGAAAAGAAAGATGAAGTGTACACCATGCGGGAGGGGGCACCGGAACGCATACATGAATTGATTGCAGATATAACGGTAGAACTTAATGCCGTTGAAATGGGATTACTCCCCCCTATAACTCCTGTATTCCATTATGTGGAAATGCCGCCAGATATAAAGGCAAGATATGATATATTGGAGCGAGATGCGCTTATTGAATTGAAGGAAAACCCCATAATTGCAGTGAATGGTGGTGTCAAAACCATGCTGTGCTGGCAGTTTGCTAATGGGGCTATTTACAATACTATGGTTGATGCCAAAGGACAACGAACATGGGAAGTAGTACATGATTTACTGCTTGATGAACTTCAAGAGGTTCTCGAAGAACTAGATCAGAATGTAATTATCCCCTATCAATTCATTCACGACTACCACAGAATATCAGAGAAAATACCAACAGCAATTAAGATGCCCGCTAAGGCGGAAGCAGTAGTTAACAAGTGGAATGCAGGAAATATCAAAGAACTGCTTATTCACCCTAAATCCTGCTCTCATGGGCTTAACTTACAGTATGGCGGATATAATGTATTGTGGTTTGGGTGCCTGTGGAGTAACGAGCAATTCAGACAAACATTAAGACGTTTAGCACGTCCGGGACAGCCCCATTTTACGGTTTATTCTCATCATATCATGGTAAAAGGTACAGTGCATGAACTACAATACGCCTCGCTTATGGAGAAAGGCAATAGCGAGGCTAATTTTCGCAAGGCATTAGATACATATCAAAAAGCAAAAGAACTGGGAATGTACACACATGAATTTTACGGGCAGGCCGTTCTCTAGCTTCGTGTCCTTCGTACAGGGGGAGTTGGACGGCACCTGCTGGGACGATGCCGCCTACCGGGCCTTCGATCTGGACGCCATGTCGGGGGAATATGGGGTGCGGCAAGCGCTAGAGCTACTGAAACGCTCGCTGTTGGAGATCAAGGATGATCTTGATCGCCTCGGGCTTCCATCCGATGATTTAAAGGGGCGGCTCACGCGCTGGCGCACTTGGTATAAAGTATCTACGTTCAAGAGTAAGAAGGGCTTTAGGGTTAGAAAATTATAGACTATTTCCACCAGCCCATGTATGCCCCGAAAGATTATTTGCTGCCAACCAGGACATTACACTATCTGCTTTCATCATCCTAACACCATTAAGCTCATAATATGGGATACCTAAAGTAGTTCCCTGTGTTCCATTATCCTTAATATACTTTGCGATCCTAGATCGTGACCATTGCTCCATATCTACGGGGCTAGCTATATCATCGGCAGGTGTTCTTACTCTAAGAAGCCCCACAAAATTAGGCGCATAAGTAGGTTCTGTAGCTACATTCCCGTTAGCATCTAATGTAAAATTAGATGTTGGAAACTTGCCTGTCCCCGCCCACCAGCAAAAATCAATATAGGGATTATCTGCAAGCATAGGATGTTGCAAAAGTGTACGTATATTGGTTTTCGTGCCTTGTATAATTAAATCAATCATGTTGACAAACTCTGTAGATTTGCATCAGAAAGGGCAGTATTATAATAATTATGAGTTTTTAGCCATCCAAATAGTTCTTCACCTGCAGCAGTACTTGCGCCAAATCTAGCACGATTCACTGTTGGCAAAGCCGCTACAATATCCGTTTGTACGGTACCTCCGTTCAAACATCCGGCAATGTCATTTAGTGCGTAGGAAACGGCTGCTTTAAAAGCAGTATAAGCGGTAATCGTACCGAGCGTCAGACTAGCAACTGTAACAGATGCAGTAATTATATCGAACATCAAAGTTGTGCCTGTAGTGTAGAGAACAAAGCGATTATTAGCGGTATTATCATCGTATTGCCATATAACCCGTGTTCCCACACCCGGACTTATAGCATTTATAACTGTCGATCCTGCCGAAGCGTTCCACCAATTAGAAAAGTTTGCGTCAGTCATTAACGCGCTGTCAGCGGAACGGGTTACATCCGCTGCGCCATCGGGAACAAGAATATAACTAGAGGGGAAATCAGCCTGCTCTAGCTGCATCCCCCAAAGGAAACCAGCAGTAGTATCTGCGCTATCTACACCATCTGTGTTAACATTATTTGCATTAAATGAATAAGCTGGTTGCAAGGTTGTTGAGGTAAGCGTGGTATAGTTTAGATAACCGCGGTACCAACTACTTTGGCATGTTTCTATACGGGCGGATTGCGCGGTGTAACCATTTACCGATGCTGCGGTAGCAATTGTACCGTTTGTGATATTAAAAATAACATCCGCGCGATTTGGGTAAGTGCCTTGTGTTCTAAAAGCGCAATAATCGCCAACACTTTTTTTAGCAAACGCCGATTGAGCATATGGTAAAGCTGATGCAGCTTTAGACAATGTATGGAGAAAATAGGCAGCAGCAGTTGTTGTACGATCCCATTTATCAGCAGTAGCAGCATTATCTGGTGCAGTTGTATTATTAGCAGTTATAGTGGAATTAGTTTTAACCCAATAGGCTTGATCTAATTCTTCGCTTCTTCGGGAAATGTTTGTGCGTTGTCCCTCAAGCAGCAATCCTTGTGCCGCTAAAGTTCCAGAGTTATATTCTATTCTAGCAACATCTATAGCAGCGTTAGTAAGAACTCCACTAGAGTTGAAATAATAGGCGGTTGAGCCACGAGTAAAAGTTATATTTGCCGGAAGGGAAGTAGAAAAATCCTGCGCTAATGTAGCCGCAGGGATACCTGTCCCCGCCATAAGCGCAGCAATTGGGCTAGATAAAAACATATAGCAACCCGCAGCCATTAAGTGAACTTTCCGACGCCAATAACAGTCACATTTGCCCCCGTAGTAACTTTCCATGCCCCAGCAAGCGAGACAATCCCATTACCTAACGGCACGAAGAACGGAACGAGGTTGGATACGCTAGAAGCGCCTCCAACAAAGATAGTGATTGCCGATCCGGCTCCATCTTTAATACTAACTGCACCGGGGGAAGTTGTAGCTGGAGTTATTAAAACACCAGTAAGCTTATCACCCGTAGCACCCGTAGCGCCTAAAACTTGATCTGTTTGAGAGGCTGCAACAGTTTCATAATCATCATCATTTGAACCTACCAGCCAAGCTGTAGTGTTTGGGGTATTGCCGGGCTGGACTGTCCAAGTACCATTCTGGCCAGCGGAAACAAGATTAGTTGTTCCGGGCGTTGTCTGGTCAATTCCAACCTTAGCGGCAATAGCTGAACCAGCACCTAGAATAACAGTACCACCCGCTTGAAGCGGTGTACCAATAGAAGTGTTTATCGTTTTTAAACGATCCAAAACGGTATTTGCTACAGGAGCAGCAGTAACATCACCAACAGCATTGATATTGGCGCTATCTATAAGCCTTACGTTACCAGCCATTTTAACTCACCTTCCTTCATTTATCCTTTGCAATTCAACTGCAAAATCATGCCCTGCCTCTGCCTTGGCAGTATTATCCGTACACACTTTAACATCTTTCTCCGTCACGGCAACCAGCTTGGGCGTTCCACCGGCTCCAACAGGATCGGGGGCACCTCCACTCCGGGGGCCGGGAGCGGCTGGCTGGCTGTCACATCGAACTGCCGACGCCCGCACGCGGTTAGCAGCGATATAGTTAGCAGCAAGCACACCGTATTTTTCGACATTCTCCAAGGCATTGTTCTGAACCTCTATAGCGCTCTTAGTGTATTTTTCCTCTTGTCTCGCCAGTTGTTTTTCTTGTAGTTCCTTTGATAGTTTCTGTGCAACTTCTATAGCAGCTATATCTGATTGCAATTCCTGATTTTCCGTCTTGTAGCCCTTGATAAACAAGATACCTTCAATACGGATTGTCTGCAATGCAAATGCAGATATAGCCGCTATACAAGCGTACTTCCAGAGATTTGGAAGTATCATCCGATCCCGTTACGAACAAAAGCAGCAAGAAGTGCTGTAAACACCAATTGCGCAGTCTGCATCATAGTTGCATCACCTGTTAGGTATGCTGCAACTGCGCCTACAACAGCTACGAAAGCCGTCACATATGTCTTTTTACCTGCTAGCATTGTATATTCCTTCTTCCTTAAGCCATTTCTTTACGTCAAACGAGGGGCAAGCCTTCTTTACACCCGGCCAATCCCTATGCCCCAATACTTGAATTTCGGGATGCCCGTTAGTGTATTTACATACCAGCTTAATCATAGCCTTTTTCTGTTCTGGAGTTCTAGTATCTTTGGGGGCTTTATTATTGCTATCCACACCGCCAACATAGCAAATTCCAAGATTATTTGTATTGTGGCCTCCAACGTGCGCTCCGCGTGTTACGTCCGGCAATGTGTTAGTTACTTTACCATCAAGCTCAATTACATAATGATAGGATACTTGCCCAAATCTGGCAACGTCCCACTGACTAATAGTTGCAGACTTTACATCACGCCCTTCCGGAGTTGCAGCACAATGAATAGTGATGAATTTTATAGGACCAAGATAAGCCATTATCCTAACCCTTCATGATAATAACTATAGCTGCGATTGCCACAGCTAAGCTACCCACCCAAACCACAAATCGTCCTAAAATTTGTACTGTTTTCCATGCAGCAATCATATCTCTTATAGCCTTAATTTCGGCACATATAGGCTTTAAAGTTTCATGCATGGCATGAATTTCTTGAAGTAAATCACTATGTGATGGTTCGTTTTGCATTTTAACTTATGTCCTATTGGAAATATGCTATAGCCCCAACTACATTACCTACCGTATATGTAAGCGTATATGTTCTAGGTGTTTCATTCTGAAGTATAGATGGGTCCGAAAAAGCATTTAGTAATTGTGCTGGCGTATCATCAGTTGTAAAACCTGCTTTACTAGAATATGATCCATTGTCCGCATATGCACATCCAACAGCTATACCACCAGCAACAACATTTGTATTCAAATTCATATCCAAACCAGTATTATCAGTCGAACCTATATTGAATACCCTTCCGCCAGTTTCGCTATAAACTGCAACCGCCGTATATGCATCGGTTGCACCAGAAAATGTAAGAACTACAGTTTTTGTAGTTCCGGTATCGGATTGTATGCTGCACATAGCAACATTTGTATCCGCGGCGCGTTGGACTTGATTATGTACAGTTCCAGCCGATCCACCAATAGTTAAACTACTTAATGTTACAGCCCCTTTCCAAGCCACGCATACAATTATATTTCTACCTACAACAGCTTCCCCTACACTTAAATTAGAAAATGTATGTGTAGCATTTAAAAAAACATCTGTTGCGAAATCCTTATAGCCTAAAGTTATGGCTTTTCCTTGAAACAAAGAAGCAAGCACACCTGTCATGTTACGCTTCCCGATACCACCCATTCAGTTGTATTAACCTTTACCAATGTAGCAAGACCTCTTATTCCTATTGTTCTTGTTCCGGTTGAAGTTGTTCCTGCAAGCCTAAGTGTGTCAGTTGTAATAGTTAACGCCTGTGTAGAAGCACTATTATTATACAAAGCTATGGTTGAGCCTATTGGGAATGCTACAGAAGCATTAGCAGGTATTACCCACCCACCTGTAGTATTTGGAATTATTTTACCTTGATCTGTAAGAGCTAGTGTGTACGCTCCTGTCTTAGCATTAGGTGGAAGCCCTCGAAAGCCTAATGTAGTGGCAGAGATAGTTCCGCCCTCAACCAATTCTGTATCAGTCTCTAGACTGGTAATATCAGCATTTGCGCCCAACGCAGCCGCACCTAGAGCAGTTCTAGCTGCTGCCGCTGTACTAGAACCCGTACCGCCATCTGCAACTGCAAGATCGGTAATACCTGTAATCGTGCCACCCGTAATGGTAATGCTTGTAATATCTGTATTTGCGCCAGATGCAGCCGCTCCTAAAGCAGTTCTAGCTGCTGCTGCTGTGCTCGATCCAGTACCACCATCCGCAACAGCAAGATCTGTAATTCCCGTAATAGTACCCCCGGTAATAGTAGCACCGGATGAAGAAAGTATGTTTAAAGTAGCCGCACCAGAAGCAGTAAATGTGCCGGTAACTGCAACACCAGTAGTAAGAACATCTAATACTTTAGCACCGCCCACAGCTATAGCTGCTGATGTCCCTGTGTAGTAAAACCCTGTAGTTGCCGCAGAATTAAAGGCAATAGCTGGGGCACCTACAGCACCGCTGGCAAGCCCGGTAATTTTGTTTGCCCCCATAGCAAGCGTGCCAGTCATTGCTGCCCGGCCATCACGCAACAGTGTCTGGCCTAAGCCGGTAGCAAAACCATCATCCTCTCCGTCCAATCGAGCCGCAAGGATTTTGATCGCAGCATCCCTGTCCGCTACCCAGTTATATAAACGGCTAAATGTGCCGCTACCATCGAACGCCATTCGCCGCCTCCTTATTGTCAGCCTTTACAAAGGCGTCAAATAGTTTAGTTATTTCATCGCTAATTTCGCTTTGGGAAGCTGCAATAGCAGGAAGTCTAAGAACATGAGTATTAAGCGCTGCTCTAGCACCGCCCCTAGTACCCTGTCTAACTGCTCTTTCCGCCAATTGGCCAGCACCAAGTATCCACTTAGCCATTCTAGGATTAGCCATTAGCACAGAGAAGCCCATATTTCCGCCTATCATAGTAGTAATCATCGGCCAATTATAGAACAGACCTGCAACCATACCAGCGGTAGCATTAGAATACCCGGAGCTTCCTTTATTAGCCACAATTTTCAAATATTTCATATTTTCTGCTACGCGAGCCATATCACTAAATATAGGTGCTAATTTTTTATATCTACTACCCCCAAAGGCCCACCTAAAGGCTTCTGAATTTTTACGTAGCTTGGTGAAATCATTAAGGAAGCCAACTACACCAGTACCCACTTCCCCACTAACAGTATGTTCTTCTTTACCTAAACTCCTAAATACATAACTAGCAACTTCATCCCATTCTTTAGGCTGCATACTATTCTTAATTTGAAAGGCACTATTAGCATCTTTCTTTACAAAATTTACTATACGCTCCATAGCCCTTCCTGGACTAATACCTTCACCTATAATACTATCAAGAACATTGTCAACCCTCTCACGGCGGGTTCTCCAGTACTTAGTAGCCCAATCAAAGGCTTTAAGGCCCTTTTCATTTCCCACTAATGAACCACGCATATCTTCAGTAAGTGCACCATAAACTCGCCTAATGTCCGCTCTCGGTACATTATTTATAAGCTCATTACGCCCCATCATTAACCCAAGCTCTTTACGAAGTTCTTGCGCTTCTTTAAATGTAAGAGAGGTAGGTAATCCACCTTCATCCGTTAATGCCTTTTCAAATCTTCTTAACTTAGGATTTTGTAAAAGGTTGCCCACTATTGGGTTTTTAGTAAAGAAATCTCTCCTACTACCTAGTGAACTATAAAAATTTGGGATAGCCACTTCTGCGTTTGCACTTACATGCTTATCTACATCATCATATAGTCTTTCAGCATTAGTTTTTACCCTATCTAACCATCCTCTTGCACCCCTCTGTGCAATATTGCCCGCACCATATTGCGTGGTTTGGCTACCAAATTGTTTTGCAGTATCCTCTAAAGCACCACTAAACTGCTCCATAACCCTTTGGCTGCTCCTAGTCATAGGAGCGCCGCCCGGCAAACGTGAAGTAAGATCAACAACAGATTTCATTGCTTGATTATTTATAGCGTGGCCCATACCCACGTCTATACCTAATTTATTTGCCGCTGCTATTGTATCTGCTGTATCTTGGAACCTGCTAGGTTGTGCAACCTTGTTAGCAGAACGCCCAAATATATAACCTAAAGGCCCGCTAATAGCTGCACCGGTAGCTACTTGCGCTGCTTTATTACCGAGGAAACTACCCTCTGCATTCGTTACTGGCTGCAAACCGGACATAACCGCGCCCTGCATCGCCAGATTGCCCGCGATCTTGGCTGCCGAAGCGCCTTTTCCGGGGCCGGGAATGGGGGTAAGAAGCCCGCCAGCCAGTTCCGTCCAGTCAACCCCCTCCCGGCCCTGTGCAGTCCGCGCAGCGGTCCTACGGCCCGCTCCAACGCGAGGGGCAGTGCGCCAGTAGGCTTCCTCCGCATCGGATTGAGGGTTGTTGACGCCAAGTGCTCTCGCTACCTTATTCCCTATTACATTACCCGCCTGCTCTGCACCCTCAATAAGATTTCCCGCTGCACCCCTATAAAGGCTCTGCCAGCGCCCGCCTTCCGGCATCTGCGATCCTGCATATCTGCCGCTCTCCAATAATACACCGGGAAGCCCCCCTTTTTTAAAACCTTCAACAATGCTACCCAAGAAATTTGGAACAGCTTTATCTGTATTCAAGCCCCTACGCTTGTATGCTTCCGAACGCATAACAACATCGGGATTTCCACCCGCTTCTACAATAGCAGCGGCATCCCTAAGCCTTTTTAAAAGGCGTTCACCACGTATTGCTACTTCCCTAGGCATTATTTAACTACTTCTGTTATGCGTCCATCTGGATAACGCTTATATTGCTTCCCCCCAAGAGTAAATGGTACACCGTTCATAATTTGTCCAGAACTATTATTTTGACGGCTATTAAAATCCTGTTCCCATTCAGACATGCGACTTACAAAATCACTGCCAATGGTTTCATAAATTTCACCTGCATTAAAGCCTGCTGCACCATTTGCATGAGCTTCCCTACGTAATGCCCCCATAAGAATATCCCTCTGCTGTTGCAAATATTGCTTTGCTATATCCGGCGCTGTACTAGGGTGTATAATAATTTTATCGAAAGCTTGTTTCTCACCCTCCGTTAAAGTAGAACCGAATTTATCATGACGAATACCAACAATAAATTCATTATAATCTTTCCACCATTGAACTTCACCACCCCTATATCCTGTTCTTTCACTAGCCCAATGTTCCATATCCCCAATAAAATTAGCACCAGAACCTGCAAAATTATCTTGAAAACGATTAAAAACACTATCCATTTTACGAGCTATTATAACGTTACCTGTAAAAGCCTTACGCCTGCCTTCAGGCAAAGGTTTACCATTGGCGTTCCCAAACATAGCATATTCAGGAAGTGAAGGTGCACCTTCACCCGCTCTTTCTAAAGCATTTTCAGCGCTTTCATGCCTTTGACGATCCTCCCTATCTTCTATTTTATTTCTCTGTTCCCATTCAGCGCCCGCTGCACCGCGATTGGCTGCTGTAATCGCTTCACGTTCCCTAAACTGCGATCCACGAAGATCATCCCTAGCCCCATAATAGTCCTGTTCCGCTCTACCAAAAGCCTGATTACCCTGATCGAACACCCTACCGGCCCTATTTTCATTAGCCTGTGTTTGTTCGCCAGCACCTTCTTTAAGAAGCCCCATTATTTCATCTACAAAATCAGAATTACCCGTAGCAAGAAGCCTTCTAGCTAATGCCATTTTTTCAGAACGCACTGCTGCCTCTATTTCAGGCGCAATAGGCTTTTCAGGAGCAACAGGCAAATCAGGAACATCGAAGCGCGGAGCGGCATTATCAGATGCTTCTACAGCACCTTGCTCTACTGCACTACCACCTATAGAACTCATATTCTTGCGAACATAAGCCTGTGTTTCAGGTAGAACAAATTTAAGCCAATTTCTACCACCTTTAGCAATAGCTTCATCTACCGCACCCGGACCAGCATTATATGCAGCCCACATTTTAGATAAATCACCGCCATATCTCTGTTGCATTTTAGCTCTATATTCCCGGCCTAACCTATTCATGTCCGCAGGGTTGCCAGTGTTAGCAGATTTAAGGCCAAATCCCGGATCACGTGCAGTAGCAGGCATAACCTGCATAGCGTACATCGCCCCCGCAGGAGAACGTACCGGCCTCCCGCGTGCATCAAAATCTCTATTACGGCTTTCAGTTTGAGCTGTAATATTATCTAAACGGGCGGGGGAAGGGGCTGCTAATACGCGGCTTCTGTTGTTCGCCCCAAGCGGGAGGTCCACTTGGGGCTGAATAGGGTTTCCCGGCGGTCTCCCGCCTAAAATTCGCGCAATATCGTTTACACCGGGACCAATACCTGTCGCCCTACGCGCATTAGCCTCCTGCATATGCTGCATAGGATCAGGAGGCGTAAAGGAATTAGGGTTAACATTACCCCCGCCACCCCACATAGGAATAGGAGGGTTGTCCCCAAAACGCTGATCTGGTACTAAGTCACCTTGCGGGATACGAGATTGGCTCTGCATAGGTAATTCTGATTTCCCCAAATCTTTAGCATAAATATCTTGCCTATCCCTAAATCTCCTACCCTCCCTGTTAGCCATATATCCGCCCAAAGCACCTTGAAGCGCTCTAGCTATACCAGCATATACATTAGGAACAGGTTCACCACTTGTACCTTGCTCCAAGGCCTGCATAGCGAGAATATATCGCGGATCATCTTTCATGCTCCCACGAAATTGCTTGCTAGTTACAGGGTTCCAGTTATTACCGAACATAGGACCATACCTTATCATAGTTCACATGAAGAATACCATCAATATTAACCACTGCTTCTGGCACATACATAACTTCTTGTGCTATAACACCAAACTGCTTAATTCTGCTACCGACGTAGTTAAATACATATGTCGGAATACCAGCAATAGTTTCTCCTATCCTTTGGATATTCGCTTTCATACGCCTATCAGAAAGCAAAGCTCCCGCCCCCGTTCCTAACATACCAAATATACCGCCCATAGAGGCTTGCTGTGCTGCCAATTGCTTATTATATTGTGCTTGCTGCGCATTGAATGCAGACCAAGTATTGCCTGCTGTATCAGTCGGAGCAACACCTGTGGCAGATACACCGGCAAATGTAGGTGGAGCAACACCACCAGAAGTTGTACCAAGCAATGCTGCTATCTCATTTATTGGAAGATTACGCTCAAATGCCTGTTCAATAATAGCTTGTTGGCGAGCCTGATTTTGAAGCTTTGCATTTGCCAAAGCTTCCTGCGAAGCCTGTGCTCTAGCTTCGTTAGCCATAGAAGTTCTGGCAAGCTCTTGCCCAAATTTTTGAGTTTGCGCTTGATTAGCGAGTGTAGAAGCTGCCAGTTCTCGCTGTCCGTAATCCGAAATAGCCTCATTAGCAAATGTCTTACCACCTAATTCCTCCCCATATACCTGCTGCCTACTACGTAACAAATCCTCAAACAACCTACTTTGTTCCGCCCCGCCGCCTGTAATAGCACTGGTCCTAGCCATATCATAAGCATCATTCTTATCACGCTCATAGGCAGACATTTCCCTATTCCACGCCTCTGAACCGCGCGGAATACCCATGGCCGTAAGACGGGACTCAATATCATTAAGTCTATTGCCAAACTGCGGATCAAGCCTACTTGTAGCTCGTCCATATATAGCATCTTCTACACGCTGCCTATCAGCGCTAAAATCTGTAGGAAGATTAAAACTCTCTGTATCGGTTAAATCCAGACCCCATACAGGCTCTTTACGCTTATAACCGCTAGTTTGCGCACCCGCAGGGGCAATAGTAGGGTTAAGTGGAGGAAGGCTACTCCTATCTACCCCCGCTACTTGTGCGGGCAGGCCCTGAAACGTAAAAGGCTTCCCCATAGTATCCTGCAAGCGCCCTACTTGGCTGGACGCAAAGTCAGTTAATGAAGCGTCAAGCCCGCGCTGTCTGTCCAATTGCGCTTGTTCTGCGGGAGCTAGAGATACATTTTGGGCAAAGCGAGGGGTACCATCGGGGTTAGTCCCGCCAGTTGTCCATGTAGATGCACCCCAAGGTGTAGTCTGATCTACACGATTGAGAAAAGCTTCTGCTGTAGCGGTATCAATGTTGGACTTGGTTTGCGCCGCCGACACCACATTGGGATCGGGCACTGGCGGCGGCTTCGGTCCGGTTTTCTTGCCCAACGTCTAACTCCTTCAAAAACCGACAATTTTCCCTAAGAAGCCCAAATAGGAGAGCACCGTAGGTGCCATCATACGCTTTCTTTAAATTTCCTTCAAGTTCAAACCCAATACCAAGCAAAAAGCGCCTAGTGCGACGTGTGGACCGAGCATTTTTCACTATACAAGTACATCTTACACAACCTGCGGTATTAAATATATAATCAAATATAGTCTGCATTACCCCTCTTCTTGCCCAATTAGGGGTTTCCGCAGCCATACTTACTTCACAATCGGTTCCCCTAAAATTACTAACCACAACTCCCGCCACAAATTCATCTTGCGAATTATAAATAGCAAAACCAACAAAAGGAGTATTAGTAATAGGTAATCCAACCTTATCGGATACATACTTACCAACAAGCTGACTAACATACGCATCCGAAACCACCTTCATATGACCCCGCCATATTCAAATAAATACTCCGTAGCAAACCACTTAACCGTGCTAGCAGATGATTTAACTCTAACTACGGTAGAAGCAGTAAAACCCAAATCATTTATATCTGCCCACTGCGATCTTACCTCTGTTGCACCAGCCCACTCCGCTACATCCCATGTAGCTACATCCCATAACTCACCATCACCCGCATCAACCTGCGAAACCACAAAACTAGGCTCTTCCTCAATATAATCTATATTGAAACCTACTGATAGTTCTGGATTACCAATAGTCTCCATATGTAATCTGGCATTATGCCAATGTTTCAACTCATACTTTTCAAAATAATTATAAGCGGTTCTAGCGTTACACACTATAGCAACACCATCATCCGATGATCCTGTGTCCGCTCTATAAACTTTACCCCCTGCCGCTCCATAATAAAGATTGCCGTTCATTTCAGCAAAACTATATCCCTTCCACCCATTAAAAACACACCACGCCCCTGTGATAGTGTTCATAACATATTGATGAAATTCCCCACCAGTACCGTGTGGCACGTTAAGGATAAGCATGGTGTTGGCGGGGTGGAGCATAACATGCCACCCATGTGTTGCTGAAAACTGATTATGTGATATAAGAGCATTACCGAGCTTAGATGATAAACTATCTCTAAGAGTTGGTTCTTCACTTTTAAAAAGCATACTAAGGGGGGTAAGTCCCATATCAGTTATTACTAAAGCATCACCACCGTACTTAGATATACATTTACGCCCAATAGGCCGCCCTATACTGTATCGCCCCACAAGAGCAAAAGTAGCTGCTGCACTTGGATCAGTTCCTTTATATACAAGAACTTCACCCTCACTAGTAACAAATGCTATAAAGTCATCCGGCCCGCTACCAGTATCCAACGTAATCGAACCTATGGCCATCAAATAACCGCCCTTTGATGCTATTTGCGATAGATCAAAAGAAGTAGCTGCACCTTGAATAGCCCCAACCGCAAGATAATAAAACACTAATTCATTTATAGCTGCAAGATAAAGCCTGCCTTTAAACGGAAACACATAAGCAAGGTTATTTTGCGTTCCTGTGATACCTGTAATAGTTAATGCAGCATAAGCTGTGCCGTTATAGGAAAACGGCGTATCCGCTCCATTAACCCCTATAAGAAAATGTGTAGCGGCATTAGAAAACATAGCAGTAACATTTTTATTGCTTGTTCTACCTGTAGTCAATTCAGGACCGGGGGCACCTGCTGCTGTAACATTAAACATCTTTCCATTGTTGAAAGAGATTAACTGGTTAGCTGAACCACCTGAATAAACTGCCAGTGTCTCTATAGTCCCGCCAATACCAGAAACATGTGTGGTATTCCCATTACGGGTAACCACACCGTCTGTAGTTGGGAACCAATTTTCCAAGAAATATGCATCGGAGTTCGGCATTGATGCCAACGCATCACGATTATTTAAGCCGCCAATTGGAGCTGGAAGCGTCTCTACAATAGTACGCTGTCTATATTTTGTTCTGTATCCTAATGCCCTACGCACCGTAACCTCTATCAGGAACGTAACCATCTGTAATCGCAGGTAGCGATGAACTGTAACCTATAGGAATAGTAGGAGCCGCTATACTATCTGCAAACGCCTTTGCAATAGCACGCTCTGCATCTGCCATTTCTTCTGCATAGTCTAGCCCACGCTGACGTCTATACCGCCACGCAAGCTCTAAGCGAATAAGTCTATCCCCAATTATAGCTGTATCCGTGTTATCAGTATATGTAGTTTTTTCAGCACTAGCTGCGCTCAAAGCATGGTTTGAAGTTTTATAAAGGAAAACAAGAGAATTTGCTGCTGTAGGTGTAGGAGTAAGCCTAAATTTCATAGGATAGCCGGTAATACGAAAACGCTTACCGGTTGCCAATCCACCGTATATATTTATATACTGCCACTGTGCAGGAGTAACACCACCCCTTAGCTGATAATTCTCTGTATCATCATAAGCAGTATCAGTTAAGAGTTTATCAAAATCAGATGGAAGACTGTAATCTGCTGTTCCATTTACAGTACTAAATGTGTAAGACCTAGTAAGATGTGGCCATTCATACCTATGGCTAACTTCCACCAAAGACTTCTTAGCCAACGCAAACAAAGGGGGCGCTCTCCTATCTGTTGCATCCACAACAGAACTTATAGTGGTAATACCACTTTCACCTAATATATCCTGCACTATTGTAAGAAGGCTCATACGCTTACTTTACCCCTTGCCATCACTTTGATCGGCTCTGAAGGAGCACCGCCAGCCCCCAATTCCGCGATCTGTGCCTTGAGGCGCTCATTCTCGGCCTCCACAGCCGCCACACGGGCCGCAAGCGCCTCCGACTGGCTGTTACCCTTCGACGCCTCCAAAAACGCCTTAGCACGCTCCCTAAGCGCCCTACCGCCCATACCCAGCACCCCTAGCTTGGTATCGGAGAGCGTGGACAGCGCCTCAACCGTGTAAATCTTCGCTTCCCGGCATGTGGCCACCATAGCAACATCAAGTGCAGGCCATGTATCAATAGGAGTTCCCATCAAGTCAGGATCATCTTCATCTTCAAGAAAAGCCTTTAAAGCACGCTTATAACGCTCACACCTAACTTCATCCCTTTTTTCAACAGGGTCTTCTCCATCGCCCTTACTAACCCACTTAATAATATTAAATACAGGAATACTCTCCTTAGACCCCGCTTGCAAAACCTCCACACAAAGAATTTTATCATACACCGGACGACCCTGCTGCTCCGATTGATAATTATTCTTTTCCGTATCATAGAAAAATCTGATAGCACTATTATCTTCATGCTTATAAACTTTAGTCATATCACTCTCCTAATCAGTGACGGGGGCCGAAGCCCCCGAACACCTTATTGTTACGTAATCTGTCCTTGCACATGCGGGCGATTGCAAGTTACATAAGCAAAACCAGCCGCTGGAGTGCCATCATTGGTATCAAATTCAGCACCAAGCACCTGACCACCAGTAACCGCAGCATCATCAACCGTACCACCGGTAGAGGTAAGCATAACTTTACCACCAGCAGCAACAGTACCAGCTTTCGCCTTCACCTTACCGCTAATCTGAAACCAGCCAAAGTCATTTTCAGCAAAAGTAGTAAGGGCAAAGCCTACAGGACCACCATCATTAACATGGGTATCAGCATCAGCCAATAATACTTCATTAGTGTTATTCAGATAACAAATCTGCCCAACAGTAATAGCAGCATTAGCTTTACCATAAAAGTATTCACCTTCTGTATTTGTGACACTATCATACCCAGACACAATAGTACCAAGAGGAACCTGTGCAGTAGTATGCACATCGGAAAGTGGAGGAACGCCTAAACGTCCACTATTACCATACACAGCCATTTTAACTTACTCCAATCAATCCTTGAGAATGCCCTGATACTGCGGCCCGGAAACAGTCATATTACCAGCCCAAAAAATCAGCTTAACCAATGCATCCTGATTAGTGCTCATTCTTTCGCCGCCAACAGGGACAAATTGTCTGTCTGCATGTGGACGGAAAAAGATATAATTAGTATTCAGAAAATACATATGGTTAGCCGGGCAATTACCACCAATACCACCATCAAAGACAACATCAGCGCCCATATAACGAAGGTTGTCAAAACCCGCCGATGCCATTTTTTCGTTGGTTACACGCTGAATGGTCTGCAAACTTTCCAAATATAGCTTATAATAAGCATTATCAGCTAAAATAAGGTCCGTATGATCGCCAGCACGCGAGCAACGAAGATACATGGTATTCATGTACGCTTGGATGTTAGAAGAAGTAGCCGCTGCACCACCGTCTGTGGTAGCATCATACATCTGATTACGCCAAAACGTCCATGTCGCACGGTTTATGTTACCTACAGTACCAGTAGTAGGCGCATCCGCAACAAGAAGCTGCAAACCACCAATCTCCTTACCACTGCTCCCGGTGCCATCTGCATAAAGCGCAGTAGAAATACCATTCTTCATGGAAATTTCCGCCACTTCAATACGTGCCTCCAAAAGATCGATAAGGGCTTCTTCACCAGTATTCTGTAGCTGTTCTAAGCCATTGATATTAACGGCTGCACTTGCCTGCTTAATATCATATTCGGCCGTAGTAAGAACATCCTGCGGAGAGATATTAAGGGTATCATTACCCGAATACCATCCGAAAGTTCCGTTTTCAGCGTACATAAGCTCCTGATAAATCTTACGACCACCAGAAAAAGTCTTGATCTTACCTTTCTCTGAAAGACGCATGAGCATAGCATTATTCTCCGTAATATTATCAGTTGTCTTTTTGGACCTGTGTTCAAGGGTAGTAGTGATAATCTCACTAAGATTTGGACTTGCCATTTTCTATTCCTTCACAATATGAATTTAACTATGTTCTGCCCATGCAGCTTTGATAGTGTCCCTAAGATTACCTGATAGCGGGCGATTAACTTGAGTTTCTCCCTTAGGAGCGCCAATAACCGATGATCCAGCATTACGGGCCTTAAGTGCCTTTTCCGCCAAACCACCCAAACGCTCTGCCTCAATGATCTTGGCCCTAAGAGTGGGGTTAGACCATACAGCCGTATCATACGCTGTTTGCAAAAGCTGTTGTGGGTTAGTATTAGGTTTAGCTTGACGCAGACCCGGCAGAATATCCACAATATAACTAGCAACTTCCGCAAAATAGGGACGCACAGAATTACCCGCTTGATCCTTTTCTTCCGAAAACTGCTGCACCTGCCCTACTAGGTACTGGTGCTCATTCTGCTGCTGTTGCTGCTGCGATGTTTGGTTATTAGTCTCTAGGGTACGCTTAAGTTCTGCAACCTCCTGCTGTAAAGTTTTCACTTGAGGATCAACCGTATCAAATTCTTCGTACGGCAAATTAGATAAATCAATGTTGTGTTGGTCCGCAAACCATTGAGTGAAACTCATAGGATCACGGGTTGCAAAGTCCGAAAGCGCGAATAGCTGATTAAGGGCTTGGACTTCCGACATGCCGTTCAACCGCCATGCTTCACGCCTAGGGCCAATAATCTGTTCTACCGCGTCGTACCCATTTACACGATTTACCGCATTTTGCGCCCAAACATTGAACGCATCTTCCCTAGCTCGGATAAAATTACGCACTTCATCGCGCACTTCATCCGGCAGCTTGGAAACTAGTGTATCTACATCTCTAATATCTTGCTGTTGAGGCTGTTGAGCTTGCTGCTGTCCGGGAGCCTCTTGCGGCTCACCTGCAACTTCACCCTTCTTAGCAAATCTTCCATCAGGCCCACGCTCTCTAACAGGGCCTTCCCCTTCACTAGTGTCTTTAATAGCCTTATTAAGAAGGCTACGTATGTCACTAGGCTCTTCATCCGTACCGGCCTGCCTAGTACCAGCATTATCCTCTACATTAGATACTTCATCTGTTTCTTGTGTACCAGATAAAAAATCCTGCTCTTGCGACATTATAACTTCTCCATAGCCCTCTTAATATCATATCCGGCCCTATCCATAGGCTTACTAGGCATTTTACCTTTAGGCTTCTCATTACCAACTTCAATCAGCCCATTATCCCTAAGATGATCCCTATGATATGATCTGGAAGTAATCATAGACCCATCTACCATTGATTTATAAGGCTCTATATCCTTCATAATCATAGGAGCTACAGGCTTTACACTCTCATCCCCAATAAGATAATACCGCCCATCCCCTGCTAAAAAACAATACAGCTTGGGAACAAAATAGGCAAACCCCTTCACCGTCACATAGCTTCTTATCCCTATATGATCGGGCGGATATTCTAATTTACCATCTTTGTAATATCGTTCCATATTCACATCCTGCAATGGCCGGGCGCTCTAGCTCGCGGGAGAAGATCGAAAGCGAGCACCCGGCCACGCCTGCAAGAGCTGTCGCCGCCCTGCAAGCCCGTAGCGCCAAAATAACCTTCTTTAAAAAGCAAGTCAATCCCCCTCGCTATTACCCGTATCCCGCGCCCTAAGTGCCAAATCGCCCTCCGCGACATCGCGCTTAATGTCCACTTCCTTTTGATTTAGGCCAAGTTCCGCTTCCTTAACTGCCGCTTCGCGGTCCCGAATTGCCAACTCCGCCATCTTCTCGTTATGGCGGTTAGTCTCCTTCTGGCGCTCTAATTCAATATCCTGCGAATGCTCCGCAGCATCCTGTTGCATCTGCTGGCCTTCTATTTGTGCCTTTTGCTGGCTTTCATCCTTTTTAGCCTGTACCTGCATCATGGTAGCTTGCAGCTTACTAGCACTATCTTCCTTACCTTCATCCGGTGCAGGCTGTTGTGCCCCTTGCTGAATACTTGTTCTAAATTCCTCAAAATATTGTTCAAGAGAGCGAGAGGAACGGAAACTACGCACAACAAACATAAGAATTTCACCAAGCAAAGGCCCGAGTGCTGGCGTTTCTTTAGCTGCTGGAACCGCCTGTTGCAAGAAAGCGCCCGCCGCACCTAGGAACTCCATACGCTCCTTACGGTCGTTAGCTTCATCAGGCATCAACGTGCTGTCTGTTTCAACGGTTACAAGCGTACACCTGTCCCTATCATTGCGCAAGGTCTGCACAACCTGCTGAAAAATACCATGAATTTCATGATTAGGAGGATAATATTTTAACCCTGCAATCAACGCCAAAGTACCCTCATTAAAGTGCTCTGATATAATTTCTGCCCCTATTCGGAAAAGGTCCCTAATAAACCTCTGTATCTCCCGCTGCATGGTTTTGAGACGCGATCCAGCCCATTCTGCCTTAAGCTCTTGCGCCCCTAAAGTTTCTGACGCCTTGCTAACCCCCCTAATAATATCAGACCAACCCGTAATCTCATATATCTCCCCTTTTACCCTCTCTCTTGCATCATATAGCTGCAATAGGACATTAGCAACTTCCGTAATAGGAAGAAAATCAGTTACACCTTTAATACCCCCCTTATCCTGCACCATCGCCCACCCTTCAACAGGCACCATCTTATTATCTGTGCCCACTAGAAGGTTCTTAAGCTGCTCCATACTCGCATCGTAAACACCCACAACGCGAAGTGCCTTAACCAAAAGACGGATACGTAGTGTAATATCATTTAATTCATCGCCCTGCGCCTGATATTGTGCATAAAAAGGGCGTGGGAGGATGGTATTATTGGTTTTAACTGACAGTAATGGACGGGGGCAAGGAAAGAAATGCTCTAAATGAAGTGGGTCATCCTTGACATCCAACAAATCACCTTCATAATTTGGGCTAAACCATATTACTTTTTTATTTTTCTTATCCCAAATCTCCCACACTCTTGCTTGATGCGGCTCAATAGTATCAGTATTTTTCTTTCCGGTATCATTATCGCTACTAAAAGACATAATAGCAGCAATGTCCTTGCCAAACCTATCCCTAACCTCTGCCTTATCCATCCACACCCCTTTAGCAACCCACCAGACTTCCCCCCATCTACGGGCTTTATTAAAAAGAAAATCTTTCCAATTCACATAGTCCCAAGCAACAGTTTCATAAGTAACTTCCTCAACCACACCCCCATTTTCATCTGTTATAGACTTACCATCACTCCCATTTACTGGAGTAAATGTGGGTATATACCTTACCCACATGGTTCCCATTCCGGGGAGTAAGAAATCAAGAATAGTACTGTTCATAGCATCATCAAAATCCTGCTTCTCTAAACAGTATTTCAATGATGTCTCAAGAAGCAAACTTGCGCCTCGCGCAATAGGATTATTTTGATCCCTTTGATCCTGCTTTACTTCTGGTTTTGGGGTTTGGGCATAAAGTGTGGGTTTTATTGTCTCTGTATTTGAATACAGAATGTTATACTTATCCTTTTGGGCTGTGTTCTTGGTTTCAATCCGATAAGTATCTATGATCTTGTCGCCAGTGGTATGCAAATCTTCTACATATTTCAGAGCACGGGTGATCCGGGCATCCCATTTCTGTCGAAGGTCCAAACCCTCATTTTTCGCCATTTGTTAGCCCTTTAAACCTGCACATAGCGGCGCTCCGCATTATTTTCAGCCTCCCACATATCATTATAGGTCATGGTCTGCAATGGCTTTGGCCGATCCTTCGGCTCGGGCTTCCGGCGGTGGTATGGCCGGGACATGCACGCATAGCGAATATCATCGCCAACGTGATCTTCGCTATCTGTATCTACATCCTCTGGATTAGTTGTATCATGTGGTAAAGCCGGGAATGTACGGATAGTATGCCTGCATGTATCAAAGAAATACATCATTGGGCCGTCATCGGGATTGCCAACAAGCCTATCCCTAACTTGGTCCCACCCCGGTACACGCTGATTATCCCCTCGCCTAAAATACACCCTATGCCTAGACATGCTTTCCGCTACAGAAGGGCCATTATCAACGCGAAAAGCACTAGGGTCGATAACCCCATAAGATACGTGTTCACCTTTGCCTTCTCTTTCAAGTATTCCTTTAGCCACTTGAGAGCCTGTAAGACGAAGCCCGCTATTAACCTTCGGTCCTGTGCCATACCACTCTCTATACCTTACAAGCGCTCCCTGCGGTATATAAGCCCCATTAGGCACCTGATAACCATCTGATACAGCCCACCAACCTACTGAAAATGGCGATGCACTACCCCAATCTAGCGACCTAAAGCGCATCCAATGATCTGGAACAGTAAAAGGTTTTATTACATGCCTAGCCATACTAAATTCTGGAAAAAAGGCACCTGTAATAACCGACCAGTCGCCATCAAGCCATGCCCTAATAAGCTCCGGCGACCCAAGCTCTTTCAAATTAGCTTCATAGTCTGGGTCATTAGACATAAGTATCTTATTGTCTTGAAGCTTAGAAGGTATAAACATACGTTTACCTTCAATAAGCTCTTTACCCATAGGCGCTGGATCAATAAAATAAGCCTTAACCCAGTGGTGACCTACACCACCGGGGTTCCCGCTTGTCCTAATACGCTTGTTTTGAACCCCTGCTGCCGATCTAACGCAAGCCTTTAGCTTGTTGTATGCGTTCTGATTGGCCCAATTTGTAAGTTCATCCCACCCTACCCATGTATATTGATGTCCTTGATAGTCATCCGCATCTTCCTCTTTCTCCAAATGTCGCATCTTTAAAGTAGCTCCGGAAGGGAAGATAAAAGTATATACACCGGACTTATAATCAGCGCCCAACGGGATATAAATCTCTCTGGCACGGGTTATAAGTTCTTCTAGCTCCTTATAAGACTTGCGGAACAATATACCGCGCCAAGCCGCTCCTATACCTACATCCTGCAAAAAATCCCCTAAAAGAAAATCAGATTTTCCGCCACCTCTAGCCCCGCCAAACAGCATTTCAGGCACAAAAGGAGCGGCAATCGCTAACGACTGCGGCCCTTTTTGTGGTTGCCAAATTACGCTCATCTATGCTTCTTTATTGCCTTAATCGCTTTTACAATTTTCTCTTTTTGTCCTAAATTTTGATTAAACTTTCGCATATCTACTTTTTTCATTACCCTCGGACTGCCCCGCCCATATTCTGTTTCTCTCACTTCATTCAGTGTCGGGCTTCTTGTTATGTTTGACCCTTCTAGAGGATGCCCACACCAATTACACCTTACAACATAGTGCTTTATTTGCACACTATTACAAAATAAACACCTCACAGCCCTTGCACTAGATCAAGAATCTGGGAGCCAAACGCCGCGAGTGCAATAATCAAACCACCAAGGGCTAAACCACTTGCCAAAATGTTGAATTTCATGCCTGCTGTAGCGGCCCTAACGCCACCTACCTCGGTTTCCACTCGATTGATGTCGGTTTTGATACTGGCAATCTGCCCAATAAGGTTCGCGACATTCGCTGAAATAACCTTCAATTCACCCAACAGATGAGCGAACTTCGTGTCGGCGCGCGCTTCCACCAGCAACAATTCAACATTTGTGTCCATCACAATATATCCTTCATCGCCGGATCAAGTTCAGGGGGTAATAGAATAGGCGCGTATTCTGCTTCCTCACTGTTATCCCCCAACTGTAATGTCTCCGCTGTCTTAACATAACCCAGCCATTCCTCATAAGTAGAGGCTCGGGGCATTATGTTAATGGCGTTGGAGAGGTTAATACTGATACTTGCGCCATGAGCATCGTCACCATAAGTTTCCTTAAGGCGTTTCTTAGCCAACAGTGTCAGGAGGCTATCAGAATACTTCTTCTGCTTACCAACTTCCTCGCCCTGAAACCATACAGACTCGTCAACACCATGAACGCCGCGCCGGATGAGCTCGCTCTCGATAAGCATTGCCCCAACCGCCGCTGCCTCTCGGATCGCGGCATCGATCTTAGGGTCATCGGCCTGCCAGCGCTTCACGAAAGCCGGGGAGACCTTGATTTCCCGACAAGCCGCGTAGAGATCGCCGCAGTTGGTATGCAGCGTCTCGACAAGCTCTTGGAGGACTGTCTCATTCCTCATGGCCTGGAAAATACCCCACCACCCCGGCTTCGTCAACCCGGATTATTGGCATAAAGAAACTTACTATTTTAATAATATCTTCCTTATTTAAAATATCGTCCCCCTTATGACAATAACCCAAGCGTTCACCTATATATTCCTGCGCCTTCTCAACCGCCTTATTATAGTCTTTTACCATACTCCTACCCTTTCCACTCTGCCAATAGCTCATATGCATCGGGGCCGTAGCCAAAATTAGGATCGACTAATCCGTTGCAAAATGATAGATAATAGTCAGCGCTATGGCCACTGCGGCCACTACGATCAAACATACTATAAAACACATCACTAAATAACTCCCTACCTAACAATGCATCAAACACAACAGGGAACTCATTCACGGAAGGGTGTACGGGGTTAAGGGAGGGTATTTGCCGGGAAAGGGCTATTTTAACCTGTAATTCCCTTACTCCACCCTTCGGCATGTCACATGCTCCCTATGTATGCTAACCCTAAACTTCATATTATGCTTATTACCATATTGATTAGCTGCTGATGCAACCCTATTTTTAGTATGGCAAGTACCATACTTATTTAAAGTCCTATCTCTAGGAACATCAAATTTATCACCTATCTCCATAGCAACAAACGGATATACAACATTAGGCACTATCTCCTGCTCCCTCTGTGTGGTTCGATAATGCCTCTTATTTCGCCTAACCTACGTATAATCACCTCCAATTCCTCCCACTCACCAGTACCAAACCCAACTATATCTTCCCCCACTGCTAACTTTTCCGCAGCCTCATTAGCGTGGTACTGCGCTTCGGCTAAATGATTCACTATTTCATCTACAACACTAGCTTGCTTTAAAGCTTTTGTATCGACCGGCCCCCCGTGTATTGTAGCCCTAAACCCCTCTAATTTATCTTCTCCCAACCCCTTACGCCATCTATCCATTTCCCAAGCAAGCATCTCCGCCTCTGTGCATTGAATTAACTTTTCCTTAGCCTTCTCACTATCAAAATCCCCGCCAAAAACATCCTTACGCACCATATCCACCCAAAACAATATAGCAGCGGGCGCATGCGGATCGCGGGCTATAAGAGTAAATACAGGCTCGTTTGGCTTAGCCTTCTCCATACCGTCAAAAGGTCCGGGTTTTGCTTTGGTACTTTCAATCATTTGTCTTTGTCCTTCTGTATTTGTCGCGAGCCTTCGATCAGCCCAGCTTGGTAGGCGAGTGCAGCAGCTTGAACTATACCTGCTTTATCATAAGTGCCATTCCGAATGTTAACCACATAGTCCGTAGTCCAGCCTCCACAGGCTTCAAGAAACGCTGCAACAAGTTCTCTAACTACTTGCGTAGCTTCAACCATGATCGTTCTCCAAGGTCGCGCGGGCTTGTTTTGACTCATCGCTGTTCCACCACTCTAAAGCCCAGTCTAATACTTCTTGACTCATTGTCTGCTTCCCGAGTGCCTTGGCTGCGATCTGTTTCAGTTGCGCGGCATGGGCACGATAAAATGTGGAGGAACGCTCCCTGTCTGCTCCGGGATCAGGCAGTCCGGATATAAATTCTAGCGCTTCTCGCCACTGCGCGTTCTTGGCGGCGAGGGCTTCGATGGCGCCAATAAGTTCTCGCACAACTTCAGCCGACCGCTCCCCCAGTCCCGTCAGATCGTCCGGCGTGACTGCGGCCAGGGCCTGCTTAGCGGCTGCCAACCGCAGTTGCGCCGCATCTCTTATTCGTTTGTCGAACATAAACTGTGTTGGAATACCTTGTTTGGTCATCGTTCATCCCCAAATCAGCCAGCCCGCGAACAGGCCGAACAATATTCCGAGCGCAAAGCCACCCCATAATATACAATCATCCGGGGCCATGCGGCTCATTGGCTTTTCCCCGCGTTATAGGCGGCGAGGGCTTTCCGGCGCTTTCTGAAGGCAGTGACTGGGTAGCGACAGACAATGTGATGTTCGTCCTTGAATGCCACTACGGTGACTGAACCATCGGTTTGCAGTTTCGCTCGAACCTCGTAGCCCTTGCCTTCATAAACACGGCGGATACCACTGGCCGCCTTAGGCGAGGCTTTGGTGAAGAATTTTTTGGTCATTTTGCCAAGCCCTCCACTTGCTCAAATGACTGCTCACGCCCGCTAGCATACGTCGGGAGCGTCAGGAAATACTCAATGTCCATCTTAACCCTCCTGTGATCGAGGGGCCAAGATTAACCGGTTAAACCCAGCTGTCAAGCGAAAAATAAGGGTGCTTTAAAAATACTTTAAAGGCTATGAAAGCAGGGTTAACTTTTATAGCTGGGAATGTGAATTTTATAAAATTTTGGGAATAGTGGGGCTTGAATAATATAAGCTTTAGTTGCGTATTATATAAAATTTACCTCTTGTATAATATAAGCTTTATTTGTGTATTATATAAAATCTGTGTCCTATAGCATACATATATACTGATACCCCGCCTGCCGCCAGACCCGGTGGCGGTCGCCCTCTGGCGCAACATTACTACAAAACCGCGCAACTTTATTGCGCACGGGCTGCGGATTTAACATAATGTGCATTATCATTCTAGACCACACATTGGCACGTTTCTTGCTTAACTGTTTATCGAAGCTTAGGGCCGGAAGGTTAGGCTAAATTATCTCCCCCCCCCTCAACCTTGCCCGGCGCTCCCCAACCAAACCGGAACAAAACAAGAATATTCTGCCCGCCGCGCCCCTAAAGCCCCTTGCAATAACCATGCCAAAGCAACAATCTTGCTCCACCACGCACGAATCTTGCGTCGCCGCGCAATAAAATTACAAAGCTCGGTAACAATCATGCTTTGCCTTATTTCTGCCACAATTCTGATACACTTCTGATACATTTTGCCTTATTTCTGCCACAATTCTGCCACAATTGGAACAAAACGGGAACGATTTCCAACAGTCCTTATGTGTATATAGCAGTAACAAAACAAAAACTTCCCCCTATATAATACAATACCTTCAACATTCCATACCAGTTAAACGGACGGTTTTTAGCTATAGTAAGGGACCCATTAAAATTGCCTTAATCTAAAAGCCAAACTCTGCCACTAATACACACAATCCCACGGGCATATTGCCCATTTTGTCTTGCTAAAATCCAAACTTTGCCACCTGTTACTAACAATTCCCAGAACTTTTATCCCTCTTTTGAAATACCCCCCTGATTTACGCCCAAAAATAGCCTAAAGCATTGATTTTACTGCAAAACAATTTCCTTGAATTTGTGCCCATCCGGATGTAAGCATCCGGGCAATAACTGAAGCACCTATCAAGAAGGAAAATAAACATGGCTGGCTGGGCTGCCAAGAAATATGCGCTTAGGATGACATTAAGGGTAAATCCGACGATGTTTATACACCAATTACTAGCGCGTAGAGACTGTTTACACCTAGATGCCTTTGCATATTATTGGCCAGAGAGACATCCTGACAGTGTATTATTTGCCTTAGAACATCGCGCAGGGGGCAGGGGAGATATTATACTGCCGAACCTCTATTGGCTGGCAACCATTGAGGACTACTCTAAGCCAATGGAAGTGGATGGCAGGCAGGCACGCTATTATGATACAATGGACACAGTGCGCTTTAACACACGCTCATTCCCAGCAGAGCACCATCATTGGGCTAGACGGGTGCATCATAAGTATATGCTGGGCGGCTATAAAGCACCCCCGCCACGGGGTTTTAAGCATGTGAGCCTTGTATGCCATTACTGGCACCCGTATGATATGCCACCATTCCCTAATGATATTGCAAATCATTATCATCGGAGGTATGGGGTCAAACCTGCTATTGAGTTTCAATAGCATTAGGGGATGTTGCCTAATAATTGTGCAATGAATGCCTAAAATTTGGGCGGCTTAGAGGCACCGTACAGTGCGTTAAGGGGGTGCTCCGGGGGGTATGTGGCTTAAAGTGCTACAGGCGTTGTACGGGGCTGTGAGGGCAGTTTAGCAGCATGTCGATTTTTATTGACATTTTAGAGCACTGGGAGTAAGAGAGTGACAGCGGGCTGATTACTGGCCATAGGCTAGAGCGGCATTAGGAGTAAGTGACCATGACACAGGCTGATATTAAGAATGTGCTGGCGCAGCATGCGCTGTGGTTAAAAGGCGACACAATAGGGCAGGGCGCGAACCTCCGGGACGCGGACCTCCGGCGCGCGAACCTTCGGCGCGCGGACCTCCGGCGCGCGAACCTTCGGCGCGCGGACCTCCGGCGCGCGAACCTT
>ERZ1292642.159-Hain-H14-01um-R1-159-length-43829-cov-10_pt1 | contig 40438 bp, 39 predicted proteins | sample MGYA00564403_ERZ1292642 | MGnify/ENA primary metagenome ERZ1292642 (study PRJEB36523, sample SAMEA6512643) | groundwater metagenome | collected 2019-01-09 | study: AquaDiva: Metagenomics assemblies of 32 groundwater samples
CGGGTCGGAGTGGCGTAAGATTCTTTGAGAACTCGCCGCCGTGACCAAGGAGTGCGACGACCTTCGCCGCCAGCTTGAGGCCCAGGAGAAACCATGAAGATTGAGATTAAGAGTCGTTGGGATGCAAGCATCCTCTTTTCGCTGGAAACCGATTCGCTGAAACTCTGCATCGAGGCGGCGGTGAAGTCCAGGGCCAACCTGTCCGGGGCCGACCTGTCCGGGGCCGACCTGTCCGGGGCCTACCTGTCCGGGGCCAACCTGTCCGGGGCCGACCTGTCCAGGGCCAACCTGTCCGGGGCCGACCTGTCCGGGGCCAACCTGTCCGGGGCCAACCTGTCCGGGGCCAACCTGTCCTGGGCCGACCTGTCCGGGGCCAACCTGTACGGGTTTTTCAGCTTCGGCCCAGGAGGATCGCGCAATTGCTACACCTGGGCTCGATGGGAGCCGGAGGGTTACATGGTCCATTGCGGATGCAAGACGCTCACGCTTAAAGCCTTCGAAGCGACGGTTCGGGAGAAGCACGGCGCGACCTATCACGCGAAATGGTACCTCGCCAACATCGCCACGATGAAGCTGATAGCCAAGGCGTCGAAGGCCGATTACAAGAGGTCGCAGAAGTCCGCGCCTCGCGGGGACGCGGGGGGAGGGAGGGCGTGAATCTAAAACACTACCCAAAGCACGATGGGTCAGGATTCACACCGGATGAAGTACGTAAAAATTTGCCTATCATCTACACGGATGTGATCTGCCCATTCTGCGAAAAGCTACAACCGGTAGCGGCTACGCATTATCTCGGTGGCCCTTGCATTAGATGCGGAAAATTAACTGGAGCCATGCCCCCGCCGCCCAAGCCCGAGGCCGGGACGTGAGCGAGCAGCCGATGCTTTTAGCGAGCAGCACCTGGGTCGAGGTCAAGGACGGCGACGATACCGTCCGCTCGATCTTCGATCGGCACTACTCGCGCCAGAGGTACAAGGACGGCCGCTCCCCTCTTCTTTTCGCCGGCCCCGGCCAGAAGATGGTCCTGATGACGCCGGACGCCAGAGCCATCTTCGTCTGGCGCAAGTTCAGGTCGGGCGACGGGCAGCAGGGCGTGAGCTGCGCGGTGTTCAGGAACGAAGGGGGGGGCCGTTCCTCTGCGCTGATTCTCGATGCCATGCGCCTAGCGTGGGCGCGATGGCCCGGCGAGAGGCTATACACATACGTCGCGCCGAAGAAGATCAAGAGTTCCAACCCAGGTTACTGCTTCCTCGCCGCTGGCTGGCGGCGGTGCGGCATCACGAAGCATAACCGACTGGTCATTTTAGAAGCGTTCGCGCCGTCCAAGAGCGAGAGCGGGGAGGGATAAGATGGATGACATGGAGTGTCCGTACTGCGAGGCACCGCAGGATGTCAACCATGACGACGGCGCTGGCTATGCCGAGGACGAGAGGCACGAACACGAATGCTCTGAGTGCAATAAAACTTTCGTATTCACGACGAGCATATCGTATTACTACGAGCCCGAAAAAGCTGACTGCCTGAACGGTGGACAGCATGTTCTATCCATGAGCGCGACCTCTCCGATAGAATATTCTCAGATGCAATGCCAGGATTGCGACTTCAAGCGGAAGCCCACCGACGATGAATTTGAGGCCGCTGCCGCCCGAGGGGCCGGGAAGGACGCCAGCCAGCCGACGCGGGGAAGGGGAGGAGACAGATGAGCGGTTATTTTATCGTGTGGTTGACCACGGCTGGAGCCTTTGGCTTCACGGCTAAGAACGAAATAGGTCCAGCCTGTGATTATGCCGCAATGCACAAGCAAGCCCAGGTATTTCGGCTGGAAGACTCAGGTTTCCGATACTCTATAGGCTGTGCCCCGGCAACGCCTTACTGCGGCTTTCCAGGATGGGTGACTGTGCCTATAACGTGCGTCTGGGAGCCTGAAAAGAAGGTGACGCAGCCTGCGAGATGGGAGGAACAAAAGTGAGCGAGTCCAGACAAGACGCGGGGAAGGGGAGGAAGCGAATGAGCGAATGTAACCATGAGGTCCGAGGCAAATGCGTAGGGCTCGACTCTAACTGGGAATGTTGCCATGAGGATGGCCCATGCACGGAGTGTATCTGCAAGACCGCTGTAGCTGCTCGCGCCGACCTGGAGCGTCGTCTTGCCGAGTCGGAGGCGGGGGCGGCTGCGAAGGACGAGGCTTTGACCGATGCCCTGCCCGGGATAGTCGAGGCTATCCGAATGGAATTTGGGCTCAGTCAGATAAAAGGCAAGGGCTTGATAAGGCAGATCGACAAGGCCCTCTCCTACTCCGCAGGCAAGTCCTTCCTGGCCGAGCGCGAGGTGTTGCTGAAAGTCGGAAATGAAATACAGTCCATCATGGAAACATATCGTGAACAAGATGCCAGGCCAGAAGGAGTGGGTACACCAGGCGGCCTGGAACACATGGGCGACGTATGGCGTTTGTTTCGCAAATGGGATGAAGCCCTTGCCAAGCTGCGCTCCCCGAACCCAGGGCAAGACGCGGAGGAAAAGCCATGAGTGAATACGCCTGCCCATACTGCCTGCGCCGAATCTATGGCCCTATCTGCGAGTGCGGAAAGATCATAATCCTATCCGAAACAGTCAGGCTCCAAAGGTACGTCAACCCTCCGAAGCCGGTGGCCTGGAACGTAGCCAGAGAGCCTTTCAAGTGGGCTTTATTCCTAACCTTTCTTGCGTTACCAATTCCGTTCTTCTTGGTGATTGTCGCGGACCGAACCGTGAATGTGAATCCACCGGGACCTGAGGTTCTATCGGTCACTGGCACGCAATACATTTCTCACATTGACGGGAGAGTTGCCAATGGCGGGGCCTTGTGCTTGTCGCCTAACGGACGAATCAGCCAGTGCATTGACCAAGTTGACTCAGGAGTTTGCAAATGCCCCGAGCCGAGCGGCACGGCGGGGGAGGGCGGGCGGTGAAGAAATTTAATTTCCGCAAAGCCGTGCAGCTTCACGGTCGAGCGTGGCTCGCGATAAACGACTGGTGTGCGTTCACGTTGGGCGAGGCGTGGATGGAATCGCATGACGCGCAATTCAACAAGAGGCATTTTTATCCACCTGGGGTCATTGTCGCCGCAAGGAATAAAATGAATGCGGAGTACATGAGCCGCCACGCGAGGAAGGCGCGGCGGGGAAAAGCATGATCGTAAAGTGCCGCCTCAACAACGGCCTATGTTCGACGCACCATTGCTACGACCTGGCCGTGAGGAAGTGGCGTAGGGCCGCAGAGAAGAAGGGGCTCGCCGCCCGCCAGAAGCCCGGGGATGCGAGGGGCGAAAAATAGGCATTGACAACTGCACATCTGTTCAGTTAAACTAAAAGCGTTGAGAGCGGCCGGCATTTTTTATGCCATGGCGCTCTCTCTTTTTTAGGACCAATTTGCTGATCGCTCTCAACGGCATCAGCGGGGTCCCTTGCGTCTTGGAGCGCGAGGGACCCTATGATTTTCCGGGGCCAAGGTAATGCGAAAACCAAACCCCCATGCGTGGAAGAAGGGCCAATCCGGCAACCCCGGCGGGCGCCCCGCGAGTGCGCTTATGATGTTGGTGCGCGATGCGATGCAGGAGAAGGACCCAAAGACCAAGAAGACGAAAGAAAAGCTGATCGCGGAAAGACTCGTGGCGGACGCGGTTGACGGGGATCAGGAAGCCCGCGCCATGATATTCAACAGACTCCTGGGCAAAGTCCCTGACGAGGTGAATCTTAAAGGCGAAGGGAACCTGTTCCCTCACCTGTCGGATGAGGAGCTGATGAAGAAGTACACGAGGGCGGTACTCGGTGGACCCGAAAAGCCTTCGAGCGGAGCTTGAAAGACGTATCGCCCGAGATCCTGTCAAGTTCTCGGTCTTCAACCCGGCGCAGAAGCGGATTTTTAGCGCGGCGTCAAAACCGGACACGGTGGTGCTGATAGCAGCCATGGGAAACGGGACAGGCAAGACATACGGCGTGGTGGCCCTCTGGAGCGCCATCATGTTCGGCACGGCCAACCCGCTATTCGACCATCCCATTTTCAAGGCCTGGCCCTACCCGAAAGTCGCCCGCATCACCACAACGTCCGCGATGGCCGCAGACAACTCCCCCCTCCAGCGCGGGATGAAAGATTTATTCCCGATGGATGGATGGTGGCAGAAGAAAGGCCCCGGAGGGTACTACTCAATCGGCGGGACGGAGAAAGGTTGGGCCTGGGACCTAAAGACGCACAATCAGCAGGAGCTCGAAGCCGCCGGCGAGACAGTCGGGCTGCACATCTACATCGAGCCTCCACCAAAAGGCCTCTTTGACGAGAACGTAGCTCGTGGACGCGCCGGCTGTCTTCACGCGATGGACATCACCCCCCTCAACTACGCCCCATGGATAAAGGACGATTTGGTGGACGCTGGTGCCCTCAAGGCAGAGGACGGCACGGTTCTTGGCCAGGTCGTCGCTGTCCATGGCACCATCGAGGATAACTGCGCCGATCACAACGAGGGCGGGCAGCTCCCGCATTTTCGGATTCAGCAGACGATAGCCCTCTACACGGAGGAGGAGAGGGACGCCCGCGTGTCCGGCGGGTTTATGCATTTGGCCGGCAGGATATATTCTAAATACGGAGACCAGAATAGGATAACTCAGATCAGCGGCTATCACGACGAGTGTTGGGAGCGCGGCAAGGTGAATCTTTCTTGCGTGATGGACCCGCATGATCGCAAGGCGTGGGCTATCGGTTGGTTCGCCACGTTCCCGAATGAGGACGTGATAGGCGTGGCAGAGTGCCCCAACTTCAATTTCGCCCGTACTCGATCCTGCACCTGGCAACCGGACGACTACCGCAGAATCATCCTGGCGACGGAGAAGGAATTGGGTCTGGCCGTGACGCGCCGGCTGATCGACCCGAATTTCGGCAACAGCCCGAAGCTCGGGGGGGCGACGGTCAAGGTCATCCTGGCCGGGGCCTGCCTGGAGTGCAGGGAGAAGGACAAGAAGGCTGCGATTTGCCCCCACAGCCTCATGTTCGAAGACGCCCCCGATGATATCGAGAATGGGCACCTCCTAGTCCGGGCGGCGGTTGGGGATGCAGGGAAGGGTATCCGGCCGAAGCTATACACGCTGGACACCTGTCCCAATATGGATTACGGGATGCGGCATTACGGGTACAAAGAGCATACGGACGCGACCAAGGGCCTCTCGACGACCCCGGAACTCGTCCATAAGGATTTTCCGGACCTGTGGCGCTACGGCTTCAATGCCGGGTTCGATAAGTACGTCGATACGCGGCCTCAGCGGTGGGTGCGGCGGGCTCCGCTCAGGAGGATCGCGTGACCCTCAAGCGCCAGAAGCACGGCCTTCGGACGCTCTCGGCCTGGCTCTCGCCCAATATCTTCGCGTTCGTGGCTTGCAAGTGCGGATGGCAGAGCAGCCTCCACGGCGCCTGGAACGTGGTGAGCGCGATTAAGCGGGATCTCCGGGCTCTGTTCGAGGCGCACCTGGTAGAGGCTGGCGAGGAATTGAAGCCTGAGGACGCGGGAGAGTTCGAATGAGCGGCCAAAGACTCATCCCTGCCCCCATCCGCCTGACCGGCGGCGGCGTCTACGATGGCGAGGCGTCGGACTCCGAGTGGATTTACCATTCTACGGCCCATTGCTGGCGCTGCGGCAAGCATTTCGGGCAGACGCTTCGCCTGCCCAAAGTAGGCGCCCTGGAACAAAAGCGCCCCTCTCCGGAGGATATCGAGGACGCCATGCTCCAGGCGATGCACCGGAACCATAAGTGTTCGAGGTTGGTCCACTGATGGCTCCCATGGCCGAAGCCCCCCAGGTAGAGGCGCAGCCCCGAGCCCTCAATCCGGTCCAGGCGCTCGACCCCAAGAAGCGCGAGGATCTGGTCAAACTCGCCCAGTCGCGGATGGACAAGGCCGTCCGCTGGATCAGGCCGTGGCATGAGAAATGGGTCCGCTTCTACAAAATCTACCGCGCCATCAAGGACGCCGTGGACGATGACGACGAGCCCAATATCTTCCTGCCGTACTGCTACGGCATTATCGAGGATGTGGTCTCGAAGATGGTCGAGCCCCTCCTGAAGCTCAAGCCCCCCTGCCGCGTCCAGGCTCGAAAGGCGGGCCATGAGCAGGCGGCGAAGAACTTTGCTACTGCCGTCCGTAACTATTTCTCCACCTCCGAGTACCAACTGGACTATACCAACAGCGCCCGGGAGGAGGCGATCACCGGCAACGCCTGGGAGATTGACGAGTGGGCGGACGAGTGGGACGACGGCGCCCGGTGGGAGATGCAGGAGAAGACCGGCGTCCTGGGCTCCATCAAGAGCCTCCTGGGCAAGGTCATCGACATGGGGGAGAGTTCGTACCCCTACCAGGCCCGCGTCGAGGTGCCCAACCCGCAGCCGCGTAAGGTTGGCTACCGGACCCGCTTCCCGAGCGTCTTCGATATCTTCCCTGAGCCGGGCAAGAAGAAGGTCAAGGATTGCAAGTGGATTGCCGAGCAGGAGAGGTACGTCACCCTGGCCGATTTGCAGACGCAGAAGTACACCGACCCCGCGACCGGGGAGAAGGTCCCTGTCTTCGACCTGACGGAGTTGCTGGCCGACGCCGGCACCCATGAGCCGGGCCAGATCAAGCCGCAGAACACCTACCAGGGCACCGGCTACGGCGAGGAGGCTCAGCAGGCAATCGCCGGGCACTCCAACAGCGAGGTCCAGGAGCAGGAGCAGGAGCAGGGCGACGAGGATGCGGTCTACATCGTCACCTTCCGGGAGAGGGACAGGATTTGGTCCGTGGCGAACGGCAAGTACCTCATCCGCTACTGGGAACGACCGTTCCATGCCCCGAGAATCAATATGCGGTTGCGTGTCTACACGCAGGACACGCAATTCCTGTTCGGCTCCGGGTGCATCGAGCCGGCCGAGGACCTGTTCTACGAGTTCAACGATATCCACAACCTGTCCATGCAGAACTGGATCAGGATCATCCATCGGATGCTGGCCGTCAAGATGGACGCCATCCCCTTCCCGGATGATTTCAAGCCCAGGGCGCAGGGTAAGATTCGCGTGAAGACCAGCACGAATATCCATGACGTGATGATGCCCATAGAGCACGCGGATGTCGGCCCGTCGATGCTGCTTATGGAGTCGAACAGCAAGGGCCTGATCGAGAGGGCTCTGGCCGTTCCTGACTTCTCCCCTGGGACGGAAGGGACGAAGCAGACCCACAAGACCGCCACCGGCCTGATGGAGATCCGCCAGGAGCTCGCCAACCGCTACGTCACGATCCGCAGGAGCCACCTGGCCTACTACCAGGATCAGATGTGGTTCATGGAGAAGCTGTTTACGCAGTTCCAGTTCGATAAGGTCCCGTACCTGGCCTATGGCCCGGATGGCTCGACTTCCATGGTCGAGTTAAACATGGACGACTACGACACCGGGGGCGTGGGCTTCGAGTTCTTGATTGAGGAGGACCCGGCGTTCGGGGATGACGCCCTGCGGCGGGAGCAGCGCATGGTCCTTTTACGGGTCCTGATGGAGTACGAACAGTGGCGCGTGACCATCGGCGGGCCGGACAACCCGCAGGCGAAGGTTGGAGAAGTGCTCAAGAGCGCCCTCAACGACTTCGGCTACTCCGACACCTCCAGGATTCTGGTGCAGCCCGCCGGCCAGATGGACCCGGCGACGGAGTTGGACCTGATGCTCCAGGGGCAAGAGGTTGAGCCGGCCATGGATGAGAACTTGACAGGGCACCTCCTGGAGCATTTCAAGCAGGCCATGAGTCCGAAGGTTCAGCAGGCGATGCAGGCGGGCAAGGTGGACCCAGGATTTGCGGCGAGGCTGGACGTGCATATCCGCAAGACCATAGCCCTCATCCAGGGGATCATGACGGACCCGACGGCCATCGTCCGGGCGCAGATGCAAGAGGAGATGGTCAATCAGCCGCGGGGCAAGCAGCCGATGCCTGGGGCAGAAAGACCGGGGACGATGGGCAATGCCTAAGCCGAACCAAGAGGACATATCACAGGACTACCGGGAAGCGGCCCGGGGGGTACGGCTACGTGGCTTTTTGGCCTCGGCGTTCTGGAAAGAGGACCTGGGGCCGTACCTGGAGGGAGTTGTCCTTGAGTGCCAGGCCGGTGCCTTGGTGAACAAGCCGAACGCGGAGTTGTCGGTGGAGAAACTGGCCCTCGGGACGATGTTCAACAGCGGGCGCGTGGTCCAGGTGACTGATTTTCGGGAGCAGTTGGCCATTTGGCTAGAGCAGGGCAAGCAGGCGCAGGAAAGAATCGACAAGCGGGAGGTTCCGAAATGAGGAAGTTCACTTTAGCAATTCTGGCGTCCCTTGTGGCCGGCGCGGCTCTGGCCGCAGCTCCGAAGGTCCTCGAAACGGACTGGACGTGGAACAAGTATTACGCCTCCAGCACGGCTTCCAGTTCGACCCATTCCGTCACTGGGGTTGGCTTCGGCTACTCCATCGAGGCCATCGGCGCGGCGGCAACCTATACGATTCACTTCACGACCCGGACCTACGACCCATCGAAGGACTATGGGGCCATCCGCAGCAGCACCACGGTGGATACCGTGACGGCTGATACGACCCTAAGCGCCGACTTCGAGGCCCTGACCCTCGACCCCTCCATCGTCATCCACGGCTTCTCGGGGGGGACGGTCAAGATTCGCATGACCTACGGTGAGAATCGGAGCAATCCATGACCGCGCTACTAGCCCTCCTTCTCCTGGCCGGCCAGGCGCAGGCGAGCATCAGCGTAGGCAGGACGACCGTGGCGGACTTTTCCATCGGCTCGGCTAAGATCGGCACCAGGGCGGTGGGCACGGAGAAGCTGTCTCTCGACGCGGTTGGCGAGACGAACATTCTTAACGGTGTCGTGTCCACGAACAAAGTTGCCACGGACGCGATTACTGGGGCGAAGGTGCTCAATCTCACCATTTCCACAGATAAGCTTGCCACGGACGCCGTGACTGAAGCCAAGGTGATCAACCTGTCGATCAGCACGAATAAGCTGGCGACTGACGCGGTGTCCGAGGCGAAGGTTCTTGGCGGTGCTATCTCGACAACCAAGGTCGCCACGGATGCCATCACCTCTGCGAAGATTTTGAATGCCACCATCGCACCGGAGGACCTGGCCGCGAGCGCGGTCGAGACCACCAAGATAGCGACGGACGCCGTCACTTCTGCCAAGATTTTGAACGGGGCTATCGAGACTCCGAAGCTAGCTACCGATTCCGTCACCACGTCCAAGATTATAGACCTAGCTATCAGCACAGCCAAATTGGCTGCTGACGCTGTCACTGAAGCAAAGGTATTGAATACGGCCATCTCCACCAATAAACTCGCCACGGATTCTGTGACTACGACCAAGGTCCTAAATGGAGCCGTGACTTCGGCTAAAACCACTGGGGCCAGCGTGTCGGCCTGCGGTGGAAGCCAATATGTTTCTGGGGCGACCGTAGTAAATGGGCTTATAACATCAGCCGGGGGTTGCGTCACGGCTGGAACTGGCGGCGGGGATGCTGTCCTGGCCTCGACTCAAACGTGGACGGGGCAAAATACTTTTCGGGCTACGTCCATATTTAAGACGAATTTCAGCACCGGAACATCATTTTACGGGGCTTCCAATTATTCTACCGGCAACGAGACGGACAACCAAAACGGACAGATATATATCGGGAGCGACCTTACAGATAATTTCTACATCGACCACGACGGCGTCGGCAACGGTCAAACTCGATTCATTAAGCGCAGAGACGCGGCGGCTTCAGGCTTTCGTTTTATCACCAGAGAAGCCGGGACAGCCATTACCAGCCTCACGATCCTGGGATCGGGAGAGGTCGGAATCGGAAACACCAACCCTGCCGTTGCTTTAGATGTTGTCGGCTCCACTAAAATCACCCTTGTTGGAAACGGCACGGCGCGGGCCCTCTGCATGAACTCCAGTAATAACATCAGCACTTGCACCAGCGCCGTCGGCGCGGATGGAACATGCACATGTCAAAACTAATCCTTCGCCTCGCCGCCCTCTCCGCGCTGCTGCTGTGCGGGTGCGCCACGCCCGGCCATGTCCTCGACGCCTACAAGCGCGGCTACGAGGACGGAAGGCGCGAGACTCCGAAGGTTCTGAGCGCTTCAATTCCGATGTCAGAGTGGTCCGAACCTACCAAGAAGATTTCAAACGCTCCGTGGAACTACCCGGCCGGAACGGTGAACGAGCGCATAATCCCGTGGAAGATCGACACGACCAAGATATGACCTGGCCCTGGAACGCCGTCGCGGTCGTAATCGTCGGCCTCGCCGTGTGCGCTTTGGCATGGTGGGCCATCATGCGATGGGAGGATGGCCAATGGATTTAGCCCTCTATGTCTGCCCCTGCTGCAACCGCGTCACCGGGAGCCCGGAGCCGTGCGCCAAGTTCCGGCAATCCCGGGAGAGGCGCGGACGGCTGGCCTGGTGGATTGCGCTGCTGGCATTGGCTTCGGGGTGCGCCCATCCGAATATGGCCAGGGCCTATCGGGTGCGCTTCGAGGCGATCAAGACGAGCGCGATCATCTACGAGCGCGGGGAGCACGCCGACCGGCAATGCCGCAAGCATATCCGGAAGTGGGAGAAGGCGACGGGCAAGGTCCACGTTCTGGATAATGGCGAGCCTGCGAAGCCGGGGCAGGGATACCGTGGCTGCAAGGTGGAGCCCGTTTTCAGCGGCGGCTACAAGCACATCATCACGTCCCTGGAGACCATCGACAACTTCTGCCATGAGCTCTGCCATGCGCTCGGGGCGCCAAACGCCATCTGCGAGAAAATACATTTTGACGGACGCTATTACCCAGGAAGGACCATCGTGGTTGAGGACCCGTTGGAAGACGTATCGGAGGTGGGACAATGAGAGGGATGTTGACTGGGGCGATTCTCGCCTCACTGATGACGTTCGTGCCAGTCTTCGCTCACGCGGGCAACGACAGGAATCTGACCGTGGTGGGAACCGTGGATATCCAGTCCGGAGCCATAAAGGACGCCACGATAGTAAACGCGGACTTGGTGAACCTGACAATCGGGTCCGGTAAGATGGCCGTCGGGTCAGTAGACTCGGAGAAATTGGCCAATAACGCCGTGAACGCGGACCACATCAATTCGAGCGCGGTCACTACGGCTAAGGTCGCGGCCCTCGCCATCGGATCGGCTAAGATAGCGGCACTGTCGGTGGATTCCGAAAAGTTGGCGGGCGGCTCGGTGAACACGGAGAAACTGGGCAGTTCATCCGTGGATACCGGGAAGCTCAATTTCGCGAACCTGGCGAATGTCGGGTCCGGGAAGATCGTGTGTATTATGAGCGGGAATAACAGCCGCTTTGGAACGTGCGCGGCGTCCACGGTTGGGGCAACCACACTGTGCGATTGCCAGTAAAAGTTCGTCGATTTCGAGGGTAAAACCCTCGGACGTGCCCAGGCCAAACCCGGGAGCAAAGGAGATAACGATGGAAGGCCAGCAAGCAGCGGCAGGGGAAGGAGGGGGCGCCGGACAAACCGGAGCCTCAGGAGCGGGTGCGGGCGGCGAGTCTGCGGGGATGTTCGCCAGTCTGGCGTTGAAGCTGCCGGCGGAAGGCGGCGGGGAAGGGGCGCAAGACGGAGCAGGGAGCGGAGAGGGGGGAACGCAAACGGTACAGGCCGACTCTGGCAAACAGGGCGAGGCCTCCGGGAGCCAAACGAACCCGCCGAAGATGTACGCGGGGAAGTTCAAGACCGTCGAGGAGTTCGAGAAGGCCTATGAGTCTTCCGGGCAGGAAGCCTTTAGGCTATTCCTCAAGAACAAGGAGTTCAGCGAGTCTTCGGAGAAGTCGGCGCTGCGGGTCAAGGAGTTGGAGGGCGAGATTGAGCGGTTGAAGTCCAGCCCGCCGTCCACCTTCAAGGAGTTGCCCCCCGAGCAAGTGAAGGAGCTCAAGGAGCAGAATCCTTCCTCATACGCCGACTATCTCGTCGAGAAGCGGTTTAACGACGAGAACGCCAAGCGCGAGAACGAGACGAGGGAGAGGACCAAGAAGGAGACCGAAGTTCAGGGCAAGGAGAGGCAGAGCAAAATCTTTGCCCGCATCCGCGACATGGAGGCCGATATCCAAGGGTATCCGGACTTCAAGACGCTCCAGCCGATCATGGATGAGCTTATCGACATGACCGATGGGAGAATCGCGGGGCAGTTGTGGTCTCCCGAAGTGGCCTACCTCGCCGCGTTCGGCGTGAGGGCGCTCCAGGCGCAGAAGAAAGCTGGCTCCGACAAGAGGAAAGCCGAGGACGAAGCCAAGAGGAAGGCCGGGGCGGACTCCCGAGGGTCGGGTTCGGCAGGGGCGGGGGCAGAAGGTGGGGCTCCCAAGACGCCTGCCGACGACTCGGACGAGGCGCTAAACGAAAGGATCATCAAGGCGGGGCCTAAGTCCCTCCTGGGGTGGTGAGCGCCTCTTAACGGAGGCTGTCTATGGCAGCGACAGTAGTTCAGGGAGTTCGGAATACCTCCCAAGCAGATACGGAAACGCGGCGGAAGCGGGACGTAACCGCTTCGCTGCAAAAGCTGGAGCCCAACGCGGCTCCGCTTATCACGCTGTTGAGCAGGCTGCGGGCGAGAGCGGCCACCGATCCCAAGATCGAGTGGTTCGAGGACGAGCTGCTGCCGCGCTTCGACTTGCTCGACGCCGCGCTCACGGCGGGCGCGACGACGATGACGGTCGTCAACTACAAGTACTTCCGGGCCGGAGACTTGGTCCGGGTGAACAAGAAGGAGATCGTGCGCGTCAGCGTGACGCCTACGACCACCACCGTCACCATCGTTCGGGCGACGGGTGAGACGGCGGCTCAGTCGGCGTCGAGCGGCCAGCAGTTGCACATCCTGAGCAACACGAACCAGGAAGGTGCGACCCGCCGGGCGTTGCTGTCTACGCAGAAGACGGCGGTGTTCAACTACTGCCAGATCGTCCGGACGCCTTTCGGCGTGACGAACACCGAAGACGCCACGGAGACCTACGCAGGGAAGGACATGGACGAGGAACGCGCCAACGCCATGATCGAGCACAAGAAGGATTTGGAGTACGCCTTCTTGTTCGGTGAGCGCAAGGAGGACACGACCGGCACCCATCCCCTGCGGACGACGCGGGGAATCACGAAGTTCATCAGCACGAACGTCAAGAACGTGGCGCAGTTGACCGAGCCCGAGTTCGAGGACTGGCTGCGCGTCTGCTTCCGCTACGGTTCGCGGGAGAAGCTGATCCTCTGTTCTCCGAAGCTGATCCAGATCATCAACAGCTTCGGTCGGGAGAAGTTGGAGACCCGGACGGACGAGAAGACCTACGGCATCACGATGACGAAGTATCAGAACGCGGGCAGGACGGTCATGCTGGTGGAGCACCAGTTGTTCACCAACGACTCCCTGAACGACCTGACCGGCATCGCTGGCTACGGGCTTCTGTTGGACATCGCGGACCTGGAGATGCGCTACCTCAAGGGCCGTCAGGTGAAGCTCAACGAGAACATCCAGGCCAACGACGAGGACTCGCGCATCGATGAGTACATCTCCGAGTGCGGCCTGGAGGCGCACCTGGAGAAGAAGCACGGGCTTCTTACAGGGGTGGTTTCTTAATGAAAACCCTCAAGAGCCTGTTGACGGCCTGCCTCCTGGCAGGAATGGCGTTCGGTCCCAAGATGGCCCAAGCGGCCAACTATCGGGACCTGGCCCTCGCGGAAGCCGCTGCGCGTTCGTGGTGGGTCTATGCCTCGTCCGGGTCTTCCGTTGCTGCGGAGATCTGGTACGTCGGGACGGCAACGGAGTCCGTGGTGACGATCAGTTCGAACACCATGTACTTCTACGCTCCTGCGGGGACGCTGGACACGGCGGTCGATACGGACGGCCTGATCGACCTGGCGGCGACGAATCGGGATACGACCGGAGAGTTGTGCGATTACATCGACAGCCTCACAAACTACGGTTGCAACCTCCTGGGGAGCAAGCGGGACGACAACACGAACCGCCTGTTGGACCAGTTGGCAACGTCGGGGACCAACGACCTGAAAGCCGCAGGAGGCTTCCGGGTCGAGTTCGACACGGCTCCCGTATCGGACGCCGCCGTACAGCCCGGGGCTCCGGGAGACGATACGGACTTCGACTTGCGGGTGTGGGCGACCCCATCGAGCAAGGATACCCGCATCGTCCTGAAGACCTGCGACTGGAACATAAACGGGACGACCAATACGGATGAGGTACGGGTCTTCGGAAAGTCCGTGGACCGGAGCATGGAAGTCCACATTCCGCCGTTAGCTGTGGAGGCCACCCTGAATACTGAGACTCGGGTGTGGCGCGAGCCCATCACGGACGATACGCTCCAGACGCGGGACTGGACGGACAACCAGGGCAACGGCTTCATGTTCGCCCCGGGAGAGTCCGTAGTGGTTTCGGGAGGCAACGGCACGACGGTCCAGGCGACCGTGGCCAATTATCTCCGCTGCAAGTTCGAGGAGCGGTAAGCCTTAAAGGGGGCGGGGAGTATTATGAGGGCTCCCCGCCCCCTTGTCGCACCCAAAAAGGAGGACGCATGGCAAAGAAGTTATACGTTTGCGATCGGTTTCCTGAGCTTATCTTGGTCAAGAAATCGCAGCGCAGGACCATCGTGGACGGCGAGGTTGTGAATCACGAGCCTCACCACTTGCTGTTCAAGAAGACCGGCCTCGGGGGAGAATACGCCACCGAGGACGAGGGCGAGCAGAAGTTTATCGAAGGGCATGAGTTCTACAAGCAGGGGGTGATCGTCCTGGCGGATGCGGGCCATAAGTCCGTGGCGGCGTCCAGGGGGGTCAAGCAGGCCCCGGTGGGCGCCCCGGAGCCCGAGGCCCAGGAGCCCGTAGCCCCGGCGGACGTTCCGCCGGCCGTTCCGGCAATGAGGACGCCCAAGCGGCGAGGACGCCCCAGGGCCATCGCGGCCTGACGGCAAGGAGTGACCTGAGATGAGCGTAACTGTCTCCGAAGTTATCCAGAGCAGCAAGCGGATTCATCGGATCGGGAATATCAGCGATACTACCGATCAGGTCACGACCGATTTATTGAGGTTTCTCAACTACGTCCTGTCCCGGGCCTGGCGCTTCCATCCCTGGGACTTCTCGTTACAGGATATCAGCATCACCCTGGCGGCGGATACGGCGGATTACACCATCTCCGACGCAAGCCTTGGTGGAATAAACTGGCTCGACGCGGGCGGGGACAACTACCTGAAGGTCCTCACGCAGAAGCGGTATCGCCAGTGGTTCAAGCGCACCGGGGAGGCCGGCGGGACGCCGTCGCATTACCTCCGCAGGGGCCGTACCTCTGCCGGGTACTTCAAACTGACCTTTTGGCCCACGCCCGCGGAGACAGGGACCGTCACCGGGGAGGGCAAGAAGAAGCTGACCCGCGTCACGGCGGTCTCCGGGGATATCGAGTTTTTCCCGGATGAGTTCATAGACGTGATCCTTCAGGGGATGGCCGGCTACATCGAGAAGCTGAAAGGAAACGACGAATTATCCCTGGCCGAGTTCAAGAAATTCGAGAACGACCTACGCCTCGCCGCCGGCGATGAAGTGATGCGCGAGGACGAGGAATGGGAGTCCCCCCCACCGGACAAGTACATCTTCGGTAAGCGCAACAGGGGCGGGAGCTCGGTTGCGTGAAGTGGCTACTCCTCCTTGCCCTGTTGGCCTCGCCCCTCCGGGCTGACGAGCCGGTCAAGTTCGACCCTGGACAGTTCGGCGGGCTCGACACCTTCCACGATTCCGCAGCCATAGGCGATACCGACGCCCAGGACGCCGAGAACGTCCTGACTGACGGCGGCTACCTTGAGAAGCGCACCGGGAATCGCCGGTCCGCAACCCTCCTGGCCGGACACGCTGGCAGATTTTCAGGAGAGTTCATCGACGGGAGCGGGAATAAATATGCGATTTTCCACGCATCAAGCACTGTTTACCAAACCAATTTCGGCGCGGCTCCCGTCGCACTCAGCACGACGAATGTAGACTACGAGATCAGCATTGCCGTGGCCTACGGGAAGCTTATCATTGGGAACGCGGTAGACACGACATGGACCTGGGACGGCACATCGACCGGAGCGGCCTCCGGGGCGCCGAAATGCAAGTTCCTAGTATTCGACGATGAGCGGCTGTACTGCGCCAACACCGACGCTTCGACATACCGGGTGAGCGTGTCCAGCTTCGGCGGCATCACCTACTGGACCATCCCGGCGACTCTTACATCGGACTCGCCTACGAGCTTCGACTTCCAGCGGCAGGACGGTGGACCCATCACCTGTTTCTACAAGACGCCGTGGGGCAAGTTCGTCGGCAAAGACCACTCGACGCACATTCTGAAGGGCTACGACAACAACACCTACTACAAGCGCATCATCGACCCGAAGGTAGGTTGTAAGGATCAGCGATCGGTCCAGATGCTCGATGGATTCCTGATCTGGATGGCGCAGGACGGAATCTACTCTTGGGACGGAGCCGGCCCGCCTGAGTTGATATCCAAGGACATTCACCCCACGGTGTTGACGATCCGGCAGTTAATCTCGAACCGGGGGACGTGGGTGACGACTTCTCAGAGCGACTGGCAAGCGGGGGTCCTTGTTGCCTCCGGGCCTGGGGCTTCTGTCTCAGCGACCATTACGGCGGGGTCCATCGTCCCGAGTTCTTGGACCCGCGTCGAGACCAGTTCGACCGAATGGAACAACGGCAGCACCTCCACCATCCGCATAGTGAGCGGCACGGACATGACGGGAGCGCAGATTTTCAACAACGTCAGCTTGGAGGACGGCGACCTGGGCAATTGGACGAACGGCGGGAGTTGGGGAGCGTCATCGAATTGCGGGATCTACGGAAGTTACGGAGCCAACGGTAACGACCCGAATACGAGCATCCCGAGCGTGACCCTGGCCGTTCTCAAGGCATCTGATGATTCTGTGCTTTATACTCGCCTAAGCAGCGGGACATCCAGCACGAACGACTATTATAGTTTCGACGTGAGCACTCAGACCGTTAATTTGAAAATCCGGGCCACGGACAACAATGGTAGCGACACGCTCACCGGGCCGTCCTTTGATCCGGCCACTCTCCCGGACGGCTATATCCACTACGTCTATCGCGGGAGAACGGCAGTGTGCATCGGCACCTGTTACCAGGGCTGCGTAGATTTTCCTCACCCCTGGGCCGTGAAGACTTCCACCTTCACTTCGGCCAAATACGACACTTCCTTTGCGACCCCCACTTGGGGAACATTCGCGGCGACTCTCAGCAGCGCGACCAATAGTTCCGTGAGTTTCCAGACCTACGTTGCTACGAGCTGCACTACGACCACCTTTGATTCCGGAGTGGCGGTGACGAATAGCGGCAAGATCGCTTCGGCGGCTAAAGAGTGCGTCTACTACTCGGCCAATTTCCAGAACAAGATTGCCAGCGAAACGGCAACATTCTACGACACGACTCTGATAGCGAGGACCACGGCCTATTTCCATTCGAAGGTCAATTTCATCGACACGCGCATCTCGACCTGGACCACGTTTGACGCGACCGAAGCGGCGGATACCGGGGCCAGCATCAGTTACTCGGTCAGGGCGGCGACCTATTCCTTTGATGCCGAGGCCGTGACTCCAGCGTGGACGGCGCAGACGAATCACCAGAACATCGGCGCCTCAACCGGGAGTTACGTTCAGTTTAGGACTCTTTTCAGCCTCCCGAGCGGAACGTCAACGGTGTCGCTCGCGGATGTGACGATCAACTGGAACGAGGGTACGGTTAAACCCGTCGCCTCACTCGTCCACGATCATCGCTATTGGCTTTGCGTGATGATCGACACGACGACGGACAAGAACGACAAGTGCCTCGTCCTCCAGAAAAACAACCGATGGACCAAGTTCTCGGGGCCGTCCTATTCCTCCCTGGGGCTCTACAATAACGAGCCCTACGCCACGGACGGCAGTACTGACTCTTACGTCTGGAAACTCATGCAATCCGGGCACTACAGGGATGACACATCGGCCATCAACGCATATTGGCTCTCGAAGGACTGGAACGCCGGCCTTCCGTTCAATGAGAAGGCCCTTGAGGAGATATGGGTGGACGCGGCTTACGATTCGTCGGCCTCTCTGAGCGTCGGCTACTCCGTGAACAAGAGTACGACCGTGACGAGCAGCAGCCTTTCCTTGAGCGCGACGGCGGACTACATCAACAAAAGCGCGATTCTTGCCGCGGGCTACGCGCTCGGCAAGTATTTCAGATTCAAGTTTTCAAACTCGACGATAGACCAGTATTTCCGAGTGAACAGGTACGCCGCCTTCGGCGACGTGAAACCCAGGACGCAGGACTAGGGGAGGGTAAAATGCCAGCACAGTTTGAGTACAGCCCTGAAATCAGCGAGGACTTCTACAAGCGCCTCATCGGCGGGATAGGAGAACAGGAAGCGCAGGGCGTCGGCCAGGCCCGTAGCGAGGCCCTTAGCCGCGGCCTTACCGGAGACCCCTTCGAGGCCTCGGCGGTGGGCGGGGTGCGCCAGGGCGCGGCGAGGGCCAGGAGCGATACTGCTGCTGATCTGGCCTACAGCCTGGCGGGAATGAAACGCCAGGAGCGCATGACCGGCGAGGAGCGGACCTACCAGTCAGGAGAGGCTGAGAAGTCGCGCAGTTTCCAGGAGCGCATGGCGAGACTCTACAACGATTGGCAGGGAGATCGGGAGAACACGGCCAACCGCCGACAGATGCAATCTTCGCTCGTCAATGCCGGTGTCGGGCTGGCGAGTCGCGGCATTGGCGCTGCGGCCGGGAAGTATTTCTAATGCCCTACAACTTCGAAGCCGCCGTAGACGCCGGGTGGGACGAATACACCAAGGCGAAGCAGTTCAAGCAGAAGATGGCACAGCAGGAAGTGCAGACCAGTGAAAAGAAAGAGGAAGCCAAGAGGAAGCAGGCATCGGAAGCGACCGAGCAATATTCGAGGCTCGGCGCGTCCCTGGACACCATCCAGAGGGGCGAGGAAGTTTCCAGGAACCCGGATAGGTTCAAGGCCATGTACGCGGCCGGGCCGGGGTTGTCTCCGGAAGATACGTCCGCATCCAAGTCCTACCAGGGCTTCCAGGAGCGGCTGGCCGGGAAAGGACTCAAGGGCGGGTCTATCGAGGACGATAAGCTCTCCTTCGCTAGGGCTCGCCTGGGCCAACTGATGCACAAATCCGAGGCGAACACGCTGACGCCAGATGAAGACGAGGAAATGACGAACCTCATCAAGTACGGCGGCAAGACGCTCGGGCTTCCGGGGCGCAGCGCCAAGCCTGCCCCTGTAGCTCCCCCCGCCGCCAAGGCCCCCGGATTGATGGAGCGGGCCAAGAAGTTCCTGGGAGGCGTCGGACGCGGGGCGAGCGGGACGACCAAACCGGCAGGGGACGACGCAAAGGAAGTTCGTCGCAGGCTTGGACTAAAATAGTGTCTCGACTCAAAGAAGCCACCGACGCCTTCGACAAGGGCTACATCTCGCGGGAGGAATACTCGCAGATCGCCGTTGAGGAGGGGGCTGTCTCCAGGGAGGAGGTATCCGGAGACTCCCAAGAGGCGTCGGCTGGCCAGGGCGCCGGCGCGGCGGTCAGGGGGCTACTCCAGGCGCCAGAAGCAGCCATGCGGGCCGTCACCGGGGCAGGAGCCAGAACACTACCAGATGCCGCCCAGGCAGGCGTAGAGGCCGCTACGGCCCCTTTCCGGGCTTCTGGCGGGGCTGTCCGTGGCGCGGTGGAGGCGGGCGAGGAGGGCGCTCTCCTGGCCGCAAAGGGCCTCGGGACCGGCTACGCCACCTTCGGGCAAGGGCTGTCAGGGGCACTCAAGATCGCAGGGATGAACGACCTTGGGAACGTGGCTGACGACTTCTGGACCAAGCGGCAGACCGAGTGGAAGCCCCCGGAGGAGTTGCAGCAGGATCTTCTACAGCGTCCAGAGAACATCGTGGACCCGCGGTGGTGGTCTTTTCATGCCCCAACCCTCATAGGCACGATGGTCCCATTTATGGTGCCCGGTGCCGCCGGCGGGGCCGCTGGACTGAGATTGGCGCAGATGGCCCGCTACGGCGTGAAGGGCCAGCAGTTCGCCGCCATGGCGGGCGCGACGACGATGGGGACGGCGGCGAACGCCATGTTCGAGGGCGCCCTTGCCTACCGGTCGGCTCTGGAGAAGGGCGCAGACGAGGCCCAGGCGTCTAAGATTGCAGCTCGGGTGGCGGGCAAGAACGCCGTGTGGACGGCGGCGACGAGTTCCATGGGCTTCTTTAACCCATGGACCAAGGCCGTAGTTTCCAGACTGACCGGGGCGGGCCCTGGAGCCGCGGGGATCGGCGTAGGGGCCTTGAGCGAGGGTATCCAGGAGACTGGAGAGGAGTACCTGTCAGATTACGAGTTGAACCGAGAGAAACTAGGCCCGAAGCCGCAGATCAGCCTCTCGGCGTTTGTTCTAGGAGCCCTGGGTGGCGGAGCCGGCGAGGCCGTCTTCGAGAAGGGCATGGAGAACCCTCCCGAGATCCCCAAGGACCTGGCCGCAACCATAGAGCGGATCATGGCCGAGGAGGACTATGATTTCCGCGAGGTGAAGCAGCCGACCACCTCTGGCGCGGAGAAGACGGCAGCGACCTATTCCGAGGCCATGCCCCAAGAGCAGGAGCAGGAGGCGCGGCCCCTGGACGAGACAGTCCAGTCGATGCTCGATGCTGGCGAATTAGACCAGGAACAAGCTGACCTTATCCTTGAGGGCAGCAGAAGTTCAATAGACGAGACGCGGCAAACCAAAGCCGTTACGGTAGAGAAAGCAGCAGAACAGGCAGAGGCGCGAGAGTCGGGGCAACTGGAGCCATCACAAGCCATCGAGGCCGAAACGGTAGCGCAGGAGTTCGAGAAACAGCCCGAGGCGACGGAGATCCAGCGAGTCCCAAAGCTGCGGCTCCTAATCCGGGCGGAAGGATTCGATAATCAGGTATTCGAGGTTAAGTCGGCAGAGGAGGCCTCCGAAATCTACTCCCGCTTCCGCGGCGAGTCCGATTTGGGCATGAGTGGCCTTGGGTCCGGTCTTGTCGTTGGCGAGAACAACAAGCCCATCAACGTCATCTCCTACAATGGGCGCATTTGGGATGCTTCGACCTATGGCCAGCCAGACGCACCTTTGGGGCGCTTGCCAGGAGAAAGCGAGGCTGAGAGAATCGGCTATCGGGCGCGATTCGCCAAGAAGGCTGAACCGCCTGCCGAATCCGCGACGGAGATTGGCCCGAAGCGCTACGAGGAGACCAATAGGATCGCAGACGAATATGCCAAACGCTTAGGGCAGAAGGTTAGCCCGTTCCATAAGGACTTCGCCACGGCCATCATCGACAGAAACGCCAAATTTCTGGAGCCTTATGTCGCTGCGGCGAAGGATTGGAATACCCAGTCTCAGAAACTTTGGGCTGAAGAAACAGGCATCAAACTCCCATCGACGATAGCGGCCAAGAAAAAAGTCCTGTACGAATGGGCATCAGGGGCCTTGCAATCCGAGGCTCCCGGGACTACAATACAGACGGAGCAAACCCATGGCCCCACTGAAGCAGGAGAAGGCCCCACCGGAGTTCGCCAGCCTCAACAGTTGGGGGCAGAAGGCGTACCGCCGGCTGGAACAGGTGAACCCGAAATTGTTCCAGGAGTTCAAGAAGCAGGGGAGCCTTCTGGAGTACCTCAAGAGCCTCCAGGACAGCCTGGAGAAGGGGTACGAGAAGCAGAACGAGCACCTTCTGAAGCAGGGGTACAGCCCGAGCCAAGCGCACGAAGCGGCAGAGGAGATCGCGGTGAAAACCTTCCTGCCGGTTCCGGGGAGCAGCGAGGAGACCTAAGCCCCGCCCCTGGTAATTTCCGGATCACCCCGGAGACCGAGCTCGAACCGGCCGGAAAAGTAGCCCGCTTCAACGCCAACGTCCAGGCCATTAAGACCCTAAAGGCCATCGAGGACGCCGGGCGCCTAGCTACCCCTGCCGAACAAGCCATCCTCGCCAAGTACGTTGGATGGGGCCAGATTTCCGACGCCTTCCAGGCATCCTGGGGAGACCCTGCCTGGGTCAAGCGGAGCGAACAGTTGTCCAGTATCCTCACCGAGGAGGAACGAACCTCGGCCAGAAAGTCCACCGAGAACGCCCATTATACCTCCCGAGAGATAATCGAGTCCATGTACAAAGCCGTCGAGCGCCTGGGATTTCCTGGGGGGAGAGTCCTTGAGCCGTCCATGGGGATCGGGCATTTCTTCGGCCTCATGCCCGAGTCGATGGCCGGCAGCAGGCTTGTCGGCGTGGAGTTGGACAGCCTGACGGCGAGGATCGCCAAGCAGTTGTACCAGTCGGCGGACGTGCGACATATCGGATTCGAGGAGGTGAAACTGCCTGGCGGCTTCTTCGACCTGATTATCTCGAACGTGCCGTTCTCCGAGGTCCAGCCCTTTGACCCGGAGTACAATCGCTACCACTTCCCGCTGCACGACTATTTCATCGTCAAGTCCATCGACAAGTTGCGCGAGGGGGGAGTCGCGGCAATCATCACCTCCCGCTACTCCATGGACAAAACGCAGAAGACCTGGCGGGAGAAGGTCTACGAGACTTCGGACTTGATCGGCGCCGTTCGCCTCCCGGATACGGCTTTCAAGGGCAACGCTGATACCCAGGTCGTCACCGATATCCTTTTCTTCCGCAAGCGCCTCAAGGGCGAGGCCCGCGGTGACGCCGCATGGCTCAGGTCCGAGCGCAAGGAGCGCGGGACGACGGCGTACTCCACCAACGCCTATTTTGGGGCGCATCCCGAGATGATCGTCGGTGATATCGTCTTCAAGCGCGGGATGCACCGAGCCGACGAGTTCTCGGTTTCGTTCAAGGGCGACCTGACCCAGGCCCTCGACGCGGCCCTAGCGAACCTTCCGGAGAACGTCTTTACCGCGGCAGAGGCAAAGCCGACGACGGACGACGAGTTGAAGCAGACTGACGAAGCCGGTGACGTGAAGCTCGGCGGGCACGTCGTCAAGGACGGTAAAGTCTTCCAGCGTCAGGGCGACAAGTTGATCGAGAAGGCCGATGCTTCCGCCGAGCGCGTCGGGGCCATGCTCAAACTCCTCGAAGCGATGAACGCCACCATCTCCACGCAGCAGAACGAGGAGGGGGACAAGGCCGTCCAGGCGGCTATCAAGGCCCTCAACGCGATCTACGACAAGTTCGTCAAGAAGCACGGCGCCGTCAACGAGCGGGCCAACAAGACGGCCCTGTCCGGAGACCCAAACCTTGGGAGGCTCCTGGCCCTTGAGGACCGCAAGGGTAAGGAGTTCGTCAAGGCCGATATCTTCGCCAAGCCCGTCATCCGGGCGGTGAAGAAGATCGGAAAAGTCGAGGACGTGGCGGACGCCCTCAACGCAGTAATCAACGACCTGGGGCGGGTGGATATCGCCGCCATCGGCAAACTAGTCGGCAAGTCTCCGGAGGAGGTCATCAGCGGCCTCAAGGGGCAGATTTTCAAGACGCCCGGAGGGGTCTACGAGATCGCTGACGTTTACCTCTCCGGGAACGTCAAGCACAAGCTCGAAGCCGCCCGAGCTGCTGCCAGCCTCGACAAAGCCTACCAGGAGAACGTCGCGGCCCTCGAAGCCGTTCAGCCTAAGCCTCTTGAGGCCCACGAAATCACGGTCAACCTCGGGGCGCCTTGGGTGCCGCCAGAGGACGTGCAAGAGTTCGTAGACCACCTGACCGGAGTCCCCCGCGCCATTGAAATCAGGTACAACGGCACAATCGGCAGATGGGTCGTCGAGGTGTCCAGGTACGGCGGTAGCAATCTCAGTTACAGCACCGGCAACACGCAGACCTGGGGCACCAGGCGCTACAACGCCATCTACCTCGTCGAGGATATCCTGAAGGGCACTCAGCCCACCGTCTACGACGGATCGGGCGACGACCGCAAGGTCAACCCGAGCGAGACCGAAGCGGCCCGGGAGAAGATGGAGGCCATCCAGGAGGAGTTCAAAGTCTGGATATTCAAGGACGAAGCCCGACGCAACGCCCTAGTCAAGCTTTACAACGACACCTTCAATACGCATCGCGTAGCGGACTTCAACGGCGACCACCTGACCCTGCCAGGGTCCAGCACCATGATTACCCTGCGCCCGCACCAAAAGAAGGCCATCGCCAGGGCCATCCTGAGCCCGAACAACCTCCTCCTGGGGCATGAGGTAGGCACCGGTAAGACGTTCGTCATGGCCGGGATCGCCATGGAGAGCCGCCGCCTTGGGATCGCCAAGAAACCCATTATCGTCACGCTCAAAGCAAATACGGACGGCGTAATAGCCGACTTCAAGCGCCTCTACCCTGGGGCGAAGCTCCTGACCTTCTCCGAGGGGGACCTGGGGCCGCAGAACCGTGGCGAGTTCATGAGCCGGATAGCGACCGGCGATTGGGACGCGGTGATCGTCACGCACCCAGCCTTCGGCAAACTGGCCATGTCCCGAGCCGCGCAGATCGACTTCTACCAGAAACAGGTTGACGAGATCGCCGCCGCCATCGAAGCCGTCAAGGTCGAGAGCGGGACGAGCGCCAAGCGCCTCGTCAAGGAGATGGAGAAGGTCCGCTCCAGGCTCGAAACCCGCATGGAGACCCTGGGCGACAAGCTCAAGAAGGACGAGACCATCACCTTCGAGGAGTTGGGCGTCGATATGCTCATGGTCGATGAGGCCCAGGAGTTCAAGAACCTCTATTTCCCGACACAGCTTGCGCGAGGCGTGAAGGGAATCGGAGCAGGATCGGAGACAGGGCGCAGCTTCGATATGTACATGAAGACACAGTACATCTCAAAACTCAACAACGGGCGCGGCGTGGTCTTCGCTACCGGGACGCCGATCACCAATTCCATGTCGGAAGTCTTCACCCTCCAGCGATACCTGGCCTACGATCAGCTTGTCGCGGAAGGCCTGCACCACTTCGACGCCTGGGCCAGGACCTACGGCAAGGTCGTCAATTCCTTCGAGCTGAAGCCGTCCGGGCAGGGCTACCGAGTCGTCCAGCGGTTCGCCAAGTTCCAGAACATCAGCGAGTTAATGCGGCGGTACCTCCAGTTCGGGGATATCGTCCGAGCGGATCAGACCAACATCGACCGACCGACCATCAAAGGCGGCAAAACGCAGATCGTGTCCGTTCCGGCGAGTAAGTACCAGAAGGAGTACATCGAGAAATTAGTCAAACGCTACGAGAATCTGAAAGTCGGCGGGGAGGACAACGCCCTCGTCATCACGACCGACGGCAAGAAAGCCGCCTTGGATATGAGGCTAGTTGCTCCAGATCTGGAAGATTTGCCCAACACCAAGGTCAACAAGGCCGTGGAAAATGTCTTCAGGATTTGGGAGGCAGGGAAGGCCGAGAAACTTACACAGGTAATCTTCTCCGACCTGGGCACCCCGAAGGAGGGGACGAAGTTCAGCGTCTACGAGGACATCAAGCGCAAACTCGTCATCAAAGGAGTGCCGGCGGATGAGGTAGCTTTCGTCCATTCCGCCAAGACTCCCATGGCCCTGCAACTCCTGTTCGCCAAGGTCAATTCTGGACAGGTACGGGTCATCATCGGCAGCACCAAAAAACTCGGCATCGGCGTCAACATCCAGACGCGCCTCGTCGCGGCCCATCACCTCGACGCTCCCTGGAGACCGGACGAGATCGAGCAGCGAAACGGCCGGATCGTCCGCCAGCTCAACATTAATAAGGAAGTCGAGCTTTTCCAATACGTCACCGAGGGTACCTTCGACGCCTATATCTTCCAAGCCCTGGAGGCCAAGGCCCGCAGTTTTGAGCCCATCGTGCGCGGCGAGTACGACTTGCGCGAGGTGGACGACATGACGGGCCAGGCCCTCACCTTCGAGGAGGTGAAGGCTATCGCTTCCGGCAACCCCCTGGTGGTCGAGAAGATCAAGGTTGCCGGCGAGGTCCGCAGGCTCAACAGCCTGGCAATCGCCCATGAGAAGGAGGTCCAGGCCACCCAAAACGAGATGGCCCACCTCCCGGCCCGCATAGTTGACCTGAAAAGCCGGGTTGATGGGCTAAGGGCCGACGCCAAGACCGCCGAGGCGACCAAGGGCGCAGACTTCACCGTAACCGTAGAGGGCAAGACCTACACCGAAAGGAAGGACGCAGGCGAGGCCATCCTGGAGTTCGCCAAGAAGAATCAGGGCGTGGCCAAGTCTGTAGAGTTAGGCCGTTACCGAGATTTCCCGATGCTCTTTTCCGTTCCCGACAGGCTAATCCTGACCGGGAAAATGGACCATACCGCTACCGTGTCCGACAGCCCTACAGGAACTACGGCCAGCATGGACGCTACGCTCAACGCCGTTAGGATGGTGGGCGAGGCCGAGCAGATCGAGAAGAACATCGCCGCCATCGAGAAGCGCCTAGTCGAATTGAAGGCCGACGCCAACAAGCCTTTCAAGTACGCCGACAAACTCAAGGAATTGCGGACCAAGGAAAAGGAGATCGACCACAAGCTCGGCACCGACCAGTCCGACAAGGGTGCGACCGAGGCGGCGGAAACCCAGGAGGAGGAACCCGAGGCGGACGACAGCGACGAAGCGGCCATGGAGGAGCCCGGGGAGGGCGGCGGGTCCAGCGCGGCGGCAGAGCCCACTACGACCGTTGGCGAGGCCGAGATTGAGCCGCTTCTATCCGAGGACGTTCCGGTAAAGCTAGGGGGCCAGGAGATCGTCCTTAAGGGCCTGGAAATGCCCGAAATGGTGGAGATGTTCGAGGAGGCCACCGGCTACCGTCCGACCGTCGGCGGTCTGCGGAGCAACCTGGGCCTGTTTAAGGGCATGGGCAAAGGCCTCATCAAACTCAACCCCAAGATTTTCAAGAACCCCGATGAGGCCAAGATGGTTTTGGCCCATGAAATCGGCCACTGGACCGACTACTTCGAGGGGGAGCCCGGCAGGACCCTGAGCCGCGGCAACCTCCTGGGCCGCATCCTCTCCTTGCACAAGTTCCTCCAGAACGAGTTCGGTGGGGTGACGGTCAAGAATCCCGAGTTACGCAAGGAGATCATCGCCCTATCGGAGTGGTGGTGGAAGATCGACAAGGAGAAGGCATCCCCCAAGTTCCTGACCTACCTCCACAGCGCCAGGGAGATCTACGCCAATGCCCTCTCCGTCCTCCTCAACAGCCCCGGGACGCTCAAGGCGCGGGCGCCAAAGTTCTTCGACGCCTTCTTCGCCGCGTTGGACAAGAAGCCCGAGACCAAGGCCGAGTACCTGAAGCTCCAGGAGAGGCTCCAGGGCAACGCCGACCTGACCCGCCAGAAGCGCGGGGACCTGTTGGCCGCGAAGATTCAGGAGATGGTAGGGACCAAGGCCGAGGCCGCAGCCCTCGCCAAGGAAGCCGAGAGGAAGGTCCAGGACCGCCGGCTCTTCGAGAGGCTGGCCGCTGCCATGGCCGACGTATTCGAGCCCCTGTATAAGGCTCAGGAGGCCAAGGAGCGCCTGGGCCAGCCGGTACCCGAGGGGGAGAATCTACGCTTCGCCGTGGAGGAATGGCTCTACCGCGAGAACGACCGGCGGATGTTCGTGGAGAACGTCGAGAAGAAGGTAGTGAAGCCGGTCCTCGAAGCCGGGATGACCGTGGGCGACCTAGGCGCGGCCATGTTCGCTCATCGCGTCCTGGGGGATCGCGCCTCCGTGGCCAACCCCATGGGCCTCCAGAGCAAGGACGCCGAGATGGCCCTGGAGGGCATGGTCCGCCGGCTCGGTGTGGAGAAAGTCACGATCCTGGGGCAGGCGATAGCCGAGTTTCACCGGATGGCGTTCGAGGTGTCCAGCCACGCGGTAGACGTGGGCTCCTACTCAAAGGAGGTCTTCAATACCAAGATCGTGCCGAACAAGGACCACTACGCCGCTTTCCAGGTCATCGACTATATCCAGGACTACCTCCCCGCCTCGATCAAGAAGCAGATCGGGACGTTCAAGGATATCAACAATCCGTTCGTCTCGACGATATACAAGACCCTCTCCCTCATCGGCCTCAACAACGGGCAGACCCTCAAGAACAATTTCCTGGAGGTTTGGAAGGCGACCTACCCCTCCGAGGTCGAGGAAGCCAAGCCCATCAACCCGCAGGACAACATCAGGCAGTACCGGGAATGGAACGACGACCATACCAGGAAACTGTTCACGGTCCTGGAGGACGGCAAGCCCAAGGGCTATTACGTTGACCCGCTGATAGCCGACGCCTTCGAGTCGATGCACAGCGCGGCGGAAACGAGCCCGTTCTTGAAGATCGTCAGCCTCATCAACAACGGCATTTTCCGCAATCTCTACATCAATTGGGCTCCCGGCTTCATCTTCTGGATGAACCCGGCCCGCGATATCAAGAGGACGGCTATGGGCCTTCCACCCGAGGCTGGCGTAATCGAGGTGGTCAAGGAGATGCAGAAACAGGAGGTCATCGAGACCGCCGAGAAGTTCGCCAAGGGAGAGTTGACGGAGTTGGGTGCGGAGATGGTAGAGCAGAAGGCTATCCCTGCCCCCATGAATTTCGACTTGCCCTATGACAACCCGGTCGATTTCGTCAAGGCGCTCCTGAACCCTGCTTCCATCGAGACCCGCGTCAACGAGGCCTCTCAGTACGAGAAGATTTTACAACGTCATGGCCTGCACCCAAAGCAGTATGGCGGTTCAAGAAACCCTCTCCTGGGCAAGATTCAGCAAATCCTTTCCTGGCTGCATTTCCAGGGCCAGAAGCGAGAAGCCTTGACCAAGATCGCCGGCTACAACATCCGCAAGCGCCTAGGGCAGGAGGGGCGCAACTTGATGTTTCAGATGCACAATTATACAGGTACACCCAATTTTAAGAAACACGGATCGGCCTACAAGACGACCAATGCTCTAATGATGTTCTCCAATATGTTCGTCCAGGACGCAAGAGCGACTTACGAGTTGGCGACCAATCCCAAAACCCGGGGAGGTTGGTGGTGGAAGACGGCCAAGTACGACCTGTTCCCCAAAGCCGTCATGGCTCTGGCCGTTGCCGGGGCGCTCGGGAAGCTCCTTAAGGACTTCTTCGACCGCATCCCGGAGTACGACAAGACCAACTTTATCCCCATCCCCCTGGGCTGGATTGAGGGCGGAGACTACGGCTGGAAAGTCGTCTACCTTCGCATCCCGCATCATGAGTCGGGGAGGGTGATAGCCGGGGCTTTCTGGAAGTCCATGCAGGGCATGAGCGCCGACAACCTCATGCAGATCCTCGATTTCGGGGCGGGGCAGTTCCCGAGCCCGACGCCTACACTGACGATCCCGCTCAACTGGCTCCAGGCCCTCACCGGCCAGAATCCCTATGACCACTTCCGGGGTCGGAACATCATCGACAAGACTTCTTTCGAGGCCGGCTTCCTGCCGCGCATGAAGAAGATGGTCTACTGGACCATCGACCAGGGCGGTGTAGCCCGCTTCGCCACTTACGACCCGGCGAACAACAGCACCATCGAGACCGTTGTCAACCTGACGCCGGGGCTGAATAAGCTCATCAAGGTATCCGACTACGGGCTAACGGAGAAGATCAACAAGGAGCTGGGCGAGGACGAGCGGGTCAAGGCTCAATTCCGGCTCAACAGGTCCCCCGAGGCCCGGCAATTCCTTACCAGGAAGTACCGCCTAGAGCGGATGAAGAAGGCCGAAGACCTGTCCGACAGCGGAAAAGGCGAACTCGCCAGGATCGAGGCGTTCTATCGCAGGACCATGATGCCCATCGAGAAGCAAATGCGCGAGGCCATGGAGAATGGTGACACGGCCCGCTACGAGGAGCGCAGGAAATTCCTGGAGCAGAGGTTGAAAAACCGTGCTCCTTAAATTCTGCTTAATTCTCGCTTATCCAGCGATTGCTCAAACGCTCCCGCAAGAGTTGAAAGACCCCGCCGCAGCGGAGGTAGCGGAGTATCTTGACCAGTCGATACGACACGCGAATAGCAGGACCGTGAAGTTTTCAAGATTTGACGATACCGGATGCGCGGCGGCGGACCTTCTTCAACGAAATGCCGGGAACACGGCCTGGAATTGCGCTGCTCCTGGAGCTTCAACCGTCGGAAATTTCTCCATCGACTCGGACAAAATAGCAACCAAAGCGGTGAAGACGGAGAAGATAGAGGACTCCGCGGTGGAGACGGTTAAAATAGCCGCAGACGCGGTGACCACGGCGAAGATTCTTAACCAGAACGTAACATCGGCAAAACTCACCCCGGCCATAACCCTATCAACGCTGACGGTCACGAATCTCAACGGAACCTTTTACCCCCACCTGTATGCTACCAGCGGCGCCGGAACTTCCGCGAGTCACTGGGTTGGGTGGGAAGCCGGGCTGAATGCTCAGCCGTCATCCTCGTCCGTCCACTTTGTTGCCGGTTTTTACGATGTATCTACCCCGGTTGTCGTTGGGACAGCGTGGAAGATTCGGGGCGACGGAGTAGAGAACACGCGGCTTTACTACACCGGCCTCTCTGGCAATGTCACCGATCAGGCCATCATCCAGACCTCGACGAATCCATGGACGAGCAGCTACGCCTACCAAGTCACCATCGAAGACATGTACTTCGAGGGCACCGGCAAGACCTACGAGCATGGAATCTTCGGCACGTTCTGGCTGGCGCACATCAATCGAATCAAGGTCAAGGACTTCGAGATGGACGGAATCCAGGTCAACCTTGCCGCCGCAGCCGAAGCCTACGAGAATTACTACACGGATATCGTGGCGCAGAGCAACGGGCGTGATGGCCTCCGTCTTGTGAACATCGGAGACAGCGAAATCCTGCGACTGATATCCCGAGACAATGGAGCTGTCGGCCTCAATGTCATCGACGCCGGCGCGGTGAAGATCAACGAAAGCCACTTCTACAAAAACCAGTATGGGATTCGATTCAAGGACTCATCGCGAGGATTCCTGAATCAGTCCGACGTGGAATCCAACTACAAGAGCGGCGTCCACATCAACGGCAGCGGCGGCAACACGATCTACGGGAACAACTTTTGGCAGAATAGTTTCACCGTGCCCGACACGACGAGCACCATCATCATGGAATTTACGTCGCAGAATAGCATCGTGGCCAACAACTTCTACGAGTATGGAACCTCGACCAACGCGGCTCGCTACCATATCGAGGAAGGACGGGATTGTCACTCCAATTCGATATTCGCCAACGCCTTTAAGGGATGGGTCCGGGCTCCGGTGTTTGCGAAGGATGGTGTTGATGGACCGAGAACGATCGTTTCTGGCAATTATGAATCTTACTCGGCTGTGTCCAGTTTCACGGCGACCAATTTCACCGTTTCGGAAGGCGGAACAGACCTTATGGCGGTCGATTTTGGCTACGGTGTTACCATCACGACCAGAACTAAGCTGAGTAGCGGCACGTTCACGGTAGATGGGACAGGCGGTGACGTTTCTTTCCCTGCTGGAAGTATCGGGGAGTCGGAGCTGGCTTCGGCCTCGGTGTCCACGACCAAGATAGCGACCGACGCGGTGGACTCTATTAAGCTCATGGATGGTTCGGTGAACACCGGGAAGCTCACGACCGATGCCGTTACCTCGGTCAAGGTCCTCGACGCGGCGATCAGCACGGCCAAGCTCGCAACGGACAGTGTTATAGCGGCAAAGATACTTTGGGGGGCGGTCAGCACAACGAAGCTCGCCGCTGATGCCGTTGTCGCGGCTGCTATCCTTAACGGCTCCGTCGAGACGGCCAAGATTGCCGCAGGGGCCGTCAGCACGGCTAAACTCATCGGCGGCGGGGGCCTCATCTTCCCGAATCGAGCCGTGTGCCTCAAAACAGACGGAACATTCGGTACTTGTTCAACCGCTGACGCGAGCGCGTGTGGTTGCCAATAATGGGGGGGTACTGATGCCGCCAGATAAACGTCGGGAAGATATGTCCGACAGGGAACTCCTGGCCCGGATCGACGAGAGGGTTGAGAACGTAGAGGAGCGCATGAACGGCATGGCTCCTCGCGTCAGAGCTTTGGAGGTGAAGACCTGGATGGCCCTCGGCGCCGTCGGCATCCTGGGTTTCCTCATTAAGCTCTCCGACTTCAAGATTTTTATCAGCAAACCCGTCGTCCCGATGGCAGAGGTTCATGGCTCGGAGCGTTGAAGAAGTCGCCAGGGGTGTGCGGTTGAACCTAATCGAACGGATTTACCTGTCTCTAGCGGGCACGTTGGCGCGTCCCAAAAATACTGAATGGTCGCTTGGGGTCGCCTTCCGCTTCGGCGGGAAAAAGGGGGAATCATGGGCGCAGCATTGGCGGCGTTTGGTGCGAAAGTTGTCGCGGCACTAGGGGGGAAGCTCGCCCTCCTGGTTGGTGGTCCGGCGGTGGCGGTGGGGATTGCGGTGGCGTTCCCGCTCGTCCGCAGGAAATGGGGAGACTTCATCGGCGGGCAGGCGCGGGCCGCGCTGGAGAAGGCGTTGAATCCCAACACGGAGGATATCGTAGAGAAGGAGTTGATCGAGGACGCGGTGCTGGCCCTCGTTCGCCTCGCGGAATACAAACTCCCTAATAAGGGAGCTGGCGGGGAGCGGTTCGCCCTCGCCGCGGCGTGGCTGACGAACCTCATCCCGATCCTCAAGGGGCAAGAAGGGCACATCACGGCGCTCATCGAGGAGGCTGTTGTCCGGATGGACTCGGAAGCACTCAAGGTCATCGAGCGCAAGAAGAAATCCTAGGGTTCGGTTTATCTCCTTTTCCGAACCCGCCGCCCCTCTCGCTGGCAGAGGGGAGGGGCGGTTTCTCCTATGCTCTATAGGCTGATCGTCTACTGGGCCGTCTGCGAGTGTCGCTTCTGGCTCTATCTGGCCCAGGTATTTCTTGGAGCGGCATGGGTACTTAACAACGTTCCACGTCGGCTGATCGGATTCAAACCCTGGGAATGGGCCATGTTCGCGTATGAGTGGTGCCGGGACCGCGCTAGGGTTTGGGACTGGCTGTTTAATTTTGATGAGTGAAATCATCTCACGGATTTTTTGCGCCTGGATCGCGTTGATTTCGTACGTCTCAATCAAGTTGTGCTACCTATTCCTCTGCCCCTTGGGCATCTTCACCGATTGGCATAACTTTTGGGCCGACGAAGACGGCTGTCTCCGGATGATGATGCGATCATTGCGCGGCGAGAATCTTCCGTCAATTATAAAGTACGCTCGCAGCCCGACGGAACTCGTCGAAGAATCAATAAGGATGGTGGGCAAAAAATAATGGCTTGACAAATTCCCAGGTGTCTGCTACTATCCCTCCGTCAGGGAAAACATGGGCCACCGAAACGGATTTAACCGACTCGCGGCGAACACGCTCGCGAGTTATTTTTTTCCCCTCGGGCACTACGGTTCATGTTCCCCTGACAGGCTGCATGAGTGTGCCCGAGGGCTCCTTTTCCTGTGAAGCCCATTAATGTCGTTTGCCATAACGGCACCCAGGCCAAGATCAGCCCTGGCGAATACCTAGGCTCGGAGTGGCAATCCTACCTCGAAGCAACGCGCTCCGCGGGCGCCACCTACAACGCCGCGCTCAAGGCTCAGATTTGCCCGCTGGAACTTGTGCCCAAGATCATCGAGTCGCTGAACCTCGCCGGCTTCCAGCCGATCCTCGAAACGAAACTGGCCGAGGCGATAAAGGCCAAGGCTCAATCCGCCCGGGCCGAAGTCGAAGCGGCGAAAGACCGACTCGAAGCGACGGACGCCGAGTTGAAGCAGCGCGGGCTGGCCCTGTTCCCGTTCCAGCGGACAGGCGTTCAGTGGCTTGCAAGCCGGGACCGAGCGCTCCTTGCGGACGAGATGGGCCTGGGCAAGACCATCCAGACGCTCATAGCCTTGCCGAACAATGCTGCAGCGGTGGTGGTGTGCCCTGCCTCTCTTAAAGGGAACTGGAAGAAAGAGGCGGCAAAGTGGAGGCCCGACCTATCCGTACTAGTTCTGAATGGCAGGGGCTCTTTTCGTTGGCCTACAGCGAGAACGAATGGGCGGTCGGGCAACCAGGTCTCGGATCGCAGCGTCAGCCTTAACGCGCTTGACTCTAAGAAAGGGGAGAAGGGCGCGAAGAAACGACAAGAGATCATGCCTGTTGCTCAGGGTCCAGTCGTAACTGACCTTACAAAGATGACCTCTGAGAGTCCGTTGCCTCGAAGTCATGTACCCCCCGAGACTCGCAATCCAGTCCATGAGGCCTTTGTCGGTATTGTAGATGGAGAGAGTCCATCTCTTAACCCTGTAGCCCTTCCAGTCAATCATCACAGCAGAGATGCAACCTTCCCCATCGACGATTCCGGCGAGGTAGGCGAGATCAGCAACGCTCGCAGGGACAGCAATAGGGGGAGGAATGATCCTGCGCTGAGGGACAAGAAATCCTCGTCGCATAAAAACCTTGCGGAGGACGCAACCGTACGAGACGCCAATCTTTTTGGCGGCAACGTCGTAGGAGACGCCACTTTGCGTCATGGTGTAGGCGCTCAACAAGGTCTCTTGGGAGATTTTCAGGGCGGATGGTATGAGTATGATCTTATCATTTTAAACCACGATATACTCCCCGAAGATTTTCCGCCGCCGCCGCGGGGGTGCCTTCTAATTTCTGATGAGTGTCACGCTTTCAAATCCAGGCGGGCATTGCGCTCAAAGCGATTCCGCTCTCTTGCGAAAGCAGTTCTCTCCGTTGGCGGAAAATTATGGGGATTGAGCGGCACTCCCTTGCTTAATGACCCGAGAGAACTCTGGAATGTCCTAGATGTTCTAGACCTGGCCGGCGAGGCGTTCGGATCGTGGCCGCGATTCCTCCGCTTGTTCAACGCCAGAAGCAACAGTTACGGCATCGACTCCTGGGGCAAGCCCGAGGCCGAAGTGCCAGAACTTCTGAAGCGGGTGATGCTCCACCGGACCCGGGAACAGGTCCTTCCGGACCTCCCCACTAAGATTTGGCAGACGGTAGACGTTGAGTTGGACATGGCGACGAAAGCCTTCTGCGATCAGGTCATGGAGGAGATGCGCTCAAAGGGCCTCGACCCCGAGGACGTATGGGAACGGACGATGGAAGGCCGGAAAGGTGACGGCCCCATGTCCAGCGGCGTCTTGTTCGAGCGGATCTCCGCTGTCCGAAGCGCCCTCGCTACCGCCAAGATACCGGCCCTCCTGGAACTCGTAAAGACGTTCGAGGAGAACAACGAACCCCTCGTAGTATTTTCCGCCCACCGGCTTCCAATCGATAAGATAGGCGATAGAGAAGGGTGGGCCACTATTACCGGAGACACGCCCCCCGAGAAGCGACAGGGGATCGTGGACGACTTCCAGGGTGGACGGCTTAAGGGCGTGGCCCTCACCATCCAGGCGGGCGGCATCGGGCTCACGCTGACCCATGCCCATCAGGCCGTGTTCGTAGACCTCATGTGGACCCCGGCACTCAACAAGCAGGCCGAGGACCGGCTGTGCAGGATCGGGCAGACGCGGGGCGTCATCATCACGACCCTGGTAGGGACCCATGACCTCGACGCCCGAGTAGCCGAAAAGCTGAGAATCAAGCAGGCCATCATCGAATCCTCAGTAGAAGCGGCCAGGGTGGTAAATCCGGAAATCAGGACCGTGGCAGACGAGCTCGAAGCGATCAAGGACGTTCGGACCTCGGACGCTCCAGTGACGGTTCGAGGCGGCTATCAGAAGGCCGCGCCGGTGTTGAACGGCGAGAACAACCGGCCCGAGCCTTCGGGACCTTCCGGATTTCGCGGACCACTTACGGATATCGAGAAGTGGGCTGCGGCTGGCCTAATCCAAATCGCAGGGCTCGACCCGGACCACGCCCGGAGCCAGAACGGCGTTGGCTTTTCTCAGTTGGATTGTGACTTTGGTCATAGCCTCGCGGACGCCCTGCGAAAGTACGGACGGCTCTCCGAGAAACAGTGGCCCTGGTGCGTGAAGCTGGCAAATCGCTACCGCAGGCAGATAGGACCCATCTCGACCGAGGCAACGAATGGGCTCTAAGCCGATTGACCGCTATGCCGTTTGCCCCGCCACTGGATGCTGGAATTGGACTGGCCCAATCATGGGCAATGGCTACCCGAACAAGATCAAGCGCGACAAGAGAGGCGTCAGTGCCCACCGATTCCACTACGAGTTACGGCATGGCCCGGTCCCTGCGGGACTCTGGATAGACCATTTGTGCCGGAATCGCCGCTGCGTGAATCCGTCCCACATGGAAGCTGTCACTCCTCGGGAAAATCACCTTCGCAGCGAAAGCGCATCGGCGCTCAATGCCAGAAAAATCCTCTGCAAGAGATGGCACCAATACGACCGCTTCACCACGCAAGGCACGAATGCGGTCCATCGAATCTGCGGGAAATGCAAGCGCATCACCCGGAGGGAGAGAAATGATCGAAATCAAATCGACTGAGAGGAAGGACAATCGCAAAGGCCCCTGGTTGGCTATAGTCTACGTCAACGACAAGGGCGAGGAGAAGACAACGAACGTCTTCGACAAGAAAATCATCGAAGAACAGTTCAAGGGGAACGGGAAGTACGAAGCCCAGTGGGTCCAGAACGGAAAATACTGGAACCTGAGCAGCCTAAGCCTCGTCGCCGCCGCTCCTGGGGGACAGGCCCCATCGAACGGCAACGGGAATGGACACGCGCCGGCCGCGAGCGCCACGAGGGCGACCGCGCAGGAGTCGGTCCTGGGGCTCAAGGCGTCCATCGCCATCGCGGCGATACATGTGGCGGGAGCCATCATCGCGGCGGAAATCGCAGCGGATGGAAAGGAGAGCAAGGCGACCGCGACGGATATCATGGATCACGCGATCTTCTTGTCCAGAGCGCTGATGGCGGAGGCCCGCTCCTTCATGAAGGACAAGGCCGAGAACCCCGGGTCGTATGTAGACGACAAGGGCCAGAAGCATAAGCCAATCGGAGCATAACCCATGACCACCATGGCATCGGTAGGTCTCCCGGAGAGGAAGTACGACGTGCAATTGATCGAGAAGAACCGGTCGCATTGGTACTCGGTCACGACCAAGGACGGCAAGAACCGCATCCTGCCCGGAGTGACGGGCGTCCTCCAGGTCATCAACAAGCCCGCCCTGATCCCCTGGGCCAAGAAGGTGACGGCAGAGGCCATCGAGGCCGCGCTGATGAAGCGCCTCGCCGGGAAGAAGGAGGCCCGGATCAAGCTGACGCCCGAGTGGGTGGCGGCGGTGATCGCAGAGGGCAAGGCTCGCCCGGATAAGATCAAGGACGAAGCTGCGGACCTGGGGACCCAGGCGCATCAGGTCTTCGACCGCGTGGTCAAGGGCGAGAAGATCGACATGAAGGAGTTGCCGGAGATCCTGCGGCCTTCCGTTACGTCCTTTCTGGAATGGCTCGCTCAGGCCGGGATTCAGTTGGTGATGCCGGATACCAAGGTGGCCTCGCTGTCGGAGGGCTTCGGCGGCTCCCTGGACGCCCTGGGGTGGAAGGACGACCACTACGTCCTGCTGGACTGGAAGACCTCCAAGGGCATCTACCCGGAATATGGGCTCCAGGTAGCCGCTTACGCGACGGCCTTCGAAGAAACGTTCGGGGTGCCCATCGGAGAGGCGCATATCGTCCGCTTCGGCAAGGAGACGCCGGATTGGGAGCATAAGCGGGTGGCGAACCTGACGGTGAGCTACGGAGCCTTTGCCGCAGCGAAGTCTCTCCAGTCGGTCCTGAAGGACTTCCAGCAGTACGATGACTAAGCGACTCTGGCCCGAGGATGGCCCTACAATGACCCAGGACGCTTCGGAGCCAAAGAGGGCAAAGGAGGCGGGGGGTAGTGTTCCCCCGCCTCCTAGGGCCGCTGGCGAGCCCCAGGAGAAGACCAGGGTTGACTTGCTCAAGCGGTACCACAAGGAGGAGCCAAAGCCTCCCGAGCTTCCGACCTACGATAACCTGGGGCCGAACGTGCCCCCCTTTGAGAAGTGGTTCGGGCAGAACATCGACTATATCCGGGAAGTTCAGGCGCAGCTTCAACAGCCCCTCGACGACTCGCCGGCTGTAGCGGACGCGCAGGCCAGGGAAATAGAGCCTCACGGTGCCAGGATGGCATCAATCTTGGCTTGGTGTGACGGGTATCTCGATGTTGCGGAGCACCTTGCCCTAAAGAAAATGCCTGGGCGAGACCCCAGGTGGTTCACGGACCTGGATCGACAGAAAACCCTCGCTGCCGCAGTCGTGCGTGAGCGTCGATGCCGTGACGTGGTAAAGGGGCTATGCGAGTCCATCGAAAGGCGGGTCAGTTATGTCCAGTCTCAACTTCGGTTTGCGCGTCTTGAGTCACAGGCCATGCAATGAGAAGACACTTCCCCATTGAATGGATTTGGACTGTCTGCCATTGCGGATGCGGGCGATCTCGATGGGTTCACAAATATAAGGTTGTCTTACCGTTACCGAAGTATCTGCATGGGCATAATGTTGTCGGCAAGAAACGTCCTGAAATCGGCGCGAAAATTTCCAATACAAAGAGGGCATCTCGAGGATTTATCGCAGGGACAGTAACTGACCACGGATACCTGTTGTCATGGGATGGCATCGGAAGACGCAAATATCAACATCGCATTGTCATTGAAAAGCACCTTGGCAGGAGACTCCGATCTGATGAGGTAGTGCATCACAAGAACGGCGTCAAAATGGATAACCGTATTGAAAATCTGGCGGTCATGACGACCTCTGAACACATTCGTCATCACGCATCGGAGAGGCGTCGGCTCCAGGGGATGCAATCGTGAGCCTGACCCGCTTCGATGGTGGCACCTACCAACCGGAGCTCGACTACGAGAGGCTGTCGCGGCAACACGTTCGAGTCAAGACCGCCATGTCAGACGGACGATGGAGGACCCTGGACGAGATAGCGGCCATTACCGGGGACCCGCAAGCCTCAATATCTGCACGGCTCCGGGATCTCCGCAAGCCGAAATTCGGCTGTCTCCTGGTGGAGCGGCAGAGGCGTGGAGACGGCAGGCGAGGGTTGTTTGAGTACCGAGTCAATCCAGCATGAATGAAATGGGCAATGTTTTCGGCGTCAGCCTTTCGCTCGGTGCGGGGCTGGCGCGAATTTTGGAGGCATCATGGTAATCTCTCAATCCGTCGAAATCGACCTACTGAAAATAGCCGTCGGGATCGTCGGTGTTCCAGACACGGAGCAGGCGGCATTCTTCAACGCCCTGGCCGAGGCCTTGGGCGAAGGGCATCCCAGGGATATGCAGTTGGCTGGCATGGCGCGGGGCCTCACGCCCAAAGCCGTTGCGGCGATAAAGTCCCTGGCCGAGCTCGGGCAGATTGTCCTGGACAGCAGGCAGAAGTCCGAAGCGGACGCCGCGACAAGCGATCTGCCGTTCTGATGAAGTCACCACGCAAGCGCCTCGTCGCGCAGCTCGACCAGTTGTTCAGTATCTACATCAGGACCCGAGACAAGCGGGCCTTTGGGGGCCGGTGTCCGTTCGTATGCGGAAATCCCATACAATGCTGCTTCCATTTCGTCACGCGAGCGAAGCACTCGCTACGGTGGGATGATCGAAACGCCGTCGGTAGTTGCGTCGGCTGCAATTACCGTTTTGAGTTCGATCCGCATTTCGCTATCCAGTGGTACGTCGAGAAATTCGGGCAGCAAGCCTATGACGCCTTGATCTGTCAAGGGAACAAGCAGGCGCGGTTTTCCTTGGATGATCTGCGGGCGATTAAGCGCAGGCTTGACAGCGCAATAGAGGGCGTCTGCATCGCTCAAAAAATCTTCGGGAGGAAGGCATGATCGAGCCAACTGATATGTGGGAAGTGGCCCAGGCCTGGGTGCATAAGTTCGGCCCGCAGGATTCCGTCCGCGTAGTGCGCGTCACTTTGACCGGGTTTTTCTACGAGCGAAACGGTTTCATCGCCCCGCAGTTCATGGCCTGGGGCCGGGCGCGGCAGCAACTAGGGTGATGGGGTGGCCGGTGATCTATCCAAGGGCCACGCGAAAGTGGCCAATAACCTCCTGGACGAGATTTACGTCCGCCCATTCAGCGGAGCGCAGTTCAGAGTGCTTTGCTGGCTTTTTCGTGTGTGCTACGGCTGGCAACACAAGTGGAGCGAGAAGATGAGCAGGCGCGAAATCGGGGGGGAATTGCACCTATCGTGGGGCACGGTACAGGTTGCCCTCATGGTCCTCCTGGACGCCAGGGTAATCCAGAAAGACGGCGCCAGGTGGGGGATCAATTCGCACTTCAACCAGTGGCTCATCAAGGCTGAAAATGTGGTGGCCGGAAAACGGGCCACTGGCCGGAAAACGGGCCAAAATGGCCGGAAAACGGGCCAAACAGGTGGCCGGAAAACGGGCCAAAATGGCCGGAAAACGGGCCAAACAGGTGGCCGGAAA
>ERZ1292642.209-Hain-H14-01um-R1-209-length-40391-cov-8_pt1 | contig 40391 bp, 72 predicted proteins | sample MGYA00564403_ERZ1292642 | MGnify/ENA primary metagenome ERZ1292642 (study PRJEB36523, sample SAMEA6512643) | groundwater metagenome | collected 2019-01-09 | study: AquaDiva: Metagenomics assemblies of 32 groundwater samples
CGGGGATTCAGGGCTTGCAGGACATGGTGACCCATGCCAGCAACGCCCAGCCGACCACGGGAACCTCTGGAGGAATTAACCGCGCGACCTATAGTGATTGGCGGAATCAAGTGGTGGATATTGCGGATGACTTTTCCGCGAATGGGTACGCAGAACTGACCCGGCTGTGGTTGCGGTGTCAGCGCGGGGATGAGGTGCCGGATATTCTCGTCTTTACCTTGGCGAGTTACCTGAACTTCATCCGCAATGCCACATCGTCCATCCAGTTCAACCTCCCGTTGACCTCGAATGACGGGATGCTCAATGTCGGGTTCTCGAACATCAACTTCAACGGGGCGATTACCGGCTACGACGATGGGGTCGTGGCCGATGCGGCCTACCTGTTGATGTCCAAGTACCTGCACTGGATGGTGCATGAGAACCGGAACTTCGAGATGGGGCCTGCCGTGGCAGACCGCACGTTGGATGGTCTGACCTGGTGGGTCTACTTCATGGGGAACCTGGGGATTGACAACATGGCGCGCCAAGGGTTGGCACGCCGTGGGGACACCAACTAATGGAGGCTTTGATGAACCGCATCAAGATGGTGGCGGCTCTGATGGGCTTGCTGTTGGTTGGCAGCTCACCAGCGTTCGCTATGATGTGTGGTGGAGGGTACTCCCAGACGGAATCCAACCACACGATTTTTGAACACGCCTGCTACGAGTATTACTTCAATAACTCAGGGGCAGCGCAGACCTCTGCGAGTGTGGTGATTTGGGATACGGCGGGGACAGGAGTGAATCAGCCAGCGGGCGTTCCTGGTAGTGGTTCCCGTGGGGACATGGCTGATGTGAATGCTAGCGACGGGGACGTAACCAATATCGGGACGTACATCACCACTACGACCACTGCCGATGATGAGTTGGTGGTAGGCGTGATTGATGATGACTCCTGTGCGGATCAGTCCTACTGTCGTGTCCAAGTCCGAGGGCCACGGTTGGTACGGTGCCTCGATTCCTCGGATGCCGTAGGGACGGGAACAACTGTCGGCACCTCAACGACCGCAGGCCAGTGTGGGGATGCGGCGAATGATGCCGATGGCAACCTGGGAGTGGCCATGGAAAATGGCGACTCTGGGTTGGACAATACGCTCATCTGGATTTGGATTGACCCCAGTCGGACAGACTGAGCGGTAAGGACTAGGAGGACGATGAGGGGAGAGAGACTGCGTTCGCAGCGTGGTGTCTTTCCCCTCGTTTCCTAATGTGGGGACTGCTTCTTGGAATGGTGTGGGTAGTTCCGCTGATTATGTGGCCGCAGTATGCGAATGGATGGCTCTATCCAAAGACGATGGCGTATCTGACGGGGTGTTGGCTCTTAGTATGCGGAGGATGGATGCGTCCTATGTTACGCCCTGTAGACGCAACGCGATGGATCGGGGTGTTGCTTGGCTACCTCTGTCTTTGGTTTCTCTGGCAGACCTTTCATAAAACCTGGTTTATGCCGCAGACAACAAATGCGGTCATTCCCTTTCTTCTAACAACATCTGGGCTTCTTCCTATGCTGTTGATTCTCGGCGCTGTCTTAGCCCATCGGACACTTGTGGGAGTGTTCTTAACGGAAGGACGGTGGAAGACAGTGGCATGGCATCTCATCCATGTTGCCCTCCTCCTAGCTGTCTATGCGATGTGTCAACGGGTCGGGATGGATCAGTTCTTTCACCTCACAGGGTCAGAGAGTGGTCTGCTAACAACAACCTCAATGATTACGACGATGGGGAACCCGTTATTGACCTCAAACTTCCTTGCTCTGGTGGCCCCTCTTTGCTTGATGTTTAAGCCACAGGGACGGTACCTTGCGTACTTTCTCTTCCTCAGCCTTGTCATTGTGCTCTGTGGGAATACCTCAAGCCTCATTGGAGTAGTGTGTGGATCGACGACGGTTCTTGTCCTCCGACGGGCATGGCGTTATCTGTTGATCAGTGGAGTCCTCTTTGTCCTTGGTGTTCTAGGGGTATGGATACAGGGAGCCCTAGCAACGTGGCTGGATGGAAGCCAGCGTCTTGAAATATGGACCAATGGTTGGCAGACCTTGTGCGCCCAACGACTCTGGTGGACAGGACTGGGATTGGGATCTGTGGCATCCGCAACCGTTCAACGTTATTGGAACTACGGTACGCTCCATAATGACTATCTCCAACTGTTATTTGAAATCGGGGGGATTGGACTTGGACTCGTTATCGCAAGCCTTGTGGCGCTTGGACGGCAGATTTTCCGTGCTCCGATGACGACGGTGTTAGCCGCCTGGTGTGGGGTGTTGGTCAGTAGTGGAATCATCGCTGGATTGAGTTTCCCCCTGTTTGTAGCACCGTTGGCAATGGTGATGTGGCTGGCGTGGACGGCAACAACCGCCCTGACGCAAGAAGGAGGATTTAATGCCTAGAGAGATGTTAGCCCCTGTCGAGGAACCAACCGCGACCCCGATGGGCTTTGACCATGTCGCGCTCCTGAATGAGGTAGTCCAGAAGCGCCAACAAGAGGCCAATGACCTGAAGATGCAGTTGGAGAATCTCCGTGCCCGTATCACGTCTGAACGTGTGCAGTGGTCAGGCCAGAAGGCGGATGAGGAACTCGCTATCCGCGTTCGCCTCCAAGAACTCGAAGATGCCTATGCGGCCAAGACCCATCAGGTTGATGAGGATATCCGCCAGGCCAGTATCGCGCTACAGAACCAGCGGGCATTGGAAGTCGCCGCGGAACAAACGGTCATTGAAATTCAGCGTCGGGTGGCGGAGTTGGATGTCCTGGCTCAGGAACGGGTGGAAATCCAGACGCTCAAGCACCAGGTGGAGCAACGCGCTCAGGGCTTAGAGGAACGGTGGGCAGAGGCGAATGCAATGCAGTCAAAGTCTCAGGATGCCCTGAAGTTATCACAACGGCTTTCTGACGAGACGCAGCAACGAATCCTGGCTATGAATGAGCGTGAAGCCTCCGTGAAAGCGAGGGAGGATGCGGTGCTGTTACGAGAGCATCAGGTGGACATTGTGGAACAGGAGTTAGACAAACGTCTCGTGAAGGATGTGGAATCCGTTGGGGGACTTACTGAGGTAATTCCTCTGGCAGAAGGGAGTGCTAATGCCCAGTCTCTTGGATGAAGCCATGAAGGTCGGTCAGGAGTTAGAAGGGGCGGAGCGTCGCCGCAATGCCTTAGAAAGTCAGATTGCTGCGAAGCAACAGGAGTTGAAAGTGGTCTCTGCGGAAGTCGAGCGGGTGAGTCGGGAGATCGTGCATCAGGCGCAACAGACCGCGAAAGGTCTTACGTCAAAAGCCGAGGCCATTTTACAAGCCGTCAATCAGAAGCTTGTTGAGGTCGTGGCTCGTGAGATGGCAGTGGAGTGGGTGAAGGCCGAAGATGCTCGTCTGAAAGTGGTCGTGCAGGATATCGCCCGTCAGCAAAAAGAGATTGAGTCGTCACGGTCGAATGTCACAGCGAAAGAAGACCTCTATGTGGGAAAACTCAAGGAGGTAATTGCGCGGGAAAACGCAGTCGCCCAACGAGAGTCGCCAGCAAAGAAGGTTGAGGCTCCCGCTGTGTCCGCACCTAAGAAAGCCAAGTAAGGAGTCACGCTCGTGAGGTTGGCCGATTTAATCTCGGATATTGAAACCATTGCGGCCTTGGGGACGACCCGGCGCTCTACGATTCGACGCGCCCTCCAACAAGGGTTGTTCGAGTATGCTGCGTCCTATGACTGGCCGCACTACCGCGACCTCGGCACCATCACTACGATTGATGATTATACGACTGGTACCGTCAGTGTGACGATTGGCAGTAAGACGGTAACGGGTGTGAGCACTGTGTTCACCGCGGCGATGGTGGGGCGCAAGTTCAGGGTGGGGACGAACAATGCCTTCTACTACATCGACGCCTTTGTCTCCACGACGGAAGTAACCCTTCGCAACGACTATCAGGGGTCGACTGCCAGCACCCAGACCTACACCATTTTCCAAGACGAATATAAGTTAGACGCCAATACCCATAAACTCCTTGACCTCCGCCAGATTGAGGACAGTTGGATGATGGTGGGGTTGTCCTACCTGGACATGGACAGATGGTTCCCTGACCCTGATGCGTTGAACGACCCCACCTACTTCTCCATGATTGGCCGACGGGATGACCGCTATACCACGGGGACGGTCGCGGTCACCGCGAACAACCGAACCATCACTGGGACGAGCACAGTCTGGTTGAGCGTGCCTGGTCTCTCCCGTGGGACGCGCATCTCGATTGACGACACCGATGAGGTATTCACTGTAGATACGATTGCCAGTGATACTTCCCTGACGGTCTATGAACTGCCGGTGACGACCGATGCCAGTTCCGCCTATCGGTTCTTCCTCAACAATCTGATTGTCCAACTGCGGGATGTGCCAGATGAGGCTCGGAATCTCTACTACCGGAAGCAGCGCATCCCCTATCCATTGGTTAATGATGAAGATGAACCTGACTTGCCCCGTGAATACCACTACGGGCTGGTCTGGTTTGGGTTGATGGTTGCTTTTGGGATGTTGGGGGCGGGGAAAATTGAACAGGTCGTATCGTCCAAGAAGATGTGGAAGGAATGGATTGACCTGCAACGGAAACAAGTGGGGATTGACACCCCGGCCATTGACTACCCCCGTAAGAGTGTGGATGACCTCATGGGGGCTGGCAAAGGAACCTTCCGTCTTTCGGCCAATCAAGGATACCCGATTTGGACAGAATAATTCGTCTCCTCTTTGCTGTCTTCTTACTCGCCACTCCCGTGCAGGCTGAGGAATGGCGGAGTTATAACTATTTCTCCTTGACGGGGGGCCTCAATGATGGCTATGACTCCACGGCCATCGAGGATACCGAAGCCTCTGACCTTCAGAATGTCGTGTTTACCACTGGCGGGGCTATCAGTAAACGCTCTGGATTCTCCAACCTTCAGTCCTCTGCCATTGCGTCTACGGCAGCCTTTACTGCCTTAACCTCGTGGAAACTCTCTAGTGGCACACGCTACCTCGTCTCCCTCGTTTCCGATGGAGGGACAGACCGCATCTACCGCATGGACTATGGGGCAGGGACGAGTGGGCCAGACGGCACCTGGGATAACATCTCAGGAGGCTTAACGCTGTCCTGGGGGACGGATGACCTGGGGGACTTTGCCCCTGCCCTTGATGTCCTGGTGGTTGAGGATGGGGTTGCGACGACGGCTCCTTACCAGTGGACAGGGTCGGGGGATGCGACGGCACTGACGGGAGCCGCAAACGCCTCGATGGTGGAGTATCACAAGAACCATCTGTTTACGTCAGGCAATAGCGCCCAGCCCTCACAAATTAACTTCTCTGCTCTTTGTACTACTGCGTCCTCTTGCCTAACCAGTTGGACGGCGACGGATGTCATCCATGTAGAGACGAACGATGGGCAAACTGTCCAGGGGTTAAAGTCTGGCCTGGATGCCCTCTATGTCTGGAAAGACCGCTCCATCTGGCGCATCTCTGGCACCGACCGAGACACATTTATCCTCGAACAAATGGTACGGGGCATTGGCACCTGTAGCAACAATTCCATTGCTGTCATCAACAACAAGTTTATCTTCCTCAGTTGTGAGGGGGATGTCATCATCTATGACGGAGGGATTAACGTCCAGATTATTAGTGCAAAGATTGAGGGGACGTTGACAGCCATTAACCTTGACCGGGTTGATGAAGCCATCGCCATTGCCTTTGACGATGGCACCGGGGGCGAAGACTACTATCTCTCCCTCTCGGCCTCTGCTTCTTCAACGCATGACCGCCTGTTAGTGTTTGACACCTTCCACCAAGCCTGGACGAAGTTTCTTGGCATCAACGCTAATGCGATGGCGACCTATGAGATTGGCACCCTCCAGACCGCACTCGTCTTTGGTAACTACATTGGCGATGCCAACCGCTATCCGAACACCAATGCGGATGACGGGGCGGCTATCAATGCCTTCTACCAGTCTGGGCAACTCCAATTTGACTTGCCACAGGAGAAAATCTTCCGGCTCGCTCAGATATTCGTGAACCAAGAAGGGGCGTACAATTTGACCTTTGAGTATCGGCTGGACTTTGAGGCGGTGGGGACATCCTCTTCCATTTCACTGGCAGGGTCAGGCTCTCTATGGGATACCGCAATCTTTGGCACGGATGCCTTTGCCGACATTACCACGGTAACTGGACGGGTGGAAGGGTTTCGTATTTGTGATTTCTTTCAATGGCGCGTCTCTAATACCAATGCCGCACAACCGTTCTTGGTAAAAGGCATTCGCATCTTTATGGAACCGACAGGGCGTGTGGGGGGAATTGCACGGGCTGGATGGGACTGGCTGACCCGTTGGTTGATGCCATCAGCGTGGGCGGGTGAATTGCCTTCCCCTCCTCCGTTAGGGGATGAGCCGGTGGCAGAACAACAATACCTCCAGCGTATCTACCAGGAGCATAACAATTTGGTGCGGGTGACTACGAATCCTGATGGCAATCGGCGAGGACAGCGCAATGACCTCATTTTATACAGCAATGCAGGGAGTTTAAAGTTCTGTGTCAATGATAGTACAACCCCGAATGGTGGAACCGTGTGGAGGTGTAATGCGAACGCACTCACTGCTCCGTAGTCTACTCAGTCTTCTACTTGGGGTTAATCTCTGTGGGTCTGTTGCCTGGGCAGATACTGGGACGGCCACTACGACCTTAACGATTGATCCTTCGGCAACGGCTGGGACGACTATCACCGCCGCGGACGAAAATGACCGAAGTAGTGATACATCCACCTACGCCAATGCCCATGTCCATCGACTCAGCAATACGACCAATGTGGGAGATGCTGCCGCAGGGAATAAGAACATCTGTGCCGATGCGGCAGATACCACTGATGCCTGTATTCGATGGAATGACACCGCTAATCTCTGGACGGTTGATAATCCCACGCCTGGCACTTTTAATCAGATTGCAACATATACAGGAGTGATCGGTATTACCACTGGGGGATTAGTCTTTGGTGGTGGGACGGGGGCATTAGAGGCACTGGCTGTCTCAACTAATGGGCAGTTGCCGATTGGTGATGGGACTGGCGCACCGACGTTGGCGACCATCACCGAAGGAGCCGGGACCACCATTACCAATGGGGCTGGGTCGATTACGTTGGCGACCTTTACCCAGGTATTTGTCGGTTCCTTCACACGGGATACATCCACGGCTACGGGGACGCAGTCAGTAACGGGCGTTGGGTTTGTTCCACGGGCAATCTTCTTCTTCGGCGGGGAGAATGGCGTGGCGTCTGAAATGAGCATCGGGTTTGATGATGGGACGACGCGACGGAGTGTTGCAGACAACAATGCGGTTACCGCCAGCTCCTATGATACAGCCTCAACGAACTCCATCTATGATATTCAATCGTCTGGGGTGTCCTATGCGGGTGTGATCAGTACCTTTGATTCCGATGGGTTTACGATTAGTTGGACACGCACAAGCACACCAACGGGAACACTGACAATCAGTTATCTGGCCGTTCGCTAAGGAGGACAGATGCGTTACCTACTATTGGCACTGATGGGAGTTTTGCTACCATGGTCCACGGCCTCGGCTGAGCGTGTCTGTCTTGAGCGGGCAACAGGAAAAGTTCTTGAATATCAATCCCATGCGACAGAAGGCACTTTGCTGAAGAATGCGGTTGCGGCTGGGTTTCTTCTTAGTGATGTGGAAGAACGCGAAGTCACATCGCAAGAATGGGCTGCGCTACGGGAGACATGGATTGACGCCCCTGCACGGAAAGACGCAGAGAAAGATAAGCCAGTGGAAATTCCCCTATCTGACTTCGGGGCGATTGCTGGTGGTCTTGCAGGGGCCGCTGCTCTTGTTGTGGTGGCACGGAAGAAGAAGGGGACGCCGTAATGTCTCGGAAGTCTCAGGAAAAGGAAGCGGCACGTCGCGCAGATATTGCCCAACAGACCGAAGCATCCCTCAATGAGTTAAACCAGTGGCTTGCCCAACTGGTCCCTGGGTCTGAAGAGTACCGTCAACTCCAAGCACAGGGGCAAGCCCTTGTCCAAGGCACAGCAGGGGAAGGCGACCAGCAGGCCGAAATTCGAGCGCTGGGGAGTCAACTCGTCCAGCAACAACAGGATCGTGTTGGCGCAGGGGGGGCGGCTACCCCACTGGAAGCCCGCACGAACTTGGCTGTCCAAGGTATTCGGGACAAGGCCGCATTTACCCCAGAAGAATCTGATGTGTTCCGGGCACTCCGTGGTGAAGCCTCAGAAAGCGAGTTGGGACGCCTCTTTGAAGAACTCATCGGTAAAGCCAATGCCCCGCCAGAGGATTTAGGCAGCATTGACTCCCTCTTTGCCCCTGAATTAGAACTGTTGCAAGACCGCGTAAATCGAGAGGCTAATGCCAGAGGCTTAGCCTCCAGCGGCATTCCCCTGGAGAAGTTAGGACGAGCAGGCGTGGAACTCGCCATTCAAGAAGCCCTTCGGCGTGAGGAAGTGCGACGGACACGCCAACTTGACCAAGAGAATCTTCGGCGTGATCGGCTCTCGGATGTTGAACGACTTTTTCAGACGGGACAGACATTGCGAGGACGAGAAATTGGGGTAGAAGAAGCCGTAACTAACCTTCAAGCCGGACGGGAATCGAATCTCACGGGACTGTTGGAACGTCAGAGTAGTGCATCGGTTGAAAACCTCCTGGAACTCCTGGCCTCCCGGACGACCCGTGAGGAGCAACTGCGTGATGTGGCCTCAGCCCTGCGGGAAGCGGAGCGCCAGCGGAATGAAGCCTTCTTCACAGACACGCCTGAGATTTCCATTGGGCCAGTGAAGGTGGGTGCACGCACTCCCTCGAAAGCCTTTAGTAATGCTCCTACAGCCCCCACGTCATCTGCTCGAAGTGATGTCGGAAGCCTCCTGTCCTCTCAACGTGGGACAGTATCCCAAACGGGTGAGCCGATTGACCTGTCCCAAACCCTCAATCTGAATCCTCCCCGTCGCCGTCGCCAAAGCGGATTCTCCTCCGTGCAGACGGTCTAATGGCCTCTCGTCGAGAGTCCTCGAATATCGAAGGGTTGTTCGCCCCCCTTGTCCAGAACCTTGCCCAACAGAAACCATTTGAGCGATTGAAGAAAGGAACAGTGAATATTGGCCGTGACCCCCGCACGGGGAAGTTGACCTTACGCTATCAGAATCCTGACCAAGTGAAGCAGGAGAATGAGTTGGAGCAGATTCGGGAAACCTCTCGCCTCTCTGAGGCGGGGGCGATGGAACGACTCCGTGCGACTCAGGCTGGCGACCAGCAGGGGGCGTTGGAGAAGTTGTTGTTTGAATCGCAACTGAAACAAGCGAATCCAGATGCTAAGGAGCAAGCTTATCGGAAACTCTTTGAGTTGTCTGGGCTACCTGAGCCAACTGTGACGACTTCACCGTTGGCATCGCCTGAGCAACGGAATCGGTTAGAGACGCTCCGCACGGAACGCATGGGAGAACGGACGCGAGAGACAGATGCCCTTCTTGAACTCGTTGGAGGGGGACAGAATGAACAAAAACCTCTAATTGTTTTTGACCCTAATACAGGGAAGTATTACAACATGAACGGCGAGGAAGTAACTTCAATTCCACGTGGGAGTCCAACGCGAAATCTACCACTGAGACCAGAGACAGTTGAACCCATCTCCGCTGCTCGTGCTCGTGGCACAGCGTCAGGACAGCGAGAGACCCCAGAGCGTGCCCAGGCCGCCACCGCCATTGATTCTATGTTAGATAGCATTGACCAAATGGAACAGTTTCTCACTGAGGACCCGACACGACTAGCGAAGTCGAAACTTCCATTTACTGAACGAGAGTTCGCGGCGATTATTGACCAATTTGATAAGGAAGCGGCGATTGCGGCAGGAGGAAAACAGTTGACGCAGACAGAACTGACGCTGATTCGTCGGACTCGTCCCACGGTTCAGGATATGTTTTCTCCTGAGGCCATTCAACGAAAAGTCTCTAAACTCCGCCAGATTGGTCAGGCGGCCAGAGCACGGTTACAGCGTGTGCCTGGACAGACTTCAACTTCACCTGAAGTTGAGGCTGAGAAAGCGCGGTTGAGGGCTAAGTATGGCCGCTGACCTCATTGACCAACTCACGGCTGACCCCGATTTCCTTAAACTCCCTGAGGCGGCACGGGATGAACTCTATGAAGAACTCTCAGGGATGCGCCCATCTCCACAGCCTGAGCAACATCCCCTCTCAAAGTTCCTCGACATTCATCCCTCCCCGCTTGGGCCATCCCTCCGAGAGACCCCTCGTGTCGTCGCCAATGCCGCTGATGCCGCCCTCTTTGGCCTCATCCCGAATCGCCTGAAGGAACGGTTGCCACCGATTGAGTCGGCAAGGGGGCATATCACTGATGTTGGCGCACAGGGAGCCGCCCTTTTGGCTGGAGGCCCAGGACGACTTGCAGGAAGTACCGTAAAGGGGCTAGCCAAAGTCGTACCTGGACTCATGAAATCATTCCTTAGAAGGTCTGCGGTGCGTGGAGTTCAAGGAGGTGTGTTGGGTGCGGCTACTGATGTCACGGATGTTGAGACGCTTCCACAGCGGGTAGGGCTTGGAGCTACTTTAGGATTAGTTAGTCCATCAGCAGTTGAATCTGGTCGTGTTGCGGCTCGTGTGGCGACCACGACTCCTCAACGAGTGAAAGAAGCAATGACTCTGGGGCGTCCGTCTACTCTTACCCAACCCAACCGCCTCCGTGACCTGACCTTCTCCCGTATTCGACAACGAATGTTGCAGGCTCCGAAAGTCGCCAGCAAGCAATTTGAATCTTCCCTTGATGAATTGATTCAGACAAGTCCTACCACTGTTATTGACGCTACAGAAGAAGTGGTGAAGGCTAAAGGATTTCAGTCCAACCCACACTTTGCTACGGTAATGGAAACGTCTTTACGCCAAGCGCCCATGACAGAAGTGCAACGTGGGATAGTCCGGAATATCTTTACTGACCCACAAGCGGCTTTGAATCTCTCACTAGAGCAAGCGCAACTCGTCAAGCGTGTCTTCCAGCAAGCCCTCAAGCAGAAGTGGAAGCAGATTAACCCAGAGTTCTTAGGTGCTCATCTAGATATGCAGGAACTCTGGCATAGCCTTCGAGCCAAGGAACTCGCTGCCTTCCCAGGGTTTGAGAAAGTTGCTAAAGAGTATGCCACATCGCTTCAGGCATTTCGCACTGTGGCGACTGCTCTGAAGGAAGGGAATATCGAGCAAGCGATTCTTTCTAACTTCCAGAATAAGGGTTTGCTGATTGAGAAGTTTCGAGAGTTAGCCAGCCCAGGAACATTAGAGATGATTAAGAAACTTCAGCGGGCGACAAATCTTAGGAAAGGGTTGAAACGAGTTGGACTTGTCGGAGCAGGATTAGTGGCAGGAAAAGTTGGTGGGGCTCCGCTCGCACGCTTTCTTGGACTTACAGGAGCATCCCAATGAAGAACGCTATTCCAAAGAAGAGCAGAAGTTGGTCGTCTTCAGACATACGCTTAGTCTATCATGCTAGAGTTTCTTATGCCAAGCCATTTTATCACTGACGAACTCTTAGACGCCTTGGCCCAGCGGGAGAGCCGGAATGACCCCTATGCGGTTGGCGACAAGGAACTCAAACATCCTGCGTATGGAGCCTACCAGATGCGCCAGCCTGCCTTCCTGGATGTCCAGTCGTTTCGTCCAGAAGCGACTGAGGGGATCACTGACCTTTCCGCCATCCTGGGCCAACCAGACCAACAGCGTACCCTCGCCCGTGCCTACCTCGAAATGCTGAACCAACGCTATGGGTTCAAGACGATTGAGGATGTCCTGGCAGGCTATAACGCAGGGCCGACCGCGGTGCGAAAGAAGAAGGTGCCGACCGCCACGCAAGCCTATGTCGCTGAGATTCTGAAAATGATGGAGACCCCGTAATGCCAGGTGGCCCGCAGATTCAGGAGATTGACGACCTCATCGACCGGTGGGATTATGCCTCGACCACCACCTGGTATCACGGCCATGCCTCGCCAGGCTCTCTTTCCTCTGCGGCGGTCTGGCGGATTAAGCGGATTACGTTGGACAGTAGTTTGCGTCCAACAGTAACAGCAATGGCTGACTCGAATGCAAACTTTGATAATGTGTTTGATAACCGGGCTACACTCTCGTACGGATGATGTGGATTCTTCGACTCGCCATTCTCTTATTCTTCCCGACTCTTGTGTGGGCTGGTCTCACTGCCAATCCTGAGACCGGACGCCTTGACCGCTGTATTACCGTTGAAGAAGCAGATGGCTCCCCATCCATGCAGGGCTGTCAGACGTTAAAGGTGACTAACACAACTTTGACCGACAACGCCGATGGCACCTTTACAGTTACGACTGGCGGGGGTGGCGGCAACTCCTTCGAGACCATCGCCGTCCCAGCGGGTGCAAACACCGTCGCCGACTCCTCCACCGACACCCTCACCCTTACCGAGACAACCTTCCTGACATTGACTGGAACAGCAGCCACAGACACTATTGATATTACGCAGGTGACGACTGACTTAGGTACGGATGGCCTTATTGCCGCCGATGCCGTCGCTCTCGCCACGGATACCACGGGAGCCTATGTCGCGGGGATTACCGGCGGGGCGGGGATTACCTCTACCGGCGGCGGGGCGGAGAATGCGACCGTTACGCTCACGACCGACTCCACCGAAGCCGCGTTCTTGGCCGCCGGAGCCTTGACCTGTGGGGCGTCCACGGCAGGCAAGGCGCAGATTCACACGACACCGCTACAATACTGCGACAATGCCGCCACCCCGGCCTTGCAGTATGCGGCCTATGGCAGCAGCACCGGCGTCGCCACGAGCGCGACTATCCTCGCCACCGCCCGCACTATCGGCGGTACCAGTTTTGACGGCTCCGCCAACATTGCGATTGGGGCGCTCACCAGCACCAACGTCGGGGCGACGACTTCGCTGGAGTTCTTGGGCGTCATCTCAAATGAGACGGGGACGGGGGCGTTGACGTTTGCGACCGATCCGGTGTTCTCGACCTCCGTGCAGATTCCGAACGGCACGGCTCCGACGGTGGACGCAGCAGGCGAGGTCGCTGTGGACACAACCGATGACCAGTTCAGTTATTTCGGAGGGGCGAAGCGCACGGTCTCCTACAAGCACCGCAAGTGCGGCCTCTTCGAGAACCTGGTCGCGGCGGATGACAATATCCTGTTCTTTAACTTCCAGAACGCTGGCACCGTGGTGGCGGTCTCCTGTCGCTCCTCCGGCTTTACCACGCAACCCGTCATCCAGTTCGAGGACGATGTAACGCCGACCTCGATTGGGGCCCCCACGGCTGTCACCTGCGACGCCACCAGCGGGACGGCCTGGACAGCGATTTCCTCCAACAATGCCTTTGTGGCTGGGGAAGCCATCCGGTTTGACAATACGGCGGCGAGCGCTCCGATCACGGGGACACAAGCGCTCATCTGCCTCGCCTACACGGATGACGCCCAATGAGGCTGCTCGCAGTCCTAGCGTACTGTCTCTTGACCCCATCTGTTGCGTGGGCGCAGCAATGCGTGTTGCTGGGCGGGTCGAATACGGCAACCTCCACGACGGCGACGCGGTTCGTCGCCTTCGCGTCACAATCCGGCCCAGCCGCGACGGAGAATCAACGCAATGGTCTCATCCCATTTAGCGGACAAGTGTCCACCCTACGCATTGAACTTTCTGGTGCTCCGGACACTGGCGCAGGCACGCAGAGTTATCAATTCACGGTGCGGGTGGATAAAGCCGATACCGCCATCATCTGCACCGTTTCGGAAACCGCTACCTCGTGCGCGGATACGACCAACGTCGTGAGTGTGACGGCGGGGCAAGAATTGTCGTTGGAAATTACCCCCTCCGCGTCCGCCCCGACCGCTCGCTCGGCCCAATGGGTGCTCAGTTACCACGGCAATACGACCGCGCTGCCGAATCGTATCACCGTCTGGCCCAGCAGCACAGCAGGGAACACCATCTCCGCCACGGCAAATACCTTCTGGGGGATTCAAGGTCTTGACGTGAGTGCGACGGAGTTTGAAGTGGAACAGATTATACCAACCGCCGGGGTGGTGAAGAACTTCTACGTGGAGTTGGATGGCTCGCCCAACAACGGGGCCGGGACGCAGACCTATACGTTTACAGTCATGCAGAACAGCGTGGCCTCTGCGATTACCTGCAATATCTCAGAAGCCGCCACGACCTGCAATGACACGACGAACTCCTTTACGGTCGCGGCGGGGGATGGGGTGTCGATTCGCTCCTCGATTGCCGCTGGCACGCCAACGATCAGGAGGGCATCGACCGGCACCGCGTTTGAACCGACCGTCGAAGGCGAGTTTGTGATTGCGGCGGCGAATGACACGGACTTGGATACGCTTGCTACCCAATACCGACGGCTGCAAGGGGTGGGGAGTGCCGTGAGTGCCACCGAGACGGTCGTCCAGCAACTCGCCAATGCCATGACGCTCACAAACTTCTATGTGGAAACCTCCGCCGCGCCTGACATCGGTGTCGGGGTGCAGGACTATACCTTTACCGTGCGGGACAACGTGGCAGACATAAGTCTTGCCTGTGTTATTTCTGAAACTGCGACAACCTGTAACGACACTGGGACGGATGTCATCGCGGCCGCCGACAATATGGCCATCTCCATCGTGCCGAGCATCATCGCGCCGGTGGCGGTGGATGCGCATTACTCGTGTACAGGCTACATTGCGCCGCGCCGAATGGTCTTGGTGGAGTAATGACCTACTCAAAACTCTGGAACGCACAAGGCGTCACCGCGTGTTTGCTCCTGTGGGGGGGCGTCGGCTGTGCTACGCTCCATCCGCCGCAGATGACCGTGCTGGAAGATACGACCGCCCTGGGCTGCGCGTGGAACGCCACCCAGATGCATTGGTACTATGTGCCGGAGGTCGAAGGTGCTCCTGCGAGAAACGGTCCCATCCATGAGATTGCCCAGTGTACCCAACTCGGACAACCAATCGAGTGTCGATGGGCCTGTCCTCCATGATGGGGCTTGAAGCATTGAGCAAGCCACTCGATTCACGGATTACGGACTATGAACGGGACACCGCCAGACTGCGGGTCTACCACAGTCCGACGCAGAAATCCGGGCGCGGGTTCTTCTCGTTAGTCTGTCGTGACGGCGACCATCATGCGTGCCATGGGTGTGATGATTGGTGCCATGAGATATGCCGGCGAGCACTACGGAGCCTGCGATGAACCCTGACGCCTGGCCGCACTGGGCCCAACATCTTGTCATTGGGGTTGTCATCTTTGCGCTGACCCTGGTGGGATTCGTGCTGTTGGGCGCGTGCCTGATTGTGCTGTGGGGCGCACAACTCATCTTCCGCGGCTGGATGGTGCGATGATGAATGTGTTGGACGAAGCCAAGAAGCGCCCGATGGCCAGTGGCCTGACCCTCGTGGGGGCGGCTGGCGTGGTGGTGTTGGCGATGAACGTCATGCCGGGGCTGGAACTCATTGTGCGGATTAAGAAAGCCCCCGATGTCGCGGACGCAGCGATGGGTAAAGCGGTCGAAGCCGAGGGCAAGGCTAGTGACGCGAGGGAGTGGATTGATCGCTACATCAAAGACCAAGAGGAACAGCGTGTCTTTGATCAGAAACTCGCGGAGAAAGAGGCCGAGTACCAGCAGAAGATGCTTGACTTACAGCAACAGCAGGTCTATCAACAGCAGCAGGCTCCGAATCAGATGCGCGTGTTGCCTCCGCCTCCGCAAGACACGACCGAGTATTGGCGCGACCCGACGGATGGGAGCCTGTGGTGTTGTGAGTCTGACCGTGATGACTGTCGCGTCAACGACAACTGGTTTATGTGCGAATGACGACTGAGGATGAGCGACGTGGACACGTCTATGAAGAATTGACGGATTTGCGCGATCGAGTGGTGCGGGTGGAAACGTTGCACGAGGGGGATGCGGAGCGCAATCGAGCCATTGTGCGATTAACGGAGGCCGTGCAAGCCCTCTCATTGCAAATGAACACGATTACGACGCAACGCAACACCGTGATTGGATTCGCGAGTTTGTTTGGAGCCTTCCTGACGCTGGTGGCGAATTGGATTTTTAACGCCATGACGAGGGCGCAACACTAATGGACGCGTTGTGGTTCCTGCTGGCGTTTGCCAGCGTGACAACCGCGCTGTGGTTCCTCGGTGCGCACGGCCTGGCGGTGGCGTTCGGCGGCTGCGGCATCGTCGTGGCTCTCGTGGAGGCATGGTGGTATTTCCGACGCCAGCGTGACACCATCTCCAAGGAAGTCGGGCGGATCTGGGGCGTGAGCCGCTGGCGGTTCTATGCGGTCTTGGCACTGGTGGCCGGGGGCAGCCTCGGACTGGTCGTGCATTTGTGGGCGATGCGCCGATGATTCTCCTGCGTCGTGATGCCGAGGGGCATTACCTCTGTCCGAAATGTGGGACGGCAATGACGCGCATTGACCGCGAAGGCCGCCATCCGCGGGAGCAGTTTGAGTGTCCAGACCAGACGTGCGGGCGCATTGAGCCAACGTATGACCGTTCTGATGAAGGGGAAGCCTGAACAGGAGGGCACGATGAAGCGATGGGGATGGGTCTTGAGTCTGCCGGTGTGTTGGGGGTTGTGGACGTGCACGGCGTTTGCGGAACCGGCGGTGTTGAACCAGCCGACGCAGACGGTGAGCGTTGTGAAGCAGGTGGTTGACGTGCTGTCGCCACAAATTGACCATCTTTACAACCTCTGGGACGCGAATGACGACGGCGGAGAATGGACGAGGGGTTTGAGCATCGGTCTCTACGCCATTAAATCTCAGACTATTCCGCTCGGCACCATTCGTCTCGGCTACCTCGGCGAGGACGGCAACTTCACCGATGCGCGGGGCTGGTACACTGGCGCGAATCTTGACCTACCTGGACTGACCAAGCGGTTTGTCCCAGAGACAGTCAAAGGAGTTGCGACGGCAGGTTACCTAGGCACCCTGTGGAGCGTGGCGAGTCGGTATGGGCGCGTTGGGTTGAACGCGGGGTTTGATGCGGATAGGGACACCCCTATCCTGGCCGCAAGTTTCGGATTCTCCGCGACGTGGTAGGGGATGGGGGTACGAGTCTGGATAAAACGGAGGATACGTATGAATATCATTTTACAAGCCTTAAATTGGCTGTGGGATTTAAAGGCACTGACAGGCATCCGAACGAAGGTCGCACGGGCGGTCATCATCGGCCTGCCCATCTACGCGGCGCTGGCGACTTCAGCGGGGATTGGAGACCGCTTGCCTGATCTGGACCCGAAGGTGCTGGCGGCGATTCTCGCCTGGTTAGGGTCGAAGATTCCTGGATTTGCAAAGGCACACCAACCCTAGAAGCAGAGGGAATTACTGTTTCTTCTTCTCAGGATGCTCTAAGGCTTGAAGCCGTAATTCCAGATTCAGACGCGCCGCTTGGTCAGGACTCAACGACAGAGATAAGACCTGTTGCATCGTCTCCAACTGGAGAAGTGATTTGCCAATATTTTTCTCGGCTTCATGCATCTCAGCTAAGGATTGCATCGCCGCCAATTCAATCACCCGGAAGGTTTCCGCGTGAACCCGCATCTCCTGTTGGAGGCGTTGGGCGGTCGCAAGTTCATCTTTCAGACTCGCAGCAGACCCTACCCCAATCAGACAGATGGCAACGAGACACGCCAAATACCACGCATACGTTGGTAACAATTTCATCGCTCCTCCATTGGTTCACTCATCCCGCCCTCCGTCGTTGCGTCCCTCGGCGGGTACGGCCACCACGTTCTGCCCATTCCTGTAACTTTAACAGGGGAATCAACACATCTATCAACAGTTGATTCGAGTAGGAGAGCTTGGCATAATCTCGCCAAAACTGTTCGGTGGTATATGGACGACACCGCCGCCCCATCATCGTGGCTTCCGTCGGGTAGGGCGGTAGCGGCTTCGTTTCCTTCTTATGGTTAAGAGCATATCAAGATTTCTACTAAAGACTACCCAGTGCTCTCTCAAGGCGCGGGGATTATCCATCAGTTCTTGTTTTCTATAGAACCAGGTACGCTTGAGAGAAGTAATGGCCGCATCTATCTGAACCAACGTTTTCATGTCCAATACACACACCGGCAGCGGGTCATGGCGTCCCTTTCCGCAGCCACCGCTTCACCGCCAAGGTACAGTCCCAACACAGGTGAAACTTCCAGAAGGCGGGGCCAGTACGGTTCATGGGCTGGAACAGGAGGCTGCCGTTGGGACAGAACTTCTTCTGACAGCGGAAGCAGGTCATGGCGTCTTCTCTCGTCCCGTGCCATGACAGCGTGGACAGCATTTCATGATAAACTGACGTTCATGATTACAGGAGACATCTGTACTCTGCCCCTCCTTGTTGCACCGACAAGCATGGAGAGCCCCTGTGCCATGACAGACTTTACACCACAAGCGGCTCATGACGTCCCCGTGGCGCGGCAACTCATCGCTCCCGCCCACACCACAGACAGTAGGCATACGTGCGACAGGTCGCGCACCCTGTCCAGCCTACCCACCGATGCCAGCCGAGTTGGCAGCGCAGGCGTTTCATGGCGTTCCTCCCTTCGCGGCACGGCGACGATCCGTGGTGGGGGACGTCCGGTGATCAACTGTCCACCCCGATAGGAGGGCGCGGCGCATTATCTTACGAACCACCTCGATGTACTTAGGGTAGCCATGCTTCACAAAGAACTTCCCTTTGTAGGACAACATAGCTGCCTCCACTGCCTTCTTCGATGGTCGCCAGAGCGGCACCTCACTCGTCGTCAAGGCGGCCTCAAGGCCACAGGTGCATGGACAAGACTGGGGATCACCCGACCAGGGTTGCAGGCGTTGACACGCGACGTGATGAACGACGTATTGACGCAGCCTGTCCCGTTCCTGCTGCGCCCGTTGTTCAGAAACCTCTGCCATCGCAAACGATTTCTCCAATACATCCCGTTCCAGCGTCAGCGCCGTCACCTGCCGTTCCCGTCCGGCGGCTTGGGTTTCGAGGGACAAGACCTGCACCTCCAACGCGGCGATATGAGCCTCCGAGTGGCGGGGGCAAAGGGCAACGCCTAATTGCGTCGCTCGCTCGATAGGAACTTTCTCAAAGACATGACACCCACACTCAGCCATCACGCGCCTCCTGGCTTCGGCGACGGAACTCTTTCACCGCTAACATAACGACCGCTGGTTCGTTCATCAAGACTGAGCCATCCGGTTTTATCTCAGCCACGGGGCCGTAGCCTTTCTCGTTCAGGATAGTGTCTAGTTCCTCGATGGTGGGTTTGCGCCCCTTGAACTCAGTCAACCACTGTGCCGCCTTCTCCCACGTCTCCCGCTGCGCCTTGGCGACCATATTCTTGACCGTCTGCTCACACTCATCGGCTTCGGCGGCGATCAACTTGTTGGCGTTGTCCAGGGCGAGTCGAAGCGTCGCGGTTTCCTGCGCGATCTGCTGGGCCGTGCGCTCCTGAGCATCTTTGCAGTGGAAGCATGACTGATGATGGGTTTCTATCTGCTGGGCGGTGTAGGCCTGGATACAGGGGGCGCAGGCTCCTGGGGTAAAGTCCGCCACCTTGGGCAAGCGAAGCGCGTGCGTACACCCCTTCACGACGGCCTGGGCGCGGTCTAGATCAGCCATTAGATACCTCCGGTGAGAGTAGAGTCCAACCCACAGTCGCACTCTTTTGCAATCAACGCTTCGCAACAAGGTTGACCCTTTAGCGAACAGCCTTGAAACGGAATGATATGTTCAGTGAGGGCATCAGCGCAACGAGCATGACTTCCATACTTCATCAAGGCGTTGGACAACCGCTCCACCTCCGCCAGCAGCGCCAGCACCACGTCGGGGGAGCAATTCACTTCATACGCATTACAGTCATCACATTCATTCTTTGGGTTCGGATTGGCCGTTGCAGGGTCATGGTCATGGTTCGCCGCCTGGGCGAGACGGCGAAGGGAGGCAAGGTCAAGGGGCATCACATTCCTCCATCGTCATGTGGTGACACTCGGCACATTCACCATTGACCACCATCGCTACTGGATGGACGCTGACACAGCGATAGCCGCAGAGGGAACACCGTGACCAATGGGTCGTCCAGGGGCCTTCCTCGTCAGACATCTGCGCGGCCTCCCATCCCGTGAAGTTCTGCACTATAGGCGCGTCCCAGTTTGTAGCCAATGGGCATGGTCATCTCGTCATAGCAATCCTGGCAGTCTTGTTCACTGTCTTGATGAGCCTGGCAGCAACAGCGATAGTCGGGCGCATGGCCGCAGCGTTTGAGTGGGCCTTTGCGGTCAGCTTGCGCGGCCGCCGCCGGCGGGAGTGGGTGCTTAGGCGGCTCAAGGTATTCGGGCATTTGGTGCTCGCAAAGGCAGATATTGCAGCATCTCTAATTCTCCCTGGGAAATCGGAGTCAATCCAACCGGGGGTAAATTGATTTCTCGACACTCAGCCTGACAGGCTCGTAGGTATTGCTCAACCGTTCCAAGGTAGAGCTTGCCGTGATGGTCAATAACGATCCGGCCTCCTAAAGCCATCACGTCTCCCGTTCCATCTGTTCAGACACGCTCATGGGTCTGCGGCTTCCAGAGTCGACGTAAGACTTCCTGCTCAATCCGATTCGCTTCATCATGCAGCGGGCCTTGACGCTCTAACTCCATTTTCCATTGGGCGAGCGTGAGGTTCCTGATCTCTTCCCGATAGAACGAGAGCAGCGCATAATCTGAGAGTCCCCGCAGGAACGCCCCGCGCTCGATCTCGCTCGGTTCTTTCCACCCGGGCAACTTGCAGGTACAGAACGGCCAGTTTTCCCATAATCCGTGTTGACGACACACGCGACAGCGGACTTGGCTGTGCGTATGTGCGGTCGCGCTGTCACACAACCCACACAGACTACCGAAGACATTCTGCGCGGGCGAAATCCACTCAGGCGGATTGTTCCAGTAGCGTTCACTCATCGCGTCCCCCATCGGCGCAAGTCATAGAAGATCGCCTCCAGTCGGCTACAGAGCGTGCGGGCAAAGGCTCCGGCCTTCGCGTCGGGCGTCGTGCCGTGGTCGGGAAACATCGTCTCAGGGTACATCCTCTTGAGCCGCCGGACTTCGATGATTGCTTGGAAGAGGCCGCGCCGGTAGCCGGTTTGACGCGCTCGCTTGCGTTGGGTCTTGAGATCGAGAGAGTCAGCCATTACCTTCTCCAGCGCCTCCCGCTGCGTCATCGCCGCCCCTCCCGTATCCCTTGGACTAATAACACCAGCGCCAGCACCAAGACAATGCCCCACCCCCAGACCTCTAGATGGAAACGCTCGGCCTGGGCCTCCTGGTTGCGCTGAATGGATTGGGTCGTCTGTTGTCGTCGAGCCAATTCTTCAGGAGACAATCCATACGGGTTTTCGCCTTCCTGACACCAACGCAGATGCGCAGTACAATCTCCCGTCAGGAAACTCGGCAATCCTGGACGACCCTCAGCATGATACCCAGCGTTCCGTTGTTGATCGAGTGTAGCCTTCGGAAAATACTGGTCGAGTTTTGTTAGTGTTGGACGACAGACTAATAACTCTGCTCCAAGACAAAATCCATCAGGGAGTTCATCGCGCTGAATCATCTGCACCTCAGTCATGGGATGCGCTGTACATGACACAGACAGCCACAGTAGAGACTATAACACCTATGATGCCGCTTCTTGCGACACGCCGCGCTCACTGCGCCTTTGATGGCGCTGGCCGGCGGATGCTGGGGGTTGGGCAACGAGGGGGTGCGCATCGGTCAGTGTATCAATCAGGGTTAAGGATGCGCCAAGTTAACCTGCTTTTCGAGTTGGTTTTTAAGGGAGATAGTCGGTGGGATTCGCTCGGCCGCGAGAAAGTATTCCTGCACCAACACGGCCATTTCCTTTCGGGAAGAACAGAACCACACGCTGAGTTGATACCGGCGCTGAATCGAACACAGTTGACGGAGCATTGCCAGCCCAGACTTCTTGGCCTCGCGCAATTCCCCTCCGGCCCAATAGGTATGCCCCCGTAGGACATCCGTAGCCGTTCCCTCAATCGCTAGGATATAGGACAGCCCACAGGCTTGGGCACGTTCCCACTTGGCCTTCTCTTGCTCATACCCGCTGGTGAAACTCACGAAGAGGTCGCCTAATCCTTTGCGCTCAATGACTACTGTATCCATCTGCTCAATGCCATCCTTCAGCCGATGCCGGGCGGTGTAGTCTCCCGCGGTCATCGTTTCCCTGAGGACTTCTACCCCTTCTGTCTTCGGAAACTCCAAGGGAGCCTGTTCCCGCGTGTCCACCAGGATTACAATAACGGCAGTTCCTTCTCAACCTTTGGCTTGACTCGTTGGATGCTCAGGCTCCCTACCAGGTCTTTCTGGAGGATGTCCGCCACGAACTGTCCTGCCTCCACAGAGGTTGTACAGACCTTCCTTGACAGGAACTTTCGCTGCGGAGACAGGACAATGATGGCAAACATTAGCGGTGAATTGAACTAAATATGGCTGTCGTTCCAACATTAAACTTTCTGGCAATATCTTTCATGCGATATTTTCCTGTCTGCCAGAGTTGGGCTACTTGATTTTCTTGTCGTGGAGTAAGTACGCGCTTCTTATAACGATTCCCTAAGCTATGTTGTCTTGAATGTTCTACATTAGTCATCAACTCAAGGTTCTCAATTCGATTATCAGATTTATCATGGTTTCTATGGTGAACTACTTCACCATCTTGGAGTTGTCTTTGCAAATATCTTTCCATTATTAAACGATGTTCAGAAACGAGATTTCTGATAGCCTTGGGGTGAGTAGGACAGTAGACACGTACATAACCGAAGAATGTAACTTGTCGTCCACCTTTCCATCGAGGGTTGTTTGGACCCTTGACATTTGTCATTAGACTGAAATAGGGGCTTTTTTAAATCTCTGAATACGATTTTTCGCTCCATACTGTTCGGATTCCTCTACACCAATGTCGGCATAGACGGTTTTACCTGCCCACTCAAGGTTGGGACTCCCCTCGCTGGTAAAGTAGGCAGAGGTAAAGGCAGGATTAAACGACCGCTTAATCCCCTCGCCCTTCGGGGCCATCTTACGGCCTGTCCGTCCAATATAGGGCTCAACCGTCTTGCCCTCGCCATTGGTAAATACGGGGTCAAAGCCAAACGCCTCCTCCAACTCATACAGGTTCGCCCGGCCCAACCACTTCACCGTCCCTGATTTCTTGTCAAGGTAGGGGTATTTATCGACATTGCACTGGTGTTCGAGGGTCAGCCGTGGCCGACTCCCCTCATGCTCTGTCTGGACATTCTCATCGGTAATCGTAATCGTCAACTTCATGGCCTTGTAGACTTCCCCCTCATGGCCTGGCGCACCCCCCTTACTGGCTTCTTTCACCTTCCACTCTGTGGCTTCTGCCGCCACAATCTCTACCTTGCAGTCTTTCTTTGCCAAGATGGGTTCCGTCAACACCACTTCGTCTGAATCACTCTGCCAAGGCATTCTATTCCCCCTTTGGTTAGACAGGCTTGCCTGTCTTTAAGTACGCAGTAAGTGCCCCATTAAACTCCTCATAGAACTTATTCTTGCTGTAGAGAATCCGTCGAGGATTCACATAGGGCTGAATCCTGGGCTTGGCGATCCCTACATTGGACTCATCTGCCTCCAACTTCGCAATGTAGGTCGTGGCCTGTCCTGGGGCTTCCTCAATCTTTAGGAAGAAACACCAATCAGGAATCCCCGCGAGGATATTCCGTACCCGTCCCGTCAACATCGGTTGCCATTCCTTGCGCATCCCCCCGGCCTTTGCCGCCTGGAGGAATTGGATATTGGCCTGGACTTCCTCCGGGGCAATCATGGCGATATGACAGGACAGCAAGGTATGGCAGGGCAGGGACATGAATAGCCTGAGGAAGTCTGTCAACTCACTGCTGAACCGCTTGTAGTAGTTGATGGTGTCGAAGTTACCCTCTTTCGTCAGGAAGTCCTTACCCCAGACAATTTCCACATAGTCCTCAAACTCTTGACTGAAGGGCGTGAGGTTATCGAGGAAGACCGTCTGCACCTCTGCCCGTTTCTTATCGAGCAAATCCTGCTTGAGTTGATACAGGTAGCGGCGATACCGAGCGACATTCCGAGCGCGGCCTAACTTGGTAAGTTGCGCAATATCCAACTCCGTCACCTTCTCATCGGTAAACTTCGCCCGTTCCTCTGGCTTGAGGGTATCGAACCAGTCTAGTTTCACAGGTGGAAGGATATCCGTTCTGCCAACGAAGTTGAGGGCAGTCGTTTCCTCAGAACTTCCCCATACATGATGCTCAACTCCTGGATAACTTAGACCTAAGGTTGTCTTGGCCGCACCCGGACTTCCTAACAGCACAACTTTATGGTTCATACAGCACCGCATCCTCTCTCATGGTTCGACTCCGCTCCGCCACCCGTTGCCGATGCTCATAAAGGACTTTGTAGTTCAGCCATACCTGCACCTCGTAGTTAATCTGGTCTGGGTCGGTCAACTCCACATACTCATAGCCCCCTGTCGTCTTATCAAGGCGGAGGATAGCCAAGGAGAGCGCATTGTGTTCTGAGTCTTTCAGCCAGGAGTACGCCGCGACTTGTGTCCAGTGTGAGGGGCGAATCTGGCTAGCACACTTGAGGTCTACGACGCCAAACCACCCCTCGCGCTTGAGGAGGAAGTCGGGGTGGCCGATATACTCCCCCTGTACCAATTCCTGCTGGATGCCGGTCAGGGAAGGAAGGAAGTCGGGATGGTCAGCCTTGAACTTCTGCCAGCCTTGCCAGCAGGATTCCACAGCGACTTTCTCTACACTCGAAAGTGTCTCGAAAGTGTCTTGGGGAAGTCCTTTGCAATCAGCTTGCACCTTCAGGTCAGTTGCAGACCCAATGTGTTTTGCCTCCTCACTCACCTGCTTGGCCTTCACTGGACCCACCCGCAGTTTCCACTCCACCAACTCTTTCTCAGGAAAGGTCTCAAGAATCTGCGTCACAGAAATCATTGTTTGCTATTTCCTATATTCTCAATCGCACTCTGTTGACGTTCGGTGACATGGTGTTCTGTGTTAATCCAATCAGCAATGCCTTGAAGTGTATCGGCGGCAAACTCGTAATCCTCATCCTCTAGTAAATCCTCACATTCCTGTAGACTATCTTCCCATCCACAGGACTTACACATTAGCCTTTGCCTGTTCCTGCTGATACCGGGCTTCCAACCGCGCCACAGCCCCCCCATAGATACATGCCCAGCCTTCGACGGAGGAGGCTGGACTGGACTGGCGAGCATGGCGGTACGAACTATAGGTCATCTCGTCTACCAGTTGCTGGGGTGTTCCCACGAACGTCTGCCCCCCCTTTTCCCACTCAAGAATGTCTGTCATGGGCGCGTGGCCTCCTTTTGAATCCACTCCATCAACACCCGCTTGGAGAACCGTAGTGGAGGGCGTTTACCTTCAGCATCATCACCAAGCCGGAACGCACCAGGGATTTCTCCTGATTCAACCTTTGTGTAAATGGTAGAGGGTTCCAGGTGCAGGAGTTTAGCGACTTCTTCGACAGTGAGAATCGTATCATTCATCGGGTCTGGTAGGTCAGGAGTAGGTTTCATGTTTTTAAGTCTATACGAGTTTATTACGCCTGTCAAGAATTATCTTGCTTTTCTTTTAGCAAAGGCGTACTCTACCCCTTGCTACCATGCTTGCCTTCCATGCCCTTCTTCGCCTTGTGCTCCGTTTCCATCCCCGTCGAATCCTCTACCTCTCCCTTGCCACCCGTCTCACCGATGTGCAGGGACGGCTCATCTCATGGAATTAACGTTAAGGAGGTTCACACGATGATGTCCGCCTGGATGATGAAAGCCTTGCTCGTCCAATACCTCGCACTGGCCATCTGTTGTTTCTGGGAACGCACCCCCTGGCCGGGGTGCTATTGGCTAGGAGCGAGCCTGATTACCTGGGCAATTCTAAACGGGATGCGGTAAATGGCGGACATTTGGGAAGGGTGCTATGACCTCTCCTGGAAAGAGGTCATTGTCCCTGCCGCCTTCGCGCACCCGGCCAAGATGGCTCGCGGCCTCCTGCGCCGCATCCTCGACCATGCCTTCGAGCAGGGGTGGGTACAAACTGGCTCAATCGTGGTTGATTGTTTTGGGGGCATTGGAAGCACCGCCATCGAGGGAGCCTATCGCGGCCTTCAGGTTATCACTTGTGAATTGGAGCCGAAGTTTGTGGCGCTGGCGAACGAGAACATGACCCTCCATGCCCGCCATTGGACGACGCTGGGCTGCCCGCAGCCGGTCATCCTGCAAGGGGATTCCCGCCGCCTGACCGAGCTGGTGCGTGAGGCGGGCTGCGTGGTGGGGAGTCCGCCGTTTGTTGAGACTGGAACTGGCGCAGATAAAGAGGCGCACAACCGACAAGTTATTACGAGCGGAACACCAACACATCGCAAAGGAGCATTGATTGGCAAAACGGATTATGCCGACTCCACCCCCGGCCAGTTGGGGGCGATGAAGGCGGGGAGTGTGTCGGCGGTAGTGGGGTCGCCGCCATTCTCGACTGGCGACACGGCGTCGGCTCAGTCTATTGAGAAACGAACTGACAAATCAGCGATGTGGATTAAGAAGAACCTGACGGGATCAGCTTGTACGAGAGGGTATGGAGAAAGTCCAGGTCAACTCGCCGCCCTCCCCACCGGCTCCGTCGCGGCGGTGCTGTCGAGTCCGCCGTATGAGGGGAGCATCAACACCAACGAGAATGGAAGCGGAATTGACTATAGCAAAGCGGTTCGTGGTGGGAAGGGACGCACCGCAGGACGAGAATCCATCGCTACAGGATACGGTTGCGAGGACGGCCAACTTGGAACTGAGATTGGAGACACCTTCTGGTCCGCCGCCCGCCTCATCGTCGAACAATGCCACCAGCTCCTGCCTCCTGGCGGTCATGCCTGCTGGGTCGTCAAAGACTTCGTGCGGAACAAACAGCGCGTGGACTTCTGCGGCGACTGGCGACGGCTTTGCGAGGCCGTGGGATTCCGTCTCGTCTGTGAGCATCGGGCGATGTTGACCCGCAGTTGGGAGGAAGCCACGCTGTTTGAGGGGACGGTGAGGAAAGAGAAATCTCGGAAATCATTTTTCAGAAGATTGTGTGAAGCGAAGGGCAGTCCCCGGATTGATTATGAAACAGTGCAGTGTTTTGTCAGATGACCTCCCTCCGTGCCGCCAAAGGCTTCCGGTTCTAGTCCCATGTCTGTTGACGACCCCCTCCATGGCTGACACGGGCGATGAGTTGTTGAAGGCCTGGGATGCGCCCCAGCAGTCCCTTGACCCGTTGGCGGAAGACTTCTTGTATCGTGATACGAACACCTGCATCTACGCAGCCCCTGGTAAGGGCAAGTCAACCGTCATCCTCAACTTACTAGCGAACCTCGCCCTAGGGCAACCCGTCTTTGACCAATGTCCTGTCCCACGTCCGATGCGATGTTTTTATCTTCAATTAGAAGGTTCTCCATCTGAAACCAATCAGCGATTTGCCCTCTTACGAGAATCCTACGGACTGGGCGTCGGCGACCGCTGGGCGTGCGATAATCTCATTTGTGAGTTCTTTGAGGGTATCAACCTCCTCAAGCAAGACACCCTGGATATGCTCATGGACTTGATTAGCGGGTACATCGAAGCCGATAAGCCGATTGACCTGATTGTTGTTGACCCCCTCTACATGGCTGTCGTTGGCGCGGGCATGAACAAGGATGAAACCGCGCAACAGGCTGCTCAAGTCTGGGCGAAACTCCGACAAGCCTTTAATTGTGCGATTCTCTTTACGCATCACAGCCACCGTGCGAAGTACGGCGTAGATCGCAAGAAGATTATTGAAGAAGATGGCGACTACTATGGCTCCGTCTACTTCCAGGCCGCCCTCTCTGGCGACTGGCGACTCGAACAAGAATCGAAACACCAGATTACTTTGACGAACAAGAAGGATCGCAACAGCAACCTCGCCGCTAAGTTCGTCTTGGACTATGATGCAGAGTATTTTCGACTCCGAGCGGCGGTCGAAACTGGCAAGGAATTGAGTGCACTTGAGAAGGTCAAAGCCGTTCACAATTTACTGCTAAAACGAGGCCAAAATGTTACTACATTTAACGAGGTTTTAGCGTTGTCTAATGTTTCGGCTGGTAGGATTAGACAGCTCCAATTAGACAGCGGTTTTCCACAGATGTTTGAAGTTCAGAAGGTCAAGGGACGTAGTAGTTTATGGAAGGTTATAACCTGAACTACTAGACAACTGTCGGCTGTCTAGTATACTAATCGCTATATGTATATACATATAGGTACTAGACACCGTATTAGTATAGTAAGGTCAGAACCCATGATGGATTTCTGACTCCTAAATATGGTGATATCTTAGTATGATAAATAGGACTTGTGTTGCACCTTGACCATGTCATCCCTCGTCATCATGGAGGGCGTTCGACGTGGGCAAATCTTGTGACGGCTTGCGCCGCCTGCAATGGGAGTAAACGAACAGTGATGCTTTCGGATGAGCATCATATGCTCTTGGGAATCCGTTAGCCTACTCCCCCATCCTCAACGCTGTTAGGAGCCGATCCCGGTGGGCGTTCAGACTCCGCACCATCTCCCACTCGCCTAACGCCCCCAACCGCATGGCAATTTCTCCTAAGGTCAGTTCGTCCCGACCAGGAGTCTTGACCTCCGCCATGCGGACGGCAGTGGCTAAGAGTGTGTCCCGAATCTCGCCGGTAATTGCCATACCTACCCTCCCTGTGGTTGTGGTGGTTGAAAACGAGAACCTTTTTCTCCGAAAGCCCGATACCGCCATCCTTGGGATTTCTTGAGTGCATATATTTTACGTTGTCGAAAACAGGTTTGCTTATGGTGTTTTTTTCTCAGTGTGTTTCTACAGGGAATACATACTCTCCATCCATGTGTATTTATCTTAAAACTGTTCCCTATATATGGGTGTCCATACTTACAACCTTGCATAGATTTTCTTCCGACTAAACGGTTCTTCTTAGTGCAATCAAGCATATTCTCTTGATGAGTTCCCACCTGTAAATGAACTGGATTTACACAATAGGGGGTATCACATTGGTGCATCACTTCTTTTCCTTGTGGAATAAATCCGTAGTGAAGAAGCCAAGAGAAGCGATGGACTAAAATATGCTGAGGCTTATTCTCTACATCCTTTCCCCAGAGTACCCCGTAACGTCCACTACCTCCCATCCATAACCAACACGTCGCCGTTTTTCTTACACGCTTCCAGAAACGTTGTGGTAGACGGAGATTATTTGACAAGACAATTTCATTTATGCGATGTGGCATAGAGAGTCTTTTTGTTGTTCGCTTAGTTCACCTGTCGCTTGGCCCAAGCGATTAACCGGCATTTTGCTGAGCAGTATTCCTTCCATGACACCACTAGTACAAACGCCTTCCCACAGACCTTACAACGGGGTAATACCTTCTTTCCCATCTTTGACGGCCTCCTATGTACCGTTAATCATACGTTAACATACGTTGTATAGCGTGTCAACCTATTCGTTAACGGTCTAGGGAACTTTCACTGGCACCTTCTTTCTGTGGCACCTATCTTTTCTATGGTGAAGGGGGCAGAGTCGCCGTTCGACCCCCGGCTCATACAGGAACGGCTTGAGGGAGGGGGCCCGGACGGTCATATCTTTCAGCATCCAGTCTGTCGCTTCCCGCTGGCGTCGGGCTTCATGGATGTGGCCCCACGACCCGGCTAGACCGCCCATTAGACCGTCTCCTGATGGGGTTCATCCGTTGGGTCTGACTCTACCTTTTCTGCACACCCCGCGCACACCCAGTCATACGCCCCTGGCTCATCTATCTGCATCCGCGTCATCTCATCCTTGGGGAAGTAGTGATAGCACACGGCACAGCGGCGTTGGTTATCTTCCTGAGTATCCTCGGACATAGGCTGATTCGCTTCTTCACTCATTGGCTGTTCCCCTGATTATTCCAATACCATAAACTCAGTAGTGAAAGTAGCAGTAGCACGAACGCCGCGCCTCCATCATGGAACATTATTTCGTCGCCTCCTTCATCAACCGCAACAGCGCCCCCTTGTACGTCTCCCGCTGTTGGGCAATCTTGGCCCGGAACTTCTGGTAGACCTCAATCTCCCCATTCTGGAACATGGTAAAGACCTTCAAGAACGTGCGGACTTTGGCGGGCATTAGTCCTCCTGGTTGATACAACGCATTGTCCATGCTTGGGTAGCGTTCTGCCACGACATTTCACCTCGTTTAACAAGAGGTTCAACTGCCCAAAAGCAGAGTTGGCTATCGTTAAAGAGCGCTCCGTCAAAACAGCGGACGGCAGGGTGCTTGTCCATATCCGCCACGCAAAAGCGAAGAATCGTTAAGCCTATGAGAAAGAATGTCATCTCCCCCTCCCGCCCGTGGGGGTGGCTCATGGTGTCTGCTCCGCGAAGGTGAGGGCGTTACACATCAACGTATTGGCTGGATGGTACGGGTCAGTATCCGCCTGTCTCGGCTTCGCCCATGTAATACTCCCATCTTGAAACCCTTGCTGAATTGCCTTCAACGCCTCCACCACCTCCCGATATGCCGCAGGGTTCAGCCCCGCACAGCCGTTGACAACGCAACACTCATGCGCTAGACTATCGGTATGACGCTTCCCGGCTATAGTCTTGTTCGGAATGCTCGGTTGACTGCTCAAAGGCTGTGTACCCGTTGTGGTCGAACTCCTGCGAGTTCTGGTCATCGTCGTTGCTCCTTCTGTATGGCGCATCGTCGTCATCAATGGGCTACGCTTTCGCCTGAACGCAAGCAACAGAAGATTGACTATAACCGTGCGCGTCGTCGTGTGACTGGTTCTGGTCGTACAGGTTGTCAGCGATGGCGTTGGAAACTAAAACAGGAAGTCCTGTCCGCCTATGGAAATCAATGTACCTGTTGTGGGGAATCTCGTTTTGAGTTCCTGACGCTCGACCACGTAAACAACGATGGTGCTGACCACCGGAGAGCGATTGCCAAGAAATTAGGACGGGTTGCATCAGGTCATGTCCTGTACTATTGGGCTAAAACGCATGGCTACCCGTCCATGCTCCAGGTGCTGTGTTGGAATTGTAATTGTGCTAAGCATTATTTTGGTTCCTGTCCGCATAAATCTTTGCCAGCCCACCAAGCCCAAGTTTCTGTAGTTCCTTTGTCGTAATCCCTGCCACCGCGTTTACAGCGGCAGCGATTCGAGTGGCGTTGTCTGCCTCATTTGTTGTGAATACTTGTGCAATCGGTATTCCATCTTTAACTACCCACCACCCGTTACTTTGTCCCAAGTCCTCTGGCAAAAACTGTTCTTCGGCTTTCCACAGCTCCGGCGTGCAGCTCATCCTCGTCCATCCGCATACTGCTTAAACCATTTTATGTCAGCTTTGGCGATAGCCTCAGCGATGATCACAAGTTCAGGAGCAAAGGGGATACTGCGGTCTTGGGACAATTCCTGACTCCGTGCAATTATTTTCTTACAGGCTTCTAATAACTCCGGCGTGGCTAGGTGGAGATTGCAAAACTGCACCCCTGTACTCTCATGGCGGGAACATCCGCACTCTAATGTGGCTTGCCTTCGTTCCTTGACCTGACTCATCGGCTTTTCCTCCGCTTCTCGTAAACAATCAGGACAGGTATTTTCCCATTCACTCATTGGGGTTCCTCCTTATGGAAAGTTGAACAGCCTTTTGCTAAGTATTCTAACATCGTTTCCACGACTTCAAGTATCTGCTCATGATTCATGCCATCTTCATGCCATTGGAGAATATTTTGTTCTGCGATGAAGTGAATATCTATTTTCTGTTTCATTGTGTTTCTCTTTCAGCATATTCCACTTTGACCATACACGCAGGGCAATAGTCTGGGATACACTGTTGGCAATATTTTCTATCCTGACATGAGGGACAACAGCGTAAGCCTTTACCACACTCAGGACAATGCTCCTGCTTATCTTGGTAGTACCAGGGAACCTTCACGGTGCGGCTCATGCCTCAACCTCCTGTAAGCGTTCCCACTCCGGCTGCCATGTGTGCGTCTCGTCATCCTCTAAGCAGTAGCACGTCCACGCGCCCCACGGTCGGCGTATCACGTTGCCCGTACACCGTTCACAATAGCCCACAATCATGTCGTGCGTCTCCATCCGTGCGCCCTCCTGGGGTTAGGCGAACTTGCCGTCATTCAACAAACGTTTTACGAGCGCGTACATTTCTAAGGCGTTCAGCCCACTACGAGGATAGTCCCGTAACGCGGACGCGGTAACAAAACCGACGTAGGCATCATCGCTCAGGCTTTTGTAGAACGCCGTGGCGCGCCATGTCCCGGCATAACTTTCCACTAACTCCTGCTCGCTCCACTTCCGTGCCATCCTTGCTCACCTCTTTCCTGCGGTTGTCTGCTCCACTGTGCCAAGTCTACCAGCCTAGCCTAGGCTTGTCAAGGATTATTTCAACTATTATTTACCCCTTGACGCAACGCCGGCGGTCTGTTATGACTCGCGTATGGCTCCTGCTGCCAGCGCTGGCCGTCTGAAGGTTGTTCCGCTTCGATGTAATGACCTCCTCTTTGTGAATGCCTACATCGCAAATGGGCGGAACGGCACCCAGGCGTATAAGACCGTTCATCCCAAGGCCTCCCTTCCGACGTCTGCTGTACAGGCCTCTCGTCTCTTACAGAAACCTAATGTTACCCTAGAGATTGCCCGGCGCACCCAATATGACGCGGGCGTGACACGGGAGTTTGTGCAGGGACATCTGCTTCGTGCGCTCGACCTTGCGTCAGATAATCCCCAAACCATTACCACTGTCTGCCGGGAATTAGCGGAATTGGCTGGCCTCAAGGTGCTTAAGCATGAGGATGTTAGCGACCTGGCGCGACTCTCGACGACGGATCGTCGTACGCGCATGATCGCGATGCTGGCCGATGTCCCGTCCGATTCTTGATTGTCCTGAACTTGCCGCGCTCTCCCCGTCAGAATTGCAGGCCCGCATTGACCGACTCTCCCCAGGGCAACTCAAAGAGTTTGATGTGCTGGTGGAGTCCTTTGAACGCGATGCCCTCCTCGCACAGTATCAGGTTGACCCCCTCCGCTTTGGCCGCGCCACCTTCCCGCACCACTTCCGCTTGCCGACGGCGGCCCGGTGGCATGGCGACGCGATTGCCCTGTTGACGCAGACCGCCAGGGTTGAGGAGTTCCCGAAGATGGGAAAAACATTAACTTCCCTGGAACCCCTCTGTCCGCCACCCCCTCCAATTTTTCCCCCAGGAAATTCTCCTAATAGTGTCATCTCTACACGAAGTCAGGCGGTGGCGTCAGCGCCAGGGCAGGCCATGCGCAGTCCCCTCCGGCTCGCGATGGCCGCGCCCAGAGGGCATGCGAAATCGACCCTCGCCTCCTTCCTGCTCCCGCTATGGCATCTGGCGCTGGACACCAAGCATTTCATCCTGCTGGTGTCGAATACCCATGCCCAGGCGGTGAAGTTCTTGCAGGCCATCAAATACGAGTGGGAGACGAATCGGTGTGCGCAGCGGCAGTGTGGACGCGAGGGGCGACCCTTCTGCCTGGCGCATCTGGTGCCAGGGGTGCGTCCCAATAAGGAGAAGTGGTCGGACTCGGATATTGAGTTGTTCCGAAATGGGAAGCTCGCGCACAAGGTGGTGGCCCTTGGCTCCGGCCACCAACTGCGTGGGTTGAAATTTCTCCAATACCGCCCCGATCTGATTATCTTGGATGACACCGAGGATGACGAGATGGTGCGCTCTGACCTGCGCCGGCTCAGTTATCAGGAATGGGTGGACAATGTGGTGCTGAAGGTTGACCCGCAGTGTGATATTGTCAAGGTCGGCACCATCATCCATGAGCAAGCACTCCTGAATCGTCTGGTGCGCCAGACGGATGATGTCGATAAACACCGCTATGGCGATTGGACGCGCCGTCTGTTTACCGCGTTGGATGCCAGCCACCAGTCCACCTGGCCGGAGCGCGAGTCGACCCAGGAACTCTTGACCCAACAGGCACAGAATCCCTATTCCTTTAGTCAAGAAAAGCAGGGCCAACCCGTCGACCCCTCCTACTGCCCCTTCAAGACAGCGTTCTTCACCGAGCGGCGCTGGTGGACGCAGTTACCCCGTGACCTGTCCATCAGCATTACGATTGACCCCGCCTGGACAATTCGAGACCACAGTAAGGAGACGGCCCTCATCTGCGCCGGGTGGGATGCCCAAGCCCGCCTGTGGGTGCTGGATGAACACCATGCGAAGTATGACGACCCCAGCCTCATCCTGGATCTCATCCTGGACTGGTACCTGCGCTGGAACAAGAACGAGCAGGTCAACCCTGGGCAGAAGTTCTTCTGCGTCGGGTTCGATGCGGTGAGCGCCCAGAAGATGTTGCTGACCAGTTTCCGAGACCGCTGTCGGGAACGCAACCTCCACCCCCACCTGCGAGAGTTGAAGGCCGACCGGGACAAGATTCGACGCATCTGGCAACTCGAACCCCTCTTCCGCCATGAGCGCATCTTCCTCCGGCCTGATATGACCTACCTCCAGCACCAGTTGCAGGGCTTCCCCCGGAATGTCCAAGGGGGGTTGGTGGATGTGGCCGATGCCCTCGCCTACTTCTGCCAGTTGGAACCGTATCGGCCAGAGGCGACGGCAGAAGAAGCCCCTGTGTCCACGAAGCCCTTCCAGATGAGTTTTGATGAGTATGCGAACCTCCATGAGGATGTGCGGGCCTACCGCCAGCGGTTCCCGGAGTCGGAGGGGACGATGGATGATGTGCTGACAGGGATATTGGCGAGGCGCAACTGATGTCTTGCCGTATAACTGTCTTTGCCGAAGATACCCTATCGTCTGCTGATATTTCAGCATAAAGTGGTAGACTGTTCATGAAGTGGGGTTTCGGTGGACTTATCGTCATCAGCGTCCTGCTTGTCTGGTATGTTAGTAGGATGGAACGTCGGGTGGAACTGTCGAGTCGGGTTGGGTGGTCTCAGGTCTGTTGGCATGCGCCCCATCAGCGGATGACGCCCAGCATCCTTGAGGGGTTACGGGAAGCGCGTGTGCAGGTGGGTCTGAAGGGCTGGCACCCCACCGTGGCGTGGGTCAATGAGCAGTGTGCGGCGTTGGGGATGAACTAGATGTCGCAAGCGCAGATGGAACGGACTGTGGGTCGTTGGCTGTTGAAGCAGCACCATCGCTATTGGCGGCAGGCGCTGCGCGGTCATGTAACCTCCTACACGCTGGATGGGTCGGCAATCCAAGCACTCATTGTTCAGGGACGTAGAAAGTAAGCGGTGGCGACGCTCCTGTGGGTACTGTGGTATCTGGTTGCCCCGTTGAACTGGGCGTTTGACCGAGTGGTGTTCTGTCTGTTACTGGCGCTGGATTGTTCCACAGGACTCCGCTGGTGGATATGGTTCCGCCAGAACCGTTGACAGTTGAGGAGTGGCAAGTAGTTGAGAAACTTCGCTGGTTGCGGAAGACCTATGCCAATTTCAAACTCAGTATCTATGGACAAGGCAGCCTCAAGCGGAGTATCCTGGATATGGAATGGAGTCCCAGAGTACGACTCAGTTCCACGGAGGCATTGAGTTTAGCGGTTGATGATTAGTCGGTAAGTCGTTCACTCGTTAGTACGACCTACAGCGAGATGGCTTAAACGGGCTGTCTCGCTAATTGTTTTGGAGGAGCAATGGCAGAAGAAGTCGGGGCAACTCCACTGACGCCTCCCTTAGTGCCGTTCGTGACCATTCGTGAAGTGGCTGGGCAGACGCAAATTGATACCAATCTTCCCCCAGAGATGCGCCCGCTCATTCTCTGGATGTTGGAACGGGCGAAGTTGACTGTGCTGACCACCCCCTCGCAACAGGAGCAGCCAAAGATTCTTCCAGTGAATGGTGGGATGCGGGGCTTGATGAAGCGGATGAAGGGCTAATGGCCGAGATTGACCTCTCCCTCTGGCGTCCACGCCTCGAACAGGCAGTGGCCCTCCAAACGGCCCAGCACCGCCGCTGGCATGAGTCCCAACGCATCCTCATGGGCGATTGGGCAGGGCAGTATGCGGCGCTCACCGACCCGGACTACATCCCCGTCAACTATGCCAAGGCGTATGTCTCGGCCGTGGTGGCCTCTATCTATGCCCGCAACCCAGAGTTCTTCTGCACCTCGCGCCACCCCCGCCACCAACACTTCGCCCGCTCCATGCAGATTGTCCTGAACTATTACAAGCAGGAGTTGAACCTTAAGGCGCAGATGAAGCGGGCGATTACCGATGCGCTCATTACGGGGATTGCCTGGGTGGAAGTCGGCTACACCGCCACTTTCGGCCAGTTACAGTTGCAGCCGCAGGATGACATTGGGCTGTTCCAGAAGTTGCTCGGCCAGACCAAGCGACCCGGCACGCAGGGGGTGCTCAATGAGTATGTGAAGGAAGTCGCCCCCTATGCCACCCGCCTCTCGCCCTGGAATGTTTATCTCGCGCCGGGCTACCATAGTGTGCAGGAGATGCCCTTCCTGGCTGTATCCGAAGACCTCGCACCGGAAGACTTGGCCGCCCATCCCCTCTATGGCCCCCGGTTTGCCTCGGCGAATATCTATCCCAGCCGGAAGATTGAGACCATCGCCTCCGCCGTGTCCAGTCCAGGCATGGCCCGTCAATTCGGCTGGGGGGGGGCCTCCAATGGGAAGTTAACCCATATGCACCGCCTGTGGCATATCTGGGATAAGCGGGCTGACCAGCGGTTTATCTGGCTGGATGGGAGCCAGGAAACAGCAGGCCCCTTCCCTTGGAACCTCGCCATTGAAGGGTTCCCACAGACGCCACTCATCTTCAATGACCTGCCGGAGACGAACAAGTCCGCCCAGTCCTACCCCATTGGCGACCTTTCCTTCCTCATGCCGCAGTTGAAGGAAATCAACCGCATCCGCACCCAGATGAGTAAGCATCGCAAGCGCTCAGGGGGCGCTATCCTCGCTCAAGAAACAGCCATGACGGATGAACAAGCCCTGAAACTCCAGCAGGCGGATGACCTTACGTTGGTGCGGATTAAGGGGAACCCCACGACCGATATTGCCAATTTCGTCCCTGGGGCCTTATCCCCCGATGTCTACCGCATTGGCGACCGTGTCCTGGCTGACCTAGACCTCATCGGGCAACTCGCCTTTCTGCTCCCCACGATTTCTCCTGGGAAGGAACGGACAGCGACCGAGGCGAACTATCGGGCGCAGGGAGCCGGGACGACCCGGAGTGAGAAGGTGGATGTGGTGGAAGAGACGATGCAACAGGTGGCTAAACGCTTGGCCGCCGTCCTGTGGGAATATGCGCCTCGTTCGCTCATTCAGGAGATTCTCGGTGAGGAACAGTTGCCAGACGATATGTGGCCGACCCTCCCAGAAGATAGGGTCGCCCGTCGGGAGATGATTGAGCGCGAGTTGGAGTTCTCTATTGAGGCAGGTAGCACACAACCGCTCAAGGATAAGACCATGAAGAATGAGCAGAAGATTCGGTTCCTGAACATCATCGGTGGGATTGCCCCTGAGCGCATCAAGATTACCTCCGAAGGACTGGGGGAGTTGGCGGACGACTTGGAGATGCCGGAACTGCGTCAGTGGATGGTGCTGGATGATGCGGAGGAACAACAGGCCGCTGAGCAGGAGAACCAGTTGCTGATGAAGGGGATGGAGCAGGTGGTCAGCCCCAATGAGAACCACCAACTCCATGAGCAAGTCCATGCCAAGGCCATGCAGCAAGGGTCAACCCCTGCGATGGATCAACACCTCCTCCAACATCGGAACTATCGAATGAAGAAGCAACCGGGCAAACCCGCCCAGGCAGGTGATGGGGGCACACGGTCGCCTGCCGCCAAACCAGAAGCGCAACGTCAGGGCGTGACAGGGGCTGAAGATTTGCTGGGAGCCTTAGGACGGTCGCAGTCAGAGCGTGGTGAGGAACGGGGAGGGCTACCGAATGTTTGAGCAGGGAACGTCGCACGCCCAGGTCATGCGACAGAAGGAGCGGGAGTTGTTGGCACAGGTACAGACCCAGATGACAGAGGTAATTCATTCAGTGGATTTGGATGTGCTTGTGGCTGTTGAGGAGGTAGAAGTGGTTGGGGTGGTGACGACAACCCCAGAGGAACAGGATGCGATTCGTGCCTTCCTCAAGGGGCTGGTATGAGTTTCGGGTCGCTGTACGCTGTTCGACAAGAGCGTCTAAGACATGAGCAGGAGGGACAGACGGCTATTCTGCCTATTCGTGCTCCTGTCTCACGCCGTGCGACTGTCCCCTGCGAACGAGGACATACCTGGCGGGATGCGAAGAACCGTTGTGTCCTCTGCAAATCCGTGGAGGTGGAGGCTGACCAACTCTACCGTAACTTCGCCTATACCTTTAAGCCAGGCGACCGGAAAGAAATCCACAGTAAGCGACAGTTCCTCCGGGAGTGTCGGCGCACGGGACAGCGCCTAGTCGCGGCGGATGACCTCCTGAAGCGTGGGGTGCCGTATAAACCTGACCCAACCGTGAGTGGACTCAAGCCGGAGATGATTGCCCAAACGATTCGTGAGGTACAACGGTCGGCCACGCCAGCGCGTGTGGAACGCGCTTGGCATGACCGAAAGCAGCAGAAGGAGGCCTAATATGGCCGATGTTCTCTCCAAGGGCGAGAAGGCTATGGGAACGCAATCGGGGCTCAAGGCTCCGGGCAGCCTCTCTGGCCTGAACAGTGGCAAGCCGGTGCTGGACAACCGCTGGGGCAGCAAACTGGCCAGCGGCAAGCAGTCCAGCAGTATTGGCAGTAAGGGTAAGAAGTAAGCGTGGGGACAGGTTGACCGAGGCCATCAGAGGCCAGTCAATAGGAGGAACGAATGTTACCTGAAGACATTGTCGCTACCGAGTCCGTGACGGACAGTAGCGTGAAGGACACTGGCAAGGAGGACGGACAGGCCGTTACATTGCCGGAACATTTAGTGGGGGAAGTTGACGAGGCGACGTATGCGAAGCTGCCTGCGGAGGCTCGCACCGCGCTCTCGGATTCTGTCAAGAGCCTGAAGGGGAACTACACCCGCAAGCTCCAAGACGTGGCAGACCTGCGCCGAGTCAAGGAAGCCTTAGAGGCCGACCCGGACAAGGCGAAGTTTCTGCAACGGGCTATCGCGGAATACGACGCTCGCAAGGCTGGGTTGAAGGTCGATGCGAGTGAGTTGAAGGAAGCGAAGAGCCGCTTGGAAGGCTTGTTGGATGACATTGAACCAGCACAACGCAAGGCGGTCAAAGAGTTCATTGATGGGTTGGATGAGCGCTATGAGGGGCAACTGAAAGCCCAGGGAAAGGAGTTGAAGGAAGTGAAGGAGTTAGTCAATAGCCTTTCTTCCTCGAACACCCGTTCCCGTGCGGAGACGCTGGGGCAGGAGTTGGTGAAACTGCCTGGGGCCTTTAAGACCCTCGCGCTGAAGTACAAAGAGGACATTCTCCGCATGGGGGTGGCGAATAGCCGCCTCTCCGTGCAGAAACTCCTCCAACTCGTCAGCGAGGACGAGGAATACCGCAAGGCGGTGCTGGCGACCCCCGACAAGGCTCAAGGGGACGTGGAACGGGCACGGGAAACTGCGACGGCACGTCCGTCAGGAGCCGTGAGTAGTATCGAGACGCTGGTCGGCAAAGAGGACATCCGCAAGTCACGGGATAAACGCTTTGGCGACCAAATTAACATTGGCAGCGTGGTCACCAAACTCCTGAAGGACATCCGGCGTGGCCCCTAAGTCCGTTTCGTACAACGTAGGAAAGGGCTGATATGCCAGCGGATGTAAGCGCAACTAAAGTCTGGTCATATCTCGCCACGACGACCTTTGAACGCATGAGTTCGTTGGTTTCCGACATCGTCAGTACCCGTATCTTCCTGCTCCATGCCCTGGACGAATTGAAGGGCGTGAAGAAAGAATTCATGGGTGGCTTGGACATCCGCCTTCTGGTGCTCAAGGAACTGGCGACGGCGGAAGATTACACGGACTTAGACACTGCAGCACCGGCACGGGCGAACCCCTTGACGACTGCGGTCTACACCTGGCGACAGGTGCGTGCGCCCATTGTGTTGTCGGGACGCGATATGGCCGTGAATCTCGGCTCCGATGCCGCCGTCTCAAGTGTGCTGACGGCCATGCTCAATGCGGCCATCTTAGGGTTGCGGGGGCGCATCGGGGGGTTAAGCGGTATATTCTCCACCAATGGGGACTCGGCGTCGGGGATTCAGGGCTTGCAGGACATGGTGACCCATGCCAGCAACGCCCAGCCGAC
>ERZ1292642.212-Hain-H14-01um-R1-212-length-40153-cov-21_pt1 | contig 40153 bp, 67 predicted proteins | sample MGYA00564403_ERZ1292642 | MGnify/ENA primary metagenome ERZ1292642 (study PRJEB36523, sample SAMEA6512643) | groundwater metagenome | collected 2019-01-09 | study: AquaDiva: Metagenomics assemblies of 32 groundwater samples
ATACAGAGATCCTAAGTGAAGCCGAATTCAAACGAATAATCGAACGAGCGGGATTCGAGTACGGCATTGGCGAGCTTCGGCCTCAATTAGCAACTGGTATTTGTGGTAGATTCCAATTAGAAGAAATGAAAGAAATTTAAGTTGCGTTCGGTTTAGTTCCGTTAAGTTAGGCTACGGTGGGGTGCGTTACGATTTTTTTTGTTAAGTTAAGGGCTGTCTTTACACAAAGAGAGTGAAAAGTTAAAGAATTATCTTGAGTTGTGATGGGTTGGGTTATGTTTTGTTTAGTTGAGTTCTGTTAAGTTTTATTTTTTTTAAAGGAGAAAGCATGAAATATTCAGAAATTGAAAAAGCATTCAATACATTAGATAAATTGGGATACATCAATTACGGTACATTGATTCCTACGGATGTCATGGAAAAGATTGTAGGAGAGCAATTTTCTAATGAATGGAGTTTTTTAGGTCCATTGCTAGCTATTAGGAAGCACATTGAAGAAAATGGTTATTTATGCACCCAAAGGGGGGTCGAAGATGGCTCCCTCATGCTAATTGCAACAGAAGATTTTGCATTCCACGCTACTAAAAACTTCGATAAAGCAATGGAAAGAATGAAACGCTTGCAGAATTGTATGATTCATGCAAAAATGAACGATTTCGATCAAAAGGATTTTAAGCAATATTTGCATGCTTCAAACAAAATTACCAGTGGGTTGAATGCATTGAATTCGGTTATAAATCAAATTTAAGTTAGGTTAAGTTATGTTGAGTTGAGTTAGGTTTAGTTTGGTTTAGTTGAGATAAGTTAAGAATTGTCTTTTAAAATTTTGTTTTACGTACACTTGTTTATAAGTAGTACTATAAACAAGTGCATCAAATGATCACTTAAAACCCACCAATCTCATTATTAAATTGATTATACATGTCATCACCACCAAAAACTTTTCTTCGCAGCTGGTCATAAGATATATTTTCATCCGGATGATTGAACTCTCCTTGAGGAAATGCGCTGCAACATGCATAGCGAAGGGCATCTAAAATATGATCATTCTTTTTTAAAGGCTTATCCTCTCCCCGGTCCGCTGCTTTGGAATCCCATGCATAGCTCTGAATATGCTCTCGAAGAGTTGTACAACTTCTATGGATAACTATATTTTTCCCGCCGATAAATTTACTACAGATCTTAATACCCAAAAGAACGTCATTATTGGCGTCAAGGACTGGCAAGTCCGCCTGTCGCAAAGCGATCTTAAAACTAGCTGCTGCTGGGTCAACGTAAATAGCCGAAACATTTTTATATCCAATGAAATCTTTGATATCTTTGACAAGTTCAGCGTCAGTTTTAGATCGTCCTTTCTTAGCTGAATCATAGTAATATTCCGCTTCAACCCGTATTTGTGGCCATTTATTGGGTGACACTGCGCATAAAACAGCCGCTGTTGCGTTCGTTGTCCCATAGTCAATGCCCACGATATAATAAGAGGGAGCAGGGAACGGATTTTCATATTCGTTGTCTTTGTCATAGCAGTCATAAATAGCTCCATGAGCAAGCGCCCATTCTCCAAGTATATAGCGATTATACCACATACCAGAATAAGAGGCTTTTAATTGTGTTTTGAACTTCTCATCTAAAGTTGGATTATCTTCAAGACAGAAATTCCAATAGACTAAGTCAAGATCAGGTTTATCTATATAATCTTTCTTAAGCCAATGTGCTGGCCCTTCCGGATTACATGTAGCTAATAATTTAGCCCCTGGAATACTTAGACGACTTTCTAGCATTTTCCAAAAAGGCTCGGGAAGGTTCGTAGCTTCGTCTACGTAAGCTAAAGCCAATGTCGAGCCTTGGATAGTAGATACTGCTGATACATCTGGCGCACCAACAAACCAGACGTCTCTTCCATATAATATGCTCTTCTGGCTCTTTTCTGTTGGACATGGGAAACCTAATCTACGATACATTGGAACTAAGATATTTCTTTGAATAGATGTTCTATTAACACCTATGATCATAGCATCGCCCTTAGGGCCTTCTTTGAGATCTTTTATAAATCTTTCAATGCTAGAGAATGTTTTTCCTGATCTTACAGCACCAACCCATATATTAAACCTGTGAGTAGCTTCACAAAAGGATTTATTCTGCTTTGGGCTTGTTGTCATTTATCACCAAAATTTTCTAATTCTGTTATTTTATGCTGAAGCTGCATTATGATTTGATCTTTATCTATATCATCTTGATTGGAAGGTGTTGCAGATAGCATGTCAGGCTCTCTTTGACCTAACTTAACCTTTCCGAGCCATATTAACAATTGAGTATTTCCACTTAGAGCTTTCATGTGCTGGGTATATTGTAAATCTCCTTCACCACACTCTACAATTCCGTCCGAAAAATCCGAGAAACCGCATCCATATTCCCTTTTAAATCGACAATAAAAAGTATCTAAATCTACTCGCAAATGTTTAGCTATCTGTCTAGCTGAATTTCCGGCTTCCATTCTTTTCTCAACAACATCCCAATTTATATCTTTAAGTGGTCTTGCCATTTTTATTCATTCTTTTAAATGTTTCCGAAGCACCCCATTGACAACCTAATGCCACTGATAAAGCCTGAAGTCTTGTTTTCATGCCGTAAGGTAATAATTCATCATTCCACAAAATTAAATATTCTATTCCTTCAACTTCCTGATCTATTGCTATTTCAAATTCATCTATAGGTTTTGAAGATATAATTTTTAAAGTTTCATTTAGAGGCATCGTAAATTGAAAACATATACCGTATTCATTTGTCATCTTTTTCCTCAAAAATTCTTTTTGCAAATTTGAATGCTGCTTTTGTTTCGTCGTCCATATTTAGAATATTGAGAATAGAATCAGCCTGGTCTTTCGTTATAGTAGTTAAATATATTAGAAATTTGTCAATTTTGTCTTTAATTGAATCGCTTTTTTCTATTTTAATTTCTTTTTTTTTCATATTTCAATATCCACAGGCTTATTTACAGGCTTATATTTTTCATTTACATAACTGCAATTTATAGATTGCATCATTTTATCATTATAAGTTGGAAAAATTTCTTGTATTCCATATGCTTCATGGATATGCCCAAATATATGCAATCGTGGCCTTGAAACATATTTCAACCATCCTTCAAATGCACTACTTCCACTATGAAATAATGTTCCATCTTCAATAGGTATTCCATCTAATATTCCATATGCAGGCCCATGAGTAATCAATATATCTATATCATGCGGAATTTTCATCACTTTTTCGTCATAAAACCATATTTCACTATCATAAGTAAATGCTGTACATTTTGGATTAATTCCAATAAACCTAGGTGTCCAAGGACAACCCCATATCTTTAAACCTTCAAACTCACAAGCTGAATCACATAAATATTGAACATTCTTCATCCCAAATGGAACACATTGGTTTTTATAACATTCATAACAATAATCATCATGATTTCCAGCAATAACAATTTTTAGATCATAATCTTGATCGTCTAACCATTCATAAAAATTTCTATATTGATATTCTTTATCTGAAACTGTCAAGTCACCAGCCACAATAAGAAGATCACCACCAGTAAGTTTAGGATAATGACCATGTAAGTCAGCTATGCAAGTTATTTTCATTTTTCTTTAATTCCCTTCTTTCTTTATTTTGCCTTCTACTTACATCTCCATTACATATACAGCAATATTTTTGAGTTTTCGTTTTTCGGATAATGAATTTGTCACAGTTCATACATTTCATTATTTTTATTGTCTTCATAATTTTACTTATTCCCTATCATTATGACTATCGTAATGACTTTCATTTACATATCTTCTTGTATTTAAGCTACCATCGAGGAGCAAAAATCAGCCAAGATATAAAAATAATTAAGAAACATATTTGTGAGAAATGAAGATCTAAAAATTCAATTATATTCATCTCATCCTTTCAGTTTTTCCAAAAATTGTTTTTTTCTTTCTATTAAATCTCTTGATTCTTCAATCAAACATCTTATACAATTTTGGTCATATCGATACATTATTGAACGACAATTCTGGCATTTTTGATTATTACATATACAATCCAAGCAATGTTCGCCACATTTATTACATTCACCGCTCATCTTTTACTCCGAATTTTTAGTCCATTCGTGCATTTCAGTCCTGTTTTTTATTAATTTTATCAATATATCTATAAAGAGTGAATCTAGAGATCCCAAGGTCTTTAGCAATTTGATTTTTACTTATACGGGTTTTCATTTTTTCTTTTAATTCAAACTCTAAAAGAGCATTAAATTTAGTTGCTCTTCCTTTATATTTGCCCTCTTTTTTGGCTTTTTCAATTCCTATTCTTTGTCTTTCTTTTGCCAATTGAGAAAAGAAATGTATGAAAGACTTCATCATATCGTAAGCTAGCTTTGACATTATATCATTTTTCTTACCTAAAACAATTCCTTCACGAACAAATTGAATCTGAGTTCCTTTTTTCAAAAGAAATTCTACTATTTCATCAAGGTCATATCCGTTTCGTCCGAGACGATCCATGCATTCAACAAAAACAACATCATCATCTCGGACATATTCTTTTAAGTTTTGAAGCTGCTGTCTGTTTATGGTAGAATAACCAGATTCAATATCCACAAAAACTTTATCTAGTTCAATTCCTATAAGCTGACTTTCTGGATTTTGCTCGCATGTGCTTACTCTTTTATAGCCTATTCGTTTGCCTGGCATTATGATTCAACTTTGGTTTTCATGAATAAATTTTATAGCTTCCATTATTGAATTTATAAGAGGACTATCAAATTCGTAACCAAAAATTTCTACTAATTTTTCAATTTTTGATTTTAATATAAAATTCTCTCTTATTAATTTGTCATTTTCTTCTAATAGATTGTTATTTATTAAATTTTTTTGATATATTTCTTTTCGACTTAAAATTTCTTGATATTCAACTAGAAGTTCATTTGAACAATCGCATACTCTACAATTATTTCCATTATTTATATCAGCTAAGATACTACTGGTATTCGAAGAACAAACTGGACAAGTGGCCCTATTTCCCATTTTAGATTATTCCTTTTCTATGTGCTAACTCTTTTGTATCCGATTTTCTTTCCAATTCCCATAAAATCCTTTTATCTTCTAATCTTAATATTGCATCGAGCATTGCTTTTGCAAAAGTTAATCCCCATATTTGACCATTTGCTCTCGCATACTCAACCATATCGCATTGATTTTCGCATATGAAAGAGTTTTGATAGACCATGGCTATATTTCCTTCGAGACCTTTTTGCATATCCATTAATTTCTCCATTAAAGATTTTGTAAGGATTTCTTCGATACTATCTTGATTCATATCCTTTCCTTGATTTGTGTCATAAAACATCTTATTTGTTATATTAACATTAACACTTCACCTTACATTCTGTCAAATATAAAACAAAGCAAATTCAAATATACAAATATCAGAAGTTTTTAAAATTTATCATATCATGTATAGTGGGAGTACCCTATTGTGACACTTCAGGTATAGGTAACCAATGACTAACTTTTATATTTTCATTATCTGCTTTTTTCCAAATTCCATTAACATGTTCTCCTATACAAAAATCGGTATCCATCCAATATCTCCCTGCTAATTGCCCGTCGATTCCAGGACAATAACAAAATACATGAGTAAATTCTTTTGGTAACTTATCTTTTACGCTTATCCATTCGTGTTCTTTCATTTCCCTCTCCTTTGTTTTTGTTCAAAATCTTTTTGCGCTTCATATGCGTCATAGTTTTTGACATCACCCAGTCTTTTACATTCTCTTCTTATAGTTGATTTGGGCCTTTTTGAATGGTCGCAAATTTCTCGATAAGACATATTCAAGTCTAAACCTTCTTTAATCAAAATTCTTTCTTGTAATGTAAGAGGATTCTTACACATCCATTTTCCTACCATTCCCCACATTCCTCATCAAAATCAGTTTCATCCTCATCGAAGTCCTCATCACTATTTTTATCATTCATTTCATAAACTTCAGAAATGTAATTCAAAAGTTTTGGTTTGCTTATGTCAAATCGAAGAGCATTTCTTATGCAAACCATACATAATGCTGACATAGCCAATTGAATCTTTGGATTCATTTCTTGAATTTTCAACTCAACTGAATGGATTATGTCATAAATTATTTTCTGTTCTTCTTCTGTTAATTGTTGTCTCATATTTCCCTTAAATTTTGTTTTAGTAAAGGCCTCATCATTTTACATATTCCTAAAGCAAAGTTTGGTATATTTAACCCTTTTTTTATCATGTACTCGTAAACGGATGATAAATATGTAAATCTTCTAAATATCGTATGAATTGAAGGAAGTTTTTTTACTCCCGTATTCTTTATTGTGTGCGAGCCACCTCTTTGAATTGGGGTATTCATAGATTCATTGAAAAATTCTAATAACTCTTGTGAACTGATATTTGATATTGGAATATCAATAAATTTATTAAAACATTTAATAAGAAATTTAAAATCATTTACATCTTTTATATTTCTTTCTAAAGCATTTTGATAAGTTAATTCTATAGCATCACCTAATAAAATCAAGTTCTCCATTTTTGGTTCAAAAGCATCTATCTGATCTATTAAATCTTCTTTATAAGCAATCCATAGTTCGGCGTCTTTCAATGTTTGAAAAGTTTCATATAGATTAATATTTTTTTTTCTAATCTGAGCTGAGAATTTATTTCCTACTTCTTTAATTGAACCCATATTTTTCCTTTAATTTTTCCTTCCATATTAAAAATGCTGCTTCTAAAAAATTTATATATTCTGGAAATTTTATACTGAATTGATTTAATTTATTTTTTTGACTGTTATGTGCTGGTATTTCATAAAATTCATTTTTAAATATATTTTTTGTGATATTTTTTTGAAAAACATCCATTTCTTTTATTTCAATAACAATTTCATCTTCTATTATATTTTTCAATTCTTTTGTTAATTCTGTAAGTCTAATTCCTTGTTTATATTCTTGTCTAATATTCACATGTTCATTACCTATTGTATTGAAAGTACAAATATTATGATTATTGTCGTTCAATTCAAAAAGTAAGCATAAATCTTTTTTTTCTGTTTTCCTTAAACCTCTTCCTATCATCTGACAATATAGTGATTTTGAGCTAGTTGGTCTAGCAATAACAATACATTCTATCGAGGGTTCATCAAATCCTTCTGTCAAAATTTGACAATTTGTTAAATATTGTATTTCTCCAATTTTGAATTTATTTAAAATTTCTTTAATTTGATTGTGACTCATTTTTCCGTGTACACATTCTGCCTTAAATTGTGATTCTTTTAGCAATTCAGCTATTTTTTCAGCATGAGACACATTTAAGCAAAAAATTAAAGTTTTTAGATTCCTACAATTTTCTTTGATACATTTTAAAATGATATTATTTCTGGTTTCATTATCTAATTCTTTTAGATCCACACACCTAAAATCTGATGATCTTTTACTTATTTTTTGCCCTGTTTTTATTTTGAATGCTTGTAAATCACAAAGTGATCCATTTTCAATTAATTCTAAAATTGTTCTTTTAAATGTCAAATGTTTAAAACAATCTAAAAGATTTTTTCCATCTAATCTTTCCGGTGTTGCTGTCAACCCCAACAATTTTGTTTTTTTTGAAATATTAGCAATAAGTTTCTGATATATTTCACTCATGCTATGATGCGCTTCATCTATTATGATGTGATCATAATTTTTTTCTTTTATTATTTGTAAGTTTTTTTGGTATGCTAACATTTGTGAAGTTATAATATTGAATTTACAAGGTTTTAAATCCAAATTAACATTTTTTATATTAAACATTTTTAGAGTATCATATATCTGATATTTCAATTCTTTGTTTGGGCAAATAATTAATGCTGTTTCAGAATTTTTTTTTAAATAATCTGCCATTATCCATGTTTTTCCTGCTCCAGTCGGTAATTGTATTAACTGACGATCATTTTCTTTGAAGTGATCTTTTATAACGTTAATACATTCTAATTGATAGTCTCTAAGCATTTTTTCCTCAGAATTCATGTCCACATACGGGACATTCTTTTTTCTTTTTGTTTGTACTTTCTTTTTCTTGCTTCGCTTCTTGTTTTTTTTCAAAGGTTCCTAATAACTGCTCTTCAGTAAACCCATATTTAAGCAAATCTAGCGGCTCCCATAAGTTGGCTAATATCTCATAATCAAATCTTCCTTGATTAAGATTAAGGCCTATACATAGCTGTTCTATTTCAGATGAATCTAGCAAAACGTCTGGAAACCAGCATTCTACTTTTTTCTTCTTCATCTTTTTTAAGATTCTTATCCTTTGATGACCTCCGATAATAGTAAAGTCTTGATTTATTATTGGTTTATCAATAAGACCAAACTTATCAATTAAATTTGCTAAATAATGAAAATGTTCTTTTGAAATCTGTCTTGGATTCTTTTCGAATTCTTGTAATTGGTTTATACTAATTTCTTTCAAGCTCCAATTTATTTCTCTTTTTTCATCCATTTTTTTATATCCATAAATTTTTTTATTGACTATTTATTTCCTAATGTGTATATTATCTCAAAGGAGATTTATTATGACTGCTATACAATTAGAATTCAACTTAGAAAATGAAACCGAAACCGATTTTAGACTATCTTTCATGCAAAGACAAATCGACGAAATGAATAATAGCATGGGAAAAGTTCGAAGAAAAATCTTTTCTGAAGTCGGAGAATTAAAAAAAATGTGCATAACCCTACAGGCTGAAAATTCAGCATTAAAATCTTCTTTAATGGAAATCACCAATCAAAAAGAGAAGTGGGTCTACAATCGATCAAATCTTCTTTTCGACATTCAATAGCTTATTTCTATTTTAACGCCTTGAATGGGCCTCTTTTCTTGTCCATACTCTATTTCTATTCTCGAATCTGAATCGGCATGGCCTGGTTGCAAACCTGGAATCAAACTATCACAAATTGCATCCACTATCCATTTTTGAGAACTCACCAAATTATCGAAGTCAAGATTCCTAGATGCCAATCTAGTAACTTTAACTTTGCAAGGTAATGAAACTTGGCAAATTTCCTTTGCAAGTGCTAACTTTACAAAGAATTGCTGGTTCTTATGCCTTTTATGCTTTTTTCTCCAATGCTCAGTGCAGTTTGCTTCGCTCACTGTTCTGATTGGAATTTCCCATGTGATTTTTTTCATTCACTCATATTAATTGCATGTGAACTTTTCTTAAAGCATTTTTAAACTGCTCAATGAATCCTTTGACCGCGTATTCAAGAGTAAATGACTCTTTTTGACCTCCTATGTAAGAGATTTCTATAGAATTATTTAATGCAAATACTTGGACATATTGATTTTTAGCTTCGTCATATTTTTTAGCATAGGATTTATTTTCTTCAATTTCTTCTTGAGGATCTTTTGGAATTTCTGGCTTATTCTGGCATGCCCATTTCAAAGCCTGGATATATGTTTCATTTATTTTAGTTTTTGGATGATTCACATATTGTATTCCATGTTTCACAGAATCTTCGTCATATCTGCGAGTTATTTCGATTTTCTCTTTGATTGGTACATCAATATTTTCAAGGCAAGGATAAATTGGCGCCTGTTGTTGTTGATTTAAATTTTTTGAAGAAACAGCAGCAGCTTGTTGTTGTTGTTTTTTTTGATTAGTTTCTTTTGTAAGAGTTTCTTTTGTATCCCCACTATCTGGGGGGGTCATCCCCACTATCTGGGGGGGTCCTCCCAAGTTACTGGGGGGGTAAGAATTATTTGAATCTTGAACCGTTAAGCTATAGAAGCTGTGTTGTTTACCTATTTCACCAATAGTATATTTATAAATAATTTCCTTTTGAATTAAAGACTTTACTCCATTCAAAACACTAGTCTCTGAAAGTCCAGTAATTTTTTGAAGTTGTGAAATGCTAATGCAATCAATCTCTTTATGCCAACCGAATGTCTTTCGAATAATGACCATTAAAACTTTGAGTTCAGATTCATTCAAGTGTGGTAACCAAAAATCAAAAAGATCATTAGGGGCTTGAGTGTAATTTGGAGGAGATATTTTCATTATTCAACCTCCTTCAAATATCCAAAATGTATTAATTCAGCCGTAACATATGCACTAAGTTCTATTTCTTCATCTATACTGGCGATATAAGATAAATATCCTTTTGTTTCCCAAGATATATTATTATCCTTTAGCATATCAATAGGGTGACCAAATATTAAATTATATTTATTTCCCTTATATGATAATTCACCATATTTTAAATTTTTTGCACGAACAATTGACATGACTCATCCTTATAATTTTAAAGTTTTCAAACAAAATTATGGAAAGAAATCATGACGAATGATATAAATGGAAGTACCAGGCCTATTTTGCTTAGATACAAATTAGCTCTTTCATTTATGTTAGTCTATCACTTTTAATGTTAATGATTTCATTCGTCGTGATATCCTTTATTTCATTCGTCGTGATTTTCTTTCTATAGTGATGTCCTTGTTAATTGTTAATGGGAGCCACCTTCGCGGTGGCTTTTTTATTCCCGCACATAATTTATCCTATATTTCTAAACCCATCTGAAAAAGATTGCAATTAAATTCAAAAAAAATATTGTTTTAATGTAACATTCCCTGTGGTCTTATCACAAGGAGCCATCATGAAAAAGTTTAGACAAGGATTAATAATATGTATTCCTGCTTTAAAATTTGCCATTCCTCTTGGGATTGCTTTAATTTTTCACAGTTTAATGATGTTTTTTACGAACATATAAAAAAACCTAAACAGCCTTCTCCACCATCAAAAGTTCCAGCTCTTGTGCTTTTTTTTCTTTTTTTATTTTTTTGGGTCTTGCTGGTAGTTTAACCTCTCCATTTGTGATTTTTGTAATCTCCTTAGAGAGTAATTTACCTGGAAAAACATGTCCATTGATTATTCTAGACAAATAGCAATGGTTACATCCTAAAGATGCTGCTAACTGTCTTACTGTTATTCTATGAAATGCTAAAAACATTCTTAATTGCATACCTTCCTCCTTGTTTTCATATAAATATTATGAAACTTAAATATATTTTGTCAACCGATTTATTTTTGTGATTATTTTTATTGCATAAAAATAATCGATTTGATATATTTTTAGGTATGATGAAAATCTAGGTTGAATTCTTAAGATATTGTATTTTTTATGAAATATGGTATAGAAGAAGGCAGCGGATAAAATCAAAAAAAGTATTTAAGTTCGCCAGAACTGGAATTAGACCCGCCGCTTCGAATATGATATTTGAAGCTGTAAGTTTAAATCAATACTATTTTATTTAAAATAAATTGTATACAACAAAAGGCTTCACTATGAATAAAATCATGACTATACCCACAACTACTTCAGAAGTTTACTCCACACATTCTATTGCTTTTTCTCAAAAGCAATTAGACATTCTTAAAAACTCTATCTGTAAAGGAATAAGTAATGAAGAATTTGAAATTTTTTTAATGGCTTGCAAGAAAACTCAATTAGACCCTTTCATGAAGCAAATTTATGCGGTTCAAAGAAAAAATAAAAGACCTGATGGATCATGGGGTCAAACTATGACTATTCAAACTGGTATTGATGGTTATCGTTTAATTGCTGAAAGAACTGGTTGTTATGCTCCTGGTCAAGAACCTTCATATAGTTTTGATTCTAACGGAAATTTACAATCTGCTACAGCATATGTAAAAAAACAAACAAAAGATGGAACATGGCATGTAGTTTCTTCTAGTGCTTATGTAGATGAATATATGCAAACTTTTACGGATAAACAAACTGGGGAAAAAAAACCTACTGGAATGTGGGTAAATATGCCTAAAACAATGCTTGCTAAATGTGCTGAATCCCAAGCTTTAAGAAAGGCTTTTCCTTTTGAAATGTCTGGTGTTTACACTAAAGAAGAAATGCAACAAGCAGAAGAATTAAAAATATCTTTGGAACAGGCTTGCGAATTGGAAATGATTGTTGATGATTGTGAAGATTCATATAAACAAAAAGTATATTCCTACATAAAAAAACATTATAATATAGAAAAGTTATGCGATTTGCCTATAGAAATTTATGATACATTAAGAAATGCAGCAATAAAAAATATGCAAAAAAATCATGAAGAACAAAAAAACACTTTTTCCGTAGAATCACAACTTTTAATACAGGAAGTTTAATGAATGTTCATGAAATTATTAAAGAAGTTGAAAAAAATGCTTCTGAATGGTTAGAAATGTCTGAAGATCCTACAACGATGGTTGTAGGAATTCTTGCTAATAAAATTGTAAAATTAAATGAATATATTAAATTTTTAGAAACAGTAAGGAAAAAATAAAAATGGTTAAATTTCAAGATTTGAAAGGAAAAATTATTACTAAGATTGATGTAAGTGAAGACGAAATTCTATTTTATACAGAAAATGAAATTTATAAATTGTATCATACTCAAGATTGTTGTGAAAGTGTATATATTGAAGATATTTGCGGTGATATTAATTGGTTAATAGGAAGTCCCGTTTTATTATCTGAAGAAAGATTATGTGAAGAAGACAAAAAACATGAATACGATGATTGTTTTCTTTGGACATTCTATGAGATTTCAACTCAACAAGGTGCTGTTACAATTAGATGGTATGGTACTTCTAATGGATATTATTCCGTGAGTGTAGATTTTGAATTAATCGGGGAGAAAGAAAATGAATAATACACAAATAAATGATGAATATATTCAAGGTACTCAGGCTTGGTTAGATTTAAGGAAAACAAAAATAACTGCAACAGATGCTTGTATTATTATGAATGAATCTAAATGGAAAACTAGAATTCAACTATATAAAGAAAAGATTAGTAATGTTCATAATAATTTCTGTACACCTGCAATGCAAAGAGGTATTGATTTAGAACCCTTAGCCAGAGAATTATATTCTCTTAAAACAGGAATATTTGTTGAGCCAAAGGTTATAGTCAAAGATTGGGCTATGGCTTCGTTAGATGGTATCAGCGAATGTGGAAATTATTTAATAGAGATCAAATGCCCAGGTCAAAAAGATCATGAGATTGCACTATCTGGAAAAATACCCTCTCATTATTTTCCTCAACTTCAACATCAAATGTGGGTTTGTGATGTTGAAAAAATGCACTATTTTAGTTTTGACGGCACAGATGGTGTAATCGTAGAAATTCTAAAAGACCCGATCTACTTAGAAAGATTAATATCTGAAGAACTTAAATTCTTTGAATACATAACAAATAAGAATTTCCCTGAGTCAAATGAGGAAGATTTTATGTATAGAACCGATGATATTTGGGTTGAATGCTCTAAACGATGGAAGATTATCACTAGATCTATTAAAGAACTTCAGGAAGAAGAGGAAGAATTGAGAAAACAATTGATCTTTCTAAGCTCTGAAAATAATGTTAAAGGTAATGGAATTTCTTTATGTAAGGTTTCTAGAAAAGGAAATGTAGATTACTCTAAAATTCCTGAATTGAAAAATATAGATTTAGAAAAATACAGGAAAGAATCTTCTTCATCTTGGAGAATAACGCAGGAATAAAAAAAGGGAAGCCTCTGAGGAGCTTCCCTAAACAATTACTAAGAGTCACAATGAAAAAACGCCTTTAACATCTCTACATTAATATTCATGAGCTTTTTTTGCACGCATTTTTAAATCTTTCGATGCACCTAATGCTTCTTTTCTTTCTACCATCTCATGTTTCTTCTTAACGCCTTTAGTATGTTTAGCTTCTTTCTCATAATGCTTAGCATCTTTTTCTAAGGCTTGTGCTGCTTTTTTCATGATTCTTTTGTGAGTCATTATTTTTCCTCAGTTGATTTAAAATCTCTGTCTATGGCTTCTTTATCTATTTGAACTTGAATAGCTGCATCTATTGCAAGATCATCTACAGTTTTAAAAATACTAGGAATAATTGCAGAGCATGAGCTACAAACTATTGCCATAAAAACTATAATCGTACTAATTAAAAAGGAATTAATCAAGATTACAAAAGTTCTAATTTCCATGGTTTATCCTTTTTTAGGAATTTTTGCACCTGATTTTCTTGCTACATTTAAAGCTATTGCAATTGCCTGTTTTTTTGGTTTTCCAGCTTGTTCTTCAGTTTTTATATTATGACCTATATTTTTTTTACCCTTTAGAAGTGGCATATTTTCCTACTTTTTTTGTTAAAGCTTTTTCTATTGGCCATTTAAGATCTATGATTCTTTTTCTTAAGGTAACCGATGCAATTGAATATTCTTCAGCCCATTGTGTAAGAGTTTGTTTTTTTCCTAAATATTCTATAATCTTATTATTACTTTTGTTATTTGCTTGCTGTTTATATGTACACCAACGACAATTGCTAATTTCATAATTGCCTAAACAATTAATACGATCCAATGTTTTTCCTTTAGGTCTTTGTCCCATATCAGTAATAAAATTTGAAAATGAATTTTTCCATCTTTCGCATACCTTTATGCCTTTAGCACCATATCTTTGATAATGTACAACAAAAACATCATAACATCTTTGAATCATAGCACTCCAAGATTTATAAGTTTCACATTTCGATAAACCATTTTGTGTTTTTGTTATACATCCACATGATGTAGTTTTTTTAGATCTCAAACGATTTCCTAAAATTACACATGAATTTCCACATTGGCAAAGACAATTCCAATATGCGTTTTTATCTATATGCGAAAAAGAAATTACTGTTAATTTTCCTGAAATAAATCCGATCATTTCTTTTGGTTTTCTATTTCTTGAATTTATTTTTGCTCTACACGATCTACAAAATTCACCAATTCCATCAGATCTAATAAATTCCACTTTTTTACATTCAGGACATTTTCTCTCTAATAGTTTTCTTTTTATCATGGATAATACCTTTTTTCTTATTATCCATTATGAAATTTTCCTTGTCAACAACCTTCATTACTTTTTTTATTTTACCTTTACCATGCTTTTCTTTTGTCATATAGTTTTCTCGGTTTAAATTGTTTCTACAAGATATGAAATTGCCCATGAAATTGTGTTATTATTGGCTGCGTTTCCTGCTGGATTAGCCGAGGCATTCCAAACAAATATTGCTATATTTTCTAATGATGTTGCAGCAATACTTTGAACTGCAGAAGCAACAGTGCCAGTAGAAAGACAAGCAAAAGTATAATTACTTGATGTTGCCTGCATTCCTGCTGTAACCATTACAGTACCAGTACCAGAAGGAATACCCACAGGTGCTACAGCCGTTCCACTTCCGTAACTTATAGCTAATCCCGATCCAGTAAAAGCATTTGTCCCGCCATATATTAATTTAAATGATGTACTTAAAACGTGTATAACTTTACCTGCCCCAGGTGCTGCGATTAATTCAATAGGTGTTGAATTTATAGCTTTAATTTGCGCATTAGTCAAAGTCCCTGTGGCAAAAAATAAATTGCTTAATCCAGTAGGCGCGGTAGAATTCCAGTTTGTGCCATCTGAAGTTAATACATTTCCACTTGTTCCCGCTGTGGAGGGGTATGTTGCTGTTGAATAAGCTGGATCTGCCGCGGCCCCTCCAGATCGTAATATTTGACCTGAACTTCCTGTTGCCGTTTGTGCTATTGCCGATGTTCCTTGTCCAATTAATACACCGTGATTAGTTAGTGTAACTTGTCCAGTTCCACCGCCTGCTACTACTGCCGTTCCAAATGTTGGATCGGATGATGCTCCTTGAGAGATGACAGGTATTCCAGATGTTGCAGAAGGAGCCACGTTTGTTAATGTTGAGGATGTGGAGCCACCTATAATTAAATTGTGATTTGTAACGGCTGTTCCAGTAAATGCCGTTCCTGTAAATCCGCATACACCTATTGTTTGTTCATTTATTGCGTTTCCTACTGCCATATCTACCTTTTATTTTTAAATTTCTATTTTACCAGTATCATCTAAGAATAAAAATGAACTCTTTAATTCAATTTTGGATTTTAAGAATTGTTCTCTTCTTTGATTTATACTTTCTTCATCTTCAGGAAGTTTTAGAAGTTTCAATGGTCTAAGATAATCATTTAGTTGTTCATCCCAAATATCACCTCTACTACAATCTTCATTTCTAACAACCCTATGACCTTCAGGTGGTTTCCAATTAGCAATTCCATCCCAAACTATTACATTCACAACTACATTTTCTTTATTCAAAACAGCATATCTATCCATTTTTCTCTCCTAGAAATGTTCAATAACTATAACTCTTCCTCTTACACCATTTCCACCAGTTCCGCTACTAGATATTGTGGCTATTCCACCAGAGCCACCACCTCCACCACCTCCAGGTATTCCACCATCTCCACCATTTCCTACGGTTGTTCCTGCGCTTGGGCCTCCACCGCCTCCACCACCTGATCCACCTGATAATATTCCACCTATTGTAGCAGGAATATTTCCTTGAGATCCGTTTATCGTACCGGCCTCTGATCCACCTGATCCACCAGCCACAATAACTGTTGTCCCATCAAATTTTGTGATGGCTGCTCCATTTCCTCCGGATCTAGGAGTTACTAAATCATATCCTGCGCCTCCTCCTCCAGATGCGCCAGAAAAATATTGACCAACTCCGAAAGTTGCATTAGATCCTGATAAATTACTTCCTGACACTCCACGGTTTACATTTGTAAGTGCAAATGGTAGAATTATTGTTGTAATAAGTCCACCTGAACCAGTCGTTGTCGTCGTTCCTCCTGCTCCTCCTGTTGCCACGACTGCTCCTGTCATGTTTCCAAAAGTAGTGGCATTATTTCCCGATCCTGCATTTCCATTCATTGCATCGGTTGACTGAGTTACCCCACCATTTGAAGTTCCACCAATGGTAACAGTCTCGCTTGTATCAAACACTGAAGCAGGCCCCATAAAATAAAAACCACCACCACCTTGACCACCTTGACCGCCTCCGGATGCCGTTGATGTTCCTTTTCTTCCTGAACCTCCTCCACAACCTCCATTAAAACCAATTACTTCAATATATACTGAAGGGGGTGTAGTTGATTTTGTCCAAGTATCAGAAGAGTCGTAAGTTGTTACTTTAGATCCTGATATTCCCGTGAATGTTCCAGTTCCATTATAATAAACAATTCCTTGAGAATTAGTATTTGTTGAATTGCCTGTAGCCATTTTTTTTATCCTTTAATTGACAGTCCATGTTCCTACCAAATTAGCTGCTCTCCAAACAGTGCTTGCACCTGCGGTAATAGCTATTAAATCTATGCAATCACCTACATTATTCGATACTATCGTACCTGTAACCCCTACAGTGCCGGAAGCACTACCAATTAATATTTGCTGGTTAGCATTGGGTGTTATTGTGGCTAAACCTAGTTTACCAACTACTTTTATCTCTGATCCAAATACTGCTGAAGCTGGTAAAGTATATACAACTCCAGCACCTCTATCTGTAACATAGCCATTTTCAACAGCCATTGCTTGTGTTGCTGATGTTGCATCAGTCCAAGTAAAACCACCAGTTGCCACCTCAAGGTTTAATGTGCCTGCACCCGTGGTTACAGTTATAGTACCGCCTGTACTAGTTATAGTTCCTGTTGTTGGCGTTGCACCTGTTGACCCTATAATCATTTGTCCGTTTGTCATTGTCGATGACATTACCGGCACACCCGTACTTGTAGTAACAAGTGTAGCACTATTTGCAGTTGTTAAACCTGCGACTACGTTAGCAGAACTACTATATAATATTTGACTTATAGTGGTTGTAGAAGGGTAAGTAGCCGTGCTAAAAGCCGGATCAGAACCGGCTCCGCTAGATTGTAAAACCTGTCCTGTTGATCCAGTTGGTAAAGAAGCTGAAGCAGTATTTGTTCCTCTTCCAACAAAAAGCGTATGGTCAGTACCTTGAAGATTCAACCGCATTGTATTTGCTACTGATCCATCAGAGAATATGTTTGTTGCTCCTGTAAAAGCTACATTCCCTGATCCATTGGGCGATACTGGGCCTGACACATCTGTTGTAAAGCTATCAATTGCTGATCCACCACCAGTTAAAGCAACCGATATTGATCCTGGCCCATTGCTAATAGTTATACCAGCACCAGCAGTAATACTTCCTAATCTAACATGCCTTCCAGAAGTTGAGCCGATCCATAATTGACCATCTGTGGTCATTGCTCCACCGCGATTAGTTCCATCAAAACTCATATTATCAGTGAAAGTAATGCTTTCTAAACCCGTAATATTTGAAGTTCCACTCATATTTTATCCTACAAATCTATAAGTAAAGAGACAATTCCAATTTATAGTTTTTCCAGCTATACCAACTACTTCAATGAACGCACTATTTCCCGTAACACCCATATTAAAATCTGATGTAGCCATTGCAGGTTGTTCAAATATGTTTTTGTTTTCAACTCCAATTTCTGTAGCTGTTACACCATCGGTTATTGCAGCAGCAGAAAAAGTGTATGATGCGCCTGCTATATCAGTAACATCAAATGCTGTTAAGTCGCCTTCAACAATATAAACACCTGGTATTGCACCTAGTGATAAAGAAGCTAATGTAGTAGGCGTGGCGTCTGTTGTTGTAACTGTTCCAGTAATTCTATTAGTAATTTGAATGGTTATGGTATCCCCTGATGCTCTAGAGCGAATCCCATTATCATTACTTTCATTTGTATCACTTGTAAATACATTAAGATTATTTGCTACTGGAACAGCTATTGATGAATCATCCGCAGTGAATTGAGTTGGAATATTTGGAGGTATTGGCCCACTAGATGTAAGTGGTTTAAATATTTGGCTCAAATTACACCTACTTTAAAAATTATTGATATATGTATATGCAATAGAAAAATTTCCTGCTGCAGCCCCATTACCATAAAAACTAGTTCCTTTAGGAAATGTATATAAATCATCATCTAAGATAATTGCCTCACCTGCTGGAAAGGTTTTCCATTGAGTTAATCCACCGCCTGCAACAATAGAAATTGAAATTACCACAGATGAAGAACTTTGATTGTCTAATATTAGTTTTACAGGCGTATATAAAAGAGTTCCTATCAAAACACTACTTCCTGTCATAGCTGTAATAAGCTCAGGAGCTGGAAGCATTTGTTGATAGAGAATAAAATCTGACATATTATTCCTCTGGTTTTGGTGGAATTTCTACTTCTTTCATCTTATTTATTACAAATAATTTCATTTGTGAAAGAGCATCATGGACTTGTCCCATTGGTGAATCAACTTCACAAAGAAGTTGATATGTTTTTTCACTAATTTTTACTTCTAATTTTGCAATGTTATTAAGCATTTATTTTCCTATTGTATTATGCTACATATGCATAAAGCCATACTGTACCATTTGAATAAACTGTAGCACCTGAATAAGCCGCGGATAATGTTTTTGTTCCAGATGCTCCACTTCCATCAACTAAATTTGTTCCACCGCCTCCAATTGTAATATTATTTACGGCTGCTGAACCTACTCCATCTCTTATTACAAATGTACGACCTGCTAATGCTGTAGCTGCTGGTAGAGTTACAGTTAAAACGCCTGCACTGGTATCACAATTAATTAAGTAATCGGTTCCTAAAACTGTATATGGTGTATCTGCTGTTGCTTTTGTTGTTACTGGTACTATCCATCCAGAAGCAAATTTAATGCTTCCTGTCCCTGCTGTTAAATTAATTCTTGAAGCTGCTCCACCTGCTGTAATATTCATCGCATCGGTAACGCTTTCACCTGCACTTAATGTCATTGATCCATTTGTGCAAGTAATTAGAATATCTTTTGCAGCTGCTCCGGTCGCTGTTAACTGTGCACCACCTGCACTTGTTATTAAGATTGAGTCTGCATTTGCTTCACCAGACGTTACATTTACGGCACCAGCTGTTGAATTTAATGTTAGATCTGCTGCGCCTGTCACAGTGAAATTAGAGGCTGTAGCTGAATCTAATGATATTGCTGCTGTTGTATCTATGGTTACGCCACCACTTCCAGCATTAATATCGATTCCTCCTAAAGCAGTAGTTGCATTTAATTGAATTGCATCCGCTACCGCTTCTGCACCTGTTAATATTACACTTCCAGCTGTTGAATTAACTGTTATGTCAAATACTCCTGTTGTAGTTAAATTAACTGTTCCGGCTGCATCTAATGACATTAATCCACCTGAATCTACGGTAATTCCTCCAGTTCCTGCATTAATATCTATTCCACCTGCTCCAGTATTTCCATTAATTTGTACAGCATCCACCGCAGCTTCTGTGCCAGTAATTACAACAGAGCCACCAACCGAGCTAATAGTTAAATCTTGTACTGCGCCTGTCACAGTGAAATTAGAGGTTAAAGAAGCGTCTATAGAAATTCCACCGGTAGTTAATACATCTACACCGCCAGTGCTTGAATCTATGTCTATTCCTCCGCCTGCTGTAGTAGCTGTGATATTTACTGCGTCGGCTGTTCCTAAACCGCCTGCAATTGTTACACCGCCAACATCGGATAAAATATCTATACTTGCAACGCCTGTTCCTTGGTCTGCACGTAATCTAATAGTTTCCGAGGTTCCACCATTAGCATGTAGATAAATTGCTAAAGCTGCATCTTCTGTGCTTGTTAAATTAACGCTTGAGCCTGTTGCGGTAATATTAATATCTTCGCCAGCAGATGCACCGCTTGCAAGAATGTTTACACCGCCTAAAGTAGATTCTATATTAATGGAATCAGTGGCGCTTTCTGTAGCTGTTAATCGGATGGATGATCCTGTTGCAGTAAGAACAATATCTTCGCTCGGTGCTGCTGCTGGTGCAAGAATTTGAATACCACCATTAGTTGACGATAATACAATTGAATCGACTACGTTTTCTGTAGAAACTAATCGAATAGATGACCCTGTTGCAGTAATTGCAATGTCTTCACCTGCTGCCGCTCCTGCTGCATTTATTTGAATTCCACCAATAGATGAGGTAATAACAACCGAATCAACACCGCTTTCACCAGCTGTAATATTTATAGATCCAGCTGTATTTACAATATCAATATCTTCTCCGGCTGCTCCTGCTGCTGTTATATCAATACCCCCAGCAGATGCGTTTATAACAATGGCATCGGCTGCATTCTGACTAGTAACTAAACTCATTTGTAAGGCAACATCAACATCAAGACCACCTGCTGCCGATAAGATTCTTACTGCGTCGGCTGCCGCTTCTTCTCCATTAACTACAACTCGACCTGCTGCACTAGAAAGTGTTAAATCAATACCTGCTCCTGTTACTCCAAAGCTAGAAGCTGTAGCAGATGTCATATTTATTGGTCCGGTTGCTCCAGTAAAGGAAACCGTTCCTGTAGCTGTTAAATCAGTGAAAACACCAGGAAAACCACCGCTTCCTATAAAATTAGCTAATTTTAATGGAGTTACAATCCTTGTATCATCAGATCCCGCATCCGTTTCAACTTGCGTTGCTATTTCTGCAATACCTGGATTTGTTTCGGTTGCTGCTGGCACAGCACCTACAACGATACTTTGTGCTAAAGCAAAAACATCTGCTGCTAACGTTGCATTGTTAGTTCCTGTTCCTGCCATTACTTCAGCTAAAGTTGCATATCTTGTAATACCGGCTGTTGTAGTAGTAGCTTGAGGATTTCCACCCACTTCCCAAACACCTGCCCCAGATGTTTCAAAAATACTTCTTGTAGAATTAACTTGATCGATGAACATCCAACGAGTGCCAGGATTATAGATATCCTGTGTAGTTGGTGCTCTTAAAGCTGAAATGAATTGAGGATAAACGAATGCGTCAACACCTGTTGCAAAAGGTGTTCCTTGAGCGGTATTACTTAAAGCTGCTGTCATGACTTAACTCCAATAGTTTAAAAGATTTTATCTAGATAAAAGACATCTCTAACTACGGTGGCGAAGTCGTAAAACAGCCTTGGAAAGCGATTCCAATCACGCTAAAAACAGACTATCAATTCAAATATTTATTTACCAATAAAAATAAAAAAATGTCTTTAATTGATATACAAGAAGGAATATGCCATAATAATTCAAAAACCAGAGAATAATATGGATTGGACACAGATTTTAATGTTATTTGTTGTAATAGGTACAAATTTAGCAACAGTATTTTCATTATCTATTCATACTATTACAAAATTAACGCAAATTGAAAATGAAATGAAAGACTTTCGTGATAGACTTTGCGCTATAGAGGAGAGAAATAAGAAATGAATGACTCAAAACATTGGACAACTCACGCAGAATTTATGGTTTTGCTTGTAACTTTGATTGGTGGTTTCTATTTATTAGATGGGAAGATAGATAGGCAAAGTGATAGAACAGATAAATTATATGAGATGTTTATCGATCTTTTGAAGGAAGGAAAGAAATGAAAAAGTTTTTATATTGTACTACCCTATTTTTTATGTCTACGACATGTATTTCATCTTTTTTTGCTTATAGCATAAAAAATACTTCAGACTATTATTTGGAATGTTCTAAAAAAAATGTGGATAATTCATTAAAATCTATTTAATCTTACGATAAGGGAAATTTCCAGCTTTGATATATTGATTCATGGCAGCCCCTAAACTTGGGTTTTTATTTGGCCACCATTCTCCATATTCATTGCGTCCTTTCGTTCTTGCACTAGCATTTCCTTTACTGAAAGCTCTATATATATTCTGAGGTACTCCATCATATTCATATTCTGATCCTCCTTGAAATCTCACCTTCATTTTACCAGTCTTAGGGTTATATTGAGTTCCCCATATATTAGAGCTATTTAGATCCGCATGCTGTATACCATCAATTACAGGCGGTTCGCCTTGTGGCATCATTCGATTTAATTGCTGGATCGTATGACTTAAAGCAGTTGGATTATTTAATAAGGACTGTGTCTGAGGCGTTGGAAAAGTTCTTAAGTATGAAATGAAGGCTTGTTCTTGTTGACCTGCTAGAACCCAAAGCAATTGCGCATCTGGTGATATTGGTTCTTGTGGTGGTGGCCCGTTAATATTTCTAGATTCTATTTCAGAAACCTTTTCCATAGCTCTTTGTAGAACTTTTTCAACAAGAATTTTTATCTCTTCGGGCGGCTCTTCTCCTGAAGATAAAACTTGTTTAAGGAATTCCTTAACAAAGGATTTAATTTGTACGATTTCTTCATTCATATTATTTTAAAAACTCTTCTGCCATTTTCATTATTTGAGACCAATCTTGTCCTTGTTGCTGTTGTTGAGGTTGATTTTGCGCTTGCTGCTGATTAGATTGTTGGGATTGTTCATTACCAAAAACTGTTTGAAGAATATTTGACCAAGGTGTTTTGTGATCTTTAGAAATTTTCTTTACAATATCAGGAAATTTATTCTGTGCTGCTGCGCCTGCTGAAATTATATTATTTCCTGTTTTAATTTGATCTTGAATAAATTGAAAAAGTTCTGGAGAGTATTGTTGAATGATATTTCTATTTTCTATAGTTGGTTGTTGTTTCTGTGAGTCATTCTTAAATTCATTTTTTATATAATCTAGACCAGATTTTAAAGATAAACCTTGCTTCATACCATTTTTTAAGAAATTTCCTAAACCAGGAACTACCTTATTGATACCCTTAAAAGCTAAATCTTCAGGGATATATTCGCTTAAAAAAGGTAAAATCTTAGATATGGCTTTATGTCCTATTGCTGAAGTTCCTAATGTTAATGCTGTAGTCAATCCGGTCTTAAATTCTTCACTTCTATTTTTTGCTTTCTTTATTTCTGATTCTGTAGCCATTTCATCAGGTCTTAAATAATTAGTCATTTGTTACCGCCTTTCCAAATGCAGGAAATAAACCTATATCTCTCCAATTTGGGAAAAAATCACTTACACCATTACTTACCTCTCTATCTAACCTTGGAATAGAACCATATTCACCTTTATTTTCTCTTAAATAATCAAAAAAAGCATATTCATCAAAATTAGGATCTTGTTGTTTCATTTGTCTGGCTATCGCTAGAAAACTGTCTTGTGGAGTTATTTCTTTAAAAAGATTTTGTGCAAAATCTCTTGTACTATCTGAAGGATTTTTAGAAGATATTTTTGTTTTTTGTATTAGATCTTTAACTTTCGGTGTTCTTTTATATTGTATTATAGCTGCACCCCCCGGAGATAATCCCATACCTTCTTGTCTTCCATTATCATTTACTTTATCAGTAGTTAAAAAATTATAGAAATCTTCATCACTTCCCATTTCTGAATAATTTTCAGCAATATGCATTAGGTTTTTTAATGTTTCTTCTTTTTTTTTAGGTGCTAACCTATCCCATAAATCTCGATTGGCTATTTTTAAAGCGACTCCTTTACTTTTTGCTAAATCTAAAGCTTTTGTTGTAAAATATTCGGCTGCCTGTTCAGGTGTCATCTTTCCAGTCGCAACAGAATTTCTAGCTTTCTTTTTTATATTTAGTTGTAAATCTCCTGGAATATCAGTAAATGTCTCTTTTCCTTCTTTTTGTAATCTCGTTGCTAGTTGTTTATCGAAAAGATCATCAACTTCTCGATCTACCCCTTTTCGATAATCTAATTGTTTTCTAAATTCTTCAGGTGCTTTTTCATAAATCTCTTTTTGATTATTTGCATATGCCTGGGCTTCTGGAAAATTCGTTGCTATTCCGCGATCAAAAGCTTCATTTATAGCTTGTTCATTTCTACCTTGATTCCATGGAGATACTGGAATAAATTTTTCACTTAATGGATTTTCATTTGCAGCTGGTTCATTTGAAAGAGCTTGTTGCTCTCTATTTTGATTTGAAGGAATTATTTGATCTTTTTGTGTTGATTGAATGCTTCTATTTACTTTTCCAGGGATTTGACCAAATTGTGATTGATCTAATTTTGAAGAAAATTCATGATTTTTATTTTGATCACTTAGTTGACTTCCTCGTTTATAGGCATTCTTAATTTGTCTTTGTTTGGCTAGTTCTCCAAATGATTGAACAAATTGGGGTGTTGCTCCATAAGTTCCAGAAGCTTCAATAAAAGCTTGCATTGGATCTAGTTGATCTGCTCTTTCTCCTAATCTTTGTAAATCTGATCGTCTTCTTTGATGTTCAACTTCTTTAGGTAATTGTTCGCCAATACCTTTTGCAAATCCAGTACCTATTCTTCCGAAGATATTACCTTGTTTAATATATTGTGCCATATTACCTCATTCTACTATTAAAATTAGGAAGCTGGGAATTAAATGATGGGCTTGCAGATGGACCAGAACTTTGACTTGCAGAATTATTTGCTCCGTAAGGACTACTATTCGCACCTACTTTTGTTCCTCCAAAAGCATTTTCTCCAAGTTTATTTCCATAACTGTTAGCAAATCCACCTGCCAGTGAAGTAACAGCAGAACCTAAACTATTACTTAAAGATGGAAGGAATCCTTCTGTACCTGGTTGAGTAACCATATTTTGACTATAGTTTTGTAATCCTAATTGTCCTATATTCTGTAAACCTTGCGCACTATTCTGTCTTAACTGTGCTCTTAAAGCACCAAGCCTTTCTGACAGATCAGTTGCACCTTGTACCTGTGCATTTCTAAATCCAGAACTAGAAAGACCACCTGATCCCATACCTGCGAATTGTTCAGATATTCCAGGAATAATATCTTGATTATATTGTCTCATTGCAGGTGCTGCAAAAGCATTAAAGTCCGCAGGATTATCACTTAAGTTATTTCTATAATAATCGGCTACATCTCCAAATGCACCACCAGCACCGGGACCTTTCGCAGCATTTAAACCTTGTTGTAATAATTCTTCTTGTTCAGGTAATAATGTAGAGACATTCTCTCTTTTCTCTGGTGTTCCTGTGAAGAAATTACCGATAGACTTCCAAAATCCTGCCATATTATAACTCCTGTATATATTCTATTATCGCAAATGCCCTTGTATAATTTGCAGCAACCGTAATAATAATATTTGTTGCATCATAGGAGATGGTATCACCTCCATTAGGGATAGGCTCCCCTGTAAAAGCAGTCGCATTTGTAGCAGCTCCAAATAATTGGATTAAACTAAAATTTGCATCAACTGTTATCCCATGAGTTTGGAGATTAACTCCGACAGTTAATCCAGGAAAAACAATTACTTTTCTTAGTATAGATCTAAATTGCTGTGATGTTCCACCATCTAAAATATTATTCGTTCCTGGAATGAAAGCTTTTCCACTTAATAATTCTTCATCTAGATACCAACCTATCTCGCGTATATTTACAGCGGTAGATATCTTCTTTAATTGTTCTACTAAGAAAACACGTCCATCTTCCCATTTTTCGGGGATAGCATCATAGACAGGAACATAACTTTCAAATACTTGACTATCTAATGGTGTCATTTAATTTCCCACTGCTGTCCAGGTAAAACCTGCATATGCACTTGTGCTAGTTGGACAACTCCATTTAAATTGTGTGGCTGTTACTGTGCCTGTTTCTATTGAAAAAGTACTATTCACAGTTGTTCCACCTGCTTTACAAATAGCCGTAAGAGATACAATAACTGTACTTGCATTGATAAATTTTAAAGGAAATTTTATTGTTCCTGAACTTCCTGATATTGTTCCTGGTGTAAAAGATCCATATTGATATGTCAATGCACCTGGAATAAAAGTAGCTCCAGCATTGAAATCTGTGCCTACTGCTCCACCACTTGCAGCCGTATAATTATTTTTAAATGGAAGTGGCTGAAAATTTCTAGTTAATTGAGTTAATCTTGCTCCACCTGATTGATACCAAAGTATTTGGTCTGGATTGTATCCATCATTACTTTCTGTTGTAAATATTTCACCTGTTAAATCTACTTTTAGCGGTTGAGATGGTGGTACTGTAACAAGAGAAATAGGATAATTATTATTAAGTGGATTTGTTGCTAATGTAGAAAAAGAAAGCATATGAATTACTTTATGTAATCCACTTATTCCGTTCACTGTTGGAGGTAATCCAGAAGTGTCAGAAAAAGCAACATGATCTAACCCATATGCAATATTTAATTGCTGGAAATTTCCTTGTAGATTTAAGTAGTCTTGATCAAGATTTACAGTCCCTGTAGGTATGTTTGGTTGGTATGTAGGAATAAACACCTCCTTCTTTATTATTATTTTAGATACTGGACATACGTCCGCCCTTACGAAGCCATATGACTTGGGCGTCTATTTGTACATTTTTAGTTTGTTCTTCGCCGGCCATCTGAGCGTTTGAGAATGTATATTCCAAGGTAAGAAAATTGGCTTGAGTAGAACAGAAAACACGTTGCCAAAACTTTGTTCCGCCAATATTACTTAAATTAGGCTGTGTAGTAGGAATGACCGAATTAAAAAAAGTGTCCGGATTATTTACGGGTGATCCATCATTGATTTCATTCATAGGAAGAGTATTTGAAGGCTCGATATCGTTATAATCTAAATACATGTTTAGGCTAATAGCTCCAGGCTCTTCAATGCCTGTAGAATCCATTAAAACATCAATATAACCAATTTGAATACTTTGGCCTTCGTCTAAGAAATTGAATTTCTTGCTTCTTATCGAGAAATTTTCTCTTATATTTATTAGTCCCCCTCCAACGTAAGGCAAAACATTTAAATCAGAAGTTGCAATACTGAATTCTCCATCAACTGGATTATATTCATAAAGATCAAATTTATCGGGATTAAAAAATTGAACAAAATAAACACCATCATTTAAACTATCAAAAGGTGTTCCTGAGGGTATTCCACTGATTCCTATTATGAATCCAGTTTTCATATTATGATTAGGAGATGTTATTCTTACTGGTGTTCCAGGTGTAATATCTGATATAAATAGACTGACATCATTGACCGTTAATTCATCTAAATATTCTATAAATCCCTGTTGATTTCCTCCTACTATCTTGGATACACCCGTAGGTTGATCAATCCAAGGAAAATTACATTTAATCCAAGGTATTGGCGTATTTAACCAAGTTCTACTTGTTTGAGGTTGATAGTTTCCTAATGCCGTTAACGAATCATTAAATAAAGCCCACGAATCATTTTCATAGTTGTAAAGTAATCTTTGATTTGGAAAAAATCTAGCTGTAGTATTATTTCCATCATATTCAGAGGCAATACATATAGTCCAGAAAGCTAGTCTATCTTCAAAATCTCTTATTCCCTGAACTCTAAAAGTAGATTTATTTAGATTTTGGAATTTCCAAACTAGATCAGGTATTTTTATATCAATTTTTTCTGATATATTGCTGTTACATTCAACAATTCCTTTATCACCGATTCCTACCAAAGAAGTGTCAAACTGAATAGCTGAAAAAGCACTCTGCGCACCAAGCTCACTATTTACTTTTTCAATCTGAAAGGGAGCAATGGAGCGACCAGTATATCTGAGCTGCCAGGTAGATCTTTCGCAATATATGACAAGGTTATCGCGTACAAAACCAACAGACACAATATCTTCACTAGTTGGTATATCAAGAAATCCTCCTTGTCCTCTTATGTCATCTCTCCAAGATCCTGTTGCCGGTGGCCCTGCTGAATATGGAATAAATGGATTTCCGATTGTTGACCATCTTATTCTATTGAAATAGTTGGTAGCTCCAATTAATGCAGGCCCTTCAAATGTATTAAAAGCTAACATTCTTCCTCTAAATGGAAGTAATGCTAAGCATTGAACTAAGAAATTAGTCGCATCAATTTGTCCATATGTTGGAGGTGTAAAATCAAGCCATGTTGTCCCATCTGTTATTCTTATTGGGTCGGGATTTCCTAATGCACCTGAATTATTTGTTACCCAAAATAATTTGTTATTTGGTGTTGCGAAAGGAGAATTAGAAGAAATCCAGTAATTTGTAGACCAAAAGAAAGAAACTCCAGAAACTGTTTCACCTTGTCTATTCCATGTCGTACCGGGGATAAATTCTTCAAATTGAGCGGTAATGGAATTAAATTTATAAGCATAGTTTTGATCGAAAAAAACGGTCTGATCATTTGCACTATTTAATAATTCTCTAGTCCTTATACCCATTACAGGTAAACCAGGAAAATATTGAATTGCTGTTAAAGCAATAGATCCTGTGATTGTTAATGTACCAGTTAATCGATTTAACGTCGCTGATCCAAGACTATTGGTGCGCAACGTTTGTAATCCTGGATTTGCAGTAGTGCCAGGATCATTAAATAAATCAGTTCCAACAACAAAAGAGGATACTCCTGTTTGAATTGGAAAAGGTAATATTACGATAATTGCATTGCCTGATCCATCCGTCGTACCTATATTTCTTTGCAATCTCCCTAGTAATTGATAACCTTTCTTTCTTTTAATTCTTTCTCGCCATACATAAGCATTTTGTAAAATTGGATAGGCATCATCAGGTAAAAGAAAGTTTTCACGTTCCTGGACTAGACCAGTAGAATTTCCGGTTATTTTTAAAGGAAGATATCGACCCATTAATAACCTACTCCACTACCCCAGCCAACTCCATAACCTAACTGAGTTGTGTTGAATAAGGTAATGTTTGACTGACCAATCTCTTCTACTGCCTGTCTTTCTAAAACAAGGGCTTCCTGTCTTTTAAATCCTTCCATTAGATTTTCTACACCTTCCACATCTTGACGGTCTCTAAGGATCTCTAATGCGGTTCCGTATGCAATATATTGGGCCCATTGATTAAGTATTGGGTTTTCCTGAGTATTCATAAATTGAGAAGGAGTTTGATAAGCTTCCACTTCCACTAGATAAACATTGTCAGGGACAGGTCTGATTGTTAATTCATTATTCCAGAATAGAAGATTATAAGGTCTACCAACTTGATAAGTAGCAGCCCAAACATTAATCATTGTTCCTGCTGCTGGAGGTATAGGAAAAGTAATTGAAAATTGGGTGGTTACATAATTTACAGTTCCGCAATATTGATTTGTTAATGGGCTAGGTGGTGAAGGAGATGGTAAAGGAGATAAAGGCGGTATTGCTGGCTGCTGATTATTAGATGGATCTAAATAAACGTTATTTCCAACCGTATTTTGATTTATAAATAACAATTGTCCAGTTGTGCTGTTACTTCCTATACCGAATCCGTTTACATTAGCACCACCATCATCTATAATTCTGATTGGATCACCATTTATATCTATTCCACCAATAACAACTTGAGTACTTAAAATGCCAAAGTTAGGTTGAGGAAATGGATTAACGTTATTTCCAAATAAAGTGAAACTAAAACTAGTAGTGACACCATCGCCGGATATAGGTTGAAATTGTGTTGGATATCTAGGAAATAAATTATAAAGCTGATCCCTATTCTTAAAAAAGTTCCCCTGCACACCCTGGAAATATACAGGGGCTCTAAATCCCTGAAGATTATTTACATCTACAGGGTATCTATCTACGTTTGGGATTGTCATAAATTTGTAGACGGATCTTTGCTGATCAATCTTAATGGCATATGGAAAATCATTATTATAAAACAAGTTTACTGATCTTTGAACTTCTGCACTCGTTAATGCATTTTCACTAGCTGAAACTGTTAGTCTTCGTACTTTCTTTTCAATGAAAGTATATGTTGTATCTGCTGGAAGTACTGAACTCATTTTACCTCATGTAAAGCTGTTTTACATTCAAATTAGAAACCAGATGCGACGAATCGGTGAAGCCATTCACCCTCTTCATCTTTATCAAGTGGAGCTTCATCTTTTCTTAAAGCTTCTCCATCAATACTTACAAGTCCACTTCTTCTAGGCAGTCTTTTAGTTGAATCATTAACTTCATTTATCAAACCCATTGGAACTTCATAAGTTTTTCCAGGAATAAAATGCCAGATTTGAATAGGATCACCTGAGTATTTACAGTAAGGTTTTGTCAATCTTTCATGTTTTCCTCTAGCATTCATATACTCTGCTTTTACAAGCTTAGAATCTTCTTTCTTTTGTCTTTCCATTTCTTTCTTATGTTCTGGCTTCATATTCTTAAATTCATCGAAAGGAACCATGTTAGAAAGAGTATTGATTAATCCATGTTGTTCACCTGAAGCGGTTGACATTAGTAATTTTGACATGTTAGTTTCCTTGATTATTCAAGCTCTGAAAAGGAACTTGAAGAGTTGTATTATTATATTGCAGGTTCTGTGATCCAGCAGGAGCCAAACTCGCAGGTGTTTCGCTTGTAGATGACCCATCTATAAACGTATCAAAATAAGTTGAATCAATATTCAATGCCATTGTTGATGAATCAACAAAAAGTATCCTTCCCATTAACCCATTTGCTTGAAACATTCCCCATGTCCTAGGTACAAATAATCTAACAACTTGTCCTATTACATAAGTATTAGCTCCTGTATCTGGCACAGTGAAAGTAACAACCATTGGGTAAGATTGTGTAATCCCTGTAATAAGGAGAGTACTTGGAATTTGTATAACTCCTGGAAGATATTGATTAGGCATTTCACCCTTAGTTTAAGACCATTTTGCTGACATCGACAAAATGGTCTGTATTATTACTAAAATGGGTACGTAGGATACCCATTCAATTTCTAGTTTTCTAATTTATAAGAAATGCAATTTATTTGATCCGAAACAGCACCTGCAGGTGATTGACTTCCACCAGCAAGATACATATAAGGAGTAAATTGCCCCGTTCTAAATGGTTGATATTGGAAATCGTATCCAGTTTGTACATTAGTAACAGAATTGAATTGAGTTGATGCACCAGCTGGAGCAATAGTAGCAAACAATTGAGCTGTTGGGGAGGCAGTTGACGCAGGGAATGCAAACGCATTAAATGCAGTTGTATCGATATCTACAGTCATTGTGTAGTTAGCAGATGACATTGCTACAATTTTTCCTGTTAAACCACTTATTTGATACATTCCCATAGAATATGGCACGCTGAAGTGAACTTTCATTCCTACAACATAATAAAGTGTTGGGTCAACTGAAGTTCTAACAACTGCTTGTGTTGCTTGAGTGATTTCAGTGACATAAAGGAATTGAGGTTCAACAGCTAGATATTTAGAAATTCTTCTAGTATATCCAGCAGTCGCAGCAGCAGCAAAACCAGCTGCTCTTAGACCAATTAAAGTATAACCAGATCCAGAGGTACTAGAAATCTGAAAATTCATTCCTGCAATCTGTAGCATTCCTGTTGTGCTATAAAATTGAAGAATATCTCCATCAGAATATGTATTTGTTTGAGTAACTACAGCCGGACTAGCTGCGGTAATAGCAGTAATAGCATTTGCAGATTGAGCCTCAATAACTGGTGAAGTTGTTACGTAAGTAAAACCACCACTTGCATATGTAGAGGTCAAATCTGCTGTTGTTTTTACTGTTTTAACTCCGCCGCCTGGAGCAGATGCACCAGTACCAAATTTAGGTCCAAACCATCGACTGATAGTTACCTCATTAGGATTAGATGCCGCTAAATTGGTTAAGTTAAAAACTTCCATATAGTCAGCAGAACTAGGTAAAGGGATTATTTTTCCTGCACCTGTAGAGATGAATGAATCACCTGTAAGAATTGTAAAAGCCATGACTTATCTCCTTATGATGGTTGGAATGTAGTTACATTCAGACCAGATATCCAATTTTGATTTGTAATCGCTCTTGCGATAGCAAATTTGGCATATAGCTGACTGTTTTGTGCAACTGAGGATACAACCCATGGTGGACGATATCCAATCACAGCTGTATAGTTATTCTGCTCAATTTTTGCTGCTGCTTCTAATCCATACATAGGAATTGTATATACAGTTCTACCTAACATTGAAATACCTGGATTCTTTGCCCCTTTTGATGAAACAAAGAAACGGAATCTAGAAATCGAACAGTATTCTTCCGGTCTAATACCTTCCTGAGTTGGATAAGCATTTTTTAGCAATACACCTTGCACTTTTTGCAAGTCTGCTGAAAGATTTGTATTTGCAAGAGCAATGAAAGCATCTCTTACCCCACCAGTTGCAAACTTAAGAGTTGCTTCTAAGCTTGTAAGCATACTTCGAGCATCATTACCAAGGAGGATATTTTCTATGTTATTAACATCGTTCAGACTTATGTTTGAGGGCTGATCCGCGTTTAAACCCCCTGTGGCGTTGATGTAAGAGACACTCGAACTGAAAAGGTCTCTCATCAATAGGTCCTCTTTTTCGCGGAGCCATTGACCAAGAAGTGCAGTGAATTTCGTTAATGTCTTAGAATTTTCCCATAAAACGACTTGTTCATTAGTAATGATCGATTTTGCATAGATTTCCATCTTCGCATCAATATCCGTACGCACAGGAACTTCAGATGCTGGATCAATACCAGAACCATCCAATTGACCGCCATCTGTAGATAGACGCTCGAAACGTGACATACGTGTTGTTTGGCCGATATAAGATTCGGCATGATGTAGATCAACTCCAAATGAGTGGATCAAATTGAACATTGGTGTAGAAAGTAGGTCTTCGGATGCCTGCACTGGAAGCTCAGGGGCCAAATTTCCAATACCTGTAATACCTGTGGGAAATGACATAAATGCCTCTTTAAATAAGTTAAAAATTTCTTTTTATCTTACGTTAAAGAGGCGTAGGCTCTGCGATGGATGCGAAACCATCTATGTGCGCATTTTCAATCTATCAATTAAAATAATTATTAACAATATTAAATATCTTTATTCTCATTAAGATGAATTAACCTTTCAAGATGGTATGCCATAACTGCTAAAGCTCTTGCTATATTAAAATTATCCATTAAATGTTCAGGTAAAGTACTTTCTGGATAATCTTCTTTAAATCTTTGAATATTTTTTTCTTTTACTATTTCCCATTTATCCCCACGTATTGAAAAACTAGTTTTTATATTTTCAATTTCATAACCTGGTTCCATTAACCTACTCCTTTTAAAATTCTTTGCATTCTTTCCCAATTTTGAGATCTTTTTTCCTCAGTTAATCTAGAATTACTAGTTGCTTGTCCTGGTTGAGTTATACCCGTAGATGATATAGATTTTGGTTTATTAAAATTATTTTCTGCTCTAGCTGCTTCTTTCTTTGCATTTGTTGAATTAGGAACAAATTTTTTAACCACTTTATAGATATCTGAGCAAGTTTCAAAGTTTTCGGGTTGTCTTAAAAGAGATCTGTATAATTCTGGATGGTGATATTCTAAATAAGCCCCGTTCTCTTCATTTACTACTTGGTTGTAGTCAGGAAAAGCTTGAATTAGTCTTTGTGGTAATTCATTTCTTTCTCTTTCATATCTTGATTTCTCTGAGGCTGCTTCTCTAGCTGTAATAGCTGCCTGCACTTTTTTTTCTATTCTTTCATCTTCTGTAAGTTCTACTTCATCTTCGATATAACCCGAATTTCTTGATATAACTGCACTTTGTTTAGAAAATGCCGCTTCCATTGCTGCTTTTAAAGCTGTTGCTTCAGCTTCTTTCTCGGCTGCTCTTTTCTCGGCTGCTTCTTTATCTGATTTATCTTTTTTTCTGGCTTCTCTGAATGCTTTCCAATTTGGATCTTCTTGGACGTTTTCTTCATTCTTTTGACTCAAATTTGTATCACTTTTTTGTTGTAACAAATTTGTATCAACTATATCTTGAGTTTCTATATTAGTTTTAATGTTTTCATTTACTGTCATTATAAGGCCTCCATATGAATAATTTAGACAAAAGTACTGAGAATTTAAATGCTATTATTGATAACAATAAGAAAATGCAGGAAATAAGAGAAGAAGTAGTTAAAAAATTCAAAGATTATACAAAAACATTAAATTTCATGATGTCAGATGCTCCTATTTCTGTCTTATGTCTTCCAAAAACCATAGAAAAATCGTTAACTAATCATGGATGTTTGCGTATCTACGATCTTTTCAATTGCGATTTTACTAAAATCAAAGGGCTCGGAATAGTTAGAATCAGGGATTTGACAGCCAGACTTGATGAGTTCTTCTCTATGTTGTAAGAAATATTCATGTTCCGATGGCATATCTATCTTATGCTGATAACGAATAAATTCCCAAAATGTACCATTAAAAAAGGCTACTGACCACGCTTGCATGGTTTCATATCTTTTATGTACTATAACATTTGTGCCGGCTAATTCTGCCATAACCATATCAGAAGGTAAAACCCATAGTCTATGTGTTATTTTATCTTTTATTTTATTATATAAAAAAACTGCTTGATTAGGTCTAGGAGAAGGTAGATAGGGCCAACAATAGAATTTACGTCGCTTTAAATTTTTAATCAATGGATCTTCTGCAATAATCATAACAACGCAATATTCTGGCTCATCTATAATAGAAATATGCTTTCGTGCTGATTCATATAAATACTTTTCTATATCATCGGCCATGGCATGACCTACTTCTAAAGAATCATATTTAGTTGTATCTGACATTGCTTTTTTAGATAATTCACCTGCTGTTATTCTTTGCATTTATTCCCTATATTTAAAATATGAGTATTGTCGCATATAAATTTTGCTAATTCATACTTTTTTTTGACATAATCAGTTAAATTGTCATCTTTAATGGGTTCTCGATAAACAAATCCTTCTTTAATCATTTCATCTGAAAGTTCAATAGAAAGATGTTTTTCTATTTGTTGTATTTTTTCAAAACAACTCATCTTCACCTATCATTTCTTTTAATTCATTTATCAATTCAATTGCGCATTGTCTATTAATTAAAATTTGATCTGTATTTTTTCCATTTTCTACTTGTGTCAATAAGAAAGCTTCTCCATCTGCTATTTCATCTATCCCTACATATGTATTTTTATCACCTTCTATTATATTCAATGGTCACACTCATTAGTTTTAGTATTATTAATAATGTCCCTCATTATTTCTTTTTGTGTTTTGAATTGTGGAATTTTTTTCATTTCCTCTTCTATTTTTTTAGATGTAATTATTTCTTGCACTTCAAAAATAGGATGTCTTTCTATTTTTTCGAAATCTTTCAATGATCACACTCATTTGTTTTTGTATGTGGTGTAGGTCTATCTTTTCCAGCTCTTGGAAGAAAAGCTCCCCATGAATTATCTGCACCTTTTGGCGTAAGATCTTTATTAGTCTGCCATTGCTCATTTGGTACAGCTCTTCCGCTACCTTTCTTGATAACATCGGCTGTTTTATCTTTGACATAATCGGGATTATGATGCGTTTTTTTAGACATAAATTTATCCTTATTCAAATTTGTTAATATTTAAAAAATTATGTTGTGACCTGTATTGCCTTTGTCTACAGGTAAGTAAACATTTATAATCGAGTATTCACGATGAATAACTAATGATTAAGCGCGCCTGCACGCATAGTGACTAACACCACGGCTCCCTTCTACTAAGTCACAACATAAAAAATTAATAACGTAAAAATTATTCCACTTACAAAACCTAGAATTACATAATGATCATTTCGCATGAATATTCTATCTTATTTATTTAAATACGTCTTGAGACTTTTAGACTAGGTAGTCTCAAGAAAAACCTTGCCTATCTATGGTGATCAACCCACACTTTGGCTATTTTTAGATGATAGTCAACTGCCATTTATACTTTGCATGACTTTGCTTTGCAGTTTGGATTTACATCCTGCTGTACCACGGATGATCCAGTATATTACTGAATAAAAAAATAAGGACTTACATCGACTATTATAACTAAGTTGGAGCAAGTTTTTTTGTCGAATGCCTTTAAAATAAATGAAAATGCCGAGCATTCAACCTCGGCTAGGAGGCATCCCCCGCGCTTTAATATTTCATCTTATGTTTTTTTGCATAAGATGCTAGAGCATCTACATCGTTCTTATATTCTTCTGCCTGATTCATTTCAGATGAATATTTCCCATCTGCCACATTTACATCAGACATTTTCTTTTCCCAATGATCTTTATTAAACTGAGGCATTGCAGCTATTTTTGCATGCGCTTCTTTACTATGTGCCATAATTTCCCCTATACGGCTAATGCCGTTTGATTATCTTCTTAAATCTGGTTTTTGTTTTTCTAATTTTCTATCTCTTGCAGCTTATTGTTTGTATTCTTTTTTTGAAGGCTTATAATCCTTGCCGTGTTTTTTTTCACGTTCTGCTTTTTCCTTTTCCATTGTTGTCATAATTTTTGCCATATTAATTCACCTATACGGCCAAAGCCGTTTGTTGTTGTGAAGCTTTATTTACACCTTTTATATATTCTGCTAATTCTAGATTTGATTTGAAATTAGCTAAATCCATGTCTTCTAATTCAATCATCGTCCTAACCATTTCCAAATCAGCTTTTGAACTCTTATATTCTGAATCAGAATGTAAATCTTGAATCTTAGCCATACGCTCTTGAACGGATGCCATAAGATCTTGTTCTTTAGCCATGTCCACTTTAGATTTACTAAATGCTTGCATGATCTTGGCATTATCTAACTTCTCTTGTTGTTGCGACTGAGCTTGCTGTTGTTGCATTTGCTGTTGCTGTTCTTCTTGCATATCTTCGATAACTTGGCGCTTATTAGTGATAAAGGCTGCTCGAATAATGGATTTATCAGCAATCGCCATACCCAATTGCTTAAAATGGAGGAGCTGTTGTAATTCCATTTGCCTTTGAGTCGTAGAATAGTTACCTTCTTCGACTGCAATAGCATACTTTTGACTGTGACTTGTGAAGAATCTTGGATCTGCTTCATGACCGAGTATGTTACGAATCTTACCCTTGCTAAAGTTCTTACGGATAGCCTGCAATCTGATTTTACCATATAGACGTTGGGAATAGTCCAATTTGTCAAAAATTGTTTGAAGTGTTGTGAGTCCGGCACCTTGCCGAAGCATACTGAGTATACCTGATTTGTCGTCCGTGGCTGATCCCAAAAGTTCTTCATTTACACCTGATATTTTTGTGATATCTTCTGCAAGACTATTCGATAACTCAAGTAAAGACTGAGGAATAGCCACAGGCTCAATTCTCTGTATTTCACCTGGTTGCCTCCCTGCTTTTAATGGTATTAAAAATCCATCGCCACCGCTTGTTTGTCTAAAACATTTTGGATCTGGTACAACATCTACGGGATATATCCAACCTGCATTTAAACTCGATTGAAGTAGCTGAAGTTCAATTACCTTGCGCATGTTATAAAGCCATTGGGCATCTCTAAGACCCCTCACAACGCCCTGCTTCCTCCAGGCATATGCTTGGATGTCTTGATCTACGTAACATTGTGTAGGGACAAAAGGATAATCATCTGTCGAAAGAAGATTTTTACCGTGATATACCGTTTTTCCTGAAAGTGCAATAACAAGTTTAACCGTTGGTATTTGAGTTTTCATGACTTTTAACCAAGGTTGCTGTTGCAACACTTTATTCATCATTCCTTTATCTTCTTCTTCGCTATCTTCCCATTCAACCGCTTCACCCGTTTTTGGATCTAATATGATTTTACCCTCTCGAGTAGTTCTGTAATAGAATTCATCATAGGTAAATAGATTATTCAAGGCTACATTTTGAAGTTCGGCTTGTAATGGGAAACGACCATCTTTCATACCACCAGGTTTCATTTTATCTATTTCTTTTGAATAGCCTGGAATAAGTGTTTTAGCCATTTCTTTAGAAGTCCATCTTCTGCGCCATATACCATTACAATCACTTAAGTCTTGCTTTCTAGTATATTGATCAATTAAATAATTATTAAATGCTACAGAATCGGTAAAAAGATCACCCGATATAGGGTCGAAGGTGTAGTCTGGATAGAGATGTATTAATGTCTCTCCTGTATCGCAAGCACCTTCAAAGGCTTGTGAAAGATATTCCTGAAAACCATCTCTATCATCACACCATCTTAGCACTTTGTTATAGTCATCTGCTAATGGATCATCATTATCTGAAATTGGCATAGTAATAGTGGATTTTCTATTCTTTCTTTGAAAACCACATATCATATTGATATGACGACGAATTAGATTGAAAAAGAACTTCTGAACATTTTGAGAGTTTTGACCATAGATTTGATTATTAAGCTGCTGATTTCCTACTTTAAAATTCTTGTCTATAGCTCCTTGAAGCCAATAAGTAGAATTGGTTGTGTAATTACTTTGGTAAAACCAATCCATCATCTGTTTAAGATATTTAGCTTGAACATCAGAAGGATCTATATAGCCTAATGAATACTCTCCAGACTCATAACTACCCATGGAATACCCTTAATTTAGATAGGGATATTCATAACATAATAATTATTTTATTTTAATCATTTTGTAAAATTTATTTTTTAGATAACCTATCTTCATATTTTCTTTTTTCTGATTGACATTCATCGCATTTACATTTGTCTAACAATGCTATGTGCTTTAAAAGTATATAGTCAGGAACAAAATTATTTTCTTTCATATCTTTATCCATCTAAAATCCTAATCAAGCATTAAATTTCGAAGTCTTTTATAATTTTTAGTTGAACTTCTGCAATTTTTTGAGACAAAAGATATTCTAACATTTTTTTTTCAGACTCAGGTATATTATTCCATTCTTCTTCTTTTTCTTTACTCAAAAAGATCATTTTTCCATAAGTTTCCATGACTAACCTAAAAACCTAATCCAGCATTAAATTGCGAATAAATATCATCATCAGGGCCTAATATTTTTCTTCTGTATCTATCATAATTTATATCATCATCGGGATTATCAAATTCACCTCTAGGAAATGCACTACAGATGGCATACCTAAGGGCGTCAACTACATGGTCATTCTTCTTAATAGGCTTATCTTCTCCTCTATCGGCTGCTTTTGGATCCCAGGCGTAAGATTGAAGATGTTCTCTTAAAGTCGTACATCCTTTTTGAATGACTATATTTTTTCCCCCGATAAATTTAGAACATATTTTAATTCCGAGTAATACATCATTATTCGCGTCCAATATTGGGAGTTCAGCTTGTCGAAGTGCAATTTTAAAGGAAGCTGCTGCAGGATCAACATATATAGAAGACACGTTTTTATAACCGATGAAATCTTTAATATCTCTGACAAGTTCTTGATCCGTCTTCGAACGACCTTTCTTAGCTGAATCATAATAATATTCCGCTTCGACACGGATTTGCGGCCATTTGTTAGGCGTAATCGCGCATAAAACAGCCGCTGTTGCGTTCGTTGTCCCATAGTCAATGCCCACGATAT
>ERZ1292642.218-Hain-H14-01um-R1-218-length-39815-cov-6_pt1 | contig 39815 bp, 54 predicted proteins | sample MGYA00564403_ERZ1292642 | MGnify/ENA primary metagenome ERZ1292642 (study PRJEB36523, sample SAMEA6512643) | groundwater metagenome | collected 2019-01-09 | study: AquaDiva: Metagenomics assemblies of 32 groundwater samples
GCATCCGTCTTTCGCCCTAGAAACAGCACACAGCGATCTTGCTTTTAAGCATCGTCTTCCAAAGAAGTCATGTCTTCTTAGGTGTTGTGTGCTAGTTCCAGGACGCAATTGCATCCTCTTGATGGGCGAGTACGTTCGGGACTAATCTTCTTGGACTCAACGTCTTGGGCTACCAAGGGGTGATCCCCATACCCGACCAACAAGAGAACACAATACTATCCTACATCATTATTCTCAACCATATATATTTCCGCACAAACCTCACAAAGTTCTCTCATCTTGGGGTCTATGTTAGGAGATAGAATGACGTATTTACCTAGTTCTGAGCCACAGTTGCTACATGTAGTGGGATATTTCATAACTTCTTACACTTACCTTCTGGGCTACATATACGTGCCTCAAAGCAATAGCTTCCATCAGGGGTTACAGCTTCAAGGTTCACACAGTGTTCTATGTAGTATTTACAGTTCTCACAGTAATCCCCATCTGTGTCCCATTCATGCTTATGTTTCTTTTTCATAGCCTTTTACTTGGACTTGACCGCAATTTACTGCTTCAAACTCTGTTCCTTTGAACTTGTCTTCTTCCTTTAGGATCTTATTCACATCCTTTGCAAGCCCCATGAACTTCTTACTGTTCCATATGTGGCACTTACACGTACAAGCACTGTAGTTATTCATTGCTTTATGATTGCAAACACTACATCCTAGCTTCCATGTAGATGAGCTTTCTACTTTACCAGTAGAGCGTGTTTCATTTTCAATACGTTCTACAGGCTCTTCAGCAAGTGCAGACTTCGCAATCAGGTTTCCTTGAGACATTCCGCCACCAAGGTCTGCGAGTTTCTCCAACGCTTCCTTGTAACGAGAGAGCTTAGCTTCTGTATCTTTGTTCATTCCTGCAATCAATTCTCTTCGTGCTTCTGGGTCAATGGTTATTTTTACTTCCTGCTCTTCCCCAATCTTTTGCCCATTGTAACACGCAGTATGGAAGATACCTTTTCTCGTGATGTGTTTATGGTCTTTAGATAAGAATAGGTTGTTGCATTTAGTGCAGCGTTCTTCTTTCTTCTCTTGTGGAGTACATGGAATAGGGGAACAAGTATGGCAATCCTCTTCACCGCACCAATAACTTTTTTGGTGTCCTAGCTCAGCACCGCATATACATTTTGCTTCTTTCTTCTCTTCAATAGGTTCAAGGCTCTGCACATTTACAGTTGGAATCTGTGCATACTTCGCTACATCTGCACACTGTGAGAACATATCTGCAAAGGCACGTAAAGTCGCCTCATTTGTGTTAGTGAATTGAAATTCATCTTCTTGGAATCCATTACCTTTTAGGTGGACTTTCTTATTCTCCTTGAGAGTACAGTATATTTTGTACTTTCCGCTTGTTATTTCGTGTTTTGTTTCAATTATTTTCATATGCTCTCTTTATTCTTTAGATAAGTTTCCCGTATTCCCTCAATTGTTTTTTCTACTACCAACTTTACTTGTTCGTGTATTTTCTCCTCAAGGCTACCTGTTTTCATAATATCTATTTCCCATGGCTCCATGTATCTCTCAATATCCTTCTGCCATTTAGGGTGTAGTGACTGTAGCCATTGTGTATTTATTTGCTTCCCTTCTCCGTGGATATACTGACCATATACAAAACAAGCATCAGAACAAGCATATAGTTTATTTTCTTGTTCTATCCATGACCAGTGTCTTTTTCCATCTTCGATTTCTATACCGCATTTTGGGTTATCACATTTCATAGTGGTGGTAACTTTTCCTTCTTAGAAGTAAACGCATTCATATCTTCTGATTGTTTAAACTCGTAATTTACCCCCTCAAGCCCGTAGAAGAAATCGTGCAACTGTGGATTTGTAATTTTCCCAGGGCCGAACCACCAGAATCTTTCCTTGGTGTATGTGATAAGCCCACCATTTATGATTGCTGATTTAATTTTCATATGCCCTGTTGTTATGGATAAGCTCTTCTCTACTTGGGAATTGCACATCGCATCCCATTTCCGCAAGTGCCTTGTGAATTGGTTTGAATATCTGGTCTATCTCTGCGGTTGTAAGTTCCGTAGTGCTTTTCTTTTGTAATACCTTTTCTTGAGTAGGCCGCCAGATAAGCTCTTTGACCCTATCCTTATTCCATTCTGCGTCTACTTTGATAACTTGGCTTATGTATAAACCCCTATTGTTGAGTTCGGTAGCAAGCTCTTCAAAGTATTTGTGGAGAGCATTGTTTTGTAATAGGCTGCGTTGCTTTGACTTAACTTCTTCCGCTTCTTCTGCCATAGCAATATCCACCCAGTTGGCACCGTAAAAGTCTTCTGGTGGTAATGGTGGTTCTAGTGTGTCGCTCATATTAGTCTCTGCCTATTTCTTGTAAATGATCTGCGTAAGTACCGCCTTCTTCTACATCATTCTTTGTTTCATTCAATAAGTCTTCTAGTCCAATGTTGTAAAAATAGTCAGAATATTCCTGTAAGTGACATAATCCACACCTACATTCTCCGTGTACCCGACACATCCCAGATAAGAATTTTGCATTATTACTCTCATTATTTTCGTTTTCTGTTGGGATAGGACATTTTAATGAGAATATATCTAGGAAACTCATACCGCCAACCTTTCTGCCATACCAACATCTATTATGCTCATTACTTCTTCGGTATGTTCGTTCCATTTCATCCTCATATCAGCGTCAAACATCAGCTCTATGGGGATGTAGGCTAGTAATGGAAGTTTAGTTTTCATACTAGGAGTGGATAGCGAGTATCTGTCGTTCTACTAGCTTTTTTCCGTTATACATTTCTACTCTTCCAATCAAGAATCCATCCTTATCTTGCATTATTTGAATATTCCAGAAGTCTACGGTTATTTCACGCCCTTTTGGATATGGTTGCACAAAGTTACATAACACCCTTCCATCTTTGAGTACTGGCGTCACCTTAAAGTCCGTCTGTGATGGTAATTCTACGGTTATTCCACTTTTTTTGTATTTTATCATAGCCATATAGGTGAATGTTTCTTATCTACGGTACAGAAGTATCCTTTGTACTTCTTACCAGTCTTTGATACGCCTTCCTTAAAGGTTGTCATGCTTCCACATTCCTTACAAAGCGGCACTTCTTGTGGGTCTCTATTCTCAAAGAAGTCAGGGAGAGGCTTTACGTTAGCCGTGACTGCTGCGACCGGATCGCTCATAAACTTTTCTATCTCATCCGCACTTGCGATGCTTTCGACTATACCAATTCCCATGAAAGCGAGCGCACGCCCTACTGCAACCGTTTCCAGCTTCTCTAGTGCTTTATCTCGGCTTACTTCACCATGTGAATGTCCCCTAAAGTAACGTGCAGGCTTCTCAATATCAGGCGTTATAGTAGCCCTGAAGATGTATTGATTTTCCGCGACCTTTTCGTAGGAAGTCTCTATAATCCCGTTAGGGTACGTTTCATTAAAGTATTCAAGGCGTGTGTTTACTTGAACGTAGTTTTTTCCTTGAAGATTGATTGTTTTTAGGTTTTTCTTTTCCATATTAGTGATTCAAAATTATGTATAAGATTGACGGGATAATGCCACATAGAAAGCCTGCTATAAACATATTCCAATTAGAGAGCTTTGGTTCTTCTACTTCCTTACTCGGCATATACGTATCCTGTATTGGATCGTAGTTACTTGTTGAGTCTCTTACAATCTTGGCTACTTCTTGGAGTGTCTTATTCATAACGACCTTCCTCAATGTCTTGCTGTTGAGCTTGCATTGTATCTATCTCTTGTCTCTCGAAGTCGCTTAACGCTTCTTCCCCGAAATAGTTCTCTTGTTCTTCGCTGTGCATAATTAAAATGTTATTGATAATACTATAAATATACACCCGTGTTATATATGGGTCAAGCTAATTTATCCACAGGATGCCCAATGCACTTAAAGAGCGCTTCACCGCATTGAGATTATAGACATATCTGCTATTAGTCCCTGATCCGCTTGAATAGACAGGGGTAATAATACCTTTCAGCCTCCATGAACGTATGGTTAGTCGGTGCTTTCCTATAATAATGGCTAATTCGTGTTCTCCTATGAGCTTCATGGCGGGGTAGATGATTTGCACATCTAGTCGCGTGGCTTTTCCCCGCATATCCCCGCCTTGGCAGGGAGTAGTGAATATACTTTTACGATATAGGCAGAATTATGCAACCACCTGGCTCGTTTCCATATACCCATATCTAATATACACGCCTGATATTTAATGTAAATAGGAAACTGTGGAAAAGTGTTATTATTATAGGGGGTTGATAATAAATGTGCTTCACTCCCCTTACATTTGCTTTTGCAAGACTACCTATTGCATTGAAATGAAAAAGCCACCTGGGTCAGCACTCTGGTATTGCTACCTAAAATGCTTGCTAAGATGGCTTTCGCACGACCTTTCTATCTAGCTATATCCCATTTTCCTCAAGATATAGTAGTTCCCGCGGGAGCTTGTTAATAAAAAGGAATCTTTCTTCTATTATACTCTCTTGCATTTGCATTTACAACTTGCATTGTGGGTAAATGGGGTGTATATTTATAGCAATATGGTCCCTTGCTACATATCTTATAAACAACAGTACCTCTCCTCGCAAGGGATCAAGGGGTACTGCTTTTTGTAAAATATGGCACATCATTATTATTGTTGGATTTGTCAAAATCACATAAACAGACTAGAAAGTTTTTGTGTAACAAATCCACCTAAAAGTAAAAAAGAACAAGCGACTTGCGATAAAGAGTGGGCAGGCGGATATGGTACGGGGGTTTGCAATGATTGTTCTATGCATTGCGAAGACGAGAACGAGGCTTACGAGGAATATAAACAATCATTCAAATAACTATGGCTAACCGACGCATGTTCTCAAATCGCATAGCAAACTCCGCAAAGTTTTTGCAAATGCCAGCAGAATCACAACTCTTATACTTTCACATGGTGCTACGGGCAGATGATGACGGGATAGTAGAATCATATCCGCTTATGAAACTTCTTGGAGTACCAAGCGACAATTTCAAGGTGTTAAAAGCAAAGTCGTTTATCCGAGAATTGAACGAAGACCAAGTAGTAGTAATAACAGACTGGACGGAACACAACACAATTCGTGCCGACAGAAAAGTAAATAGTATTTATATCGGACTACTCAAAGAGTGCTACCCAGAATTACCCGTAATAGAGCCAAAGCCACGCTCTGATGTAAAGGATAATACTAGACGGACAGTCCACGGACAGTCCACGGACGGCATAAGTAAGGTTAGGTTAGGTAAGGTTAAGTTAAGTAAAGATAATAATACTACGGGGAAAACAAAGTTTTCCCAGCCCTCCCTAGAAGATGTCTTGAACTACTGCGACGAACGCAAGAACGGCGTAGACGCAAACGTGTTCATGGACTTCTATGAAAGCAAGGGGTGGTATGTCGGCAAAAACAAGATGAAGGATTGGCGTGCTTCTGTGAGAACATGGGAGAAACGCACTCCAAAGAAAGGGGGCGATCGAATATGGGTTTAATGATTTGGTGTAATACGAGGGCAAACAAGTATCAGGTTTCGGATTCCGAGGCTGCAATGGTATACAAGAAAATTAAGGATAACCGCCGTACAGAGAGATTTAGTAAAATGGATGTGCAACTTTCTAATGGAGAGACCGTGCAATTAAGTAAAACGTTCGTGGGGTACGACTGTGAGATATGCCACAAGGAGCATATTATTTACCAGAAGTGCGACATGGAAGTAATGGGTGCGTGCGAAGAATGTGGAAAAGCAGTACAAAGATTCGTTTTCAAGAGAAAGGGCATGTATTGCATGCTTCATAAGGCAAGAGTATGAACTCCTGGATATTCAAAGTAGATTACAAAACTCCTCACAAGCATAAAAGGAGAATGGTCACAAATATCGCTGGAACATACTACAGGTGCGAATTATGTGGCGAGTTTCCAAAGAATAGGAAAATGAGAGAAAAGAGAGAGGAGAATGAGAAAAGCGAGGCTGAAACTTTTAAGCAAGCAACGATTCTATGATCCTCCATTTCCTCAAACAAGATGAAGTACTAACGGAAGCGCTTGTAGCGTACATGTCGGAGAAAAATATAAAGTCAGTTCGCTATCTAACAGTCGCATTTAATAGGCAAAGAGCTTTAAGAAAAATATGAAAACATTTAAAATACCCATATTCACGGAAGAGTACAAAGTTAGTGTATTTATTGGGACGAAAGGAGAATTGATTAAGGCTGCCAGCAAATATACGACCTATTCCCCAAAAACTATTACTCGTGAACTTGAAAATCGAAGGGGGTTAGCATACGATTTATTCCCTGACTTAGACCCCCTTATTCTCATAAACGGTGAGCTTCCAGCATATTTGGCATTATCAACTCTAGCGCACGAAAGTTGCCATGCTGTTGGCTTTATAGAAAAGTTCTTAGGGATAGATGATAGAAATGATGAATTTAAGTCTCATGGAATTGGCACGATTATGAGAACCGTATCTGAGTTTGTTCTGAAGAAAGTGAAAGTTTAGCTTTTAATAACCAAAGGAGATTAAGAAGCCTATGACAGACCGCATAAAACTTTGTCAGAAATGTGCAAATAACCATGAGCATGTAATTGAAATAGCAGGCATCGGCGAAACCTGTGAGAAGCAAGGAATAGGCTGCCTCGTTTATGCAAAAAGTTGGTATGTAAAACAAGGAGATAGGTATGTTCATCAGAATGCTATGGAGATCATAGAGCATTAGTACCCTTTATTCTCACCAGGATTCGATTACAGCAACTTTAACCAATAAAACGATACCGAGTATCTTATGATGAATCCCGACCAACAGAGAGCATTTATATTCATTGTATGCTTATGGATCGGGATGTATACATTTTCATTTATCATGTATCAAGTACTCCGAACGTGGTACAATTAGTTCATGGAAGTACGCATAGCCGACAAGAAAAAGACGAATGACTATATCATTCCCACTATGAGGATCGGCCGGAATAACTACATAACAGGATACGCAATTTCCTATACAGGCTGCGAGTGTGTTCCCTTTGAATTACTCTTTGAGCTTGAAGAATGTATGGAAGACGTGGCATAATAGAGAAATGAAAACTGATGAACAGCCAGCTATCAGGCGAGGGAAGGCAGATCACCTAGCTCCGTACCAATACAAGAAAGGACAAACAGGAAATTCTTTAGGCAGGTATATGGGTGGAATTTCAGGCAAGGAACGATTGAAAAGAAAAATAATGGGCATGAATGATGAGGAGTTTGAAGAATGGTGTAATGGTATGAATAAAATAGAACTATTCAAGATGGCAGAGGGCAATCCTAAGCAGGATAACGAACATACGGGAAAGGACGGCGGAGAAATAAAGGGAAGCTGGACTGTAACATTCAAAGATGGAAACCCAATTCCCGACTAAACTTAATAGGCTATTTGAGAAAAGCAGGTACAAGGTACTTTTCGGGGGAAGAGGTAGTGGGAAGTCTTGGTCCGTAGCAAGAGCATTACTCCTGAGGGGAGTAAAGAAACCACTACGTATTCTGTGCGCGCGTGAAGTACAAACAAGTATAGGAGACTCTGTGCTGCAATTACTAGAGGATCAGATCAGACAGTTAGGCATGGAAGAAATATACGAGGTACAGAAGACTGCAATCATAGGAAAGAATGGCACTACGTTTGGATTTGAAGGATTACGGCATAATGTATCAAGCCTGAAGAGCTGGGAAGGTGCAGATTATTGTTGGGTAGAGGAAGGGGCAACAGTGTCAAAGAACTCATGGGACGTTTTAATACCTACAATCCGTAAAGAAGGCTCTGAGATTTGGATTACATTTAACCCTGAACTTGAAGAGGATGAAACGTATCAACGATTCGTATTACACCCACCGCAGGACACTATATGTATTGAAATGAATTTCAACGATAACTATTGGTTCCCGGATGTATTAAGGCAAGAAATGTTAGAGATGAAGGAGAATCGTCCAGCAGACTATGAGAATATATGGCTAGGCAAACCAAGACAGGCCGTAGAAGGATCTATTTATGCCGGGGAATTAGAACTAGCCCATAAAGAGGGAAGAATAATGAGAGTACCGTACGACCAGAGTAAGTTAGTAAACACCTATTGGGATTTAGGGCATTCAGATCAGACAGCTATCTGGTTCATCCAACAGGTAGGATTTGAGTACAGGGCTTTAGAATACTATTCAAACTCCCACAAGAAGATGGATCACTATTTGAAAATAATTAAAGACAAGAATTATCTGTATGGCACTCACTTCTTACCACATGACGCTAAGGCTGAAACTCTATCGGCTGATAAGACCATCGAACAACAAGCACGAGACATACTGAAAAACGTAAGTGTAGTACCTCAAGGGAGGATTCAAGACGGCATAGAACAATCACGCTTGAAATTCGCTTTAACATTCTTTGATAAGGAGAGATGTGCGGATGGACTTACGGCATTGAGAAGATACGCCTACAAGAAGAACGTAGAGACTGGGAGAATAAGTGCAAACCCAGATCATAATATCTGGAGTCACGGAGCGGATGCGTTTAGGACATTTGCCATGGCACCTATTTATTCGCCCGGGGATGAGTTGTATGATGATATGCCAAGGCATGATGAAGAAATAAACGAACTTGATCCGTATAGCTAGACAAACAATAACTGTGGTATACTAATTTTAATTAGGGCTTATTGATATTGACTGACCTACGTCTTCATTCATTATTTATATGCCTACCAATAAAGTTTTTGAAAAGCTAAAAGGAGAATTTAAGGATATTGATAGAGAGCTTTCGGATGGTGAGTCTATCATCCAAGACAAAATTGAAGTTGAAACCCAAGAGAGAATAGCAAGACAAGTAGAAGATGAATATCAATCGTCTATTCGGTTCAACAACACGAAGCGAAGCAATAACCTTGCACGTTTAAGGCTATTCAACAACCAAAGAAGAGAGAAGAGTTCAGTGGGTGATCCGCTTATGTTCACTGTGTTCAACACGGTACTCGCAAGCCTCTACAATGATAGGCTCATAGCAACATGGGAAGGCAGAGGCGAGGGAGATGATGATGACATTGAAGATAACCTCAATGCCTTGGCGAACTTTGACTATGATGTCATGGGACTTTCAGAAATGGATTATTACTGGGATTGGGATGCACTATTCTTTGGACGCGCCCTGATGCTTATGATGGAGTTCGATAGGACTAAAGGTATCATGGCACCTTCTCCTGAATTACTCGACCCTATGACGTTTATACGCGATCCTAGGGCCACTTCAGTGAATGGACTAGGCAACCAGATGAAAGGAGCAATGAGATTCGGAGGATGGGAAGTAGGCACGACATATTACGAACTCAAGAACAGCCCGGGATTTTTCAATATAGACATGTTGCGTAAGGAGAAGGATTTGAATGGTTTACTCGATGAAGCCAGGACAGCTAGAGACGATGCACAAGGGCGTGACCGTTTCTACCCGGATGAGGAAGCGTTAGGGATAAGAGAAAACTACGAGTTCCAGCTTATGAACTGGATGACAACGATCAAGGGTGAGAAATACTTAGTTACTCTAGGGAATAGACGTTCAACTGTAGTGAGACTGATGAAATTAAAGTATGGAGCATTGTGGCCTATCATTGACCGTCCAATGTTCCCAATGTCGAACGATTGGGATGGTGTTTCTATACCTGACATTACCGAAGACAAACAGCGCGCAAGAGCAAAGCTGATAAACTTAGGAGTAAAGTCAGCCGTTATAGACGCCCTGCCTCAGTACATGTATGACAAAACCCGGATTAAGAACAAGAACGAACTAAACTGGCAGTCTAATAAGTTCATAGGTGTGGATGGAAGAGTGGATAACGCCATGATGCCTGTGCAAAAGTCCGTGGTTCATCAGTATGTGAACATCATCATGGACATGCTTGACCAGTCTGTTCAACGGGCTACGGCTACCCCAGCAATGCAGCAAGGTGTCCCACAAGATGACCAGAAGACTTTAGGAGAATTACGGCAGGTATCAGCTAACGTAGATACTCGTTACGGCATGAGTGCCAAGATATTTGGATGGAGCGAGCGAGCAAGAATGCGTCAGTGGTATAGAATGTATAAGATATATTTCAAGGAAGGTATTGATGAGAAGATTATCAGAATACAAGGGCCTACGGCTGCTATATTCCGGCCATTGATGAGGGATAACATCATCGCACAAGTAGACCCGGATGTGAAGATTGAATCGTTAGTCATCTCCGAGGCAAAGCGTATCCGAGAACAGCAGTCATTTGACCAATTCGCTGTTATAGCTATCCAAGACCCAGGTACAAATCGAAGGTATATGTACAAGAAGATGGGTAAACTACGAGGGTTGACCAAAGAAGAGATTGAGATGCTCTTCCCTCCAACGGTAGATGAAGAACAAGCAGAACGTGAGAATGAGCTATTAAATGAAGGTGAACTGCCGGATATTGACCCACGAGACGACCACAGGACTCACATAGAGATTCACGCCAAAGCAAACCAGACACCCCAGACCCGCGCTCATGTGATGATGCACGAACAATTAGGAATTGAAGTACGCAACAACCCTGAACTATTCCCACCAGAACAGCCTATGGGGATGGATCCGCAAGGGGCAGGGCCGACAACACAACTTCCGGTTAAGCAACCAGTAGAACAATCAATCCGATGAAACACCTAGACCTAAACGATCCAGAGAATAAGAAATCAATACAAGAAATCTTGAGGGCTGGGGCTAATTCAGACTTTTGGAAGATCATATGCCAACGCCTCACAGGCTCTATAGAAGCAATCCAAAGCCAGCTAGACAGTGATGAGGGTACGAATTTGATTGCAGAAGAATACAAGATTAGACACGAGGTACTCCGTAAGCAGAAGATCGACCGCAAAGATATTCTCAATATGCCCGAAGACCTGGTGAAGGAACTGGACAACCCGGAGTTCTTTGAACGTAAACGTGACGAAGATGTCTATTTGAATCCAGAAGAAATCAAGTAGCTTGTTGACTTTTCAAATAAGGTATACAATTGCATAAACTAGCGATTGTTGTTACTGCCGGAGCGAGTCTTTACCCGTCCGGCTTTTTAGTTTCTCTATAACTAAATGCCGAGTAACACCCAAACTTATGGAAGAAGAAATCGCAGAGGAGGAAGTTGAAGAAACTACCCCCGAAGTAGAAGAAGAGTCAACCGAGGAGCCTAAGGAAGAATCGAAAGAGGAAACCGAAGACCCCAAGGAAGACATCCCTGTTCGTTCTACAGCTTCATACATCATCGAACGCCAAAAGCGAACGATTGAGAAGCTACGTTCACAAGAAGAGTCAGAAGATCCTGTCACCGAAAGACTCGACAGGATCGAAGAGATTGCTCTAGGGCAGTCTGATGAAAGAGAACTCAATGAGTTCTTTGAGAGAGAGCCTGATGCGAAACAATATGCTCCAAAGATGCGAGAGTATATGAAGCATGACGCATACAAGGGCGCATCTCCCGAAGTAATCTTCCATCATCTTGACTATTCAGCGTCCAAAGCCAAAACCGACAGTAAGCGTAAAGCTGCTGATCTGGAGGCGAAACAGACGAAGAGCGTAGGTTCAGGCATACGAGAAACTCGAAGCAGCGATCAAAAGACTGCCGAGGAGATTCGTAATATGTCATTGAAGGACTTTGCAGAGTACGAACGGGAATTACATCGTAACGCACGATCTTAATTCACTAAATCTAAAACTATGGCAAATACAGGCACAGCGCAGGTAACGCAAGCAGTCACAGAGTTCTTTAACAAGAGGCTCTTGATGAAAGCACAGCCATATCTTCCCCATAACAAATGGGCTGATATTGCAGACCTGCCACGAAACAGCGGAACTTTAATCCGCCGACGCAGATATACTCTTTTAACATCGGCTACTACGCCGATTGTTGAAGGTGTAACCCCAGACCTCCAGGCATTGGCTATCACGAATGTTGATACAACAGTGCAGGAATACGGCTCTGGTGTTCTTTTGACTCGCAAACTCTTGTACACGACACTAGATCCACTCCTTAACGAAGTAAATGATCTACTTGCTCAAAATTCAGGAAACACGCTTGATCAATTGAACAGAGACGAATTAGCTACGACTACTACGAAGCAATACGCTTCTACCGCTACATCTACGGCTACCGTAACTTCAGCAATGAAGCTTACGAAAGACGAGATCATGCAAGCAGTTCGTACGTTGAAGAACAACAACGCAATGAAGATCACCTCAATGGTTGATTCTTCTGATGGGTTCAACTCATCTCCAATTCCAGCAGCATTTATCGGACTGGTACATCCTAGTTCTTCATACGACCTTAAAAATATTTCAGGGTTCGTACGTGTAGAAGAATACGGATCACAGAAAGCAGCTATGGAGAATGAAATCGGTACTCTTGATGAAGTACGATTCATTGAATCCACAAATGCAAAGGTTCGAACTGCTGAAGGTGCAGGTTCAATTGACGTATACTCCACCATTATCTTGGCGAAGGAAGCGTACATGAACTCTCGAATCGCAGGAGAAGGACTACGAAACATCATCGAAGGGCCAGGAGGAAACTCCGATCCATTCCACCAGAGAACAACGTCAGTATGGTTTGCTACATTTGCAACTAACATATTGAACGACAACTTCTTGGTAGACATCCAGCACGCAGTAAGTGCGTAAGTTAATCCCGTAACTATTGAAATATGCCTAAACTAAGTAAGCAAGACGTTATAGCGAAGCTCGAAGAACTAGCGGTCATATACGACCCAGAAGCATCCTATAGCGACCTCTTAAAGCTCTTACAGGGCGAAGGAGAGACAAAGACTGAAGAACAGCCGGCAGTAAAGGAAGAGATTGCTTTAGAAGCAGAGACTGCTGAAGAAAAAAAAGCAGTTGAGGAGATTAAAAACCCCTTCTCTTCCTTTGAGTCAAAGCAGCCCCTTACAGGAAAAGCACAGGAAATGCGTAAGAAGCTGATAAGCCAGCCACGTGTACCTGTATACATTCCTCTAGGGCATGAAGAGAAGATTGGAGCAACGATGCAAGTAACTCTCAATGGATACCCTATGTTCATCCGAAAGGGTCAACAGGTAGACGTACCGCTTCAGGTGAAGCAAGTTCTTGAAGAGAAGTTCCAACACCAGATAAACGTCAGACAGCATCCACTTCGTGTGGGTGGTGTAGCAGACGTGAAACTGCAACAGTTCGACTAATTATTAACTAGACCAAAACTATGGCAATCACATCAAGTCAGAAGAACATGGAAGGAATTGCACGTGAGGCTACTGGAAGTTATTTGGACGATGCTGGATCTCCAGCAGCAGCAAATATCACTCTAGGCTTCACACCAAAGTACTTTGCATGGCATTCAACAACCGGACGTATTTCATACGAATGGTTCGATGGAATGGCAGATGGCACCACTCTAAAGACAGTGGCAAACGGTACTCGAACACTCGATACCGCAGACGTAGCAATCGACGTTGATGCTGATGATGTAACAATCGCAGCAGCAGCAATTCTACAAAACGAGCAGATTCGTTGGGTAGCACGAGGGTAACAACAAGACGCTTTATTTCACCCTTTCTCTGCCAGGTAGCGTCAGGTAGATAGGGAAGGGGTATAAATCACTAAACATATGAGCAAATTCGCAGATGAAATCGCAGAAGCAGTAAAAGATCGTTTAATCGCAAACAACGCAGCAGTATCAAACCCGCTTGTTTGGCAAGTAACAAAACACGCAGCATCAGACTTCCTTGGAGGCACGTCTAACCGACACGGTAACAACGGCGGTACAAACGACCCATATACGATCTTCACTGTTACAGGTGACGTAGTTGTGAAGTCAGTTGTAGGTATCTGTAATACAAACCTAACAGGAGCAGCAACTCTTGAAGTAGGTGTAACCGGTAACACAGCTAAACTCCTCGCACAAATCGCAGATACAACGACATTAGACGATGGCGATGTATGGACTGATGCCGGCACAGAAGCTGGAGTAGATATTGACGCAGCAGGCGGATGGTTCTACATCAACGATGGTGCAGATATCATCGAAACTACTGGCTCTACAAACGTTACAGCAGGTCAGATTGACTACTATGTTATCTGGGCCCCACTGGAACCAGGAGCATCGATTGTAAGCGCAACAGCGGTAGCCTAACTACTAACATGGGCCTCTTAACCGAGGCCCTCTACACCTTATGAAAAACAACAATAAAGTCCTCTTGGACGCGGTGTCAGTAGGTCAGGAGTCAGTAGCATTCAACATAGAAGAATACGGACGTGTAGGATTCCAGTTCCGTGCAGATTCAGTGACATCAGGTCAAGGTATCTTTACGGTAGATGGAACGATAGATGGGCAGACATGGATGAGATTGAATACGCTTATTAGTAATCTTACGAACAGCAACTCACAGACTCTTACAAGGGTTTCGAGTGTGGTTCTAAGCACATCGGTAAGCCGTTCCACCTCAGCTTCTATCTCGCCTTCGGCATCCATCTCACCATCAGCTTCTGCGAGTTTGTCGCCTTCGGTATCATCTTCGGCTTCCATTTCTCCTAGTGCGTCAAATTCTGCAAGCCCTAGCGGTTCACTTTCTCCATCAGCTTCTCTCAGTCCATCAGCATCGACTTCTCCATCTGCTTCTGGAAGTGCGTCTCTATCACCTAGTGCTTCGCTGTCACCTAGCGCATCCGAGTCAGGATCTCCTTCTGCTTCGTTGTCACCATCCGCATCGACCTCACCTAGCTCCTCCGCTTCTCTAAGCGCATCAGCTTCTACTTCTCCAAGCGCTAGCTCTTCATTGAGCGTTTCGGCTTCAGTTTCGCCTTCAGCGAGTGCATCTTCAAGCCCTTCATTGGCATCAGACTTAACGTCTTCTGCTCTAATTTGGCTCGATCCGTTTGTGGCTCTCAGGGCAGTACGTGTAGGACTCGTAGTGAGCGGTGTCGGGCAGTACTCGGCGTTCGTACAAGCAACTGAATAGTGATATACTTGAGGAATGAAACCTCTTGAATTGGCGGCATATATCCGCCAGCTTACCGGAACAAACAGTACAACATTCACTGATGCCAATATGCTGGTATTAGTGAATCTGTACATTGACGAGTTTGCTTCCAAGATAGTTGAACAAGATACAGGGGCTTTTGAAGTCCCGTATCTTTTCAACTTGGTAGCTAACCAACGTGAGTATGCTATCGGAGATGACGTTCTGAACCGTCTCCACAAGGTAGAGATTAAATTCACCGCAACAGAGGATAGGCAAGTAGCCCAATACATCAAGGACTATCGTGGTTCGGAAACAGAAGCTCAGATTACAGCAGCATTTACCAATAGCCCAGGAGGATTCTCATATACATTACGGCGCAGGGCTATGCTACTGCTCTCAGGAACGATTATTGCAGTAACTCAAGGTGTTAGGATGACTTCACTTGTATTCCCAGAGAAGCTCGCTAATTTGACCGACAACACTGTAAGCATGGAAGTAGACCCATCTACGACTACATTCGGTTTTCCAAGACAATTCCATGAGCTTCTAGGGCGTAAAGTTTCAATAGCATGGAAGAGCTACCAGCCAAAGGCTATTAAACTATCTCCTCTTGAGCAGATGTTTGAGACAGACATGGCAAAGACCCTCGCAGCCTACTCAACAACAAACGATGAAGGCACTACACGCTCAGAGGATGTAACGGTAGAGGACAGTTCAGACGATGGATGGGAGCTGTAGGTGTGCATAAGTGAAACTAGCATAAAGAAGGCAAGCATGGTAATGTACGTAAATGTACAAAGCTAAAAAAATGATGATAGGTAAGGAAGAATATATTCGAGTTATTGAAGTAAGTAAAATGTTAGGTGCTTCTACTAGTACAATACGGGACTGGACAAGGAGAGGACTGCTGAAAGAAAAGCGCCATCCTATGAACCAGTATCGTTTATACAAAAAGAATGATGTTGAAGCGCTTCTTAAATCATGGGAAAATCTCAAATGACTAATATACTCACCAGAATTAAGATGTTTCTCATGTTTAGCTGGTTAGCAATCATGTCTCTTATAGCCCCGGTATTTGTAGCACAGACCGTACGAGTAATGGGTGAGAAAATGCAATGAGTACTATAGATGGTATCAAAACTCATCCACAGTATAATCCTGATACATTGAGGATTCATCTTTCCTTTAGCGAATTAAGAAATATGCCAACCAAGTCTGTGAACAGCGAAGAATTATACGAACTCAAGTGTAATGCCGACTATAACCCAACCGCCTATTATGAACACGAAATACCTTTATACGTTGGTGAAGTTGGGCATGATTTAGTTTATAGATATTTGCTAACAAGATGAGCCTCTCCGTAATAATCCCCTCACGTTCAGACACCTACTTACAGAAAACTGTAGATGATTTACTTGCTAAGGCAACAGGAGAGATAGAAGTTATCGTTTCATGTGATGGTGTGTGGCCGAATCCCATGCTTAAAGAGGACAAACGCCTACGAGTGATTCATCAAGGCACCGTACACGATAACAGAGGTATGCGCGCTGCTATTAACGCAGGCATGGCTATTGCTAAGGGCGAGTATGTAATGAAATGTGACGAGCATACGCTATGGGATAAAGGATTTGACGAGAAACTCATCAAGGATTGTCTAGAACACGACGTAGTTGTTCCACGAAGATACCGTTTAGACCCGGATAAGTGGGAAGTTATCACTGATAGCAGGAACCCCATTGACTATATGTACCTTACCTACCCTTTTATGCGCCCAGGAGACAAGACAAACGGATTAAGAGGGCAGGAATGGAAGGAACGCTTTATAGCAAACAAGGACATTATGTATGACGAGTCTATGTCTACTCAAGGCTCCGCTTATTTCATGCGTAAAAGCCACTGGGATGAGGTTATTAAGGAATTAGACGATGAATCATACGGGCCATTTACATCAGAAGCGCAAGAAATAGGGCTTAAAACTCAATTGAGCGGAGGAAGGCTGATGACAAACAAGAATACTTTTTACGCACACCTATGGAAGGGTAAGGGCGGGAAGGGCTATGGATTTTCTAAGGAGCAATACGTGAAACATGGAGAATGGACTGAGAAGGGTAGAGTGTATTCAATCAAATACTGGCTTACAACGAAGGATTATAAGTATGATTTTGAGTGGCTGATGCACAAGTTTTCCCCAGTACCCACATGGCCTGAGAATTGGAAGGATTTAATTACTAACGAACTTGAAAAGATATGACAACTAAAGAGATAATTATTATAGTTGCAATACCTACCGTTGCTTTTCTATGTTATATAGTTCCGTACACCATTTCTTATCATGTAACAAAAAGGTATTATGAAAAACAGAATTGAACTCGCAAAACATTTTAGAGACTTAGGTTTTACTAAAGGTGCCGAGATAGGCGTATGTGATGGTATCTATTCCCAGAAGTTAATGGAGAACATTCCAGGGCTTGCGCTCTATGGTATTGACCCTTACATGGAATATCACGGCTATCCAAAGGAACGCATAGAAAAGAAACTATTAGAAGCAGTGAACAGACTTTCACAATATCCAGGGTACTACCTCCTCATATCTAAAAGCACAGAAGCTGCTAAAACATTCCCAGATGGCTCGCTCGATTTCGTATTCATAGATGGTGCCCATGACTATGAGAGCGTAGTAGCGGATATTCACGCATGGTATCCGAAAGTAAAACATGGCGGTATATTCTCAGGGCATGACTACACGCAGGGGAAGAGTGGTGGTATGGGGGTAATACAGGCTGTAGACGAGTTTATTACAGAAACAGGAGAAGAATTACAGCTTACCGACTACGATGCTGAGGCTTATGTAGATGACCGCCAGGAATGCTGGTATTTAGTAAAGAAATGAAAACACTAGATCACATCCTCAATAAGTACAATATCAATCCTGACTACATCGAAATCCCGAATGTAGGGCGTGATGAGCTTGCAATCCTATTCAATGAATTAGAATTTGATACAGGTGTTGAGATAGGCGTAGCCTCTGGGGAATTTTCAAAGGTTATCATGGAAGCAAATCCAAGTATGGTTATGGGTGGTATTGATCCTTACGAGAAATATGAAGGATATAAGGATTATCAGCTACGTTCCACGTTTGAGAAGATGGAACGTGAAGCGCACGAAAAGCTCGACGAGTATCTATTCTACGAGTTCATTAAAAAGTTCAGCTTGGATGCAGTAGGGGATTTCAAAGATGATTCACTTGAATTTTGCTATATTGATGGGAATCATTCCGGGGAATCTGTAAAAGAAGACATAGAAGCATGGGCGCCAAAAGTACGAGAAGGCGGAATAGTAGCAGGACACGACTTCACGGGACGATGGCCGTCACTTAAAAAGGTCGTCATAGACTACTGCAAGAAGAACGGGAAGCAGTTGTTTATTCTGGGAATGGAGCGAAGAGATTTAGGATTGTATAGGGACACAAGCCGTAGTTGGATGTTTGTGAACTGATATGAAAAAAGGTTCTAAACATTCACTAGGGAGTCGAAAGATAATGGGTGCTTCCCATAAGGGGCAAGTTTCTTGGTGGAAGGGTAAGAAGCTATCCGAAGAACACAAAATAAATGTCAGCAAGGCTTTAGTTGGTATCAAACATACTGAAGAAGCTCGGCTAAAACAAAGCTCTGCTCAAAAAGGTAGGAAGTTATCCGAAGAGACGAAAAGAAAAATTAGTGAAGCTCATAAAGGAAAACCAATGTCAATACAAGCTCGTAATAATATGAGCCTAGCTACAAAGGGCAAACCGAGACCTCACATGGCGGGTGCTAATAATTGGAATTGGAAGGGTGGAATAACTCCACTTAGAAAAAAACTATATTTCAGCAAAGAGTATAAACTTTGGCGCACGGCAGTATTCCAGAGAGACAACTACATTTGTGTTTGGTGTGGACAGGTTGGAGGATATTTGGAGGCAGATCATATAAAGCCTTGGTGTGATTACCCAGAGCTACGTTTTGCAATAGACAATGGCCGCACGCTTTGCCAGCCATGCCATAGAACAACAGAAACCTATGGAAGACCTAGTAAAAGATAAAGTTGCTATTATTAGCGCTAACCTTGGCGCATTTGAGAAACCTGTTCCTCATGTAAAACAATCAATAGATTGTGATATCTTCCTAGTAACTGACAAGGAATTTCCGCTCAGGGATAAGGCAATGACACCTAGAATGCAGGCTCGTATCGTTAAAATGTTTGGCTGGCAAATGTTCCCTGGGTATAGTCATTATTTGTGGGTTGATAGTTCTTGTCAGTTGAACCACCACGATTCAGTAAAGTTTTTCCTAGAGCAACTGGATGGCAGCCATATGGCATTCTTTAGGCATCCTACCCGTAATACAATCCAGGAAGAGGCTGATTATCTCAAAAAGAGACTCGCAATGCCAGATACATACATCACCTCAAGATATGAGAATGAGTTGATAGATGAACAATTAGAAGAGATCAATAAATACGGATCATATAAAGACGATTCTCTATTCGCATCTACCGCATTTATATATACAAGTACATACGATGTGCAGCGTATGCTCAAGGAATGGTGGTATCACACTTCTAGGTACCATGTTATAGACCAGCTTTCGCTTCCGTATGTGATAAACAATTATAAAAGTTATCTAAAAATCAAGACCATTGAAGAGAACTTTATGAAGTGTGACTATCTAAAGCCAGTACGAAAGTGATATGGACACAAGCGTTATATATTATACCGCAAACCGCATACCTCCCACGTTTGCAAACAAGATACGGGAGAACATCAAGGAAGTATCTGGTGGTATTCCGATAATAAGTGTTTCACATCATCCAATAGACTTTGGGACTAACATTGTAGTAGATGATGAAGTATCCCACGTCCAGATATATAGGAATGCCCTTATAGGAGCAAAGGAGGCAACTACAAAGTATATTTGTTTAGCGGAGGATGACGTTTTATATACCCCGGATCACTTTACATATAAACCTACTAAGGGGAAGTTTGCCTATAACTTAAATGTATGGTCTCTGTTCACTTGGGGAGATCCGATATTCCACCAAAAAGAAGGCGGAAGAAGGAACATGTATAGCCTAGTTTGTGAACGAAACCTATTTATTCAAGCTATGGAAGAACGGTTTAGAGTATGGCCGGATGACGACAAGATTGATTTAAGCGTATGGGCGGAGCCTTCGAAGTATGAGAAGTATCTAGGGGTAAAAGTGCAAGAATGGGATCCATTTTACAGTGAAGTTCCGCTAGTCGCATTCTCTCACCAGACTGCCTTATCGTTTGGAAACCTTGGAAAGCGTAAGAAACAAGGACAGATCAAACTAGACAGGATTCCGTTTTGGAATAGGGCAGAGGACGTGATAAAATTGTACGTATGAGCTACGATTTTTCAATAATTATACCTTCTGGGAAAAATGAAGAATGGACATCAAGAACCGTTGAGGATGTCTTAAGGAACAAGAGAGGTAATACCGAAATAATTGTAATAGCTGATGGATGGTGGCCCGAACCTGGTATACCAGATCATAAGGACGTAACTATCATTCACAATGCAGAGGCAGTCGGTCAAAGAGCAGCCCAAAACATGGGTGTGAAACTATCTCGTTCTAAATATATTATGAAGCTCGATTGTCATTGTGCAATGGACGAGGGATTTGATGTAAAGATGTTAGATGCATTTAAGGAATCTGGGGATAATGCAACTATTTTACCAACGATGAGGAACTTACATATATTCAATTGGAAATGTAACCATTGTGGGCTAGAAGAGTATCAGGGGCCCGAACCAAAACAGTGTCGAAACGAAGAGTGTGCAAATATACCACAAAGTTTTGAAAAGAATGTGGTATGGATACCGAAAACGAGTTCCCAGAGTACCGCGTATCGGTTTAATAAGGAGCTTCGTTTCAAATACTTCCCGGAGTTACGTAGAAAACAAGTAGGTGATTTAGTAGAATCACTGAGTATACAAGGTAGTTGCTTCATGTGTACGAGAGAAAAATACTGGGAGCTTGGGCTATGTGACGAGGACTTGGGAGGATGGGGCCAACAAGGCACGGAGGTTGCCCTCAAAACATGGTTATCTGGTGGGAAAGTATTATGTAATACACGTACTTGGTATGCTCACCTGTTCCGTACTCAGCATGGATTTTCGTTTCCATGGGGGAATCCCAGTAAATCTCAGGGTCATGCAATAAAAGTAGTTCAAGATATGTTCCTCAATAATAAATGGGGTAAACAAATCCATCCCCTTTCATGGCTATTAGAACGTTTTTGGGATTCTCTCAAGGAAGTTGGAGATAAAGAGTCTCGTTGGGAGCAGGAAGATTTGGATAGGCTCAAGAAAGTCAAGCTTATTCAGGGACATTTGGGGACATTTGGGGAACCTAGTAAAGGAATCCTATTCTACACAACCAACAGACTGCCTATAAAATTCGCTAAGAAGATACAACGTAATTTGAAAAGTATTGGACTACCAATTACATCCGTATCTCTTAAACCTATGCAGTTCGGGCGTAATATATGCATTCCCCTACAGCCTGGGAAATGGGCGTATTTCACACAAATTCTTGCCGGGTTAGAAAATATGAGTGAGGAAATAATTTTCATGGCCGAACACGACGTTCTGTACTCCAAGGAGCATTTTGACTTCACTCCACCAGAGGAAAACAAGTTCTATTACGATCACAACTGGTGGAAAGTACGAGATGATGGATTCGCTGTTCACTGGGATGCGAATCAGGTTTCTATGCTATGTGCCTACAGGACGCATTTAATTGACTTCTACCGCGCTAAAATAGGTGAAATCATTACGGATGGCTTTAACAGACATTACGAGCCTGGAGGGCGAAATAAAGAGGAATACGAGGTATACAATGCACCAGCTCCAAGCCTAGACTATCGCCCAAAGGGAACTTTGACCGGAAGTAAGTGGAGTATTGATGATTTTAGAGACAAGTCTTTATGTATTGACTGGAAAGAAAGTACTTTGGAAGAATTACAAAGGAAGTAGTATACTGTAGGTAATACGGGATTATTGAAATTGTTGGACTGTAACGTTCAACTTTATTTATTCAATAATCCATTATGGCATTATATAAAATATTCAATGGGGCTTCCCCTACAACCGCAGCGCAAGTTGCAGTTACAACTAGCGCGGTGATAAAAACTTTACTTCAAGTAAAAGCAAGTGCTACTAAACCCTTCAAGATTCGAGAATGGGGCATTTCTTTTAATGGTTCGGCAGCAGACACACCTATCAACTGTGAATTACTTCAAACAGGAACCGTGTTTGCAACAGTCACTGCTCACGTTGCTGCTGGAATTGTTGAAATAGATGGAGAATCATTGTTAGCAGGAGACCAAACAACTAACTTATTCCCTGTTGGAACAACGGCTACGGGGTATACTTCAACCGCTGAAGGTTCTATAACAGCGACACGTGTATTCGATTGTCAACTCATCGCTCCTACTAATCAATATGTCTATCAATTCCCACTCGGAACGGAGCCGGTGGTAGAAATATCAAGTGCTTTGCGTATCCGTGTAACCGCTGGAACCGCAGTGGACGCTATTTGTTATGTACTTGTCGAAATATGATCACAACAGAAGATTGGACACCAGATACGTGTAAATGCAAACTTACAGATAAGTTTGACTATCCAGATGATGGCAGTCCAGTGATTCCTTTAGGATACGGTGGTACGGTTCATCGTAAATGCGAATTTCACAAGGATGTTCCCGATGATGAATTATACGAAACTTTGCTTGGAAACGTAGAAGATACAACATTCGGTGAGTGTAGGATTAAAAACTATACATTAGGCTATCTTCTCGGAAGAGGAGGCGTTGACTTCGGATTACATGAAAAGAAAAAGAATAAAGACGGTTCGGATGCTGGTGAAGACTTTAAGGATGGAATGTCCTATCAATGGCACTTCACAGGGAAAGGAAAGGACAGACAATTACATTGGGAAGTGAAAGGTGGAAATCTTACACAAGAACAAAAGAAGGCAATAAAAGAAGCATGTGACGGGAGATTTGGTAAGGATAGGGTAATTCCGGTATGATATGGCTTACTCCCAACTTGTTAACGTAGGATCAGCTCAATTACTAAACACTCAATGCTCCATTGTAGGGATTTGGAACGCATTAGATACTGCGGCTGTTGTTGAGTTACCCATACGTTTTACGGGGTATATCAATCAGTTATACGTCTATGCGTCTGTTGCTCCAACGAGTTTTACTGTGAGTCTAGGTGTCATGCATAATCAAGTGGCTACCAGCCTTAATGTTTCTTATTCCGTAGGTCAGTCAGGTATAAAACAAAGGACAAATGTTACTGTTACGGTAACTGCGACATCTACCTTAAATTATTACGGAAGCACCAGTGCAGAATCTAACTTTAGAGTCAATTTATGCGGTGTGAGATTTATACCAACTGCTCCAGCAACTAGGATATTAACTATTATGGCGGCGAGGAGTTCTGCGGGCGTTAATGTTACTGTAGGTCAAACTTTTTATTGCGCTGCAAACGGGGAATTATTAGCAACTACTACTGAAGCACAGACAAAATTCTCTGTTTCAAGGGCAATGACTGCTGGGAATCTTTATACGTATGTCAGTACCGGTGGGGCAATGGCAACGTTGACATGTAGAACGAGGATAAACGGAGCTAACGGAGCAGGGGTAACCACTTACACAGCAGGTCAGTCCGGTGCTAAGGAAGATACTACGAACACCGATGCGATTGCTATCGGAGAAGATTTGAATTATTCAATCGCAGGCACAGGGATGGCAGGAACTTTTACAATAAAAACTCTATGCATTCAATTATACAAAAACCCAAGTACTACAGCGACACAGTTTTATTCTTTGATGACATCTTCGACAGATGGAGTAGGAGTTGCGTTTAATACGACAACCTACTGTGGGTGTGCAGGAGACCTGATATTCAATACAACCGAATTACAAGTACAGGTTAAGCCTCGTTTTAGTATGGATGTACGAAATATTGGTGCGTATGTTTCTGCAAATACTATAGCTACTTCTGTTTCGACAATTTATGTAAGGAATAACGAGGTTGACAGTGAAGTTCTTGTGTCCTATAACGCAGGCCAGACAGGACTTAAAACTGATTCAACACTTTCAACTTTAATACCTTCTGGATCTGGTGTAAATTACAAAGTCGTTACACCAAACACTTCAGGGACGTTGACCATTACCTGGATTTCTCTTTTCGCAAAGCAAGAGAGACTAGCAGATAGAGTATTGGTATACCAAGCTGTGCAAAGAGCGGTGGCTTATTGATATATGGCTAGGCTAGGACGTACTCAAGCATGGAAGCCAAAAACAGTACGCCCAATGCTTGGGGTGCCTTTCTTCGACCATGCAAGTGTATCTGCATACACCGTAGGCTCAAGTGTCGCATGGACGCACGTAGTAGGAACGAACGCTAATAGGGCGTTATTCGTTTCCGTTGGTATCTTTGCCGCAGGTTCCGTTTCTTCCATAGACGTTTCAGGACAGGCGATGACGTTTGTTCGTACAGACACAAACGGTGTATACACATCTGAAATATGGCGTTTAATAGCACCTACAAGTGGCTCAAGAACGATTACGGTTACTCTCTCAGCTTCACTCACAGCCATCGGAGGGGCCTCTTCGTATTGGAATGTAGACCAAACAACGCCTATAAGTGCGAATAACGGGGCAAATGGGACTAATACTCCAGCATCAGGGTCAGTGACACCTGGCTCTAACAGAAACCGTGTATACGCAAGCGTAGCAACCGCAACTGCAAGTGGGGTTAGTGACCAGATAGGGCAAGGTAAAAGGTTCAGAAATCAAGGGGCTATAGGTACGTTATCGGGAGCAGAGAAAGGAACGATTATAACCGCAGCTTCGACTACTCTTACCTGGAATGGACTTGGGGCGTTAGATTCATGGGCTGTTTCGTTGATTGCAATCCAACCTCCTGGTGGAGCAGGATCATCCACAAGTCCATCAGCGTCACTCAGTCCAAGTTCGTCTGCATCAGCAAGTACCAGCCCATCCGCTTCTATCTCGCCATCAAGTTCTGTGTCTGCGTCTGTGAGTCCAAGCTCTTCTACATCCCCATCCTCATCCACATCGCCTTCTAGCTCATCATCAGCATCTCAAAGCCCTTCTTCGTCAACATCACCTTCAGCAAGCACGTCTCCATCGAGTTCCTCGTCTTCATCGGAATCGCCTTCAGCTTCCGTAAGCCCAAGTGCATCTACCAGCCCAAGCTCAAGTGTTTCTCCTAGTATTAGCCCATCTGCCTCACTCAGCCCATCCAGTTCCATTAGTGCCAGTGTAAGCCCAAGCTCAAGCACGTCACCCTCAGCATCGACTTCTCCATCTTCATCTATTAGTGCGAGCGTTTCACCCTCCGCATCAACATCACCTTCTGCATCTATATCGCCTAGTTCATCAATTTCTGCCAGTGTTTCGCCAAGTGCAAGTATCAGTCCATCAGCTTCTACCTCCCCAAGCTCTTCAATATCTGCAAGCGTCTCCCCATCAGCCTCTACAAGTCCTTCTGCTTCGACATCACCAAGTTCATCAGTTTCATCTTCCGTATCCCCTTCGGCAAGCACTTCACCTTCTTCTTCTATAAGCGCATCAATCTCACCGAGTGCATCTACGAGTCCCAGCTCGTCAACTTCACCGTCCGCTTCGACTAGCCCATCATCATCAATATCCGCTTCAGTATCACCTAGCGCATCACTAAGTCCCTCAAGCTCGACATCTGCGTCCATAAGCCCAAGTTCTTCCACGAGTCCTTCTTCAAGTGTTTCACCAAGTAGTTCTATTTCTGCGAGTATATCACCGTCTGCGTCCACTTCACCAAGTGCGTCCACAAGTCCCTCTTCTTCCGCTTCTGCATCTATCAGTCCGTCAGCTTCGGAGTCGCCTTCGGCATCAGCATCACCTTCTGCCTCCGTATCTGCAAGTATCTCCCCTTCAGCATCACTCTCGCCAAGTTCCAGTACCTCCCCATCTTCTTCTGTAAGCTCAAGCGTCTCCCCTAGCGCTTCATTATCTCCATCTAGTTCTATTAGCGCGTCCGTTAGTCCATCAGCATCATTAAGCCCTTCATCTTCCATTAGTGCTTCCGTATCGCCATCTTCGTCGCTATCACCTAGCGCCTCTACTTCTCCAAGCTCAAGTGCGTCCGCCTCACTCTCCCCGTCTGCATCCGTTTCTCCAAGCTCCTCATCTAGCTCATCTACTAGCCCAAGTTCATCGATTTCTCCAAGTGCATCATCATCTGCATCCGTATCCCCTTCGGCATCAATTAGTCCATCATCTTCTACTTCCGCATCCCTCTCTCCAAGCGCTTCAGCAAGCCCTAGTTCGTCACTATCACCATCAGCTTCTCTATCTCCGAGTTCCTCCGTATCTCCATCAATCAGCCCTAGTTCCTCCGTATCCGCAAGTCCATCATATATTCAGCACGCACGAGTCCCACTTGCTACAAATAGTAGCAACCGTGTTCCCTTGATTGACGTTTACCCTAATAGACATTGATATATGGCATTATTTGAAAATTATAATACAGGGAATGATGATACTGGTGGGATATATTTAGATTTTTGGCGAGGACAAACATTTACTGCGGCAAGTACTCATTCGGTAACTAGTGTTAAGGTTCTTATCAAACGTACTGGATCACCTGGACTCCTTACAGTCAGTTTAAAAGCAACCAGTGCTGGATTACCAACTGGCGCAGACCTTGCTGTTGACACAATAAATGCAGACTTAATTGCTACTACATTAGAATGGAAGGAAGCAATATTTACAGAATACAACTTAGTCAACGGTACAAAATACGCGATTGTAATGCGAGCATTAACTGGCGATGCTTCAAACTTTGTTTCATATGCCATTGATGCAAGCAGCCCGTCATATACAGGCGGAGCAAGAGTATATTCTGATAACGCTGGGTCAAGTTGGACGGAAGTTGCAGCCGATGACATTATGTTTGAGGTTTATGGAAACGCCATATTAGGTGCTTCTCCTTCGTCTTCATTATCGCCAAGTGCAAGCACCAGTCCATCCGCTTCAACCAGCCCTAGTTCTTCAATCAGCCCATCAGCATCATTGTCGCCGTCAGCTTCCATTAGCCCTTCATCCTCAGCCTCCGCTTCATTAAGTCCTAGTTCCTCATTGTCTGCATCCGTATCGCCAAGCGCCTCGATAAGTCCCTCGTCTAGTATTAGTGCTTCTATTTCCCCAAGTGCCTCTGAGTCGCCATCTCTATCGCCTAGTGCATCTCTATCGCCTAGTGCATCGCTCAGTCCTAGCTCTAGCATATCACCTTCAATAAGCCCAAGCTCTTCTGCATCCGCCTCAATCTCACCGTCCTCTTCCATCAGCCCATCCGCCTCAATCTCACCGTCCTCTAGTATTTCTCCAAGTTCATCGTCATCATCGAGCCTCTCACCATCCGCTTCAGTGTCCGCGAGTATCTCCCCTATAGTCTATGACCGAGTGGCACTTGCGACGAATAGCAGTACAAGGGTGCCACTTCTCAACATAGATGTGGATTAATTAGTAATGGTACTATGTTTATGCTATACTGTAGTAATGAAAACAGGACTATGTCAGTGTGGGTGTGGAAAAATAACTAAAATAGCTCTTAAGTCAAATAAGAGAGATGGTCTTATAAAAGGGCAGTCATTGAGATTCATCAATGGGCATAACGCTCCATTAAAAGGAAGGATTTTTTCTGATGAACATCGAAAAAAGTTATCAAAGTCTAGAACGCTAATTAAATTCAGTGTTGAAACAAAAAAGAAAATGAGCGATACCCGTAAAAAACTTTGGCAATCAAATGCATTTCGGAAAAAAATGTACAAATCACGCAATGGGAAAGTATACAAAGAAGAAGATTATATGTGGAAGGTTGAAAATGCCAGCTATAGAGCAAACCATAAGTGGGTAAACATAAACCTTGGCAAGCCAGACACTTGCGAACATTGTGGAAGTACGGGATTAAAGGGGCATAGTATTCATTGGGCTAACGTAGACCACAGGTATCAACGTAATGTAGAAGATTGGATTCGCTTGTGTGCGAAGTGTCACGGTAGATATGATAAACAACTAAGAAAAGATATGGTATATTAAATTTTAATAAGGACTGTAGATATTGATGGACTTAATTTCTAGTCATCATATCTATGTTTATTTACACAGGAACAGCAGTTGGATTAGCAGACTCTGCTTGGAGTGGCCCAGCAGAGAGTTTTCACGAATGCGTGGGAATAGATTTTCGCAGTACTCCGGGGATTATTCAGGCACAGCAGAGGCTTGTAAGACTTACTACATTAAGCTCTCCTTCCGCAAGCGCTTCACTTTCACAAAGTCCAAGTGCTTCAACATCCGTCAGCCCATCTTCATCCCTCTCCCCAAGCGCATCTACATCGCTTTCACCGTCAGCATCATTATCTCCAAGTGCTTCAGCTTCAGGATCTCCTTCCGCCTCATTATCCCCATCGGCTTCACGCTCGCCTTCCGCTTCGGTTAGCGCCTCCACCGGCACTGTAGAAGTTGATGAATTTATAAAAGTGGCGGTAGCAGCATCAAATGGATACTCATTCTGGTTCAGTTCAACAAGCGGTAAGATATGGGCTGTAACTTCTGGGGATGTTGTCACCCTTGCATATACAACTGTTCCAGGAGCAGGCTCTGCCGGATGTTTGGGGGCTATAGAATACAATGGGTACATCTACTGGGCTACACAAAGCAGACTACATAGGATTGCAATTGCGGATGCAGATGGACAATGGCTCAACGTAGTGTATAACTGGGCTACGTTTACGGTAACAGACAGCACGTATCATCCAATGTGTATCCAACAGTCTGCAACTGGGCCAGAGTTGTTTATCGGGGATGGGTATCTAGTAGCAGGGGTAGATCATAACGGTACATTCCGGGCTAGTATTCTTGACATCGCGACTCCTCACAGAATAAGCGCTATGGCTCCTTATGAGTTAGATGTAGTCATAGGGACGTATGTGAGTGATAACGTGAATAGAGCCTCGATGATCCGCTGGGATACCGTTTCTACTGCGTGGAACATAGACGACCCTATTGAAGAATCTGGCATCAACGCATTTATGAGAGATGATAATTATCTGTATGTAAACGCTGGTAAAGTAGGCAGATGGTATTACTACGATGGACAGAAGTTACAACCCCTTAGTCGTGTTCCTGGAACATTCTCATCGAGTTCCACGGGTGTTGTATATCCGTATTCTGTTGGCAACTATAACGGGGTACCTATCTTTGGATTCTCGAACGAAGCCGGGAATCCTGCCCCACAAGGAATCTACAGCCTCGGAGGATACAGTAGTTCATATCCAAAAGCATTAAGCCTTGATTGGGTAATTTCGGAAGCTGTAACATCTGGAGTACAAATAGGCGCAATCCTCGTATTGGATGGGATTATTAAGGTTGCATGGACGGATGGGACAGATAATGGGATAGACAAACTTGATACCACTACAAAATATAATGGTGCGTACTTTACGACCAAAAAACTATTTATAGAAAACCGAGAAGACATGAAAACACTTGGAGAAGTAGCTGCATACTACGACTCCTTACCTTCAAGCACAGGTATTACGTTCAGCTATAAAGTAAACGGTGGTTCCTATGTCGCTATGACAAGCGTGACGAATACAACTATCAATCAAGTAAGAGCACAATTAAGTGTTCCTGAAATAGGAAGCCTACAGGTAAAAGTTGCTTTGACAACCTCTAGCAATAATTCACCTACGATAGAAGCTGTCGCAGTAACAATGAGATGATGGACACTTTACCAGTACAACTTCCAGACGGAAACCATAGGAGTGTTATCGCTGAACGTCGGGCAAGAAAGATAGCCCGAACAAACCGATCCCCTATCAGTAAAGGTGTTCTTGTGAACCCAGGGGAGGATATTCAGGCTGCTATTGATGCAGTAGAAAAAGATGGAGGCGGAGTAGTCACGCTAGTATCAGGTACCCATATAGTAGATTACAATATCAATCTTAAATCTAATATTTCTTTAGTTGGTGCGGGTATTGATATTACAATAATTGACTTTGAAGATGGTGCGTTTGCGTTGTTGGGGGTTGGTACAGCGGGGAGTATCTTAAAAAACATAGAAATCCGTGACTTAACAGTACAAAATAGTTCTGCAAATGCGGGATTGACCATGCAATTTGCTGACTTCTGGACTATTGATAACGTAAGAGTGCATAGTTGTGACTCAAATGGTTTTAGAATATATGATACACAATACTGGAGCATTGATAGCTCAAGAGCCTCGAGTAATGGACTTTCTGGTTTTTTCATCACCACAAGTTCTGATAGGACAAATATACGATTCAGATTATTTGCTTGTAACTCAGATGGAAATACAGAACACGGTTATAATATTTCTACAGGGAGTAATAGTATGTTTTGGGGAAATTGGGTGGCTTGTATTGCAAGTAGTAATACCTTGAATGGTTTTAATTTTACAACTGCATCTTCAAGTGCAGTTCATTCTTCTGTTGTCGGTTGTATTGCATCCGCTAATGTGAAAGGGTTTGTTACTGCCGCAAGTGTGGAACGTGTTCGTTTTGTTAATTGTATAGCTGACACTGGGTCTGGGGATGGATTTGAAATTGCTGGAGCCGGTTGTAGCGTAATAGGGTGCCTATCTGATGATGGTTTTGATATTCAGGCTGCTTCGAACTTTATTGGAAATGACAATACAAATGCAGGCACAGACCCTAAGACGCAATATATCATTGCAGATGCACAGATACAGTCTTATATGAATTTGAACGAGAATATAAGAACTGTACGCAAATCATTTATTATGAAAAATACATCTGGCGGTGCGCTTGCCGCAGGGGATACTGTTGTTTTGAAGGCTGTTGCGTCTGGGGATGAAGTTACTACAACGACAACTGGTGGAGATACAAAGGTATTTGGTATGGCGAATGGTACGATAGCTGATACTGCTTGGGGGGATATATTAGTGGAAGGATATACCACAAAGTTGAAAGTAAATGGCGTAACAGATATTGCAATTGGGGATTATTTGACTACGTTTACGACTGCAAAGATTGCCGCAAAAGCATCTGCTGGGCAAATATGCCATGCTATTGCCCTAGAAGCGTATACTACAGATGATTCGAGCGGTGTTATAGATGCACTTATTATTAAAAAGGTACAAATATGAACATTGAAAAGTTAAGAGAAATACAAAGAATACAAGAAGAAATTAATGATATTGAGTACGAAACAAACCATATCAATGACCTTATTTCGAACGCGAATGGCACATGTAAGGTGAAAATAAACACTAAGTGGATTGTGAATATTCCTGCGTCTGCATTAAAAGGTTTTGCGATTGCTAGAAAAGCAGACTTGGATAGTAGAAAACTACTATTAGAAAACAGTATTGATGCAAATCTGCCAGATAAGAAGATTAAGTGATATACTCAACATATGGCATTAACATCGTTATACGACATTAACAAACTAGGAGAAGGAGATATAAACTATCTCGCTGATCAAGCACATCAACGTAGTGCTGGTGAGGGTATGTCTACATTCAACACCGCAATGGATCAGATCAGATTTGAAGAATTAAATGCTATACGAAGTAACACTGATCAAAGCGTCCAGGACGCATTCAAGGCATCGGGGATTGAATCCGATGAAGGAAATGCAATGTACTATACTCCGATAGCTGCTATAAACGCTTACCTTGCGAAGCAAAGTGGCGCCGTAGATGACTTTTCACAAATATCTACAGACTACAACAAACAATCAATCGCAAATCAAGGAAGCAGACAAGAGGCAAGTGTTGCACAGGGCTTATCTATAGGGGCAGAAGGTGCGATAGTCCACTCTGGTGCAGGTTATACCGATGCAGAGCGCGGTGTAGACGTATCCGCTCCTCCTGGAACGTTTGCAGTTCAGTATGCAAACGGTGCTGTGGAATTTAGAAAACTACCCGCAAGCGGAAGAATCCCTACCCCTCAAGAGATTCAGGCTTCAGGACGCGCAGGTGCGGATGTGGGTTCTGTAGGCAAAGAAGTAGCAAGGACAGGAGCTACCATTCAAACAAAAGATGGTGTAGATAGGAAAGCTTCGGAAGGTAATTACCTCATTGAATACGCTGACGGTACGGTAGAAGAACGTCCAATGACAGGAGGATTTATCCCATCTCCAAGCCAATTGAAGGCTGGTGGAACGTCAACTACAACTGACCCTCTCAAATTACAAACCCTAGAAAAAGAAGGTCAGGCTGCACTGGATGCACAAGCTGCAAAACAAAGTGTTGCTCAGATACTAGCAAGGGGTGGAACTGCACAAGATGCAGAAAAGGCTATCATAGCCGCAGGGCTCAAGCCGACTTCAGAATTGGAATTTGTTGGGACTACCTATAGAGGAAAAACCGCAAGTAAAGGTAATGCATTTTACGTAGACCCTAAAACTTTACAGATACTGGAACGTCCAGCAGCACTATCAAGTCTTGCACAACCTCTTACTTCCGTAGGGGTAGCAGGGACTTCTATTGACGTAAAGGCAAAGTTTAACGCTGTATTTGGCAGACAACCTAGCCAATCCGAATTGAAGTATTGGATAGGGAGAACAGATAAAGCTGGCTCTGCTCTCATAGCAGCAATGCAATTCGCAAAACAAGGTGGTGGAGCAGTAGGGAGTACACCAGGTTCCGCAGTAGCAGACCCAGTTCAAGCTATAAAGGCAACCGCAAATACTTCACAAGCTCAACTAGCTTCACTATTTACCAATGCAGGAATAAGCAAAGGTTCAAGCGATAAGTCAGAGTTACGAGCAATCATAGAAAACATGAATGCTCCTAAGTCTGAATCATTGACAGAATTTACCAAAGACCAACTAGCGTCATCTCAATTCCAAGAAGCAAGTAATGATTTGAACCAGGCAAAAAATACTCTACGCCAACTAGACACAGACTATAGAAACAATCTTGTGGCAGCAGAACGCACTCCGGGTCTTTCTATGGGTGCTATACGAAGAAACCAAAGTGAGTTAGATATTTCGTATAACCGAGAACGCGCACAACTAGCTACTGAAGTTCAGATGTACAGTGATATAGTCCAAAGCAAGACAGCTATTGTTGGAATGTTTATAGACGCTTTCAAATTCGATCAGAATACCGCTCAACAGGAATATACAAACCAATTCAATAGAGCAGTTCAGATGTATAATATGACCCGGCAAGATGAACAGGATGAATTTAACATACAGCAAAAGTTACAGGATAATATGAGAAGCAACTTGTCAGTAGTCACCAGTTTATTACAGAGTGGCAACTTACAATACGACCAGCTGAGCAGTGAACAGAAGTCACAAATTGCATCTATGGAACAGACTGTTGGCCTACCAGCAGGATTCAGTAAGTTTGTCGGACAGGTTGTGAAGGATCCGGTTGTTTCATTCGGTACCGCCTATACAGATAAAGCAGGGGTACGCAGGCAACCAGTTTATACTACAAATCCTACTACGGGAGCATTCACGACCAAGGAGATCGTTTTGGAAGGACGAGAGAAGGTAACCGGGAGTGGTGGAACACCTACAGAAGGGTCTGTTGCACGTACCGCACAGGCAGACATGGCAGCACAGCTCAATACCAGACGTGGACAAGATGGGTATATTTCTCCACAAGACTACACGCAAGCTCGTTCTCAATGGATTACACGGGGTTATTCTGGAAAGGTATTCAACGATTCATTCAGATATTACGCTAATCCTAGTCACATTGATGACTATGGAATCCCTGATTAACTATGGGACAATTTGATACCATATTCTCAGGCGGGACACAGCCCGTAGACTTTTCCAAAAACCAATTTGGGAGTATTTTCAATGACCAAGAAGAGTTTAAAAGACGACAAGAGGAAGATAGAAAAAGAATAGAATCAGAGCGTGCCCAACGTGAAGCAGAGCAAGTACGGAAAAACAGACCATTAAAGGAAAAAATAAAAGAAGAAGTAAAGATGATCGTACCGACATTGAAGGAACTTCCCGGGGTCGTGAAAGAAGCAGCTCCTGAATTTATAAAAGGTGCGGAACTTGGTGCTTTACAGCTTGCTACAACTGCATCACGAACTCTCTCACGATTTGCTTCCACTAGCGCTGCAAAAGACTTGGGTGTTTCTCAAAGGGTTGTAGAAAGATTCGATGAATATGCAAAAAAAGATCGTGCATCGTTAGAAACACTGCAACAGGAATATGCAAAAGGAGGGCCAGAAGAACAAAAGATAACGAATCTGAACTACCTTGTTCGAGGGCTAGGGCAGACGCTTACTACTATGGTGCCTGCTATTGGTGCTGGGGCGGCGGCTTCTATACTCGCGGTACCAACTGCAGTTGGCTCCACTGTTGCAGCAGTTACGATGGCTCCCCTCATATTCGGTGAAGCATGGGAACAATCTAAAAAAGCAGGGAAATCCGATCAAGAAGCTGATTTACGAGCTTCTGTCACGACTGTTGTGATAGGGGCATTAGAGCGAATTGGACTAGGAAGGATATTAAAGCCGAGTGCAGCCCCTACGATCGTTAAGAGAATTATAGGGAGAATTGGCGAGGCGGTACCTACTGAAGTCCTTACCGAAAATATTCAAGAGTTTGCTGAAGTTGCCATAGGGAAAATATTTGGAGAAGACAAAAGTTTTAAGACTGCTCTACAGTCTATACCTGAAGTAACTGTACAAACCGTACTTGCAACAATGGCATTTACTGGGGCACTAGGCGTAACACAAAGAAGGATAGATGGCCCGAATGGAATGGCAGTAGAAGAACAGGAGCCAGAAGAAATTCCGTTCGATCCTGAAGCGCTTGCACTTGCCCCAGTGATAGAGGAAGTCCGCCAGACTGTTGAAAACTCCTTACCAGAAGTAGATCAGAATGAACTTTTAGCTACCGTAGTACAGCAATACGACACCCCAGAGGCGTTTATTGAAGCTGTCAAAAAAGGTGAGATACCACCTGAATATCTAAAAGGAATACAGAATGAACCTACTGTATACCGAGCTGGAAAGCTTGATGTAACTAAAAATACAGAGCAAGGTATTTCTGTTACAACAGATAAAAGCTACGCAGATAGCTTTGGCTCTGCTAGGGAAAAACTAACTGAGCAATTGTCTATTTCTAAGGACGCTAAAATATTAAAAGATATACCTAAAAACTTGCTAGAAAAAAATAAGGACGGAAGCTATAGTGCAAAAGGTGCTGCAGATTTGGAATTTGCAGGTAAAGATGAATTCCAAAACATTGTGGATTATGCTAGGAAAAATGGATTTGATGCAGTTGATTTAACGGGATTGAACGATATTCCGGGTGGAAAAGGAGAAGCGGAAATAAGAGTATTAAATCCAGATATTTTGAAAACAAACGATACAGATGCTCGTCTTACTGAAATATATAATAAAGCAAAGGGGCCCAAAGACACTTCAAAGACCAAAGATAAAGTCATAGAAGAAATGATGCAGTCTTTTGCTGGGCAAAGATTCAGAAATGAAGCAACTGGAGAATATTCTGGTACAAAATCTACATTCCCTAAATGGGTACCGGATGACTTGCGTTCTACAGAACTTTTCAACAAGGTTATTGACGATATAGAAAAAGGTAACCTACCAAGAGGAGGAACCAAAAGAGCTGAGTTATATGAAATTGTACGAAATGAGATAAACAAACGAAACGGTTCCCCGGAGGTAAGCCTAGAGGGCGTGCTATTAAACAAAGGTGAAGGTAAGAAGGAAAAGCTACAAAGCAGAGTATTTGAACGCCTACAGCAAGAAAACCCAGAAGCACTAGAAGGTGACTTGGAATACAATCTGATGAACATGAAGAAAGACGCTGAGAAAGCAGTAAATCTAGTGGCAAGCGATCTGCAAAAAGCCTATGACATAGCAATGGGAAATGAAACATCAAAGGACATAACATCAACTGCGGCCAGTATTGCCTTGTCTGAGAAGGCTCTAGTAGACGGAAACCACGAACTATACGAAAGACTTACAAGAAACCGATCACTTGCTCAAACCCGAAGAGGACAGGAAATAGTGGCAGAAAAAGGAAGCATTACCGATAACAGCACAGCAAGATACGTTAAAGAACTCATCAGTGCTAAAATGGATATACTTGGCAATAAGTACCTCGACACCATAAAAGTAGGTAAAAAATCTACCCCTAAACAGAGAGTATTAAAAGCAATGGAGGCAGAGGTAGTAAAAGCTGAGAAATACGTAAAGAGCGAGAAGCTTACAATGAAAGACGCAATATCACTTCTTGACCAACTAACATGCCTATGATTTGTATACCCCCTGAAATAGCTCTTAAAGTAAAAGAGAAACTAAAGACTAATGAGATTAGTACTTTGGAGGTATCTAAAATGCTTCCAACTGAAAAGGCTGCCCTGAAATCTGTGTTAGAAGACTTCGTTGCTGAAAAGATGGGTATCAAGGTAAAGCCTGAAGAGGTAAAAAAGATAAGCGAACTTTCAAAGAAGATAGACACAGCACAAAAGAAGTTAGGAGATGAATTAGGCAACCCAGCAAAGAGGGCTGAAACGGTTGACTTCTTTACCGAAAAGAAAAAGATGGAAGACTACCTACAAGGCCTTACGCCAGCTCATCAATTAAAAGTAGCTACGGGAACAGTTGGAAGAGGTATGATGCTATTCTCAGTGAAGTCTCCTCTATTGAACATTGGATCAAACATAGAAGTAGGAGCTACCGAGGCAATTTCAAGGAGAATAGTAAACCTTGGTACTAAAGGCACAGATTCAACACTTGCGCTAGATTATATGAAAATGGCTCGAGAGGTATACAAAAAGACCGGGTATGATATTTCAAGAATGACCAGTATCACAGACACGGGATCAATGGGAGAGCGTGTATTAGGAGAAACAGTCCATACACAAGGGCCCGGGAAAGTAAGAAAAGTCGGAAGATTCATGGAAGACATTGTATTCAAGAGATTGATGGGTGCGCCTGATGCTGCTTTTGCTTCGGCGCATTTCGCAGATAGTGTGAACCTTCAATCACTAAATGTCGCAAATGGAGATAAGGCTATAGCGAGGGATATTATGGTAGATGCTATGAGAGTAGACCCTCAAACTCCTGAAGGACTTTTAGTACGCAATCAAGGCATATTAGATGCACAAGTAGCAACATGGACAAACTCAAGCTGGGCGTCAAAGGTAACTCTTGCGTTACGAAAGGTATTCAATACTGCTTCCGGGGATTTAAGACTTGGGGATAACTTATACCCATTCGTAAAAACACCGGCGAACGTAATTGAGACAGGTATGGATTACGCTGGATTAGGTATTCCAAAGGCTATAGTTAAAACAGTAAACGCCGTACGAACAGGCACGGTAACAAAGCCAGTAATGCAAGGAATATTAAGGGATATAGCAAGGAGCGGCTTAGGTATAGTTGGAGCAATCGCTATAGCAGCAAATCTTGATGACGATGACTTCGTAGGAGCGTATGATCCTGGACGTTACCAACTAGAGCAATTAAGAAATTCAAACTACAACGCTATTAGAATCGGTAATAAGTGGATTTCTACCGATTGGCTTGGGCCACTCTCAGTCCCCGTAACCGCTATCATGTATGCAAGAAAATATGGCAAAGCAGGGAAGGCAGAGTACGCATTCCAATATGCTAAAGGTGTCGGATCGCAAGTCCTCAACCTTCCAGTTATTTCAGATATTCGGGACTCAATAAGGCAATCATATTACAATAAAGACCAATCACTATCAGAAATGTCTAGTGACTCTCTCAACTACTTTATAGACTTCTTATCCAGCAGACTTATACCGAGTTTTGTATCCGATGTAGCGAAAACTACAGATCCGTATAACAGGAAAGCAAGCGAGGGATTAGAGGCTGTTGAGGCTAAAATACCAGGGTTACGCCAGACGCTTCCCGTGAAAGAGGTACTTGGAGAACCGTCAAAGTCAGAACCAGGGCTATCTACTATCCTATTTGGATCACGTGTCAAAACATCTCAAGAAACACCCATAATAACAGAAGTAAACAACATAACAAATTCTGTTGGTAAAAATATAAACTTCACTGATTTTGCAAAAAGCTCAAGTAAGACACTATCCCAATTCAAGGAAAAGGTAGGCGATCAGAGATACCAAGAAGCAACCACATACTATGGAGATTTGCTACGGGAGAAACTAGACAAGAAAATATCTAGTAGCAAGTATAAAAAGATGGATGATGAAGATAAATATAAAGAGCTTAGTAACGTCGATAGTGAAGCCATGGATGCAGTGTTCAAGAAATACCGCTTCAAATATAAGAAGGCTAAATAGCCCGATTACTCTTTATTCCTTTAGTTATTCTCTCTCTTTCTTCTTCCTCATTACACACACCTAAATATGCTAAGTATAAGAGTAGAAGAGGTATGGCGATTATTTCAAGAATCATAGTTAGTTTAAGTTAATGTTCTAGCTTTAGAGCCAAAGCAATAGGAGCTAAAAGCCAATACGTTAGTATTAGACAAGTATTTTAGCACTTCGACCCATTTTATCTTGGAGTGCTATAACCCATTCCGTATGCTACCCGCTCTTGTGAAGGGGTGCACCTACAGTTAGTGAGATATGGGGATAAATACAACGCTCACTAATCCGCTTCTAGCTTTGAGGCCGCCGCAACTATCGCTATGAAGTCCTTACATTCAAGTTGGCTTCCACGGGAGGCTGTAAGGTTCGCCCACCTAACCCATAGGGTGTTTAGTGAGTGTGTATAAAACACGCACCCACCGATGAGAGTGAGTGCGATTGGATTATATGCTCATCGTCATGCAATCCAATATATTCAATATACAGCCGTCCTAGTTACAAGTCAAGTACATTATGGTATATTACAATTATGTCTAAAGAAATACTAGACAATATTCAAGTATGGCTTATGTATGTGGTGTCTTCCCTTGTTCATTCCCCTGAAGATATTAAATTGGATGCAAAGATTGATGAAATGGGTATTTTATTTACAATCTCTTCGCCAAACAAAAAAGTGCTAGGAATCCTAATAGGAGAAAACGGATCCCACGTCAATGCCCTAAGAACGATTCTCCGCACTCATGGCCACCTAAAAGGCGTGAAAGCTAGTCTGAAGGTAATTACAGAATAGTGGTATAATATAAATATGAGATTTCCTTTGAATAACAGAAAAATAGGCGGATATAAATTTGGAGTACAAACATTTTATAGTCCGTTTCATCTAGGAACAGACTATCAGGCATACAACGGTGACTCGCTTTTTGCGCCGGAGGATGGGGAGATTACCAGAAGATTTTCAGGTGCTTCAGGTGGCAATACGATATGGTTCAAGGGAGCGAGTGGCTACACATATCGCTTCTTACACCTATCATCGTTTGTAGCCACATTAGGAGCTGTTTCAGAGGGTAAATTACTTGGGTATACGGGTAATACTGGAACTAGCACAAAGCCACATCTTCACTTAGACATTACGAATCGCGGGTATGCACCAAATCCGAACTTGCTTTGGCAGTTTATTGACCCTGAAAAATATAATTGGGGTGGGGTGCAGATGAATATACCGCTTCTTTTTCAGAGCATTTGGAAGAGACCGGCTGCTACAGGTGAGATACGATACTTTGAACGCCGGATTAAGAACGGTTCTGTTGCGAGCGAGCAGGTCATGAAGATAAAAATG
>ERZ1292642.86-Hain-H14-01um-R1-86-length-52450-cov-9_pt2 | contig 39810 bp, 56 predicted proteins | sample MGYA00564403_ERZ1292642 | MGnify/ENA primary metagenome ERZ1292642 (study PRJEB36523, sample SAMEA6512643) | groundwater metagenome | collected 2019-01-09 | study: AquaDiva: Metagenomics assemblies of 32 groundwater samples
GTCGCGCTCGAAGCGCAGATGATCGCGGACGGTGGCGGGTCAGACGCCATCGCGGCGCAGCTCGAGCAGTGGCCGTTGCAGTCGGGCGGCTCGATGTTCAAGGAGGGCTGGCTGCCGGTGATCGAGCCGCACGAGGCGCCGTCCGGCGTCGACATGCGTGGTTGGGACTTCGCGGGCTCGAAGGCGCGGACCGCGGACCAGACCGCGACGGCATGCGTTCGCCGCGGCACGGACAAGCGGTTCTACTTGATGAGCTCGGCGGCGATGCGCGGCGGCCCCGGTGAGGTCGACCGGTTCGTGCGCAAGGTCCACGCGGACGATCCGCGCAGCCTCGAGTGGTCGATCCCGCGCGACCCGGGCGCGACCGGGGCCCACTTCGCCGAGTACGTGGTGCGCGAACTCGCGCCAGGCCGCGCCGTGACCAGTTCGGCGGAGCTCGGCAAGGTGCAGAGCGCCAAGCCGGTGAGCTCGCAGGCCGAGCACGGGAACTTCTACATCGTGCGGCACGACGGATGGGAGCGGACGCGCGCCCAGATGATCGACTTTCCCTATGGCGATCATGATGACCTGATGGACGCGATCAGCCGAGCGCTCGCAGCGCACGTTCACACCCCGGAGCCGCAGCAGTTCGTGGGGGGCTGGACGATCTCGGGCTGGGCGCCGAGCTAGGAATCGCCCCGCAAGGCCATCCTGCGCGACGGTGGCTCGTGCGCTGGCCCTGGTCTCGATCTCCGAATCACGACGCGGGAGCCGCGCTCGCGAAGCTCGGGGCGTCCGTAGGGCCAGGTGGGTTCGAGCCGTCTGCCCCGGTAGCGCCGCCTTCCAAGCCGTCCGGATCCGATGGCGTCTCCGTCGTCGGTGGGTTCGTTATCCATGGCGAGCGAGACCGCCGGCTCGAGGGTGACCAGAAGTGGATCACGTTCAGCAACGCCGAGCTGAACATCTCGGTTGTCTCGTCGGCGATCAACGTGTGGACGGCGCTGGGCGGCAGCGCGAAGTGGTCCGCGGAGCCCAACAAGCGCGGCGGCAAGGATGCGCAGCGCGGCGCTGACATCGTCACCGAGGGCCTGATCGAAGCGCAGATGTCGACGCCATGGTGCGCGGTCGTGCGCAAGCAGCTGATGAAAAAGTTTCGCGGCTTCGCGCTCCACGAGATGCTCGTGCGCCGCCGCCGCGACGGAATGGTGGTCTGCGCGGACCTCCAAGATCGTCCGCAATGGTCGATCTTGCGCTGGAACAAGCCCGACGAGAAGTCGGCGTGGCTGGGCGTCGAGCAGCGTACGCATCTCGGCGGGACCTACTACGTGCCGCGCGAGCGCCTGTTCTACAGCGTCGAGAACACGCTCTCGCCATCCCCGGAAGGAGTCGGGTTACTCCGCCAGCTCGCAGAGCCAACGCGCGTGCTCGAACTCTATCGGCGATGGGAAGGGATCGGATTCCAAACGGATCTCCGTGGCATCCCGATCGCGTGGGCGCCGCTCGCCGAACTCGCGCTGCAGATCGGCGCGAACAAGCCCGAGTCCGAGGTGAACGCGGCGCTGCAGAAGGCCACGAAGCCGCTCACCGACTTCATCTCTGGCCACAACAAGTCACCCGATCAGGGCCTGATGCTCGATTCGGCGACCTACCGCTCGAGGGACGCCGGTCAGTCCCCGTCGGGCTCCAAGGCGTGGGGATTCGAGCTCGTGCAGGGTGGGGCGTCGTCGATGCCAGAGGTTGGCGCGGCCATCGCGCGCGAGACCCGCGACTGCGCGAGGATCATGAACGCGGAGTGGATGCTCCTGGGCGATGTCGGTTCCGGTAGCGACGCGATGCACGCCGACAAGACGGCGATGTTTGGCCTCGTCGCGAACGCCGCGCTCGATGACGTCGGCGACGATGCTACGCGCGATTGCGCGACCCGGCTGATCGCGCTGAACGGTCTCGATCCGGAGACGTGCACGCCGCGCCTGATCCATGAGCCGATCGCGACCGCATCGATCGAGTCGGCGGCCCGGATGCTGACGATGCTGTTCCAGGCCGGGCTCTCCCCGCGCGACCCCGCGATCAACGTGATGCGGCGGCGCGCCGATCTGCCGGACGCCCCCGAGGTGGACGAGACGTCGATGCTCCTGCCACGGGATCCGACGCTCGATCTGGCATCCCAGGATCAGGCAGCGCCGAGCGGCGACAATGCAGGCGCCGCAGGTCCCGCTGCGGGCAAGCCGCCAAGCGAGTCAGCGCCCGGCGACGCAGGCAACCAGAACGCGCGGCCCGACGCGGATGGCGGCGCCAAGTGACCATATTCTCTCAGACAATCAGCGCCGTCTCGTACGAGGTCTACGGCGGGTCCGCTGCGGCTGCGGACTACCTGCTCGCGTCGATCGGCGACGGCGCGACGGCCTACCGCGCGCTCGCCACCGACGACCAGTCGCGCATGCTGATCGCGGCCACGCGCTACATTGACTCGTTGTTCTGGCTCGGCACCGCTACCGGGCTGGCCGGTGTCACCGCGACAACGCTGCAGTTCCCGCGCTCGGGGCTGACCGACCAGTACGGCAACGTGCTGGACGCGACCAATGTCCCGGTCCAGGTCGTCAGCGCGGCCTTCGAGCTCGCAGCCATCGTCGCGGCCGATCCGGCGGCACTCGACGCGACTGACACCGGCTCCAACGTGCAGTCGCTTGGCGCCGGCCCCGCGCAGATTGCGTTCTTTCGCCCCACCTCGGCGCAGGACGGGAACGCAACCAGGTTGCCTACCGTGGTTGACCGGCTGCTTGGCCGCTGGCTCGCGACCTCGGCCGCAGCGTCGGCGCTCGCCGCGTTCGTCAGCGGGACCAATGCCTCGCAACACTTCCTGCGCGGGCGGTCGTGCGCATGCGGTCTCACCCCCTGCTGCTGCGCCGAGCAGCGTCCGGACGTCGCGTGGCCGGCGTGAGCGAATGCGACCGGTGGATCATGTTCGGGGTGATCGCCTTGGCGGTGCTCGCGGGAGCCGGGTGCTTGCTGGTCGGATCGCCGGAGCGCGCTCTGATCTGCGATGGAGTCGCCGCGCTCGTCCTCGTCAGCTGTGTCGCGTTCAAGTCGGGATAAGGAGACCACATGGCCACCGGACAAAAGTTCACGCAGTTCGCTGTAGACCTCGGGCTCAAGGTTCACAACCTCGACACCGACGTTCTGAAGATCATGCTCACCAACTCGGCGCCGTCGGTGAGCAACACGATCAAGGCGAACATCACTGAGATCTCGGCCGGCAACGGGTACACGGCCGGCGGATTCGATGCGACGGGCGTTTGGTCATTGGTCGGCGGCGTCGGTCAGCTCGTCTGTACCGACGTCGTGATCACCGCATCGGGCGGCGCGATCGGGCCGTTCCAGTATGCGGTGCTCTACAACGATACGCAGACCAGTCCAGCGAAGCCGCTGATGGTGTTCTGGAACAACGGATCGCCGATCACCGTCAACGATACCGAATCGGTCACGCTCGATTTCGCGTCGACCACGATCACGGTGTCGTAGGTAAGCGATGCCAGACTTGCTCCCAAACAGCATCGCGCGCACGTCGCGCGGACGCGTCTACCGCAACGGTCGATGGTGGCTGCAGCTCAGTTGCGCGAACTGCGGCGCCGAGAGCGGCGGGCTGGTTTGCGAGACCGACCTCGGTGACAACTGGGCGTTCCACCTTTGCGACCCGTGCGGTGAGAAGTGGGCGCCGCTGGCAAACACGATGCTCGTGCCGGACGAAGTGTTCTGGGCGCGCGTGAATGCGGAACAGCTCGAGCGATACGGCCGCGTGCTCGAGCCGAGCGAAATCGTCGAGGCACTCAAGGACGGAAATCACGTCCTCTCGCGGATGGCAAGAGACCGACAACACGTAAAGAAAGAGGACTGACATGGCGATGGTTTATTCGATTGCTCCGGCCACGGCCGGCAACCTCACGACGAGCGCAACTCCTGGAACGGAAGTGGAGACGTTCTTTCTCAAGCCCGGCGCAACGCGCGCAGCATCGTTCTCGGCGATGAGCGTCATCGGCAAGGGCGCCGGGCTCACTGCGATCAGCGGGCTCGTGTTCCGCTTGGGCAAGTGGGCTACGGCATCGACCGCCGGGACCGCCATGACCCCGTCTCCGAGGGACGTCGGCATGCAGGCGGCGACCGCAACCGCGGCATCTCGTCCGACGGCGGGCAGCACGCGGACCCAACTGCACCTCTTCGGGTGCGGCGCCGCCGGCCCCGGCGGGTGGATGGCGCGTGACGCCGATGACATGGTGTTGCTCAACGCGGCCGGTGCGCTCTCCCTCTTCTGCGCCGATGCGTGCGGGACCGCTTCCATGCTCTTCGAGTTCTCGGCGACGTTCCAGGAGTAAGCATCACCAGTCGCGACAACTCGCCAAGGACAGACACGGCAAGGCCGGCGCGTAGCCATCGGGCTGCGCTCCGTGGAGACGCGTGGCCAACCCAGATTTCATCGACTTCGGAACGGAGCAGGAGGGCACGGGCGCGATCACGCTCAACATGCCTCCTGGTCTGGCGGCCAATCAGATCCTGATCCTGTACGTTGCCACCGACGGGTTCACGCCATCGCTGTCGACGCCGAACGGGTTCGTTCTCGCGCAGGATCCCGTCGGGAACACGGGCAGCGTCAACACGGCGATCAACGAAACAGGGATGCACCTGTTTTGGAAACGCGCGGTCGGCGGTGATGCGGCCCCGGTTCTCGCGGCTCCGACAGGCGGCGGCACCGTCCAGTGCTGCCACATCAACTCGTACAGCAACTGCCGGACGAGCGGAACCCCTTTCCACAAGATCACGACGGCGACGGTAACGAGCGCGACGACGACGATCACCCCGCCGACCATCACGACGACGCTCAACGGGTGCACCGTGTTCTCGGTTGCGTCGAGCGCTGCCGACGACAGCACGTTCAACAATTGGACGTCTACCGGAGCAGCTACCCCCGGTGGGACGATCGACAGCGGCTGGCACAGCGCGCTCGGGAATGACTGCTCGTGGGCCGGCGGGCGTGGCGGATTCGCGACGGCAGGCGGCCCACACAACTGTACGAGCACCTTTGGTACGAGCACGGTCCAGGCGCAGATCACGTTTGCGTTGGCGTCGCTCGCTGAAGCTGCGGTCCCTCAGTTCGACGATGGGTCATGGATGCTGCCTGGGCTGCCGCTCGCGCGGCCGCTTCCGATCTGGGCTCTCGTACAGCACCATCAGGACGAACTGCCCGGGGCAGCCGCAGCGACGATCGCCGTCGAGGACTACTGGATCCAGCCGCAGATCGCGATCGCCGCGGCGCCGCCGCGGCAGCCGTACCACTACCAAGACACCCTTCCGCAGGCCGCTGCTTCATCGGTGCCGTCGGAAGACTACTGGCTCGACTGGCGTTCGCCGAGCGCGCCACCTCCGCTGCGCGTCACGTACGCCGAGCAGGATGATCTACCCGCGCCGCACGTCGATGACGATTACTGGCTTGCGCCGCATCCTCAGCGAACGCCGTGGGCGCTCCGCTGGCCGGCGGCGGATCAGGACGAGATCGCGTTCCCGTCGCTCGTCGGGGTCGCACAGGTAGTCGGCGCAGGGTACGCCCAGCGCTCCGACTCCGCCGGCCCCGAGACCGGGACCCTGACCACCGCGGCGCCCCCGGCGTGGGCGGCGCTGACCTCCTACGTCGTCGATCCAACTGCCGGCGGAATCAACCGGGTCACGAACGGCGGCAACCTCTATCAATGCCGGACGTCAGGCACGAGCGCGGCGTCTGGCGGGCCCACCGGAACGGGCGCCGACATCACCGATGGCATCGTCACGCCGGCTCACTGGACCTACCAAGGCGCCGCTCCGACCAGCGACACCGCGGCCGGTGACCTCGTCCTCGTCGTCTCCGCGCGCGGCAACCAGTCCACGGCGTCATCGGTCCCGCCAACGGACAACGACGGTGGTTCGTACGCCCAGATCTTCAACCGCGAATACGATTCGTTCGCGGGCGCCTTCGCTGGCCTCTGGAGACGCAACGCGCCCGCGAACGCCAAGGCGGGGTTCACGACCAGCTTGATCTGGGGCGGGACGAGCCCTGGATCCGGAGCTGGCAGCGAGACGACTGACCTGTGGTTCGGGCTCCGCGGTGTGGCCGTCGGCGCCCCGCACGCGTCATCACAGGTTGAGCGAGCCGCCGCGACCGGAGGCATCGTCACGGCAGCGTCGATCACCACGACGGTAAGGTGCCTGGTCGTCTCGGTATGGGCCGGGACCGCACCTGTGATCGCGGCTGGCACGAGCCACGTTGCCGTGCCGCAGGGCGGCCTACAGCTGGTTCCCGGCGCGAACGCGCTGATGTCGCTGAGCACGAACGGCTACATCCAGTTCGCTGTGGCGTGGCGGATCGCCCAGCCCGGGACGAGCGCGGAGTCATGGGACGTCGGTGCCGGCAACGAGGGGGCGCAGCTATTCACCGCGGCGTTCGTTGACCTGACGCAGATCGGAGTCACCGATGGCGACGAGGCGCCGTATTGGCTGATCGCGCCACAGCCTGCTGCCTCGATGGCTGCGCGGATCGCCGCAGCGATCGGCCAGGCACAGGACGACGCGCCCACCCCGGTCACGGTCGGACTGGACGACGACTCGTGGCCATGGCCGCGGCCGGTCACGACCTCGCCCGTTCGGGTGCAGGTGTTCGCCGAGCAGGATGAGATCGCTTCGCTCACGATCGACGAGGAATACGACCTTGGCTCGTGGATGCGCGCCATCGCGGTTCCGGCGACTCAGCGTCCGGCAGTCGCCGATCAGGACGAGCTGCCGGCGCTGACGGTCGACGAGGCCTACCATTGGACGCTGGCTCCGGTGCCTCCGCCACAGCGGCAGCTACATGCCGTCTTCGACGTGCAGGACGAGCTCGGCGCGGCGCCGGTAGCGCTCGATGAGGACTACTGGGTTGGCGGCCAGCCGTACCCGCGCATCCTTCGAGCGCCACGCCAGCAGATCGCCCACCAGGACGAGGTATTCCCGGCGCCGCCTGGCACGTTCGCGCTGGACTCGGTGACCGTCGCCGAGGGCGTTGGGGCTCTCGGGTTCGTCCGCGCGATGCGCTTCTCGCTGGACTCAGTCGCCCTCGCCGAGAGCGTCGGTGACCTCGGGATCTCCGTGGCTCGGTTGTTCCAGCTCGGCGGCGTCTCCCTGACGGAGAGCGTCGGGGATCTCGCGATGCGGGTGGATCGGCGGTTCGCGCTGGGCGGGGTTGCGCTCTCCGAGAACGTCGGCGCGCTCGGAATGCTCGTCGGCAAGCGATTCACGCTCGGCTCCGTCAGCCTCGGGGTGAGCGCTGGCACGCTCGGATTCACGATCGCGTCCGGGATGGCGCTCGGCTCTGCATCGCTATCGATCGCGGTCGGCGCTGTCCAGTTCAATGTCCAGCGGGCGACCAGCGCCGTCCAGTTCACGCCGCTGGCCAAGCTGATCGCGAAGAATTTCAAGAAGTTCGGCAAGACCATCGGAGTGAAGTCGTGCACGCTGATCAAGGTCACGCCGACGGCGCGCGTCCCTGGCAGCGTCACGACCGCGACGGTTCCGACGACGGTCTCTCACGCGGCCCAGGGGATCGCCATGACCCTGACCCCGTTCCAGATCGCGAACTCGCTGATCACCGACGTCAACGTGAGCGTGATGCTGTTCGGCGCGTCGATCGCCGGGGGCGCGATCCCGGCGCCTGGTGACCGCATCACGATCGACAGCGTGACGTACACGATCTGCGACGACGCCTTCGGCGCGAAGGCGGTCCAGGGCGATCCCGTGCGAGCGACCTACCAATGTGCGTGTCGGTGACCAATGGATCACGAATCGATGTCGGCGCTCATCACGGCAACGCAGGGCCGCGTCCGGCGCGCGCGCGCCGCGATGCTCGCGCATCTCCTCGACGAGAACCCGCTCGATCGCATCGAGGCCGCGGTCGCCTCGGGCGCGGACCCGATCGTCGGCTTGATCGATGCAGCCTGGCGGTTCGCCGCTGGCGAGTTTGGCGCGTACTTCGCGGGCGGGCAGCAGACCGCGAAGTGGATCGGCGCCCAGCTGCGCCGCGTGGAGAAGCGTGAGCCTGTGTTCGACGCCTCCGATCCCGTTGCCGTGCAGTGGGCACAGCAGGCGAAGCTCGATCAGGTCCGCGAGATCACGGACGAGCAACGCATCCTGATCCGCGACTCGCTCATCAAAGGGGCGCGTACCGGGGCCAACCCGCGCGTGATCGCGAAGGAGATCCGCGCATCGATCGGCCTGACCGAGTACCAGAGCAGGATCGTCGACAACTACCGGCGTGAGCTCGAGAGTGGCGGGCGCGAGTACATCGCGGCCATGCAGCGCGAGCTATCGAGCGGCGTCTCGGACCGCGTGATTGCGGCGGCGGCCCGCGATGGCCGCGCGCTGACACCTGCGCAGATCGAGACAGCGGTCGACCGCTATCGCGCCAACTGGATCGCGATGCGGTCGGAAGCCATCGCGCGGACCGAAGGTCTACGCATCGCCCACCAAGCCACCGCTGATGCATACCAACAGGCGATCGAACGCGGCGACCTCGACCCAGGCCAGATCAAGCAGGAATGGCTGACATCGCACCTGCCGAACGTGCGGCACACCCACCAACCGATGGACCGCCAGGTGCGCGCGTACGGCGAGCCGTTCACGACCGGGGCTGGCGTGCTGCTGCGCTATCCGTGCGACCCCGCAGCGCCGATCAAAGAGACCGCGAACTGCGCGTGCGTCGTGGTGACTCGCGTGAATCGAGTCCCGTCGGCGCAAGTTGCCCCATCCAACGCGGTGGGCTGAAAGTTGGGCATGGCGCAGATGCGCAAATACGAGGACGATCAGCCGAGGGCAGATGACGGCAAGTGGACCGGGGGCGGAGGCGGCGGCTCGACAGGAGGTTCATCCGACGGCGGATCGGGATCCACATCGACCAGCACCGGCGCGCAGATCTCCGAGCGTGGAGCCGCATCGCTGAAGGATCGCACCTTCGCGACCCAGCATGGCGCGCGACTCAGCGAGGCCGCGGACCGCGCGAGCGCAGGGCTACGCAACGGGACCGACGAGCATCACAGCGCGCGCGTCGATGCGATGCACGACGAAGCGGCCAGGATCCATTCCGAGACCGAGCAGGCGACGGCGACGGCCGGGCCGCATGCCGATCGCCTGAACCAGGCCGCGAACGACGCGCGCATCGGTCGAACGGCTGGCGAGACCCATGACAACGCGATGGCAGCGCTGCATCAGGAGCGCGCGGCGATTGCCGTCGAGCAGTCAGCGCTAGCCGCGGGCCACGTCTCGGAGGTCCCGCACGCCGCGCTCGATGAGCATGCTGCGTTCCAGACGGAGGCGCGCGAAGAGCTCGGCAAAGCCACGGAGCAGATCGATCACGCGAATCAGCAAGCCATCAATGCGGTGGGGGCGCTGAACGCTCACATCGAATCATCGCCGGAGCTGAGCGATGAGCATGACGCCGTGGACTTCGATCACGGCGCGCTCGAGGATGCTCACGCCGCACTGGTCGGTGGCGGCGATCGATCGTACGAGCCGCAGATTGCCGATGCTGCCGACGGCGCGCCCGATCGGCTGGAGCCTCAAGATGCCCCCGAGGAATCGGAATATTACGACGAGCTCGGACATCAGGAGGCGCTTGACGCGCATGCCGAGTCTGCGCCGGCGCGCAGTAGCTTCGCTTCCGATCGCGACTTCGAGACCGCGGCAGCCGCGCATGCGGCCAACGCGCCGACCGAGGATGCGCATGGGATGGCCGAGTACAAGGCTGCCGTCGCCGAGCATGCCGCGCATCAACAGGCGTACGAGGCGCAACAGGCCGCTGACCTCAAGGAGCTTCACGCCAGGGCAACCGCCGCACAGGATGCGCTAGAAGCGCTCCATGAAAAGCAGGTGGCCGCTCTTGGGCGCCTGAAGGAGATCGAGGCGAAGGACACCGCGCTCGGCAAGGCATCGGACAAGGAGGGCGAGATCGATCCCGAGGATCTGGTCTCTCAATCGCTCGAAGAGGGAGAGGCGCGCGATCGGGCGGCAGCAGCAGCTGACTCCATGCTTACATATTCGCGGAGCGTCCGCGGACGCGAGCTGGGCGTTGATGCCACAGATGAGCTTCGCGCGGCGGCCAAAGAGACCGCATCGACCGTCAGGGGCCTCGCCAAGCTGACAGGTCGACCGGCCAAGCTGGCAGGAAAGACACGATCGAGGAAGTCCGCCAATCGCCCCGACGATGACGCCGGCCGCATCGTGGCCCGCATGGCACCGTCGCGCTACCGGCTCAAGCTGAATAAGCTGGATTTCGTCTCTCCGGTCGACGTGCCGGCGCAGGAGACGGCGCGCGTCCTGTTGATCAAGCGCAGCGGTCGGGCGGCGGGCTTCGCGAGCGTCGCCAAGGTCGACGAGTCGCTCGGTCTGGTGTTCTGCTGGGCCTTCACCTCGACGATCAAGGGCGCGGATTACCATGACCTGCAGGGCGACGCGATCGACGAGGACTTCATCAAGGCGGCGGCGGACTTCATGTCGTCGGGCGGCGCTGTCGACGAGATGCACGACGGTGAAGCGACCGGCCGTGTCGTGTTCGCCTTCCCGATGACCCCGGAGATCGCGAAAACGTACGGCGTCACGACCGACACGACCGGCCTCATGGTCGCGCTCAAGCCGTCTCCATCGGTGCTGGCCAAGTTCAAGTCGGGCGAGTACACCGGCGTTTCGATCGCCGGTCTTGGGACGCGAGAGCCCGTCGGGAAGGGATACCCGAGGCGCGGCAAGCCGGATCGGAAGCGCATGCGCAAGTCGTCCGTCCTGACCTCGGTCACCGACGGTCACCAGCACACCATCTGCCTCGACGACCCGGCCGATTGCTGGACCAGCCACCTCACGACGTCATGCCAGACCAGCGAGGGCGCGACCGAGGAGCACTCGCACGCTTGGGTGTACGACCAGGCGACCGGGGCCATCACGATCGCGCTCGATTCGGGGCACGCGCACACCGTTGACGCCGTGGTCCCAGCTGACGTCATCGCCGACGCCAACGCGGACGATGACGACGGCAGTCCAACGTCCGAGCCGGAACCGCCGCACCACGGCCCGACGGTTGTCACCGTCTCGCTGCGGTCCGGAAGCAATTCGCCCCCACAGGGGGACGTCCCTACCGTCAAGATCGAAACCAAGGAGTCTGCAGCAATGGCCACCGAGCAGGAAACCAAGATCGCCGAGCTCGAGAAGCGCAATGCGCGGCTCGAGAAGATGAGCACGATGACCGATGCGCAGCGCGCGCACCTCGGCAAGCTGTCGGGGGCCGATGCCGACGCGTATATCGGCAAGTCCAGCCACGAGCGCGACGTCGTGCTCGCGGACATCGAGAAGGCCAACGAGATCGTCTACACCTCGACGGTCGACGGCGCCGTGTACCGCAAGAACGACGATCGCCGCCTGATCGAGATGGCGAAGCGCGCGGACGCGAGCGACGCGGCCCGCAAGCAGAGCGACATCGAGAAGCGCGAGGCCGAGTTCTCGAAGCGCGGCAACGAGACGCTGACCGCCTTCCCTGAGGGCGTGAAGAAAGACCTTCGGGGCCGGATCATGAAGGCGCTCAACACCGAGTTCTCCGACCCCAAGGAGTACGAGGAGGCGGTCACCGCGATGAAGGGCATGAACCACGCGCTGAAGTCGCAGGGCTCCGCGCTCGGCGTCACGCCCGTCGGCGATCCGTCCTCGCAGACCCCATCTGCCCAGCTCGCCGCGCTCACGAAGCGCGCGATGGAAGACAAGAAACTCGGCGAAGCGGCGGCGATGGACGCCGTGCTCAACACCCCCGAGGGCCAGGCCCTCTACGCCCAGATCCCAGTCGGCCGGGCCTGAGAGGACAACGTCATGGCAACCGAAGGTCAAAGAGAAATCCAATCCCTCAACGCTGCCGCGGACTACTCCGCGGCGGCGAACCAGGGGAAGATCGTCAAGATCGACACCGCGGCCAACGAGCAGGCGGTGCTCGTCGCCACGCTCGGCGCGCGCGGCGATGCGATCTTGATGAACAAGCCCATCGCTGGCGCGCCATGCGAGCTCGTCACCGACGGATTCGGCAAGGCTCAGTGCGGCGCCGCCATCGCGTCGGGCGGGCTCGAGCTCACGCCGGATGCAACCGGCCGGCTCATCGCCGCCGTCTCCACCAACTTCGTTTTCGCGATCTCGCGCAACTCGACCGCTGCGGCCGGCGAATGGGTCGGCGTGAGCATCGTCGGCCCCTATCCCAAGCCCTGAACCAAGACAGCCCCAGGAGTCATAGATCATGTCGCAACCAACTCCGGGAGATGTCTTCGTCAGCGCTCCGCTCACGAACGTCTCTCTCAACTACGTCCAGGACCAGACGACGGCCATCGCCGACAAGATGTTCCCCGTCGTTCCCGTCGACATCCAGGCGGGGATCATCTGGGAATGGGATCTCGCGTACCTCCTGCGCAACGGCATGAAGCCGCGCGCGCCGAACGCCCCGAGCGAGGGCATCGGAAACCAGCTGAACCAGAAGACGTACGCGTGCACCGTCGAGGCGCTGCACAGCGACATCCCCGACCAGCGCCGCGCCAATGAGACGTCACCGATCAACTCGGACCGCGCCGCGACGATCCAACTCACGCAGCAGGCGTGGCAGCGGCGCGAGATCACGCTCAAGGCGCGCGCCTTCAAGACCTCGCTGTGGACCGGTTTTACCGACATCACCGGCGTCGCGGGGGCGCCGGGGGCGAACCAGATCAAGCAATGGGACCAGAGCGCAAGCGATCCAGTTGGCGACGTGACGGCACAGAGCACTGCGCTCAAGCTCAAGACCGGCATCCGTCCCAACACGCTGGCGATGGGGCAGCAAGTCTGGGACAAGCTCTCGACCAACGCATCGATCCTGGACCGGCTCAAGTTCTTTGGCACCCCCGGGAGCCCGACGGTCGTGACGCTGCAAGCGGTGGCCGCGCTGTTCAAGTTGCAGCAGATCCTGATCTCCGACGTCGTGCAGGCGACCAGCAACGAGGGCGCGACGACGCTCACCACGGGCTTCGTGATCGGCAAGGAGTATGTCCTGCTCTACGTGCCCGACGCGCCCGCGATCGACACTCCGAGCGCCGGCTACACGTTCGCGTGGCGCGGCTACCTCGGCGCGAGCGCGCTCGGCTCGCGCATGAAGAAGTTCCGGATGGAACCGAACTCGGCCGACCGCATCGAGATCGAACAGGCGTACGACCAGAATCCGCTGGCTCCTTCGCTCGGCGGTTACGCATCCAGCGTGGTGGCGTGATCCCATGCCGAACCTCGGCATCTACTCGCCTCAGCCGGCCGTCAACGACGACTACCTCGGCCGGCTCACGCACGCGACCGCCGGCACACGGGCGGGCGTTCTCGTGTTCCACGATGTCACGACGAGCGGATCGACGACGGCAGACTTCGACGTCGTCGTTCTCGACAAGTTCGAGGTGATCGACGTCATCGTGCGCAAGGATGCGGCCGGAGCCGGCAACACGATCACGGTCAAGAACACCGCGACGGCGATCACCGACGCGATCGTGTTCGCCACCGACAAGGCTGTAACGCGCGCAGGCACGATCGATACCGCGTCCAACGTCATCGCGGCCGGCGGCACCCTGCGCGTCACCGCAACTCGCGCGGCCGGAACCGTCGCGGGCCTCGTCACCGTGGTCGGGATCATCCGGCCGTGATCGACGCGTTTCATCGCCCAGCGTTCGCGCTCGATGGGTGCGTCGTCGCGCGGCGCGTGCTCACGATGGGCGCGCGCACGTACCAGCCGGGCGAGGAACTGTCGGCCGCGGACCGCGCCACGCTATCGGACCGCGAAGTCGGCGCGTGGCACACGCAGGGGCTGATCGACACCCCGGCCAAGCCGCCAGCCGACCAGCCGACCAGCCGTCCGGCTCAGCAGCAGCCACGCAAGTAGCCCATGGGGACCGCCGCGGAGACCATCGCTGCTCTCGAGGCTGCGATCTCCGCCGCCGCCGCAGATCTCGCCCTCGAGATCACGGCGAACCTCGTGGCCGCCACCCCGGTGGACACCGGGCATGCGCGCGCGAACTGGATCCCCTCGGTGGGTGAGCCACCGAGCCAGGAGGTCGACAACGCGGCTGCGCGCGAGGCCGGGATCATCGAAGTCGCGGCGTTCAAGCTCGGCGACGGCATGATCAGCATCACGAACAACGCGCCGTACATCGGCCGGCTTATCGCGGGCTCGAGCTCGCAGGCCGCCCCGGGATGGGACCTTGCCGCGATCGACCAGTCGGTAGCCACGGTCCAGGCCCGGCACGATGGCGTCCGCCTGGACGTGTCGGACATCAGGGCAGCCGTCTCCAGCCAGCGCGGGTCGTACGCGGCCAGCGCGGTAGCTGCGGCCTACTCACCGCTCGGTGACGAATGACCGAGGGCCAGGCCATCGAGGCTCTGTCGGCTGCGTTCGTGGCGGGATGGGAGGCCGCCGAGCCGGCGGTCCCATTCGCGCTCGATAACGAGCTCGTGACCCTGCCGACGAGCGGCAGCTTCGCCGCATTCAACACCTTGTTCACGACCAGCCAGCAGATGACCCAGGGTGCGCCGTCGACGCGCCGGGTGCGCCGGCAGGGCTGGATCCAGGTCAAGATCTGGACGCCGGCCGGAGACAGGTCGCAGACCGCTGCCGGGTTGGCCGGGACGTGCAGGGACATCTTCGAGCTCAAGACGTTCGACGGCCCCATCTTCGGCGAAGAGCCGATCACGGTGCAGTCGGGCTGGTACGCGCCGGTCAGCAACGACGGGCGCTGGTACATCGTGCTGTCGCGCTTCCCGTTCTGGTTCGCCGAGACCAGGTAGACGGCTACATCGCGGTCTCGTTGATGTGCGCGATCGAGACACCTCCGGCAGCTCCACCGGTCGCGGCGATCAGGTAGTAGTGCCCGGCCGGCACCGCGTAGACCGCGGTCCACGCGTGAGTGGTCGTCGCTGCGACCCCGCTGAGCGTCATCGGGCCGCAGACGCCCACGACGGTCGTCGGCGTCGAGCTCGAATCGGCGTACAGGGTGACCGTGGCGCTCTGGGCACCGAGCAGGGTGCTGGTCATGGCCGCGGTGCCGCAAACGGTCACCAGCGTCGGCCTGGTCGTGCTGGGGCGCCGTGCGGTGCCGAGAGTCAAGGTCACGCCAGCGCCAGCGCCAGGGACAACGCAGAGGCCAGAGTCATCATCGGCCGGGATCGCGGAGATCGCTGCGTCCGTGTATGCCTCGGCGGTGACGATAGCGCCGGTCACGCTGGCCGAGGTCGCAAGGCTAGCGACGGCCGCGCCTACGTAGCCGGTGGACGCGAGCCCGGCCACGGCGGCGGCCACATCGCTCGAGGTCGCGTACCCGGTAAGGCCGCCAGAGACCGCGCTGGAGATGGCAGAGGCGACCTCGGCGGTGATCGATACCGGCTGCCACTGCCCGATCCCTGTCCCCTTCGCGACGCCGAAGAATTGGCGCGCGTAGTAGGCGGCCGGGACGGAGTCCTCCCAGTCCGCGCCGTCGCCGAGCACGACCAATGTGCAGGTGTCGCCGCTCTCCACGGCCGATGTGACAGCGGCGTGGTAGCGGGTTGAGGTGGTGCGGTAGATGACCAGGAGATCTTGGGTTGTCGTCATGGCGTGGCGGTAGCCTGGCCGCCGACGGGAATCAAGTCAGGACATGGTCACGGTCGCCGGTCGCTCCAATCGCCCCGCCGCCGCAGCCGGCCGACGCTGTTGTCACAATGTCCCTTCTCGTCAAGGCAGAATCCATCTCCCTGCTCGCCGCTCTCGAGTCCGCGCTCGGCGTCCAGCCCACGAGCGGATGGAAGACGTTGCAGCCGAACGCTGACGGCGTCGGAGACTTCTACCCGAAGCTGAAGACGGTAGCCCCGTCGCCGCTCTCGAAGTTCCGGCAGATGGAGCGCCCTGAGATCGTTGACCTCGACGCGACGCCCAAGATCACCCACGACTGGTCCAAGGATCTCCAGGACCAGTTCGCGGAGGGGATCTTTCTCGCGCACGCCAAGCACACCGGCGGCACCGGGCTCTCATACTTCCTGCCGACCGCGCGAACCACGACGGACTACACGGTCCCGGCGCTCGGTGCGCTGCAGGCCAACACGCTGGTCTACGCGCGCGGGTTCGTCAACGCCGCGAACAACGGCTTGTTCGTCGTCGGCGCGTCGTCGACGGGAACCGCGGTCAAGGTCGCCAGCGGCGTAGCTGAGACCGTGTCCGGCTACGTCGCGACGCTCGAGGTCGCGGGCTGGCGCGGGGCCAGCGGAGACATCGCGATGGACGCGAGCGGCAACATCACCTCGACGGTCGCGGACTTCACGACCATGGGGATCCCGGTCGGGATCATGATCTGGGTTGGCGGCACGGCCGGCGGAAGCAACGCGTTCGCGACCGCCGCGTACCGCGGATACGCCAAGGTTACTGCGGTGACCGCGACGAAGCTCACGCTCGCTCGTCGGCAATGGACCGTGGCCGCAGCGGACACCGGATCCGGCAAGCTGATCGATCTGTACTGGGGCCGCTGGTTCCGAAACGTCGCGTTCGACGACGCGGATTACCAAGAGCCGAGCTACGCGCTCGAGCTCGGGCTGCCGGGCGTCGGAACGGCCGGTGCGACCGAGTACGTCTACGCGGCCGGATGCATGGTGTCCAGCATCGACATCACGTCACCAGCGCAGAATATCGTGACGGCGGGGGTCATGTTCCTCGGTACCACGATCGGCGACCCAGGCACGAGCCGCGCGACCGGCGCATCGACGGCTGCCGGGCTCCTCGCGATCGACCGCTACACCTCGGTCAGCAAGCTCAAGTATCTCCGAGTCGTGAACCAGGCGACCGAGGCGATCGTTAGCAACGACATCGCGACCTGGAAGCTGACGTTCAACAACAACATCACGCCACAGAAGCAGCAGGGCTTGCTTGGCACCGCGCGAGATGTCGTCGGCAAGGCCCAGGTCGACATGGACATCGAGGCGTTCCTGACCCAGGACGAGGGCTGGAAGGCGTGCAGCGCGAACACGTCGCTCGCGTTCGGCGCAGGGTTCCGCAACGCGGATGGCGGGACGTTCTTCGACGTGCCATCGCTGGTGTTCACCGACGCGCCGCCAAAGTTTCCCGGCAACGGGCCGGTGTCGCTCTCGGTCAAGAGCGCGGGCTTTCGCGATGCGACCGGCAACTACACGCTCGGCATGAGCACGTTCGCGTTCCTGCCCAACGGGTAGCATCGCCCCGCGCGCGCGGCGCTGCGATGCTGCGATCATGGCCTTCGGTCTCGCACGTTTCGATCTGTCGACGATCACCCGCCGTCTCGAGCTGCCCGAGATCTCGGCTGACCCAAGCAAGCCGGTGACGTTGATCCTCCGGTTCGTCGGCGCCGGAAATCGTGCATGGGAAGCGTGGATGTTCGGGCGTGACGCCGCGGCGAAGCACGACGAAGAGGGCGCGGCGCCGGGCGGCGTCCTCGCAGAGCGCGCGGCGAACCGGGCTGCCGCGATGGAGGCGCTGCTCGCGGTCGGGCTGGTCGGGTGGGAGCACGTATGTGAGGACGGGACGCCCTCCGAGTTCTCGCCGACGACAGCAGCCGCGTTCCTTGCCGAGCTCATGGAGCGATGCCAGGACGTGCTCGTGCGCGCCGTGAACTTCGCCCTCGACCGCGCGAACTTCCGCGGCTCCGCGCCGCCGGACGCCATCGACCTGGGAAAAGGGTAGCCGCCTGGTTCTCCTGGGACGAGGCCAACGCGGACAACCTGACGTCCCTGCAGCGCACGCTCGATGTCGATCGCGCCGGTGACGACGCCGGTAGCCGCGCGCGCGTCACGCTGACTGAGCGCAAGCTCGCGGCGATCATGGACACGCATCCGCCAATGGACTACGCGGCGTCGAGGGTCCGGGCGGCGTGGAGCGACCTCAACAGCTGCCGAGTCAACGGCATGGGGCTTGGCGCGATCCCGTGGACCGCGGTGATCTCATGGTGTGACTTCCACGGCTTCGATCGCGAGGCGACGGAGACGATCGCATCGGTGATCATGCAGCTCGACAGAGACCTGATGGAGCGCGAGCGCAAGCGGCGCGCTACCGAAGCGGCAACCAAACCGAGGTGAGCTCATGAGTTTTGACATCGTGATCAAGGTCGACACCGGCGATGCGGTCTCCGCGACGTCGGCCGTTGCTGGCGGGCTCAGGGCTACCGCCACGGCGGCGACCGCAGCAACGACAGAGCTCGGCAAGCTCGGCCAGGCCAGCGCCTCCGTTGGCAAGGCGGCCGACGCCGTCGGCGACCTCGGCGCCGAATCGGCCAAGTCCAAGGGAGGGCTAGACGCGCTCAACAAGGCGGTGGCGGCGCTTGGTCACGAAACCGATGGGCTCGTCGGCGTCTCCAAAAAGCAGCGCGACGAATGGGAGGCGATGCTCAAGGCTGGGCAAGCGGCTGGTGACCGACAAGCCGACGTGCTCGAGCGCATCCGTCGTCCCGCGCGTGAGTACCTCGCCGACATGACGGCGCTGGATGCGCTCATGAAAAAGCAGACGGTCACCGCCGTCGAGTACGAAAACGAGCTGAACCGGCTGAACAAGCAGTACGGGATGATGCACGGGCCGGTGCAGCAGATCGCGAAGCCGTCCTCGGCGAGCAGTTCGGCGAGCAGCGCAGCGGGCGGGCCGGCGGAGGAGGGGGCTGCATCGGCGGCGCTCAGCGGGCTCGCAGGCGGCGGTGTCATCGGCGGGCTCGCGGCTGCGGTCGGCGGCGGAGTATTCGTTGCTGCCGCTTCACAGATCAGTGGGCTCGTTCAGGCGATGCGTGACTTCAGAGATGTCGGCATCGAGGCGAGCAACACGGCTCTGAAGTTCGCCGACGCGACCCATTCCGCCAACCTGATCATCGACGAGCAAATCAAGCTCGCACATGACCTCCACTCCAACTTCAATGCGACCGTTGGGATCTATGACAGCGTCAGGGACGGAACGGACGACCTGAACCTCTCGCATTCCGAGCAAATCCGTCTGACCAAAACGCTCGGAGAGACGGTCCAGCTCGCCGGTAAGTCACTCGAGGCGGCCGGCGGCGTCGCGACGAAGTTCAGCTACGCGCTCGCGTCCGGTCACATCGAGTCGCGGAACCTGAACGCGATCATGAGGGAGGTCCCGGAGATCGCCGACCTGTGGACAAAGCACTTCGGCACGACGAAGCTCGAACTGGTAGCGATGGTCAAGGACGGGCGGATTGCGGTCGAGGAGCTCGCCAGGGCGCTGGTCAGCGAGGGCGAGGCGGTGGACAAGGTTTTCGCCGGACGCGAGAGGACCAACAAGCAGCTCCAAGAGGAGCGCGAGCTGAACGCCAAGATCCTGTATCAGCGCGATCTGGCCAGAGGTGACAAGCTAGGCGAGAAAACGAGCTTCCTTACCAGTAGCCCAATGTCCGGGATCGCCGAGGGATATCTCGCGCAGGACGCCGAGAAAGTAGAGGAGCAAACGAAGCGCAACACGGCGGCGTTCTCCGACTGGATCGAGCAGCTCACGAAGCTTACAGGGATCTTCGAGCCGATCGGCACGCGCTACCGGACGTTCATCGGTGACACCGCGGCGGTGCGTGCAGAGACCGCGAAGCTCAATGAGCCGATCGAGGCAGCCAAGGCTGAGATCATCACGCTGGGCAAGGCATTCGAGATCGGCGCAGTCAGTTCGCGTGAGTTTGAGAAGCGGATGGCCTCGCTGAATCAGACCGTGACCGGGCTGCCCGACGAGGTGCGACGCGTTACGATCCCGATCACTGATGCGAAGGAGTCGCTCCTTGATCTGCAATCGGCAATGCGCGTTGGTGAGATCGGAGTGGAGTCGTATAAGAAGCGCTATCGCGAACTCATGACGACGATCAACGAAGGACGCTTGCCGGAAGTGATCAAGGTCTGGGACGAGTTCAACGAGCCATTGCTTGCCGCGTCACGACGCGTTGGAGCGCTCAATGAACTGTTTCGCACCGGCGCGATCAATGCGCGCGAGTGGAGCGACGCCATCAACATAATGAGCGGAGGTAAGGCCATCGATCAAACTGACAGGCGACAGATGGCGCTCTTTGATCAAGCGGTCAAGAGTGGGCAGATCGGCCCCAGGAAGATCGGTGGTCTGGACGTCGCCCGGACGATAGATCTTCCGCCGACCAAGCCGGATCGTGACGATGGAACCCGTCAATGGATCGGGGGAGAGTACGTGCCTCGATCGGTCACAGACGATGTGGACGTGAAGGCAGCGCGTGAATCGATCGATTCGTACAAGGAATGGGCGACATCGGTCGCGCTGTACAACGAGCAGGTGGCCAGGCAGATGGCCATGGCAGGGGAACTGGTAGCGCCGCTCGTTACGTACGAGGAACGCATCAAAGATATCAACGGCGCGCTCGCGCTCAACGCGATCACCGACGAGCAGGCAAGCGCGGCGCGACAGCGGGCGACCTCCGAATACGACGCCGCAACTGAAGCGCTCGTCCGTGTCAATGGTCCGCTCGGTGACTACAACTCCGAGCTGCTCAAGCTCGACCACCAGCTCAAGAACAACGAAATCTCAGCGTCGCAATTCGACGCGGCGATCTTGAAGGCTAAGATCACGCTCCTTTCCAACACCGGCGAGAGCGATACGTTCATGGGCGGTCTCGAGATCGAATGGCTCAAGCTGACCGATGCAGCGGACAAGTTCGGGGCGACCGTGGCCGGCGTGCTGGTCAGCGATGTCGACAAGCTCAACAGCGCGATCGTGTCGGCGGCGAACGGCGGTGAGGTGTCGTGGGGCGCGATGGTCGACTCGATGATCCAGGACTTGGAGCGGCTCATCCTGAAGCAGCTGGAGATCAAGGCGATCAACGCCGCGATCGGTGCGTTCGGGGGCGGTGGCGACGATGCGGCCACCTCGATCGTGGTAGCCGGGGCTTCTGGCTACGCGACAGGAGGATCGTTCCGTGTCGGCGGCAGCGGCGGCCCCGACTCGCAGTACGTGCCGCTCAAGCTCACCCCGGGCGAGCACGTGACGGTGCAGACGCCGCAGCAGCGATCCGACGCGGGCGGCGGCGGAAGCTCCTCGACGAAGATCGTCAACGTCCTCGATCCGAGCGTGGTTCACGCCGCGATGGACACGCCGGCCGGCGAGAGGATCGTGCTCAACATCATCCGGCGCAATCAGGGGCCGGTGCGCTCGTACAGCGGCGGGCGCTGAGTCGGTGGCGTCGTCGGAGGCAGGCATACGACGATCGCCGCGACAACGACTACGATCCAGGGTAGGAGGTTCATGGGTGCGACCATAGCTCACACCACTGCGCGGCGGTCCAGCTGGTCGCCCGCGAATCGCCCCGAGGCCGCGCACGGAGCGAACGTCGGTCATGGGCACGTACACGAACCAGGTACTTAAGGCGACCACCTCGACGACGGTAGGGGTCGGCTCGATCGAGGTCAGCGGTACGCTGCGCCGCTTCAAGCTGCTGGAAGCGATCCTCGGCAGCGACGCCGGCACCCTGGGGACGTCGAACTTCCGGTTCGAGTTTCAACGGTCGACGTCGGCGGCGACCGGTACCTCGGTGACTCCGGCAGCCAACGATCCGGCAGACGGCGCCGCGGTCACCCTGCTCAAGAGCAACCTGACCGTGCAGGGAACGAACACGGCCGGACAGATCATGCTGACCGTCCCGCTCTCGCAACAGGCAACGTTCCGCTGGGTCGCGAACCCCGGCCGAGAGATCGTGGTTCCGGCGACGACGCTGAACGGACTGCACCTGAATACGCCGGTCAGCGGCAACACGCCGAGCGCTGCTGCGACGATCATATTCGAGGAGCAATGATGATCCGACGAGCTCGCGCCGATGGCGGCTACGCGACCGGGGGCTACTTCGTGGTGGCCACCGGAGGATCCAAGCACGTACTCATCAAGATGATCCCGGACGTTGTCGTCACGGTTCCGCTGCCGAGGCCAGCATGATCCCGTGCCGAGCTCGCGCCGACGGTGGCACTGCGGAATGGACGCACGCCGGCGGCGCCGTGATGACGCGCCCGACGTTCACGTGCTGCCACTGCAACCGCGTCACGATCGTTCCGGTCGCGGCGCGCGCCGAGGACTGCGGCGGGTTCTGTCGCCTCTGCATGGCGCCGACGTGCTCCGGATGCGCCGACAAGGGATGCACCCCGTTCGAGCGCGAGCTCGAGCGGTCCGAAGCGGCCGGGCGCCTGATGGCGTCGATGGGGCTGTAGCTCGTGGACCAGCCCAACCCGCTCGGGCGGCGGGCGCTGGCCCATCAGGCGCAGTTCTTCGCGTCGCACCCGCCCCTGCTCACGGCGCCGGTCGTGCTGCCGGTCCCGGCGGTCTACCCGGACCAGCTGCTCGGGCGGCCAGCACGCGCGCACGAGTACCAGTTCTGGGCCGGTCCCAACAAGGCCGCGACTCCGACCGTGCTGCAGCCTCTGCAGCCGACGGTCCCGCAGTACCAGCTCCGTAGGCGCCCGCCCCGCGCGCATGAGTACCAGGCGTTCGCGTCGCCGGGCAAGTTCGTCACGCCGGTTGCGCCGGCCGTGCTTGCGTACGGGGCCACCGGCGCCGCCACGTTCGTGCTCGAGCTCGAGCCCGGCTGCGTCGTGACCTTCGGCTGGCAGACCAACGTGATCACGAGCTACTCGGGCAGGGAGCAGCGCGAGTCCCCGTACGCGCAGCCGCGGCGCCGCATCGAGGGCAGTGCGTTTCTGGTCGATGCGCGCGACCGGGACCTCAAGGGTGCGCTCGTGCGCGCGGCGGCGCAGGGCTCCACGTTCCTGCTTGCCCTGCCGTTCGAGGAGCTCTCGATCTCCGCTGACTCTCCGGGCTCGACCGTTACGGTAGCGTCGACCGCGCTATGCGACTGGGCCATCGCTGGGCAACGCGTCGCCATCGTCGCGAAGGACTCGAGCGCGACCTACGCGGTCGTCCAGAGCTCGACGTCGACCACGATCTCCGTGACCCTCACGGATCAGGCGGGGAATTTCACGTTCGGCGCGCTCGGATCTGCCGGCGCTTCCGGCGGCCGGATCGTGCCGCTCGTTCCCGTCCTGCTCGATCCGTCGCAGGGCTTCGCGCGCTACCCGGTCACCGTGGGCCTTTGGAGCCTTCGCGCGACCGCGAGCGCGTACGGCTGGGTCGGTACCGACTCGATGGGGGTTGGCGCCCTGCTCGCGACGTATGACACCGATGGTGCGCCGGTGGCGGTCGCGACGGTAACCGACGATGACATCCTGATCTGGGATCGCTCGAACGGGATCCAGGACACCTCGGCCGAGGTCATGATCTCGCGTACCGAGGTCGTTGACCTTGGCGGGATCCAGTTCGCGATCGGCGGCGCCACGGTGCCCGACTGGGGGCGTACGATCCGGTTGCGCTCGTCCTCGCCCGACGATTGGGCGTGGCTCAAGGCGTTCCTTCGGCACGCACGCGGCCGACAGGTTGCGTTCCTGCTCTCGACGGGGCGGCCGGACTTTGTGTTCTCGTCGCTCGCGTCTGGTGTCCTTGCGATCCAGAGCGCCAGCGTGAGCGGCGGAAACGACTACCTCAACTGGTTCGATTCGACCGCGCATCACCATCTCGCGCTGACCACCAGCACCGGCATCCAGTACGTGCGCGTGCTCGCCGTCGCCGACAACGGCAACGGTACGCTCTCGCTGACCCTCGACTCGGCGGTGACCGGATCGATCACGAAGGTCTCGCTCGCTGAAATGGTCCGCTTCGTCGAGGACAACCTCGCCGTCTCGTGGGATGGCGGGACGTTCGATTTTCAGGCTGGCGTCGTGACAGCTCAGGACGCGGTACCGGCTACCCAGGCCTGGTTTTCGTCGACAGTGACCGCCACCTTCAACGGCGTGGCCACCATCGCTGACATCCCGATCCCGTTCTCCTACTCGACGGTGGTCAACCTGACGTTCGTCACCAATTTCAACGACCCGCGATCCGGAACGATCGGCGGAGTCACGGTGTCCGGCGGGAACCTCGATGGCATGATCATCGTGCTTCCGGCGCCATCTGACGGCGCATTTACGACGTCGACCGCCCATGAAAACGGGGCCTCAGTGGCGAGCAGCAGGTTTCGCAACCAAGCCAGCGCAACGATCTCGTCTCAGGTCAGCGGATCGTTGATGTACGTCTACTGCGGATCCATCAGTCGATGGGTTCAGATCGGTGCCGCGTAGCCATGGCGCATCTGTTATTTACACCGCTCACTCCTGCGATCATCACGACCGCATCGAACAACGCTCTATCGCTCGCCCTCAGCGCGACGACGATCGTCTACCTGACCTCCACCAACACGACCACCACGATCATCAGCCTCGTCGGAACAGACGGGAACGCGGACGGGATGGTGGTGTGCTTCTCCAACATCAACGCTACGTCGCTCTCGTTCTCGTTCTCGCACGAGAGCGTGACAGAGACGACCGCTACGAAGCGATTCCGGAACGCCGGGTCGACCGGGATCACCGTCGCTCAGTACGGCGCCGTCTGGTACCGCTGGTCGTCGGTCGCCCAGCGCTGGCAGTCGCTGGCAAGGGTCTAAGCTATGGCGACGACCTTCGACGACGACGAGACCTCGGCGGATCGGAGCAGACCGATCGACCTGTACGTGATCGCCACGCCAACCAAAACGTACTACCTGACCAGCAACGTCGCGGACGTCGTCTTTGGTAGCCAGACGTACGCGGCAATCACGCTCAGTCGCGGCAGCCAGGCGCTCGACCGCGCGTCGCCGACGAACGAGTACATGATCCACCTTCCGATCACGCACGAGATCGTGCAGCGCTACGCTGCCACCGGGATCCCTGAGGGCGCCGTCACCATCACGCACTCGCGGCTGCAAGCTGTCAGCGGGACCGCGAGCCAGCAGTGGACCGGACAAGGTCAATCGCTGTCGATGGACGGGCATGTCGCCGCGATTCGGGTGTCGTCGCTCACCGCGGACACGCTGCGGATCCAGCTGCCGACGGTGGCGGCGCAGCGGTCTTGCAACCACATGCTATACGACGCGCAATGCACGTTGAGCCGAGCCGCGTTCTCGCTGGCCTCGACGATCGTGTCCGTGTCAGGGGTAACCGTCGTCCTAGCCTCGACGTTTTCGGCCGACGCTGGAACGGTCGGAACCATCACCCACGTCGCATCATCGCAGTGGCGCACCGTGCTATTGCAGTCCGGGACCACGCTCACGCTCAACGTTGCGCTCGTCGGTGTGCAGGCAGGCGACTCGGTCACTATCGCGCAGGGATGCGATCACACCGTCACGACGTGTAAGGCCAAGTTCAACAACGTGGCGAACTTCGGCGGACACCCGCAGATGAACAAGTATGATCCGTGGTTGCCGGCGGGAATCGGCATCATCCAGCAGGAGTAGGAGAGCAGCATGTGGTGGGTCGTCCCAGCGATAATGGCAGGCGAGTACATCTATCACCGATGGATCGAGGATCACCCGCCGGGACCACGTCCGCCTACCGTCGTGCTTCCGAGGATAGAAGAGGGTTCCCCGATCCCGCTGATCTATGGGACGTGGCGCGTTCGAACGCCGATCATGGTGTGGTCCGGCAACGCATTCAGCCCAGGTGATTCATATCGCAGATATGACGCCCTTCCTCCGGAGCTAGATCTCTTCAACGATGGGGTGGAAACGTGCAACCATTTTAGCATCGACATGCTGCTGATCGTCGGGATCCCGTTCTACAAAGCGGGATCGTCCGGAGAACAGTCGCGGATCCAGCGGATCTGGCTCGGCGATGCACTCGCTGTGCGGTACGTTCACCCGTCGTTCCCGCTACCGGATGACAAATCGTTCCAATTGATCACGGCACCCGAGGCATCGTTCGGCGGCCTGTCTCCGGTTGACGATCTGTTCATCTGCGGCCGGTACACTGCTGGCAATGCAGTCCAGGTGATACCCGACTACACGGCAACGGCCAACATCGGCGGCAGCGTTACGGCGTTCTTCGACCTGATGGTCTACTCGGGGTTCCCGGGCGGAAACAGCTCGAGCGCAGCGTTCGTGCAGGCGCGGGAGGACCTGAACACGACGCCAGACTTTCGGAATCAGATCGCCGTCTTCCTCCACGTCGGCATGGGCAGCAACCCGAACGTGCCAGCGATCTCATTCGAGGTCGTCTCGAACGAGATCCAGTCGGACTCCAACCTCGGGACCCCGGCACTGGCGAGCGGCGATGCCAACCCGGCCGCCGTGATCCTCGACCTGCTCACGGCGCCGTGGAGTCGATGCGGGATCCCGATCGCGAAGGTCGACTTCGTGAGCTTCGTTGTGGCTGGGGTGACGTTGTTCAACGAGGGGCACGGGTTCTCGACGGCGCTCGAGTCGGCGATCGACGCCGGAACCGTCATCGACGGGATCCTGCGGCAGATCGACGGCGTGCTCTACGTCGAGCCGACGACCGGTAAGATCACGCTCAAGCTGATCCGATCCGACTACAACGCCGCGTTGCTAGACGAGGTGAATCCCGACAACGCGTCGCCCGCGGGGGCCGGCTGGTACTCGGTGCAGGGCTGGGCCGAGATGCCCAACCAGGTGCGCGTCACGTTCACCGATCGCGCGAAGGACTACGCTCAGGGCGTCGTGATCGCGCAGAACGTCGGCAACGCGGCGGCGCAGGGTGCGCCGGCACGAAGCCTCAGCATCCAGTACCCCGGCTGCTGCACCCCCGATCTCGCGAACAGGCTTGCGGCGCGCGAGCACGCGGTGGCGACGACGCCGCTCGTCAAGGCGAGCGTGATCGGCAACCGAAGCTTCTACCTCAAGCGGCCAGGCGACCCGATTGCGTTCTCGTGGCCCGAGCTCGGCGTAAACCGAATGGCGATGCGCATCGCGCGGATCGACTTCGGCCAGCTCCACAAGGGGGAGATCGCGATGGATCTGATCCGGGATGTGTTCGATCAGCAGCTTGGAGCCTACCCGCAATGACTCGACCCACCGGCGCGCGCCACGCACGATGGCTGTCATGATGGGCACGTCGACGGCGATCGGGATGAGGTTGGCTGCGCCGTGAGCGACCACGGTCGCGATGATGACGACACCCCGAGCGGTCGGAAGCTCAGAGCAATGACCGAGGGGGAGCGGCGCCGTTTCATCGAGCGCTACGCATCCGGAATGCCGTCCGTGATGACTCGTGAGGCTTCATCTCCGATGGAGCTGTGGTCCGGTGACGATGCGGAGGTCCTGCGTCGGATCCGCCATGACTCCAACGATCCGATGCGGATCGCCGAGTACGTCGCGCAGATAGCCGTGACCCTGCGGCGCGCGAAGGACGATGACATCTCGGCCAACCAACGCGCCGTCGAGGAGCTCAAGGAGATCCTCAACAGGCCGCCGAACGGCACGACCGCCAAGCTCGCGGCATCCGTCACCGAGCTCACGAAGGGCACCGAGGCAACAGCCAAGGAGGTAGCGAGCCTCAAGAGTGAGGTGGCGAGCCTCAAGAGCGATCATGCAATCGCGAAGTGGCTTGGGCGGACGGCGGTCGCTGTCGCGCTTGCGCTCGGCGGGATCGCGGTCAAGCAGATGTTGACCGGCGTGCACGACGGCGCAGTCGATGGCGTCCGACTCGACCGTGCGGAGCAGGACATCAAGCAACTGGTACAGGACGTCAGATACATGAGTCGACATGACAAGAATCCGCAATGAAATCGTCGCTACGGTGGCCCTCGCCATCGTTCTATTTTTGGTGCTGGTCGCCATCCAGCATCACCAGCTCACCCCGTGAGCACGAAGGATCCGATGACCGAAGATACGACGACCACCGCGACTGCGACCACGATCACGCCGGTCAAGCCCGGCATCAGGAGCACCGAGTTCTGGCTCACGCTGGCAGCGAAGGCGCTGGGCATCCTGTTTGCTACTGGAGTGCTCGGCAACGGCACCACGGCCATGCGGATCGCTGGCGTCGCTGCTGCCATACTCGGCGTGCTCGGCTACACAGTGAGCCGCGCCGTCGTGAAGGCGGCCGGCGTTCTGATCGTGGTCGGCATGCTCGCCAGCACGCAGACGGCATGCACCCACAACACGCGCACCGAAACCCTGCAGGCGGCGCAGCTCAGCGTGGGCGCCGCGCGTGATTCGCTGGCCACCTACGACCAGCTCGAGCAGGATCAGATCGTCCTGGCCGCGACGTCCCTCGACGGAGGGAAAGCCCAGCTGGTTTCGTGGCGCCACAAGCGCACCCAGTTGGTGACCGCAATCGCCACGGCGTACCGCGCTATCGCTATCGCCGGGCAGCTCAACGATCAGCCGTCGCTCGGCGCCGCGCTCACCGCGGCTGGCGAGGTCGTCGATGCGATCAAGGCCATCGTGACCATGGAGTCCCAATGAGCACCATCGACGAGATCCGCAGCGTCCTTCGCAACCTCGATCCCGTGCTCGCGATCCTGGCGTTGGCGCAGAGGATCACCGGCGTCGGCGGGCCGGCGGCGACCGATGGCATCGCGTTGCTCACCGCAGCGGTCCGGGCATGGGAGGACGGCTCCACGGGTGTGATGACGCCTGCCGAGGCGACCAATGCGATCAACGCGCTGATCGCCGGGGAGAGCCGGCTCGATGCGGCCGAGGACGCGAAGCTGGCGGCGCGGTTCCCTGCGGAGCAGCCGTGACTGACGCTCTGTTCGTCGATGTTTATCCGGGGGATCGCCCGTGCGACTGGCGTGCGTACATCGCAGCAGGGGCGCAATGGCATGGCGCGATCTTCAAGGTCAGCCAGGGCCTCGACTACCGATACGACGCATGGGCGGCGCGTCAGCGCGGGGCATTCGCGCTGTCGGCTCGGCTCGGCGTCGATCTGTTCGTGGGCTGCTACCATTACCTGACGCTCCACCAAGGCGGCAGCCTCCAAGCGGACTTCGCGATCACCGCAGCGAACGCGGCAGGTCTCAAGGATGGCTCACTCGGCACGATGCCTCTCATGGTCGATGTCGAGCGTGGTGGGCAGCGAAATCAGAACCCATCGCGCGATCAGGTCGAAGGCGTCACGCGGGCGTTCGCGGCGCGCTACACGGAGCGGACCGGACGCGAAGCCACGCTCTACGGAGGCGAGCTCTTGCGCAGCGTCGGTTGCACGGACCGGCTCGGATGCGGTCGGTCGGCGGTCGCGCTGTACGGTCGCGAACTCCACGGCAAAGGCGAGAGCACAGCCGAGTTTCTGCGCCGGACCGGAACCGACCTCGAGCACCTCATGCTGTGGCAGTATTCCGCCGCAGGCCAGCGCTCGCCCGGTCCGGCCGGCTACCCGATGACAGCGCCAGGATGCGGTGCGGTCGACATCTCGGCGCTCGTGCTGCCGGGAGGGATCGAGGCGCTGCGACGAATCAGCGGACCAGCGCCTGCGATGTGACCTGTCTACTTACTGCGCTATAACGCTGCAATGCACCCCGCCCCCAGGGTACCCTTCGCAGGTTATAAACAGGCTACCCGGTCGACCGGGGCCATCGATGGAGATCGATGCCCAGCAGCGGGTAAGGCCATCACTGTGGTGAGAGCATCCGGCCGACGTCTCGAGATAGCTCGGGTACTGCGTGTGTTCGATCTCGCGCACTGAATCCCTGACCTCCGTATCAGGCTGGGGGCACATACCCGTAGTCGGATCGAGTTGACAAGCCTCTAGGGTTGGCGAGATCGCTTCCGGGTCCGGGTCCAGGAATACGATGATCCCTCCCGGCCCGGCGCAGATCGTCCCAACATTGGGGCCGTCCACGATAGTGCAGCAGACGAACAGTCCGCGCGCGGCACATGCGACTACCAGATAGTCGTTATCATGTGCGTAGTCTCTCGCCTCTTGCTCGTAGTCTGGGGTAGGACACATTCCGGTTGTGGGATCGAGTTGACACGCGTCCTGAGTTGTCGATCTCGTATCTGGTTCGGCTGCGCAAGCGACGAGGACGGAGACGAATAGAGCTAGCGTTTTCATCTGTGTTCTTTCTCGTGGACAAGCCACGGTGCATCGTGGGGACTCCAACCCCGAGGCCGCTACGTCGGCAGACGCCTTTTTCGCGATAGAGCAAGCGACACCTGTGCCTACAATGTCGTGCCGCGGTCGATCGCGCTCTGAAGAGCCAGCGCTCCGACTTCGCTGATCGAGATCTCCTCGTGCCTGGCGAGCTTGCGTACGCCTGCCTCTACTTCCGGCGTCACGCGGACTCGGAGCACCATGCTGCGGCGATCCGCAGCCGCGAGCGCTGGGCGGCCAGGACCGCGCTTACGTTTAGCCACGCTCAGCGACTCCGCTCGTCCCGGCCTCATCGCATGCCGAAACGACCGCGCACGCAAGGTCGGCGATGCTGAGATCGTGCTCGCGGACGAGCTTGACGATCTCCGACGATGCCCAGTTGTCGAGAGCGCCCCACGTGACCAGTCCGGTGTGGCGCGAGTCGGCGGACGGTACGAGCGTCACCTCGCCGGACACCGTGACATCCCCGACCGTGACATCGACGTCGAAATCGTACCCCTCGCCATCTGGGAGGCAAGCAGTAGGTGTGCCGATGCTGGCAGTGACATCGAGGGCTCCTACTTTGATTCCGCCCTCCTCGAGAATCGCCCAGATGTAGAGCACTCCAGCATCATCATCCTCGATGCAGCCTTCGCTACAGGCTGCCACGATTCCGGCCCGGACCAGCGCCTTGTAGGCGCAGGCGCGGGTATTGCGATCATCAACTGTCGCAACCCAGCCATCGGGCTCCCCCTGGTTGGGCTGCCAATCCAGCACCACGCCTATGATGCTGTCCAGGCGGACGGCTGGGAGGATTGCTGCATTCACGGCCGTCTCGTTTGTCGTCGTCATGGGTATTGTTGTAGCCACTTAATTCGCTCGTGTCAATTGTTCGGCCACAGAAATCGAACAACAGCTCAGGTGACGCGCCGAGTTACACCGTAACCGCTGGAAACGGCTACTTCATCACGCGCTCCAACTGCTCCGGAGTGAGGACCGGCTCCAAGATGACGCGCACGAGCCGCGCGCGCTCCGCCTGCAGCGCGACCACTTCGTCCAGCGCCGCAGCGTAGCCGTCGAGGAGCTCGCGGAGGTGGTTGCGCTGCCACTCGGCGGCGGCGGAGAGCTGCCTGCGATGCAGCACCTGGGCGCATGTCCCGTCATCCGACCTGCCAAGGCAATCGCATTCGGGCTCGTCCGCACGGATCGCCGCATCGTGCGTAAGCGCCTCGGCGATCAGCTTGCGCTCGTCGCTCATCGTCCACTCGCCTTGCGGTACGCGTCCATGAAATCACGCGCGGCCCACTGCGGCCAGTACCAGCACGCGTACGGGATCGCGAGCAGGAGGACGGCCACGCGCCTCACGCGCCACCGTCCGGCTTGGGCGCGAGCGCAATCCCGGCACGAACCACGACATCCTCGATCGCGCGCTGCGGGAAGTCGTCTCCGCTGCGCTCGGCATGCTCGGCGAAAGCGGCGCGCACCATTTCCATTACCCGATCCCTGCTCAGCACCGAGGCTCGCGCCTGGTCTCGCTCGCGACGCGCGCCATCTCGCTCGGCAAGCAGGCAACCGATCTCTGTGGCGACGAGCATCGCATTCGGGACGAGCGACCCGTTGGCGATCTTTAGCCGCGCGACCTCCGCCTCTAGCTCCATGACCTTGCCCCGCAGGGCGTCTCGCTCGACCACCACCGTGTCCACCATGGCCCGTGACGCCTTGCTGAGGTGGTCGCCATCGTGCGCGGTAGCGTGGTCGAGCTCATCGCGCAGCCGATGGACCTTATCCTCGGCATCGTCACGTTCGTCGCGCAGCCGCTCGACCTCGGTAAGGAGTTCGGGGACCGCGGCGACGACCAGCATCCGGTATCCGATCTCGGGCGCATGTTCGTGCCGCGTCAGCGCGTGCAGGTGCGCGATCTCCTGCAGTCGCTCTGGGGTCATGCAGTCACTTTCGCTCATCGTCCTCTGTCCTTTCGTGTTGCAAATCTCAGCACACGCCACATCCGGCGCTCACACACCGCGCCGAACTCGTCGGCGACGCGCGCGAACAGCACGCGCGGAGGTGTCGGCACGCGGCCGGTGACCTCGAGGAGCAACTCGCGCAGGATTGGCGTCTCGCCGGTGAGGCGGCGGCGGGCGGCGAACTCGATCATGACCACGCCACCTTCCATCCGCCCGGAGCCCAGCCCTGGCGGACGATGGCCGCTATCGCCTGGTCCTTTGCCTCGTCGAGCGAAGCGGCAACGGAGTTCTCTCCGCCGATCCCTCTCGCGTCCCACGTGTGCCATGTGGCCTCGCCGGATCTTGCGACCCAGATCGTGGCGCGGTCATGGCGCATCGGATCGACGAGCTGCCAGCAGCCGACGATGCCGATGGACTCGCTGCGGACCTCCTTCCATCGCCACGGCTTGGGCTTCACCGCTTGCTCCTTGCGCGCCACTCATAACCCCGGGCACCGCGGCGCGATACCAGCCGAACGGCGCGGCGGTACTCCACGAGCTCGAGATCCCCCATCACCGCTAGTCGGTTGCACAACGCGGTCTGGCTCGTCTCGTAGCCTTGGACGCGAGCGAGTCGCGGAAGGATCTCCGCGGTCGTCGCCCAGCCAGCGCCGATCGCTCGCAGCGTATCAATCTCGACCTGGGTCAGCGCTCGCTGCCCGGTGCCATTGCACGCCTCACAGGAGACGCTCACGGCGCGAACCCCGGCGCTGGCTTCCCGTCGGTGTTGGGAGACCACACCTCGCCTCCGGTCCTGTACCAGAGGTCGACGACGAACGCGCCCATCCCGAAAGACCGGCACAGCGCGCCTGCCACCGCGAGGTTGCGCCCGAGATGCGACTCGCAGAACTGCTCCCACCGTGTGCGCCGGATCTCTCGGTCGATCCACTCCGCCCCTTCGCGATCGAACGTCACGGCCGCACCAGCCCCGCCGGTGCTGACCACCCCGGGCAATCGCGCTCACTCTCTCCCCAACAGATCGGACTCATCTTTCTGGCCTCCTCGACGTTCGTGTATCGGAAGTGCGCCGGCCGACCGCATCGCGGACAGGCACTCGGTCTGAGGTTCGGATCGCTCACGGCCTCACCAACCCCGTAACGACCCACGACAACGAGAACATCCCGACCGCGAACATCCCGCGGCCCTCGCCGCGGACATCCCCGCGGCCCTCGCCGCGGATCCCAGTCCTGCGCCGGCGCAGCATAGGCACGCGATGAGCGCGAGCGTCCCGAGCCAGGCGAGCAGGTTGGCGATGTTGTCGGTCACCATTCGGTGCAGAACCATTCTCCGAGGTTGGCCTCGGATAGGCGGATCGTGCCGCGCTCATCATCGGTGGCGCAGCGCTGTTTCTTCTCGACCTGCCCCGGGGTCATCTCGACCCAGTTCAGGTCGTCAAAGTCTAGATCGAAGTCTACTCCCTGCTCCTTGAGCACGAGCTTGGCGTGGTCCATGTCGCTGGCCACGACGAACCAGCTCGCGCTGCCGTCGATTGCCTGAAAGAAGCGCTTGGTGATGCCGTCGGTCATGGCTTGCTCCTCATCATCATGAGCAGTTCCGCCGTCTCCGACGGAGACAGCAACCCGACATCATCGCGCGCGCCACAGATCCGGAACAGGTCCCGTGCGAGTCCGGGATGCGTCGCGGCGCACGCCTCTGCGTACGCTCTCAGCGCAGGAAAGGCGAATGGGTCATGCTCGAGGTCGAGCACGAAGTACGCGCAGCGCTCGTGCCTGCCGCCCGGCGCAGATGATCCGTCGGTGCGCTCGACGCTGTACTTGGCGTAGATGCCGTTCGTCGTGTCGCTCATGGCGTGACCTCGGGAAACGCGGCGTGCTGCGCGCCATCCAGGTACGGCAGCTCGATCACGCCGCCGGCCTTGCATTTCGAGCCTGGGCCGGCGGCGATCACCGCGCGCTTCGCCTGCATGCTCGGCTCTACGGCCTTGCGACCGTGGTCCTCGAATGCAGTGACCGCTTGCTTGAGCCAGAACGGGACACCCGCTGCCGCGCACTGGTCGCGCAGCGAGCGGAGCCAAGCGACGTCGCACCGCCGAGCGCCGGGGCCGCTCTCGCAGCCGGAAATTACCCAGTCGACGATCGTGTCACTCCCTCCGAACCGGTCATCGTGGTGACGCTGTAGCGCGCTGAACCGAAGCCCGCGCTCGGCGTCCGGGATCTGGATCGCGTGGAGATCGACCTCGCCGAGCAATGGCTCGCATGACAGGAACCGCACCGCGGCCGGGGTCGCGAGGAGCTCGGGGATCCGTTCGTCGGCTGCCGCCTGGTTCTCGACGGAGACGCCGAGCCACACGTTCGGTAGCGGCCACAACGTCCCGAATGTCTCCGCGTTTGGCAGGTCCATCACTACCGGGTTGCAGCGACCATCGTCGTCGTCTCCCCACACGTCGCCAGTGCTTGCCTCCCACGCGCACGTCAACAGAGCGCTCGGACCGAACCGCATCAGGTCATACCCATCGCCGTGCCTATCTGCCCAGGCGAACCAGTCGCGCATTCTCCGCGCTCGCTTGGTCAAGCACTGGAACGTGTGCTGCGGACACGCCGCCATCACGCCGAACACAGCCGCGATATGCTCGTTCGTAAGCCGCTCGTGGAACAGGTCGCTCATCGAGTTCACGAAGATGCGGCGCGGCTTGCGCCACCGCAGCGGATCGACGAGATGCTCGGAGACGAACCGGACATCCCCCGTCCAGCGCGCTTCCATGCGCTGCTCGTTGTCGCTGATCACCTTGAGCCTGCGCGTCACAAGCCCCTCGTACGGCTGGCCCGGTCCACAGAATCGCGCGGCTATGCGCTCGGCGTAGCAGTGCCGGCACCCCTCGCTAACGCGGCTGCATCCCCTCACAGGATTCCATGTCGCATCCGTCCAAGATATTCCAGTCTTGTCGCTCATCGTTGTCCCTTCCATTCCAGCGCCGCCGCGATCAGCGCGACAGCAATGCGTCCTGCGATCCACGCGGCGCCCATCCCGATCAGCGCAAAGAACGCCGCATCGATCGCGCCATCAACGAACGTGCTTCTCGCGCTCATGCCTTCCCCCGCTTCCGGTCGAGACGCGCCATCTCCACATGTGCGCGCGCCCTGGCCTCTTCCCACGTGCGAGCGCCATGCAGCCACGGGATATCCCGCACCGCGGTAGCGAGCCGTACGGCGCTCTCGGCGTCGTACTCCGCGCTGCGCTTGTCGGAGAGCCTTCGTGCTCGGAAGTCGCTCGAAACGAGAAACCACACCGCCAAGGCTATCCCGGCGATGCCTGCGGCGGTCAGGATGATCGGCATCATCGCCGCACGCCTGATCCGCACGCCTGATCCGCTGCCTTGCGATCGAACGTCACGACCACACCCCCGAGCGAAGGGCAGGAACGAGCATCAAGGTCCCCATCTTGTAGAGAGCCTCGGTGAACAGATCGGCTCGATCAGCGCGCTCCGCGAGCGACGCCGCTACGCGCAGATCTCCCAGGCATCGGATCGCCCACGTCCCGTCCCACGTCTCCGGCGTCCACATCCACTTCACGACCATACCCCCGGACTCTGCGCCCGCGGCACTACGCTCGGTACCTCGACGGTCATCGCCCGGCGCATGCGGTCGGCGCTCTCCTGTCGCTGCAGCTGACGCCCGCGGGCTCTGCCTGCGATATACGCAGCGCGCGGGGTGATACGCCCCGTCGCGAACCCGATGATGGCGGCTACCAGCGCGGCGGCGCCGACGATGAGCCAGAACGTCAAGTGGTGGGTCATGGCTCATCTCCGTAGCGCGTGGTGAGGCAATGCTCGCATTCGTCGATGGAGACGGAGTAGTTGCAGCCGGTCCTGATCTCTACCTCCACGCCTTGCTCCGCTTGCCGGTTCTCGCTCGCGCGCATCGTCACATCCTCGGTCTCATATGGCGGGATCTGACGGTCCGCGCTCGCGTCCAGTTCGTCCAGTTCGGCGCGATCGAGCGCGCCACGATCTACACTCATCGACTCGATCTCAGCGTGCCGCGCCACCGATGCGGCGACGTCGTGCCGGGTCTGCTCGATGACCGTCGGCATATCGGCCGCGGGGAACGGCAGATCGACTTGCTCGGCGCGCGAGGCGTCAAACGTCACCTGTTGCGCCGGCTCGGTGATCGGCTCGACCGGGTGCTCGGCGTCGTGGGTCACGATCTGCCGCGCCAGCCAGCCGGAGGACCAGTCCGACCACGCCGGCTCGTCATCATCCCAGTCGCGACCGAGACGGTGATCCTCCCAGCCCCAGCCTTCCGACGTCGATGCGATCTCTGGGCACTGCCCCCACCGCACCTCGATGGTGCCCGCATCCGACGCGAGCTCCGCGGCTCGGATCTCGATCTGCACCTCGTTCAGCTCGTCATTGCTCGGGCTGAGCGATGTCGTCAGCTTGCTCGTTTGCTTCGTCTTGCTCATGGCTCCTCCGTTGCGATCACCAGTGCCAGCCAGTTCGCGGGCCAGCGGTCGCAGAAATTCGCATCGTCGATCTCGTTCCAGTGCGCGATGATCTCGAGTTCGGTCCCTGCGCACGAGTTCGGTGGACACCAAGCGGACGCGATGATCCGCGCCGCGGCGATCTCCGCCTGGACGTGCCATGGCTCGTCATTCGCTGGTCCCAGGCCGACGATCTCGCTGCAGCGACTGCAGCGACGGCGCTGGACGTCCTCACCGCGCAGATGATCGCGCACATGATCGGCGCGGCTATAGCGGTGGCGACACGTCACGCGACACCCGCCGATCCGCGAGAGTCCATCGCCTCGCTCCACACCAGCACGACCAACCCCTCCAACGTGAGCATGTCGCCGACGAGCGATGCGACCTCGGCACGCGCGGCGTAGCGCTCCCACATGGGCCAGCCGGTACGGTTCACTTCAGGCCCTCGACGTAATCGAGCGCTGCATCGGCGAGGTCCAGCAGCGTCGGAAGCGCCTCGTGTATCGCGGCTATGAGCGCGGCATCCTCGCGTTCTGCCGTCGTCCCGATGTGGTTCGTGTGCAGGGTCTCGCCCATGCCGCTGTTATCCGGCACGCGCGACAGGAATCGGCCGCGCGCGTACCAGGGTCCCGGCGTGGCACCGGCAAGGAGCGCGCGTAGCTTGCTGATCTCGATCATGTGCCGCTCGCGAGCGCGCGGAGACGGACGAGGTACGGGTGCTCGTCGTCGTGCGTCTCGAGGCAGTCGAGCGCCTCGGTCAGCCCCATCTCCAGCGCGGTCACCCGCCGTGCGAGTTCGGCTGCGCGGTCGGACATCGCCTGGAGATTGCGCCGAGATAGCGCCAGTTCCTCCTTGAGCTCGAGGACATACGCCGCGCTCGGCTGGCGGATGTATCTGGTTGGTTGCTCGCTCACTTGCTCTGCTCCTCGTCTCGCATGATCTCGTTGATGTCGTAGCCGTCGACGTTGGCCCACTCCGACCATTCGCCATCCTCGAAGACTTCGAGCCCGCCGACGTTTGCGTAGTCCGGCTTGATCTTGTTCCGGAACTGGAACAGGTCGTACTTCGCCAGCGTGGCGAGAAGCATCTTCGCATGCTGGACCATGTGATCGACGCGCTTGACGCTCCCCCGCTCATCGGTAACCGGGATGTCGACGTGAAACGGCTCCATCGGAACCTGAGGGATCCACCAGACGCGCATCTTGACCTGGTCGCGCTTGCTCACTTGCCCTGCTCCTTGGCCAGCGCCGGACATCCCGCGAGCGCGGAAAGCTCGGCGGTCTCGAGGAGCGCCCGCAGCTTGGCGCTCTGCTGCACCGTCATGCTGATGCTGCCGTTGCTGTTGCTGACGATGACGCGCGTGCTCGGATAGTTCTCGTCCGGCGAGACATTGACGGCGACTGCAAGCACCCAAAAGAACGGGCCATGACCATCGGCGTTGAACGTCATGACGAGTGGGATCGCGTCGACCTGCTTGAAGTCGCTCACTTCGCAGCCTCCCTGTCCTGGCGCAGCATCTCCGCGACCTCATCGGGGCTTGGTTCGCCTCCGTCCCGTTCCGGATCGGAGTGCTCCTCGGACTGATGATCGATCCGCTCCTTGGCGGCGTACGCAGCTGCCTCGACCTTCGCGCGCGCTGTCTTGTCGAGAGCCGGCCACGCCAGACCACGCGCGGCCTTCAGGGTCGCCATGCAGTCGTCATCGACGCACGCTGCGTACGCCGCGATCAGCTCGGGTCCGGTCATGGCTTGGCGCGGCGCCCCGCCGGCCGCCCACCGCGCCAGCTTCTCGCCGACGTCCTCGGAGAGCTGCGGGTTGGACGAGAAAACGTCGCTGAACTGATCCGGCATCTTGACCATCTCGCGCTCGCCTGGCTCTGTCGGCTTCCACGTCGGCGTTCCGTTCGACCCGGGGTGCATGATCGCGTTGAGCGTCATCTCGTAGACGAACTCCTCGCCCCCGATCGGCATCCATCCGAGATCGACCGGTTCGCCACCCTTGTTTGGCTTGATCTTTCGCTTGGCGCGAAAGCAGAAGACGAAGTTGCAGTCCATCTGAACGATCGAGTTCAACAGGCGGCGCCGCTGTTGTTTCGGTTCCGACCACGCCAGCATCGTGCAGCGCTCGCGCTTCTTCCAGTCGTCGCCCGCTAGCTTGTCAAGCTTCGCGCTGTGCATCTCCAGCACGCCGCCCGGCCCTTCGTGTTCGTGGCTCATGCTGTCGACGATCACGATCTTCGCGCCCTTCGTCACGCAGTGGTCGATCGCCTGCAGATAGTCGACCGGGGAGAACGGCTTCCCGAACGGCACGTGCCGGAACTTGAACTTCGTCGCGTAGTGGAGTGAGCGCTTCTGCTCCGTGTCGACCACGAAGATCTCGCCGCCGGTCACGCGCTGCATGCCGGTCGCGAGCCGCAGCGCGGAGTACGTCTTGCCGGCGCCGCTCGGCGACACCAGCCCGACAAGAACCGGCGTCTGCTCGCGCACCGCCGGGGAGTCAATGAATGCCCTAACCATTGCTACCCTGCGGCTTTCGCGTGCAGTCATTGGCTTCAAGCAGCCACGCCTTTTTTCCGTCCTCGATGGAGACCACCTCGAAAGCTCCATGGCCGTCCTCATGGGACAGCGCCAGACCATGCCGCAGGCATACGGCCCAGATATCCTCAAGAAATGCATTGATCTCTTCACGAGTCTTCATCTAGTTGCTCCTCTCTCGCCAGCGCCCATCCGGGGGCGCTGAGTCGGTTGCCGTTGCTCTCGTACGCCGGCCACCGCTTGTCCTTGAGGCACTGGCCCCACTTCGCGACCGCGCGCGCCCATCGCCGCTGCCCCAGCTCGCGAAACAACCCGTCCGGCTCGAGCACGTTGATCGCGTACGGCCGATGCGGCTCGGCGAAGATGAACCGCATCGAGACGTGCCCCTCGAGATCCGGGAATACCTTCGCGTGGCCGCTCATGTACGCGGCCCACTGGATCGCGTGGCCGAACTCCTCGGCTTGCTTCTCGACGGCACGGAATGATGCGTCGTGCGTCGTCTTGAGGTCAGTGATGGTTAGCCGGTCGCGCGACAGGTGATCCATCATGCCGCGGCATAACACGGGGCCGGACGGCGAGTCCTCGTGCCACTCCATCGCTTGTTCGCTGTCGCCGTCGAGCTTGATCCCGCGCTCTGCAAGTTGGCGCATGATCGCCATCGCCGCGAAGGTCGCCTCCTCGTGGGCCTTGGTTAGGATCGGGACCACGCCATCGTCGTACGCTTGCTTCCGCTCGTCCTTTGCGGCGTTCGTTCGCCAGTCGTCGTGATCGACGATGCGGATCGTCTTGCCATTGCCCAAGATGATCGCGTGGATCACGTCGCCAAGTTCCATCTCCTTGGTGGGCGTCTTGGCGATCCCGCCG